>Ga0206131_10001054_pt1 | contig 36552 bp, 60 predicted proteins | sample Helgoland_Spring_FD_148636 | JGI IMG/M metagenome (GOLD analysis project Ga0206131, IMG submission 148636) | Pelagic subsurface seawater microbial communities from Kabeltonne, Helgoland, North Sea - Helgoland_Spring_Bloom_20160517_1 | ecosystem: Environmental > Aquatic > Marine > Epipelagic ... | reverse complement strand
GCAAAAAGATTGTACGTGATATTGTTGATACAACAAAGTCAGGCAATTTAGATATACACGACATTCAAAAGAAAGCCAAGAAGTTCTGGGACAAGATGGGTGTTGAGTATGATGCGAAAAAGCCGGGTGCCAAGAATGCTGTACTTAGAAAACAATCTGAAAGTGTACTAGACGAAGATATAGCTAGTGTTGCTGAAGTTGCGGCTATGGCGGCAGTTGCAGGACTAGCTGCACCAGTAATGATGGCTATGATTAAAGCGGCATACAAGACTGGCAAAGGCATTAACGCTATTAGAAAAATTGCAAATCGTGCAGGTGTTAAACTTGCTGATCGTGTAATGGGAGAAACATTCACTGATAAGCAGGCATTATCATTGTATAATCCAGATAGCAAAACATATCGTTATACTACTGGCGGCGGTCGTATTCCAAACAGTGATACAGTTAGTAAAAAAGACATCACAGTAAAAGGTCAACGTACAGATTTTCCTGATGACACTTACGAACCAGATATGTTAGCAGGCGTAAACAAAGAACAATTAGAAAAAGCAGTTGCAGATTCACTTGGTGCACTTAGTAAACGTGAAGAAATGGTAATAAGAGCCCGTTTTGGACTTAAACCATTTACACAAGATCATACATTAAAACAAGTTGGCGATGCAATGGGCGTTAGTCCAGAACGATTACGACAAATTGAAGCTAGGGCACTGCGAAAACTAAAGCATCCTAAACGAAGTAGCAAGCTCAGAGGGTTCATGGATGAAGAACTTACTGACTTTAACAAAGACGAACCAAATAAAAGTACAGTAGCAGTGCCAGGTTACGGCACTATGAATGTTGATAGTTTGATGAAGAACATCATTGACCAAACAACGCAAATGGTAAAGCAAATGCAAAGCGGCGCACAAGGCTTCCGTAATGCTGATTATGCACTCAACAGTAACAAAGTATTACCTACCAAAGTGGCGGCGCTAGTAAAGGCACTAGATGACTTACAAGCAATACGTAGTAAAGGCGGTGCTAATAGTAGAAACATTCAACAAGAAGCAGATGCTCAACAACAGTTACCAATTGATGTGAATAAAATTATGGGTAACATACAAGAGTTTGAAAGTAAGCAATACATTACTCCGGAAGATGCTGATCTAATGAGACGTGGTATACAAAGTTTGGCAACACCAAGACAGACTGTAAACCCGAATGCTATACTACAATTATTAACAATGGTGACAAGATGAAGATTAATGAAGTAATAATTGATAATAAGAACGGGCGTGGTGTTGTTCCTAATAATCAAGACGTAGATTACTTTGGTATGCGTGTTAACATGAAGCCAAGTACATTTATTAAACTTGCTTCAAAACTAGGTAGAGACCCAGAGCCAGAAATGATTGACTATATTAAACAAGGCGGTGCTATTGGTTCGCCATTCTTAGTAATCAATGTACCATGGGACGAAGATGACGATAGTAAATTACAAGTAAGAGGACACGAAGGACGCAATCGTATGCTTGCTATATTGAAAGCAGAAGGCGATGCGCCAGTTGAAACACACTTGTTCTTTAGTGGCAAATTTAATCGTGCTAGACATTTAGAGCCTGAATTTATGGATGCTATAAAGAAAGAACTAATTAGTCAAGATGATCAACTAGTTAGTGGACCACTATGGGAAGCAGGCGTAGGCAAAATCACAGCATACAACACAACTGTAGATGTTAAGCCTGGTGAAACTGAACGCCAAGCTAAAAAGTTTTTCCCAATGAATAAAAATGGTAAACCAAAGCCTCTTGGTGTTCCTGGTGCTACTCCTAATCAAGCATTTAATTTAGGGTTAACTAAATGAAGATCTTACAAATCACAGAGAACATCAGTCATACTTCGAAACGTATTCATGACATAGAAAAGGAAAAGGGAGTCAAACCTGGTACTCCTGAATGGTTTAAACTGTGGTTTAGTTTACCTTATCTTAAAGAATCAATAACAGAAGCATTTGACAATCCGTATGAATTTAAAGTCACCCACAACGATGGCAATAGATGGCAGGCACAGGCACTAACAGATAATAACATAATTATTTCTTTCCTAGCATCAAATGTTGACACTGGCTGGGGTATAGATTTTAAGACAGCAGATGCAGACACTCCCAATAACACCACATACGACTTAACAGGCAAGGGCGACGGACAACGCACAATGACCACAGTGCTTGCAATGCTAAAGCAGTTTATTCAAGATCACTCACCCGAAGAGATTTACTTTGATGCCGCTAAAGATGCTGGCAACAGTAGAACAAACTTGTATCAAAGAATAGTACAGCGGTTTGCAGGCGGATTAGGATACACAGTTGATGTCCAAGATGCTGGCAACAGAGATGACTTTACACTGGTTAAAAAAGTACAAGAAACAACAGTTACAGAAGCATTGAACAATCCTTATTCATATTATTGGGATGAAACATATAACGACGACAGTTCTTTTCTAGCTAAAGCTGAAATGGATATGGGCGAACTAATGGTTATGTTTTCAGTAGGCGAGCCAGGCGTAAGTTGGACTATTGACTTTGCAGTAGATGGATCAATGCATAAAACGGGCGATGGTGATCAGTTTAGAATCTTTGCTACAGTAGTTGCTGTTATAAAAGATTGGGCTGCTAACAAAGTAGATTTATCTAAAGTAACACAAATTGATTTTAGTTCTGACAAGGACGGCGTAGGAGAAGATAGTAGAAGTAAACTATACAAACGTTTTGGTCAACAACTAGCAAGCAAACTTGGATGGAATTTAGAAATTACAGACAGAGGACAATTTGCTTCCTTTAAGATTAAGAATCCAAATGCTCCTGTGAAAGAAGCAGTTAACGAAGGTTACAAACTACAACTAGAACGTGATACAGACATGATGGTGTTGAACATTACTGACACTGCTACAGGCAAGCGTACAGAAGTGCGTGGCAAGCCTGGATATGAAACTGACGGTTACGATCCTACAGATAAACTACATCAATTACTTGACAAAATTAGTAAAACTGCTAATATCAGTGATCTAATGAACGGTGAACCTGTTGGTATCAACCCTAAACACCCAGATGGCGCAAGAGCAAAGAAAGCAACGACTAAAGCATTCAATGAAGCAAAAGATGGTATACCAGTTAAAACACTCAAAGGAATGAGACTATAATGAGTTATTTAGAAGACAATAAAAAATATACATATTTTAATGATGATAGTAATCTGTTTTGGGGAGTCATAGAACATTTTAGACACAGTGATGATAATAGTCTATGTATTGATATTGGCACATGTTATGGAAGTTATGCAGAGAGATATGTATCTTTATTTGAAAACGTAGTTTGTTTCGAAGCCAATTATTATATTGAAGAACAATTAAGAAATAGAATGGCTAAAACAAAACATGATAATTATAAAATTTATATGAATGGACTAGGCAAACCCGAAGACCATAACACTGAAAAGTTGTTCTATGCAGCCGCTTGGAATCCTATAGAGGATCCTTACAACGTACACACACCTTGGCGTGGAATTAGTAGTTACAAAAGCGATCACTTCACAAACTGGCCCAAGAAAGATGTAAACATAACAGAAATAAAAACAACAATTAAAACATTAGATAGTTATAACTTAGCACCTAGTTTTATTAAAATGGACGTAGAGGAGTCAGAATCAGATGTTATTATGGGCGGCATAGAAACTATATCAAAGCATAAACCCACATTACAAGTAGAAGGCGGAGGAAGTATGGAATTAATAAAAAGTTTAGGATATCGTTTAGTAGCTCAACGAAAATGTCATGGTGCACTACAGGATTATATATATGTATATGGATAAATGTAAAATACTTACTGCAGACACCACTGGTACAGTATAATGAAAATTTCAGATTTAATTCAGGGTACATTTACTACTAACGAATCAATAGCAGTTAATGAAGCAATAGAAATGAAAATTAGCGATTTGACTATCAGTGATGCTGGTATGGCAATCGCACAATCAGTAGGTGGTGGAAGTAGAACAGATGCTCCGTTGGCAGTTACAAAACTTCCATCAGGCCATGTATATCTTGTAAATGGGTATCATAGATTAGTAGATGCTATGCAGGCTGGCAAAGATACTGTATCGGTAGAATATGTTCCATATGAAAGAGTGGCAATACTTTGGAAACAAGAACGTGAACAAGATATCAAATACGGTAAACAGTTTAACGAAAACTTTGCTGATGGTAAAGTAAAAGGCAAAAGCAGACCAGGACGTGTAAAACGTAGTGGTGCTAGCTGTGATGGCAGTGTTACAGAATTACGAGCAAAAGCAAAAAAGGCAAGCGGTGAGAAAGCAAAGATGTATCACTGGTGTGCTAATATGAAGGCTGGTAAGAAGAAATGAAGATGTTTTTTAAAAAGTGGTGGCGTAGTATGTTTCCAGAATATATACTGGAAGTAAAGCATCGTGGAGTAGAAAGAAGAATCCACGTAGCAAAATTTACTAGAAAAAATATGAAAAAACTAGCAGGAGTGAACATTGAAGGAGAGCACTTTGAGCTTACCAGTAAAGAACCAATGGATTACTACGTAGTAGAATATAGGGACGATTTAAAATGAAATTATCTGAGTTATCAAACATCGACTTCCCTGATCTGGGGGAAGCAATGAGCAGTGATGAATTAGAAGATAAAATGATGCAACGAAAGAAACTTGCATTTAATCGTGCAGTAGTTGATGCAATGCATCGTCTTGTTACAAGCAAAGGCAATCGTCACAGTATCGGCAGTTATGCATTTGATATTTCACGTAGTTTTGGAATTAATCCTAAAGAAGTTGAACGTATGTATCGTGACAAGTATATGTTTGAAGATGAAGACCGTCCTATGATGATAACACAACAAATGCTAGATACATTAGAAAATCATTTAGACAAATTGTTTTCATCAGTTGGTATTGATGTTGAGTTTACTAGACATTTTTTAGATCGAGTTAATGATAATAGAAATAAATCACAAATTACACTAAAAGAGCTTGCAATTTTATTTAAAGACGCTTATAATAAGTATGGTAAGAAGATTGCACAAATGGGTCCAGATGCAGAAGCTGTTATTAAAGATATGCGCAGTGATGTTAATTTACCTTTTGTATTAAATTGGGATAACAAAAATCAAGAACTTGATTTAGTTGCAAAAACAGTAATGCGGAAGAAAAATTTTCATACACCTGATCCTGAACTGCCGCTAACATAAGGAAACAATATGCGAGTAGCTGTTATATTAACAGGACAACCACGACATATGGAACACGGTTCATGGTGGTTAAATAACAAAGTTTTTCCAAAGCACTGGCAAGGGCTGAAAGTTGATTACTATGCTTGGTTATGGGATAATGGCGACCCAGATCTAGGAGCAAAAGTAGAACAGGCATATCGCCCAGTCAAGTACCATATTGAAAACTATCAAAACTGTGTCACAGACTTTGTTTCTAAAGTACAAGAACAAAATTCAATAGTTGACCAATCTAGATCAGACTTGGTACCTATTAATTTACGAGAAAACATTCTTTTTAATACACCAGAAATTACAAAATGGGGAGAAAACTTTTGGGGGCAATTTATTGCTGGAAGTAGGGCTGCTAATTGGCTCGGAGATATGTCAAACGATTATGACGTTGTAATTAGAACAAGAACTGACGCAGTTTTTCATCCAATGACAGAAAGATTATGGATACAAGCATTTCATAATCTCAACCGCAATCCCAATTTTAAACATAAATTATTTTCACCTTGGATGCATTTGGCAAGTGGTAGTGGGTTTATGGGAGACTTTGCACATATTGGAACACCAGCAAACATACATAACTTCTATAAAAATATGGAGGAGAATTGTTTAAAAGTTGCAGGGCCAGATAGGCCGCTTTTTTATGAACTCAATGTTATTCATCGAGATCGTGCATTAGTTGCACATTGGATGTGGACAAAATTAAGTCATTATAGTAATACTGATTGGTTAAGTTTTAGTGTTGTCTGGCCTACGCCTTATGAAACAAGTGTAATAAGATACGAATATCCAATTGGCAGTATAAATGACTTTAGTCACTTCCGTAATGAATTCCATCGATTCGAAAAAGAGTTACAATCACCATAAATAAGTGTATATAGAAAATCCGGAGTGTCTCAATGAGATTAGAAAAAATTCAAACAGCACGACAGGCGCAGGCTAAACCAACAGTGGCAAAAGTAGCTGAAGGTTATGCAGTGTGTGATGTCAATAACAAAACAGTAAAAGTTTTTGAAGATATTGATGTAGCAAAAAGCTACATGAATCGTCATATTACAGAACTTAAAGAAGGCCGTGAACCAGTTGTATACATGAGTGAAATCATGGAAGGTGTCCTAGATGATACTGATGACGATGGCTGGATGGCAAAAAGCGAACTATACAAACTTTCAAAGTATGCTATTCAATTACATGGAATGATTCAAGACAATGAAAACTTAGAACCATGGGTACAAAGTAAAATTACCAAAGCTGCTGACTATATTAGCACAGTAAAGCATTACTTAGAATATGTAGAAATGTCCGATGGCCAACCCGAAGTAGTAGATGATATCCCGATGGAACCAACAAATAATATGCCTCCTGAAGGAATGTAAGAAATGAAGTTTACCGAGTTTACTGAAACTAATGCCCCTATAACCCCACCTTTAGTGGAAGCACAGCCAGCAACAACCGTTACTGGTGGTGAAATTGGTAGACCGGCAAACGATAATTCTCGACCTACTCCAGAACAACTAAGACGACAACTTAGAGTTATTAATAATAATTTAACAGATGAGCAACGTAGAGCAGTTACACAAGAATTAAGTCGAAATAGATCTCTTTGGCAGAGATTGGGAGCGTGGGGAGCCAAAACAGCAGGCAGACATGCGGGCGCTACTGTAGCGAGTGCTATAACTGGTCCAGCAGCACCAGCAGTTGCAGCAGTGGCAAATTTAGCATTACTTGGTTATGATGTTTATTCGTTGGGTAGTGAAATTTGGGACTGGGCACGTGGTAATGATGTTGAATTGCCTCCGGCGAATGGTGATAATTTTGAAGGCACTCCTCCGATTTCAGCGCCGCCTCGTCCACAATCACAAGGTGGTCGAAACAGAAATCAAGATCGTTGGGATCGAAGATACGGCGGGACACACAATCCGGACGGTAGCCCAATAGTAATAACTCCTCCAGCTACTGCAGGACAACCGCAACCAAAAGAAGAGCCAGATGATGCACCAGAACCAGCAAATGATCCTAGACCTCCAATTAGAGTCGTTCCGCAAGAGCCGCCTGCGCAACCTGAACAACCGACACCTGACCCTAATCCAGTAACTCCTCCAAAAGAGGAGCCTAAGGTTATACCATTTCCAAACTCTCCTGATTTAGAGCCGCCGTCAACTCCAGATGAAAAGCCAGAAACGCCAACTAATCCAGAACCTGGTCCTAGTGTGGACCCGACACCACCAGCACAGCCGGTACCTGAACCAGCTAATGATCCAGCGGCTCCGCCCGCTAATGATCCAGCGGCTCCACCTCGTCGACAGGCTCCACCGCAAGAGCTTCCAGATCCTGCAGGGCCAGATAGTGCACCCAAAATAGAGCCTGATCCAGCGTCTCCACCAGCTACTGATCCAGCTACTGACCCGGCTACTGATCCAGCTACTGATCCAGCTACTGATCCAGCTACTGACCCGAATCCACAGCCGGCGCCACAAGTTATTCCAGGCCCTATTACTTTACCAGGTCAGATACCAAGTACAGATCCACAAGCAAGTCCACAAGCAAGTCCACAAGCAAGTCCACAAGCAAGGACACAGGAAAACCCACCTCGTAGCCGTAACAGAACGAGACCGGGACTTGGCGGAGGGGGCACTGGTGGACCCGATGCAAATCAAATGAAATTCTCTCCAATAAATATTAGAGACCCACTAAACTTGAAAAGATATGGATAATCAAATGATACAAAATATAGCAAGACAAATTATTGCAGAAGCAAAACAAAGCAGAAGTCATTACAATGCTACCGGAAATTACTTTGATAAAGTAAAAGCAAATATGTATACTATATTTGAATGTTATGCAAATGGTATTATTGATTGGGAGTTATCAAACATAAAGTTACAAAGTGTAATTAAAGAGTATGTGAATTTATATCCTAAAGAAAATCGCAAAGCTGAAATTAAAATTATGCGTGAAGAATACAAGCGTATGAAAACAGAATACAAACCAGCATTAGATGCGTATAAAGTAGTAGCTGAACAGAAAATGACAAGTAGTTTAGTAACAAAACAAAAACTAGATGAAAGTACTGCACAACATCATAGTAATGTATTTTATAATGGACGTAATTTAACTGAAGCAGATCTTAAAGACATTAGTACACTTAAAACATGGAAGCGTGTAATGGAAGCCTATCCAAATCTTACAGCTAAAGATGAAGATTGTGTGCGTATGCTTACTATTTTTGAAAATACATATAACACTAGAGATTTTGAATTTAACCCACGAGCCGGACATAGAGATCAACCAGATCATCCTGAAAATCGTGGACTCACACCAGGGCAGGCTCCTAGAGCAAGCCTACGTCCTAAACTACGTCCTAAAAATTTAGCACCAATGTCTAGCCCAAGACCACAGGCTCGCCCAGCAAACTTGCAAATGCGTAATGACATCAATAAAGCAGTACAGCAGGCAGTTGGAGAAGGCGATAGCCCACACAAAAAAGGTACAGCAAAGTATAAAGCGCACATGGCAGCAATGCATGCTGAAGGATATAAAGTTATGCCTCCAATGGATCCTAAATATGTAGAACGTAGTGGACTTGAAGGTCCATTTACTACACTAAGTGGAAAAGTAGTATACTACGATCCAAAAGAAGGTAGTTACTACGATCCAGATACAGATATGTATATGTCATATGATGAATTTCAGCAGTATGATAATGATTATAGTGGCATGAAAGATGAGCGTGACGAAGTTAAAGAAGCGCAGATTGATAAAATGAAATTTGTCAGTAAAGGTTTTTCTAACCGTAAGGAAGCGGAGCGCCAAAACGATCAGTTGGTTGGATCTGGTAAGGCTTCTCAAAAAAGCTATGTTTACAAACATAAAGATAATAAATTTTACGTCGTTGACATGAAAGACGAACGTGACAAAGTTAAAGAAAATCCAACAACAAGACCTAACAATCGACCAACAGTACCAGCAGATGCAGAAGCTGATGAATTGCTCGGCCGGATAGCTAACCACCAACAGAACGTGGATCATTTTCTCAAGGTAAGCAACACCGCCCTCAATCATCCAGTAGCTGTTGGATTGAGAAATCGCAGAGTTAAAGAAGACGAAGTATCAGAAGAAATGAATGATGCGGAGATTGATGCGTTCCATCGTGCATTAGATAATCTTGTACACAAGCATTTAGGACATAGTTCAGATGAAAAAGATGATATAGATGAAAGTGAAGAGCGTCCTTATGTAGCAGTTCATGCTAAAAAAGGCAAAACTGAAGTGACCGGAAGTAGCAGCTATGATGCTGCAAAAAAAGCCGCAGCAAAGTGGAAACTAAAAAGTACAGCAGGAATTGATGTGTATTTGTCAGATGTAAAACACACACCTACTGAAAGTGCAATGGAAAGCGAAAGCCAATTTGACGGACATGACATAATGTCAGAAGACCCACCAAATGGTATTGACTTTGATTATGCTAATTTGTCAAAAGTAAATTGGGATCAGTATTCCGAAGAAGATATCAAGACATTTTATAGCATTGTTGACAACTTATCATTTGAGAGTGGATATTATAACGACGGCGAGTTCGACGATTCACATTTTAATGCATTACAATGGCTTGAAAAAAACGTAATGAACAAAACAGAAGTTTCAAATGCAGTTAAAGAAACACTTAGTCCAGAAGAGAAAAGACTTGTCAATCAAATGTACAACAAGGACGGCACACTAACTGACATTGGTAGACAAGTTATGAACCATGGTAAGAAAAAAGATAGTAAAAAAACTGACGAAAGTACTGCTAGTGGGTTAACACAATCTGTTATGGCAAGAGCAATAGAAGAAATGACAAGCGCAGGTGCTATTGCTAGTGTAGCGGCACCAATGGGTAAAATGAAACGCCGTAAAGATAGTATCTTTGCTGATAAAGAAAGCAAGCAAACTGCTATTAGTGAAGCACAGTTTGATGAAGCAGCAGGCGAAAAAGATGCTTGCTATCACAAAGTTAAATCACGTTACAAAGTATGGCCTAGTGCATATGCATCAGGTGCATTAGTTAAGTGTCGTAAAGTCGGTGCGGCAAATTGGGGCAATTCAAAGAAGTAAAATATGGCAACAAAACGTGAAAGACAAGATGCTAAATTATTACAAGCAGGATTAGACAGAGCCGCTCGTAATGTTATAGAACCTGGACGTTATGCAAATACAACTGCTGACGCCACGCAACTTCCTACACGTTACGCAGTGGGCGATAACAACACTAACAATGTAGTTGATAACCCTAACGTTGGCGGACTGTTAACTGGGAGGCCGTGGGCATAATGGGCATACAGAATCCAAATAGCACAAATTATGTGCACAACAATGAACCAAATATTCTCAATGTCCACAAAGCTATGGACTACAATCAACAGGGTCAGCCTCTGCTAAGAACAACTGGTAGTAGTTATGACTGGACTATTAATATCAGTGCTGGAGATGTTGCAGGAACAGGGTACATCGAAAAGTTTGGCATGAACGTAGATGTTGACAGTAACAAAGAAACTATCTGGGATGGTGGCGAAATATACAGTTACATCAGTACAGCAGAAACTGTTGCTGTAACCAGTACAACCGGTGTAGACTCAGCGGCAGGCGCAGGTGCTAGAACAGTTGAAATACAAGGGTTAGACGCTGATCATAACTTGGTGTATGAAACACTAACTGTAGGCGGTGGCGCAGGCACACAAGAGTTTTTAAGAATATTCCGTGCCAACGTTGTTACAGCAGGTACTAGTGGTATCAACGAAGGCACTGTAAGTATTACCAGTAGTGATACCAGTACAGTACTGGCGCAAATTGGCGTAGACGGCACAGGTAGTAATGCAGCAGGACGTGGACAAACGTTTATGGCTTTATATACAGTGCCAGCAGGAAAAACAGCATATCTAACACAGTGGACAGTTGGTTGTGGTAAACAAAACACAGACGCAGTTGCTACTTTCCTGGCAAGACCCGAGGGCGGTGCGTGGAATGCTAAAGACATTATTACAGTTAGCGCAACAACATATGCTAAAGATTATAAAATACCACTACAGTTTACAGAAAAAACTGACATAGAAATTCGTGCGTACAGTACTACAAACAACAGTTTGGTGAGTAGTACATTTAACTTATTACTGATAGATAATACAGTATAAATATTGTTATGCGTATAGAAGAGATCGTAACAGAGTCTAAAGAATTTAGAACAAAAAAGAACCCAGATGGTTTTACCATTGATTTAATTGTCGATGGCAAGCATGTTGGACAATACACACACGCACGTGAAGATGACATTGTTCGCAATCAAGCAGAGATTTTTCCTGAATATCGTGCCAAAGGTTACGGTACTATGCTGTTACTTGCGGCAATCAAAACAGCAAATGATCTAGGATTGGACTTTGAAGAAGATACACAAAGCCTAACACCAGCAATGAGTAGAATATACGATGAACTAGATGATAGTGGTATGATTTACGGTGGCCGTGGTGCATGGGCTATTAGTCCAAGCGGCGAATCGGAACTTGACGACTTTTTAAACGAAGACCTACGTGCTTGGTTCGGTAAAGGCAAAAAAGGCGGTGCAGGCGGTGGTGGCTGGGATCGTTACAATACCAATGGTGAACGTGTTGGTAAATGTGGCGATAGCGGCAAAGGTGAAGGTAAACCAAAGTGTCTAAGTAAAAGTGCAGCGGCTAAACTACGTAATGCTGATAAAAATAAAGACGGTAAAAAAGATGGCAAAGCAGGAATTGCTAAAGCTGTTAAGCGTAAACAACGAAACGATCCCAATAAAGACCGCAAGGGAAAAGCTAAAAACGTTAAAAACTAGGATTCATATTATGACAACAACATGTAACAACTGTCATTGCGAAAGCCACTGCGATAACGAATGTATGTCATGTAGAAATGATGTATGTCAGAAGTGCAATTGCGAAAAATGCGAAAAAGAAGAATGGCCTGGAGTAGATAGTGGATGCGAAGGCGCACTATAATTCCTGATAGCGCAGAAGACTTAGTTTGGAAACAAGTTGATCCAGACGAGTTATGGGCATTAGATAAACTAATACTTTCACGTAAACTAAACTATATTAGTGGCCCAGTTGGATTAAATGTGCCTACACCAGGTTGGTATTGTGTGCGGCCCTGTGTTAATATGCTAGGGCTAGGGTTAGGCACTCAAAAATCTTGGATAGAAGAAGAAACTATGCACCTACCTATAGGGCATTTTTGGTGTGAATGGTTTGAAGGTAGACATCTAAGTATAGATTATAATTATGGTGTACAGCACTTGTGTGTAGAAGGACTAAAGTCTAGCGACACATTTACCCAATGGGATAAGTGGATTAAGACAGATGATGTTATTCCGTTACCTGAAGCACTACAAACATTCTCACATCACGAATGGCTAAACATAGAATTCATTGGCAATAAAGTAGTAGAAATACACTTTAGACATAACGAAGACTTTGACGGAGTTGAACGTGAGTTCATTCCGGTGTGGGAAGGGCAATCTACTACACCACCAGACGGGTATACATATCGTGATTATCCTGATGTACATGGACGCATTGGCGCATTTATTAAGTAAAGTTTAGTCATGTATGTACATAAAAGGTTGATTCTTGTTTAATTTTTTATACGGCCGATAATTTAAATTAAGTGTCTTGTGCTTACTTAATCCAGTTACTGGGTGTGCATACGGAATAATAGTAGGGGGTTCGTATCCTACACATACCGCCCCAAGAACCTCACCCAAGGATAGTTTCTGGTTTTTGTGAATTTCTCTAAATTTTTGAAGTTCAGTGTTGTATTTTTTATTAAGTATATCACAATTGATACTACCTGCGGTGCATGCTAAAGTAGTAATTGATAGGTCATTACTAACTGCTTCTGATATCAATGCACCCATAGTAACTCCAAGATTAGTATGCAAAATTATATTATCTGGTTCTACAGTAGCCACATCACCTAAAGGTCCAATTGTAGTTAATTCTACCATAATGAACACATAAGGTGCATCATATAGGCAACAAAAATACTCGTCTTTCTCTTTTGTATGAAATACATTTGTTAATAACTCATATTTAAACTGATACTCATCAGGACCAACTTTGAAAACTAAAAAGTTTGGAAGTGAATCATTAGCTATTGATGTCTGGATTGGTAAAAAATTAATGCAGTGTTCTAATTTTTCTATCTTGTCGGTTGACGGTATAACCTTTGAATCAAAATATCTAACAGTTTTTCTCTTTTTCCATTGTTCATTTATCATAACTAATTCTCTTAATCTCTCAAAATATATTTATAAATCAATAAATACTACTACATAAAACAAGGAATTGTAAAATGGCAGCAGAAGATTTTGAATTTGAATTTACAGAAGACATGGTTATTGAAATGCTACGGGGCAATGACGAAGCAGAAGATTGGTATGACGCAATGTGTGAAATCCTTCCTCTATGGGAAGTAGATACACCAGAACGTGTAGCAATGTTTATTGCACAATGTGGACATGAAAGTAATAATTTTAGAGTATTGAGCGAAAACCTCAATTATAGTGCCAAAGCATTAAATGCTATTTTTGGCAAATATTTTGAAAGGGCAGGGAGAGATGCAGAACCGTATCATAGAAAGCCTCGCAAAATTGCAAACGTTATTTACGCAAATAGAATGGACAACGGCGATACCGATTCCGGAGATGGTTGGAGATTCAGGGGCGGCGGCATTCTACAACTTACAGGACGTTACAATTATACAAAATTTGGAGAAGACGTCGACATGACGCCTGAAGAAGCAGTAGACTATGTACGCACGAAAAAAGGCGCACTAGACAGCGCATGTTGGTTTTGGGATACAAACGGATTAAACAAGTATTGTGATAGCCGTGATGTTAAAGGTGCTACTAAGCGTATTAATGGTGGTTACATTGGATTAGAAGATCGTAAAAAACATTACGAACATGCGATGGAAGTACTGGGCGGACATTGGGAACCAGCACAAATGGTTTACGAAACTATACGTGTAGGATCACGTGGTCCAACAGTACGTGCAGTACAAGAAGAATTAGAAATCGGTGCAGATGGTATCTTTGGCAGAGGCACAGAAGCACATGTTAAGCACTGGCAAGAAGAAAATGGACTTACTCCAGACGGTGTTATGGGTCCAGTTAGTCTTGCGATGATGTTTGGAGAAGATTAATGTCAAATGAAGTAGATGACAAAGGTAAAATGGAAATACAACTACGTATTTTAGGTAACGAACTAGTTGCTATTAAAATGTCAGTTGATGATTTTAAAATGAAATGGCTACTAATTGGAGTGATTAGTATCGTAGCATTAGGCTGGGCCGCAGGTAGCTTTGGTCCAGAACTAGTAAACATGTTTGGAGAGTAACATGGACATGGCACATTATATAGAAGTATATAAACGGCATGAAGAAAATCGAACTAGTACTAACGAAAGAAATAAATACTGGAGAAGATGGCAAGAGCAGCAAAATTATACTCCCAAATCATTAACCAGGTTTGAACATGGATAGAGGAGAGAGAAAATGAATTGGATTAAAAATAGACTAAAAGAGAGAACGACACTTGACGGTGTTGTACTAGTAGCATCAGGGGTAGCAATGATATTGGTACCTGTAAACTTAATTGCATATGCTATGATTGTATATGGTGCATGGACTATTTGGAAATCTGAATAGTATGTGGGAAATAGTTAATGATATGGCCACTAATCGCTTGTGGATATATACAAGTATTGGTGGCAGTATACTTGGAGCAGTTTGTTTAGCTTATCTAAGTACCACTAGAGCTGGACTTTGGTTTTATGCTAAAGTAGATCTCACTTTGGATTATCTTGTTGAGCGTTGGGGTTTAACTTGGCTACAACAGCCAGAAGATGCATGGCGTAAAAAGTACCCAAAGATAACAGCAAAAATAGATGCAATAGAAGCAAGATTAAAAGAATTGGAAAAGTAATGTTAAGTAAACAATGTAAGGCCCACTTGGATGAAGTAGGCGAAACTGGGCTACAACACATGGGGTATGCTTTAAAGGCTGCCGTTAAATTACAGCTATTGGTGCCAGCATTGATTATTCACAGTATCGCACCAAGATGCTTTACTCACACAGCAAGTAATGTTATGAATGGCATTTTAAACACTCGTAAAAAGACTTGACAACCTAGTAAATCTAACATATAGTAGTAGGATAACAAGCTAAAGGAGATGAATATGTCACGAGCATTTAGTGATAGTGAGATTACGAAACTTAAACAAATTATTAACGAAGGTATCCAAGTAACATCAGAAGTGGAAACACTTAAAGGTGGGCTTAAAGATACTGTAAGTGCAGTTGCAGAAGAACTAGATATGAAACCTGCAACTATTAACAAAGCAATCCGTATTGCTTACAAACAAGAGTTCGCAAAAGTATCAGACGATTTCAGCGAATTGGAAGAACTATTGGCGGCTGTCGGCAAAGGACATTAATGTGCTAGACTTAAATGTTATTGAAGTACAGCATTACACAGATAAACTATTTAGAATTAGAACAGAACGACCTCGCAGTTATAGATTTACTGCGGGGGAGTTTGTTATGATTGGTCTAGAAGATGCTCCAAGTAGAGCGTATAGTATTACCAGTGGACCGTATGATGACTATATTGAATTTTACAGTATCAAAGTACCTGACGGTCCACTAACAAGCAAACTACAACATATTCAAGTAGGCGATACTATTAAGGTAGGTGAAAAACCAACAGGTACACTTATACTTGCTAACTTAGAACTAGGCGGACATCTAGTAATGATGGCAAGTGGTACTGGTATTGCGCCGTTTATTAGTTTACTACGTGAACCAGAAACATATGACTTATTTGAGAACATTACAGTAACATGGACTACTAGACTACATGCTGAGCAGGATTGTTACCGAGACTTCTTGAATGAGATGCCTATTGAATATATTAGCACAGTTACACAAGAGCCAGCTGAACTACAAGGACGTATACAAAAGTTTATGTCAGACGGAACAGTACAGATTGACAATCCTGCAGAACAGCGTATAATGTTATGTGGAAGTGTAGGATTTAACAATGATTTAAAAGAACACTTTAACAGCCTCGGATTTAACGAAGGCAACAAACGTACACAAGGAACGTTTGTACAAGAAAGGGCATTTGTCGGCTAATGTATGTAGACGCTTACTTCGATCAAAACAAAGATATTATTCACGTTGCTGAACGTGACAAAAAGGGCCGTAGAGTATATCGTGAGTATCCTGCAAGCTATAGTTTTTACTACAAAGACCAGCGTGGAAAATACGACAGTATTTTCGGAGACAAACTATCACGTTACGCCACAACCAATGGTCGTGCTTTTAAGAAAGAAAAGAAACTATACGGTGGACAAAAACTCTTTGAAAGTGACGTTAACCGCACGTTTAAGTGTCTAGCAGACAACTATTTAGGTAAAGATACTCCTAACTTAAACTTAGCTTTTTTTGATATTGAGGTTGACTTTAACAAAGACTTGGGGTTTGCTCCTCCAGAAGATCCATTTAATGCAATTACTGCAATCGCAGTGCATCTTAGTTGGCTTAAAACTACAGTGTGTTTAGTATGTAAACCAAACACACTTACAAAAGAAGACGCTGCTGAAATTTGTAGTCGTTTTCCAGATACTTTGTTAATGGATACTGAAGAAGAGCTACTCAAAACATTCCTCGAATTAATTGACGATGCAGATGTAATGAGTGGCTGGAATAGTGAAGGCTTTGACATTCCATATACAGTAAATCGTATTGCAAGAACAATTGGTAAAGAGTATACTAAAAAGTTTTGCTTGTGGGATCAATACCCCAAGCGGAGAGAGTTTGAACGTTACGGAAAATCGCAAGAAACATTTGATACTATTGGTCGTTTGCACTTGGACTATATGCAACTGTATCAGAAGTATACATATCATGAAATGCATTCGTATAGTTTAGATGCCATTGGCGAGTATGAACTTAATGAACGTAAAATTGACTATCAGGGCACACTGGACCAATTATACAACAACGACTTTTATACGTTTATTGACTATAACAGACAAGACGTTGAACTACTAGTTAAGCTAGATGCCAAGCTACAGTTTATTGACTTAGCAAATGTTATTGCACACGATAACACAGTACTCATACAAACAACAATGGGTGCTGTCGCCGTTACTGACCAAGCTATTATGAATGAAGCTCATAGACGTGGACTAATTGTTCCTGATAAAGAACGAGATAAAACACAGAAGCATTATCCACAATCAACACAAGCCGCAGGTGCTTATGTTGCTACTCCAGTAACTGGTAGACACGAATGGATTGGTAGTATGGACTTAAACAGTCTGTATCCAAGTATTTTGCGCAGTCTTAACTTGAGTACAGAAACAATTGTAGGACAAGTAAGGCATACACTAACTGTGCCACTTTTACAAGAATACAAGTGGGAAGCCGCAAGAGCATGGGAAGGCAAGTTTGCTTGTCCAGAGTATGAGCTAGTAATGGCTAAAGATACAGAAACACAGTTATATATTGACTTCGAAAACGGCGAAGAACTAATGGCAACTGGTGCTGAGATATATAGTATTATCTTTGAAAGCGGACAGCCTTGGGTTATTAGCAGCAATGCTACTATTATTAAACAAGATATAAAAGGTATTATTCCTGGATTGCTAGAGCGTTGGTATGCAGAGCGCAAAGTTATGCAGAAAGAAGCTAGAGCAGTACAAGGTAAAGACGATGCCAAGTTTGGCTATTGGGATAAACGTCAGCTAGTTAAAAAGATTAACTTAAACAGTTTGTATGGTGCGTTACTTAATCAGGGATCACGTTTTAATGATCCACGCATGGGTCAGTCAACAACACTAACAGGACGTACTATTGCTAGACACATGGGTGCTAGTGTTAATGAACTGTTTACTGGCGAATATAATCACGTAGGCGATACAATTGTGTATGGCGATACTGACAGTATCTATTTTAGTGCTTACCCTATTTTTAAGGACAAGATTGAAAGTGGAGAGTTTGAATGGAATAAAGACAAAGTTACTGAACTTTATGACACTGTGTGCGATCAAGCAAACAAAACATTTCCTGGATACATGGCTAAAGCACATAATGTACTTGACCAAAAGCAAGGTGAGATTATTGCCGCCGCCCGTGAGATGGTTGCACTATCTGGTATTTTTATTAAGAAAAAACGCTACGCTATTTTAGTATATGATAACGAAGGCTATCGTGAAGACCAAGGCGACAAACCAGGCAAGATTAAAGCAATGGGCTTAGACTTGAAGCGTAGTGATACCCCTCCGTTTATGCAAGACTTTTTAAGTGAGATTTTGCTAAAAACACTAACAGGGTCAACAGACGAAGAAGTAATTGCTCGTATTATTGAGTTTCGACAAGAGTTTAGACAAAAAGATCCTTGGGAAATTGGTACGCCAAAGCGTGTTAACAAGCTAACACATTATACAAGTTTGGAGTGGGATAAAAAAGGTGTGTATACTGGTAAAGCAAACATGCCTGGACACGTTAGAGCAGCAATTAATTACAATCGGTTAAAAGGAATTAACAACGATAAATATAGTACAGACATTGTTGATGGTATGAAAACTATTGTCTGTAAACTGAAACCGAATCCAATGGGATTCACTAGTATAGGATATCCTACAGATTCAATAACCCCTCCCGACTGGTTTAAAGAACTTCCGTTTGACGTAGATCTTATGGAGGAAACAATTATCACTAAAAAGATTGATAACTTACTTGGTGTACTGCCAATTGACTTATCAAAAGCAGAGGACAAGACTACGTTCGAGAGTCTGTTTGATTTTGGATGAAAAGAAAACTAGATTTACACGGTTTTCATATACACAAAGCATGGAAAAGTGTTGACAGATTCATTACAGAATGTTATTATGATAACTATAAAACTTGTGAAATTGTTTGTGGGCAGGGACTTATAAGAGATGAGTTAGGCGTCTGGCTACATTTAAATGCACTTGTACGAGATTATAAATTTAATACTCGTACACAAGGAAGTTTTAACATAAAACTAAAGAAAAGGAAAAAAATATGAGAGACTATCTCCTCGACATCGTAAAGCATACACGAAGTGTTGGTAACATTGATGCAGTAAAAGTTACTGACGGAAGTGTTATTGAAGCTAAAGATGACGATAACAAAGTAATTGTAAAAGCAACTTATAAAACCGCACGTAGTGAATTGACTGGTGTGATTGGGTTGCCAAACTTGGATAAACTAAACGTTATTCTTAATATTGCTGAGTATGCTGAAAATGCAAATATCAGTGTTGAGATGCGTGAGCGCAATGGTGAAGAAGTACCGTTTACTATGAAGTTTGTAAATGCAAGTGGTGACTTTAAAAATGACTTCCGCTTTATGAGTAAAGAGCTTGTTACACAGCGTATTCCAGAAGTAAGATTTAAAGGTGCTAATTGGGATGTAGAAGTTGATCCACACAGTGCAAGTGTTGCACGTTTTAAGATGCAAGCACAAGCCAATAGTGAAGAGAATGTGTTTATTGCAAAAACTGAAGATAATGCTCTAAAGTTTTTCTTTGGTGATGACAGTGGGCATACTGGAAACTTTGTATTCCAAGCTAACGTTGATGGTGAATTGAAGCAGAGTTGGAAATATCCAGTTGCAGAAGTACAAAGTGTACTTAATCTTAATGGTGACATTACTATGCGATTTAGTGATGCAGGTGCTCTTAAAATTGATGTAGACAACGGCATGGCTGTATATGAATACATCTTTCCGGCACAAAGCTAATGGTAGTAGGTTTTACATGTAGTGTATTTGATCTGCTGCATGCAGGTCACATCGCTATGTTACGTGAAGCTAAAGAAAACTGTGATTATCTAATAGTTGGGTTGCAAACTGATCCAACTATTGATAGACCAGACGAAAAGAATCGACCAGTACAAAGTTTAGTGGAAAGATATTTACAACTAAGCGCAGTCAAATATGTAGATGAAATTGTCACATATCAGACCGAACAAGACCTAATCGATATTCTAAATATGTATAATATAGATGTACGCATATTAGGAGACGAATATCGTGAAAAGGATTTCACTGGCAAGGAAACTTGTCGCAAACGAGGTATTGAACTACACTTCAATAGAAGAGATCATAGATTCAGTACAAGTGATTTAAGAGAAAGGGTTGAAAATGCCCCCAAACATCGTTCAACGGTTAAAAAGTTTGGAAAGTAAGCACAAAGAGCTTGACAAACAAATCAATCAGTTGTATAAACATACTAGTGAAGAAATTAGTATTAAGGAACTAAAAAAACAAAAACTTCATATTAAAGAAGAAATTACAAAACTATCTAACCAATTAGGAGAAAACAATGGTTAAAAAAATTCGTGTAATTGACGCTCCGGCTGAACAAGAAGAAGTAGTCACTGATGCAGAGTTCCGAAAGTATATGATGGAACTAGCAAAATCAGCAGATTGGAAACTTTGGGAAATGATGCAAAGCATGCAAAATTTAGAAAAGAAGTTGTCAGTTATTGATAATGACGACAACTAATCGTGAAGGTTACTATGACTATATGCTTCGGCGTAGTCGTGAAGAGGATGCTAAGATGAAAAAATCAAGCACTAACATTTGGGTAACATTCCGTAAGGAAGGTTTACACAAATATCCAGCAGCACTAGATGACCCTAAGTTAGCAACTGGTGATGAACAAGATGTAAGTTTCCTAGGATACATACATCGACATATTTTCCACTTTAAAGTAGAACTTGAAGTATTCCATGACGATCGAGATGTTGAATTTATCCAATTCAAAAGATGGTTGGAAAGCCTCTATGCAGACGGAACTCTGCAACTCGATTTTAAATCCTGTGAGATGATTTGTGATGATCTTGCAGACTCAATCAATAACAAATATCCCAACCGCAAAATGACAATCACTGTAAGTGAGGATGGGGAAAATGGAGCCACGTGTAGCTATGCATAATGTAGGTACTAATATCCGTGAACTACGCCAAGGGCGAGTAAGCGTTAACGACATCAAATGGGATCTTATTAAGATTATTGAACCATATGATGGTATTCTAGCAACCAATGACGGAAGTGAACGCATTGTTCGCCGTCTATTTACAACATACTTGAATGATCTTAGATATGTAGGTCTAGTTAATGACTTTAACATTTCAAGCAACATTCGTAATAACGCTATTACATACGATGTTAGCGTTAAAATGAGTCAAGAGCGAAGTGATAAAAAATTAAAGATTCATGTAGGTGTGTATCAGAAACGAGCATCATAGTATGACAGCAACTCGTGTAAATCTAACAGAACGTAATAAAGACTATGCAGTATTCCTGCCTAGTATTAGTACGTTCTACAACAACTTTATCGCAAAGCAACGTGCAGACAGCAATCATGTTTTGCCAGAGCGTATGCCAGCTGGATTTGAAACTGGCATGGAAGGCATGAACTTCCTTAATGAAAAGGACTCTTACTATAGCTATAAATGGGGTCTTTATAGTGCTGGACATGCTCAACTAAATTTAGATAAAGCAGATAAAGATGACGCAATGGTGCAAGGCCGTGAGCGTGATAAAACATTTATGCTTTGTGATAGTGGCGGGTTTCAGATTATTAAAGGTGTTATTCAGTGTGATTGGGATAACTTCAAAAGTGATGATACACTGCGACAAAAGATCCTAAACTGGTTGGAACACACAGGTGATTATAGTATGATCCTGGATATTCCAACCCTTGCCGCAGATCCTACATTTAGTGGACGTACTGGTATTACAAGTTTTAATCAGTGTTTAGAGTTTACTGACTTTAACGTAGAATGGTTTAAACGTAACCGCAAGTATCAAACAAAATACTTGAATGTTATGCAGGGTCGTAACTGGGCAGAAGCAGAACACTGGTATGAGAGTATGAAACATCATGATCTCGAAGGGTTTGCCTTTGGTGGTAGTGCTAAAAACGATATTAACATCGTACTACGTACACTGATTAAAATGCGTGATGACAAACAACTAGAGCGTGGTAAACGTGATGTACTACACTACTTGGGTATTGGTAGACTGGAATGGGCAACTGCCTACACAGCAATCCAACGTGCATTACGTGAGCATGTAAACGAAGATATTAATGTTATGTTTGACTGTGCAAGTCCTTTCTTGGCAACAGCAAACGGAACAATGTATACGCAACACGTTCATAAAAACGATCGCTTTGGTTATGTAATGGACAAAGCAATGGACAGTAAAGCACTAAGTGGAAGTAAACAAGCATTTCCTTTTGGTAGTCCTATTGGTGAGCGTCTTAACTTAGGTGATGTTTGTCACTATGCACCTGGTATGCTTAATAAGATTGGTAAAGAAGGCAAAACATCTTGGGATAGTTTTACTTACATGCTACTAATGTCACACAATGTATATCAACACATTGAAAGTGTACAACGTGCAAATGCACTTACTGATATGGTAAATGCATCTGTTACTACTGACTACAGACAATGGCGCAAATTAAAAGCGACTAGTAAAGATGAAGTGTTTAGTCCTTATGTACCACGTAACATTGTATACATGACACAATTTATTGATCAACTATTCCGTAGTGAAACACCTATGACAATGCTTGATGAAGCAGAGTCAATGTTGGCAAACTTTAGTGGACAGAAACTACAAACATCAAGTGCAGGCAGTTTTAATAACTTGTTTGAAGTAGACGATGTAGTTTCAGAAGAGTCAAACGAAATGACTCCTGAGCAAGAAGCAGAAGCTGAGGATTTTTTAGAAACATTGGAGAAGTAAATGCGTATAGTTTTAGTGACAGGTGGATTTGATCCACTACACAGTGGACATATTGCGTACTTTAAGGCAGCAAAAGATCTAGGAGATCAATTGATAGTTGGTCTGAATAGTGACGAATGGCTTACCCGTAAAAAGGGTAGGCCGTTCATGTCTTGGAGTGAACGTGCCGCTATTATAAGTGAACTTAGTTGTGTAGATAATGTTATCGAATTTAATGATGATGACAATACAGCATGTGATGCAATTGAGCAAACAGTTATACGTTATCCAGATGATATTGTAATTTTTGCAAATGGTGGAGATCGTCAACAAGGCACAACCCCTGAAATTGAGTTTGCAAAAGACTTAGCAGAACTACATAAAAATATTATATTTGAATTTGGAGTAGGCGGTGACGACAAAAAGAATTCAAGCAGTTGGATATTAAAAGATTGGAGCCAACCTACAACACAACGAGCGTGGGGTAGTTACACAGTACTACATAATGGTCCAGGTTGGGCAGTTAAAGAGTTAGCATTTGGTACAGAAACACCACTAAGTGATCAACGACATTTTATACGAAGTGAGCACTGGCATATTGTTGAAGGTACTATCCGTATGGATTTAGAGTTTGACAATGGCGACAAATCTAGTATAGTATATACATCAGGCCAAAGTATTGATATTCCAGTACATACTTGGCACAAAGCTACTAATGTTGGAGACAGTGTAGCAAAAGTAATTGAAGTATGGATGGGCAGTGAACTATCCGAAGATGATATTGAAAGAAGAGATTAATGAACACTATTTGGATTATACCTATTGAGCCTATTGATCAACGTTATACAAAGCAATGGTATGATAATATTCCACTAGTATTACAGAACCAGATATCTGAACGTGATTTAAACTATCGTGTAGTAACAGTTGATGGTGAAGATTTTAAACCTGACGTGAGAACGGAAGGTGCGTTCCTTGACTTTGGTGCAACTAACGTTTATAAAGCAACACAAACAGCAGAAGTAAGTAAGCTCTTTAGTAACGGCAAAGTTAAAGCAGGAGACAAGTTTTTAGTAACTGATGCTTGGAACTTTATTATTACACCTATCAAATACATGAGTGACTTACTGGATATTCCAGTTGAGATACACAGTATTTGGCATGCAGGTGCATACGATCCTAGTGATATACTTGGTTACAAAATGCAACCAGACTGGCCTAATCATGTGGAGAAGAGTTGGTTCCATGCTAGTGATTATAATTATTATGCTACTGACTTCCACAAAAACATGTTTTTGCGTAATTTAAATATTCCACAAGGCAATTACAATAAAGCAATACGTAGTGGTCAGCCACATGAGCTTATTGTTGATGGACTAACAAAATACCAAGACACTGCAAAGACAGACAGTATTATGTGGCCACATCGTTATAATGATGACAAGCAACCAGAAATTGCAGAAGACTTAGCTGTTGATTACGATATGATTATTACACAGAAAATGAATCTTGACAAAGCTGATTATTATGCTACAATGAGTAAATGTAAAGCAATCTTTAGTTGTGCCCTGCATGAAAACTTGGGTATTAGTGTAATGGAGGCAGTATTAACAGGTGCAATACCTATTGTGCCAGATCGTTGTAGTTATGCAGAGATGTATCTGCCTGAGTTTAAGTACCCAAGTGAGTGGACTGATAGCTACACATCCTATAAAAAACATAAAGCAGAACTAACTGCATTTATACAGGAAAAATTAAACATGTTTGATGAATACCAAGACGTATTGGTTGAACAACGTAACATTCTTATTAGAGATTATCTAAATAGCAGTGTTATGATAGACAATATTTTAAAAGGAACATAGTATATGACAAAGACTTCCGATTTAGTAATTAATAGATTACAAAAAGACGGCGCTCGATATTGGGCAGGCGATAATATCAGTGAGTATATTAAAGAAGGCGAAAAACAGCAATTAATTGACGAGGCCACAGTTGCATTTGAAAGTGTATTAGATACACTAGTAATTGATCGTCACAACGATCCTAATTCACAAGGTACAGCAAAGCGTTTAGCTAAAATGTACTACAATGAAATAATGTCAGGTCGTTATGAGCCTATGCCGCCAGCAACAGCATTTCCTAATGATTCAGAAGACCGCTATGAAGGTATGCTAGTAGTACGTTCGGAACTAAAGAGCATGTGTAGTCATCATCATCAGCCAGTAGCAGGTGTTGCATACATTGGTATTATTGCTGCAGACAAACTAATTGGTCTAAGTAAGTACACTCGTATTGCACAATGGTGCGCTCGACGTGGCACACTACAAGAAGAACTAGCAACAGATATTGCTAGAGAAATTATGTCAGCAACAGCTAGTGAAAATGTAGGTGTATACATTCAAGCAACACATGGTTGTTGTGAGAATAGAGGAATAGGCGCTCACAGTAGTTTAACACAAACAACTGTACTCAAAGGTGCTTTCCATAATGATCCAGGATGTAAAAAAGAGTTCATGGATAATATTAAACTACAACAATCTTTTGCACAGGGCAGATAAATGATTAAGAAACATTATTATAGTTGGCAAGATGTAGAACGCATGTGTGTCAGTATTGTTAACCAAATGTACGCCGACAACTGGCGTCCTGATTACATTGTAGGACTTACTAGAGGCGGAAACATTCCTGCTACTATTATTAGTAACATGACAGGTATCCGTTGTGAAGCACTTAAAGTAAGTTTACGTGATGATGACAGTGAAAGCGAAAGCAACTGTTGGATGGCTGAAGATGCATACGGTTATGATGGAGATGGTCCTGACTTTGATCCAATGAAGAATAATTTTAAAAGTAGTTTAGCTGAACGTAAACAAATTTTAATTGTAGATGACATCAATGATACAGGTGCTACGTTCAAATGGATTAGAGAAGATTGGGAATCAGGTTGTTTGCCAGATAGCCCAGCATGGAAAACTGTATGGGGAGGAAACGTCCGCTTTGCTACACTAACAGAAAATGGAGCAAGTAACTTTGATAAAGTAAGTTACACTTGCCATGAAATTAACAAGGAAGAAGAAGACGTTTGGTTAGTATATCCTTGGGAAGCTGTAGGTGAATATTAATGTGGGTTTTATTTGTAATTAGCTCAGTTATATGCGGAGAAGGTATCGAAACTTGTAAGTTAAAGTATACAAGATATAACTATTATCAGTCTCAAATATCATGTAACATTGAAATGTCAATATTAGAAACAACGTTCATATCTGATGAACGTGCAATTTGTGTAAAGGAATCAGATTTATGAACAAGAGTAAACAAGAGCGATCAGCTGAAAATGCAAAGTTAGTAAAAGAGTTTTTAGCTAAAAAAGGCAACGAAATAACTGTATTGCCAGCTCATGCAAGAACAGATCCAGATGATATTATATATACATTCAAAGTAGGAAAGCGTGGCAAGAAAGCTAAGGAGTCTTAACATGACCTTTGAATGGCATAAAATTAGTAAGTACGAAGAAAACTATGAACGTGATATCACAGACAACGTTTATGACTATGTGAGAGATTATTATGATGTTGACGAAATCGACGACCTTACTGAAGAACAAATGGATGAAGTAAAAACATTTAGAGATGAGTATAATGATTATAGTGTTATGCAAATTGGATTTAGTAATTTAATCAATGATTGGGAAGACACACAATGGGAGAAATCACAGGATGACTAAGAAATATTTTTTACGTGGTAGCAACTATGGCGGCGAAATGACCATTGGTACAGTGACCCCAGAGTTTGTTACTTACTGGCAAGGCCGTGATCAAGATGAATTACTTGATCATTTAATGGCACTTGAATCTGGAGAAGATGCAGGACAAGAAGAAGGTTTTGATCCTGATAGTCCTGACATTCTTGAAGATATGGATTACTACAATAGCTGGTATGATATCGAAGATATACATCATCAAAATTCGTCAAACGGAACAGAAATTATGGCATTTCCTATGACTGTAGGAGAACATGGGCAACCTGAATATGAATGGGAAGATCGTATTGATGTAGAGGCACATCAGTTGTATAGTAGAGAATGTTATACACAAGAAGAACCAGCTGATGGTAAAGAAGATGACAGTGTTCCTGTATTAAACTTTTACAGTTCAGAAAAAGGCGACTTTGGTGGCTGGACTATTGAACTAGCTGATAATGAAGAGTTTGATAAAGACTTGATTACTATCAGTATAGTGGAAACAGATCATGGCGAAATGATTGAACGTTTATGGTATAACAAAGTAGAACTTGAGCAAGAGTATGATTGGTGTGATAGCCGAGGTAAAGGTTACTATGCCAGTGTAGCTTGGTTTAACAAGCGTTGGGAAGACCCGCATGTCCAAGAAGACACTCCAGAATGGGAAGAAGTGTGGGAATACTATGATGACGAATTAAAAGATAGGAAAGAAAACCTTGACAAAAAGTGATCCGTATCGTAAAATAAGTGATAATAACTGGATTGTAACAGTGCAGGAAAACGGTGAAACAAATGACTTGTTTATCGAATTCCCGCCTGATGCAATTGATCAAATAGGATGGGATGAAGGCGATACATTGATTTGGGAAGAATTAGATCATGGTGGCTGGAGTATTAAAAAGAAGGATGAAGATGAAACTTAGATACAGTGAAGCATTTTACAGTGTACAAGGTGAAGGCAAGTTTGTAGGAGTACCTAGTGTATTCCTACGTACATTTGGTTGTAACTTTCGTTGCATGAACTTTGGTGTTGATACAAAGAAAGACCGTTGGGAACAACACGCAGAAGGTAATCGTTATAATGCAGAAGTAAAAGCATTGATTGACGCAGGCGTACACGAAACAACTGAAAAGTTTGAAGACTTGCCTATTATACACACAGGCTGTGATACATATGCAAGTATCTATCCAGAGTTTAAAGACTTTAATAAAGAAGCAACAATTGATGAAGTGGTAGAACATGTTTTATCGCTTACTCCACAGGGCAAGTGGACACAAGATGATGGACAAGATATCCATCTTATTATTACAGGCGGCGAACCATTGCTTGCTTGGCAACGCTTGTATGTAGAACTATTTGAACACCCACGTATGAAAGATTTGAAAAATGTTACATTTGAAACAAACACTACACAACATCTACACGACGATTTCTTCGACTATCTCAACAACAATGACAACATTACAGTCACTTGGAGTTGCTCCCCAAAACTTAGTGCTTCAGGAGAACGTTGGGAAGATGCTATTAAACCTAATGTTGCTAGTGAGTACCGGTGTGTTACTGATAGCGACATGTATCTCAAGTTTGTTGTCGCTAGTCAAGATGATTTTGCAGAAGTCGAAAAAGCTGTTAGTGCTTATCAAGATGCCGGGGTACAATGTCCAGTATATCTTATGCCAATGGGCGGACGCAGTGAAGAATATTCCCTCAACGTTAAAGACGTGGCGGAAGAGTGCATGGCAAGAGGATGGAGATTCTCTCCCAGACTACACATATCACTCTTCGGAAATGCCTGGGGAACTTAGGGAAAACGAACAATTGCGTAAAGCAATGCAAGCACCAATTGATCAAGATAAGTTACGTAAAGCAGGATTATGATAGATGAAATATACAAGTTCTGGAATATAAAGCCCGAACACATCTTTGGTGATGAGTTTACAGGATATGAGGACTTATATCCACAATTTGATAAACATACAAAGGAAACTTATGAAGCGAACCCTGAAGGAACTATTGATGCTGTTTTTAATCTCTATCGTAATCGTGGGATTGTCCCTATTATATATTACACAGAAAACGGATTACAATCTGCAATACGTGAATTTGGTAACAAATCATACAACAATATTGATGTAAATAAATTAGGGTTAGGAAACAATGCTGGGCAAACTATTAACCGCTTTATCTTTACAAATATGCAAACAGCAGAGCCCAAGGGGCGTGGAAGTAATAGTTTAAAAGATAGATTCTTTGATGATGCTAAACTTAAACGTGCTATACGTATTTGTTTTCAGTTTAGAGAAGGCGATAAATTATGTTATCCAACTGCAATGCGCAGAAGTCTAGAACTAGTTACAGGAGAAAATGTAACTAACTTTAAAGCACAAAATGCTAAAAGTATTGTCGAACATTTATGTCCAGTTATTTGGGGTAATGTATATGACTACAGTTGTGGATATGGTGGACGTTTACTTGGCATTACAAGTAGCAATATGCGTTACAATTACATTGGCACAGATCCTAATACAGAAACATATCGCTATCTAAAGTACTTAAACAGTATAATTGGCAGTAATGCAGAACTACACTGTGAAACATCACAAGACTTTCAACCAGAAGATATTGACTTGGCATTTAGTAGTCCACCTTACTTTAACTTGGAAAAGTACAGCGACGAACCTACACAATGTATGGTACAATTTAATACACTAGACGAATGGTTTGAAGGATATACTGTTCCTACCATGAAGAATATCTACAAAGGACTAAATGACAATGGTGTGTTTGCTACTAATATAGCAGATTATAAAACTACAAAAGACGAATTCAAAGTTGTAGATCGCTGGATTAGTACAGCAGAGCAACTTGGATTCAAACACACTAACACAATTAAAATGATGCTTAATACAAGACCCGGAGTTGGCAATGACAAACTTGCAGGGCGAGAAAAATGGGAAGGCGTTTACGTCTTTACCAAATAAAAAGGTTAACAAATGAACAATTATATTTTTACAAGCGAAAGTGTAAGTGACGGTCATCCAGACAAAGTAGCAGATCAGATATCTGATGCTCTAGTGGATGCTGGACTAGCTAATGGTGACGAGACAACTCGTGTTGCTGTTGAAACACTTGTAACCACTAACCATGTAACGGTAGCAGGTGAGGTAAAAAACTTTAATGTAGACAATGTTAAAGAAATCATACGAGACAAAGTTCGTGAGATTGGTTACGAACAAGAAGGATTTCATTGGGATAAACTAAACATCTATAATGAGATTCACAGTCAAAGCGGAGACATTGCACTAGGTACAGACGACTTTGGCGCAGGAGATCAAGGCTTAATGTTTGGCTATGCTTGTAATCATACTGACAGTATGATGCCAGCACCTATTCATTATAGTCATGAAATCCTAAAGAACTTGAAAAGCAAACGTGGTGCCATATTAGGCCCAGATGCTAAAAGTCAAGTAAGTGTAGAGTACTATGGTGCTAGACGTGACGGTGTGATCAAGCGTGTAGACCAAGTTGTGATAAGTACACAGCACACAGAAGGCAACGTAGAAGAGGCAAGACATCTTTGTAAACTTGCCGCAATGGAAGAACTAGGAGACTTAGTTGATGAAAGAACTACATGGCATCTTAACCCTACTGGAAATTTCGTTATTGGTGGTCCTGACGGTGATGCAGGTGTTACTGGGCGGAAAATTATTGTTGATACTTATGGGGGTTTTGCTCCTCATGGTGGCGGTGCGTTTAGTGGCAAGGATCCAACAAAAGTCGACAGAAGTGCTGCCTACATGGCACGATGGCTAGCCAAGAATGTAGTAGCAGACAATATGGCAGACTGGTGTAATATCCAGTTGAGCTATGCTATTGGTGTTAAAGAACCCACAAGCATTTATGTTGATTCAAATGGACATAACACTAGTATTGCTAAGTTTATTGAACGTGAGATTGATTTGACTCCAAAAGGAATCATTGACAGATTTGATTTATTCAACTATACTGACTACAGTAAAAATTGTACATATGGGCATTTCGGAGATAAAGATGTTCCGTGGGAAAGGATTGGATGGTAATGAAAGATCCAAAAGTAACAGAACTTGTAAAACAATTCAACAAAGATATAGCGGCGCTCAATAAAACTTGGGCGGCGCTACAAAAGAATGATGTTTATGCTCGTGTAAATGTAAACGGCACTGCTACATATACAGAACCTAAATACATCGAAGTAACTGAGATTACACAGCATGTAGCATATATGAAGGAGGATACATAATGGGTTGGGGGAATAAACTAAAACAAATCTTCAATAAAAGTAAAGATGTAGAAACAAAAGAAAATGCGTTAGGGCCTTGGGTTAAAGTTGTTGAAGTACATTTTGATAAAGATAACCCAACACAAGGATATTTTGAACTAGACTGGAATGACGACTTTGTTGGACTATTAGGCGAAGCTGGTTACGCTGGAGAGACGCCAGAAGCGATTGTTGACTTATGGTTTAACGATTTATGTCGCAGTGTTGCGTTAGAAGCAGGCGGCGAGGACTAATATGTATGCAGTGATGGTTTGTCTTGATGGGAAAGATGATTGGATTTATATTACTAAAAAAACAGAACGATGTTGGGACTTGGAAGTTGAAGTATTTGAAGATGCACATGAAGCAATGGAGTTTGCAAAGACATTCCAACTTCCTGACAAACCTGAAAACGTAATGGTGGTAGATTATTATGAAGATCGATAGAGTAAATCGTGTAGAAGTGATCGATGAAACTGGTCGTGCATATGTAAAGTATCTTGACAAAGACCAAGAAGTTGTATATAGTTTACAAGACGACGGCTGCACACTAAAACTTTTTATTAATAAAAAAGGACAAGACGATGAGTGATGAGCAGGCAGAGGCGGAGACCCCGAAGGTGCTCGCTGCGTGGCTTGAGGCTGAGGCTAAGATTGTTGAACTGGAAGCAGAGAATGAAAAACTCCGCAAAGGTCTTGAAATCTATGAGCGTGAGCGTAATCGTTTTAAACACGCAACACCAGAAATGAGTGGCGCATATTTCTTGACTGGTGGTCATGGACCTAAAGATGATAATCAGATGCCACAGTTCGTAGAAGTTGTCCCTGCATATGGATGTGCTTGGTCAATGATTTATGAAGACACTGGTCGCACTATTAGCTATGAGGGATCATAATGAAAGTTTATATCAGCGATTATCCTAAACATAGATTTTATCACAACTGGTTATACAACTGGGTTGGGTATTCACCTAAACAGCGAAAAAGTGTAAAGATTCACAACTACGATACATGGAGTATGGATCATACACTTGCTCCTATCATCTTGCCTATGCTTGTACAGCTAAGAGCTACAAAGCATGGTGCTCCTTGGGTAGACATGAAAGATGTTCCAAAAGAACTACGTGCTACTAAAAAGCAACTAGACGCATACAACAAGAACGGTGAAACAGATACTAAGTTCTTTGATCGTTGGGATTGGATCTTGGACGAAATGATCTGGGCGTTCGAACAAAAGTGTCGTGACGATTGGATGGAAGATTACGACTATAACAAATGGGATAGTGAAGGTGCAATAACACACCAAGAACGGATGTCAAATGGATTCAAACTGTTTGGCAAATATTATGAAAATTTGTGGGATTGAGATGACACCGCAAGAAATTTTTGATTATAAACAAGGATGGAAACCAGGACATACTGTTCAACTCCATAGTGACGTTGTAGATCGTGGTAAGACTTGGTGTAAAAGAAATACTCCCAGACATAAATGGAGTGTATCTACATGGACTGATGTGTACGAACATACTTTTCACTTTGAAGATCCAGAAGTTGCACTAACATTTCAAGCAGAACATCAACCTTACAGCTATCGGAAAGTAACATAATTATGTATGAAAAGACAACCTTAGTAACTAATACTCGCAACAATCAGACAGTAGAAGCAGAAGCAGATAATGTAAGATCTGGAGAATCACTCGATGTGTTTTTAGCAAATACTAAAATTCACATGAGATGGAATGGTAAAATTTATGTTGGCAATATGGCTGGCATGGAGTTTACTACAATGGGACCAAAACAAATACAAAAACTAAAAGGACGATATTAATGATTTCTGAACAACGCAAAGAAGAAATTCAGCAACAACTTAAAGAAGGAGAAGTTGTTATTGAATTTAATAAAATTAACGGTGACTATCGTAAAATGACTTGCACACTTAGCAAAGACATCATTCCAAAAGCAACTAAAAAAGATCCACTCACTGAGGAAAAAGTACGCAAGGTTAATCCAGAAGTTTGTGTTGTATATGACGTAAACGCACCTGGATGGCGCAGTTTTAGATGGGATGGGTTAATTGAAAAAGATTAAAGTAGAAACAGTCGAGCTCACAAAAAAAGTGTACATTGTAGAAGTTGCTGATGATGGTGATGATGTATGGGCCTGCGACAGTGTTGTATGTGGTGACGTTGATCCCGTAAGTAGTGAATTTTTAGATTTTACAATTTTTGGATACAGTAGAGTAGATGCCTAACGAACAAAAACTAATTATGCTCACAGATATTATAGAGCAAAAATTACGCAAAGAGCGTGAGCTTCAGTTTTATGAAAAAGAATTAAAAAAACTTGAAGAAAAAGCGTATTGGCTTAGACGTGAAATTAATTTAAATGAAACTATCATTGACATTATAAAAAACGATGCTATTATAGATTTGAAGGACCAAGTAGATGAAAAGCTATTAATTACCCCCAGAGAGGACACAGCTGAATGACATATATCCTAGTAGATTCACTTAACATGTTTTATCGTGCACGCCATGTAGTACGTGGTGATGACATTGAAACTAAAATTGGCATGGCATATCACATTATGTTTAGTGCTATTAATAAAGCATGGAAAGACTTTGATGGTAGTCATGTTGTGTTCTGCTTTGAAGGACGTTCGTGGCGTAAGGATCATTTTACTCCATATAAAGCAAATCGTAAAGTAGCACGTGATGCCCTTACTCCACGTGAGCAAGAAGAGGATCAAAAGTTCTTTGAAGCCTTTGATGAGCTAAAAGATTTTATTGAAAAGCGTACTAATTGTACTACGCTACAGCATAAACAATGTGAAGCAGATGACTTTATTGCACGTTTTATACAAAATCATCCTAACGACAAGCATGTTATTATTAGTAGTGATAGTGACTTTTATCAGTTAATTAATGAAAATGTAACGCAATATAATGGCATTACTAATCAGCATATTTGCATAGATGGTGTTTATAACGATCGTGGTAAACCTGTTATAGATAAGAAAACTAAAGAGCAAAAGCAAATTGGTGATCCTGAATGGTTATTGTTTGAGAAATGTATCCGTGGCGATACAAGCGATAACGTGTTTAGTGCATATCCTGGTGCTCGTAAGAAAGGCACAAAGAATAAAGTTGGGTTGCTAGAAGCATTTGAAGACAAAAACGACAAAGGCTTTAACTGGAATAACTTTATGTTACAAAAGTGGGTAGATCATGAAGGTGTAGAGCATCGTGTACTAGATGATTATCAACGTAATATGGAACTAATTGACTTAACTGCACAACCTGAACCTATTAAACAAGCACTAGATGAAACTATTGTTGCACAAGTACAGCGTGTTCCTAATACTGGTGTAGGTATACACTTTATGAAGTTCTGTGGAAAACATGACTTGCAACGAGTAAGTGACCAAGCAGAAGCACATTCAGAATATCTGAATGCGGCCTACTAAAACTAAAGTAGCAGTATTTCCACTAAGTGGAGATGCTGACCATTTTGATTTATGGTTAGAAAGTGAAGCAGGACTTTGGTTACAAGAACACGGAACCCATATGTCATATCATATGGAAGTAGATACTGATAACGCAACTTTTTTTTCAATAATTGAAGTAGAGTTAGATACTGAAACATACATAAAATATAAACTAATGTGGCCTGAAAATGAAATACAAAGCAAAAGTAGTAATTAAAGATAAATTTTGGATTGTTGAGTCCAAGGGAAGTAAAATTGGTACTTTAAAAAATTGTGAATCAAATTATGTATTTTACAATAATGTAGACGGGTCTGAAACTGAATACAAAGATTTATTAAATTTTACTATCGAAGAAAAAGTAACAAGAACATACATCAACGATACAGTTTATGGTTACAGTGCTAATACCGAACAGGCACATGATATTTCACTACAAGATACAGTGCCTATATTTAAAAAGACAGCCACAAGTACACAATATTTTGCGGCCGGATATTACGGCATACAGTTTCCTAGGCTTGGCTGGAGTGATGCATTTTGCCCACGACTAAATACACTTGAAACTTACGAATTCATTGGACCGTTTAAAACGCAGACTGATGTCAATATGGCAATTAAACGCAAGGGATCAGAATACACCTAACATTGGGGAATATTATGAAAAGACTAATACCAATACTATTGCTAGTAGCAAGTTGTGCGCCAGCTCATGCTCAAGATGCAAAAAAGTTCTTTGTACAACAGCCGTGCGTTCCATTTCCACAAATGTTTCAAACAGTTGCAAACTATGGAGAGCAAATGCTATTCACAGGATCAGGATTGCAATTTGGAGCACAAGACGGACAGCCTTTCACAGGTGGAAGTTTCTTTTTTGTAAATCAAGACACTGGAACTTGGTCACACATAATGGTTTATGGTGACGGTATGGGATGCATGATATCAAACGGTACTAACTTTGAACCTTACACGGGCACACAACTACCATCGAGTCAAGAATAATGTGGGTATTGGTTTTTATATATTTTTATGAAACAACTCCGTATGTAGAAAAGGTAAGTGTACACAACAAAATGACTGAATGTTTCTTTGCAAGAGAAGCTCTCAGCGAGGAGCAAGGCGGTACTGATGGATACTTTCCTTTAGGACAACAAGCAATCTGTATCAAAGTATCTGGCGAAGAAGCGTAATTTTATACTAAGTTAATAAATACAATTAACATAGTATAAAAAGGACGTACAATATGGCTCGCCCAAAACCAACAATATTAATGGAGTTTACTGATCCCAAATCGTTTCGAAGTGAACAATTATTAGCCGCAGAAGCTATTTACGCAGTATTCTACAATAACAAACCCATTAACTTACGTAGTTTAAATAGTTTAACAAACTATCCAGGACCTAAGTATAAAAAAGTATCATTTAGTAATAGCGGACACGCATTTAACTTAGCTGAAAGACTCAATAAATTGTTTAAGACAACTGAATTTACAGTTGTCAAACTTACACAAGGTGAGATTGTAAAAGAGGATGATGACTCCGGATTTCTATAAGCGAGTATTAGCGCATGCTAGAACTATGCAGTATGGTGAACGGTTTAATCTACGCAATGTTTTTAAAAATTATCGAAATGGTAAAGGCCTCAGCTTAACTAAGTTTGGGGTCTTAGTTTTGACTGACATGAATATAGAAGCTGAAAGATTTGTACTTAAAGAGCCACCAGTGTTTACTGCTAAACTTAGAACATTACTAGACAAATATAACAAATATCCTTATTATATTAGTAGACGTGAATTAATTTTATATGGAAGTGAAGATATAATTTTGTATAAACTATATGGAAGTGATTTGGATTCTTGGATCGATCATATGGAAACAAATATCGATTAAGTGGGGCTGATTTCCTAAAAC
>Ga0206131_10001053_pt1 | contig 36558 bp, 31 predicted proteins | sample Helgoland_Spring_FD_148636 | JGI IMG/M metagenome (GOLD analysis project Ga0206131, IMG submission 148636) | Pelagic subsurface seawater microbial communities from Kabeltonne, Helgoland, North Sea - Helgoland_Spring_Bloom_20160517_1 | ecosystem: Environmental > Aquatic > Marine > Epipelagic ... | reverse complement strand
ATAAAAAATTAATGAAAGCTAAGAAAAAATAATTATTATCCCTTATTTTGAGTACATAATCTTTATCTTTTCATTTATTTTTTATTTAATTATTTTATTCTCTATTTTAAAAATTATGTACTCAAAATATTTACCACTCATAATATTAATTATTGCTATAATATCAATGATATTGTATCAGATATATTATAATAAATATATTTAATATATAGTAAACGATGTCAAAAAGTATTTGTGATTCTTCGGTGCCGGCAATTTACCCTCAGCCATGGTATTTAAAATTCACTACATAATCATTACATTTTATTTGTTTTTTTACTTATTTTATTATGCACTTATTGCACTTATTGCACTTATTGCACTATAATTTAATAAATACAGTAATTAGATATTAATATAAATAATACTTATAATGGCAAATACTTATTGTGAAAAGGCGAAAAGTATGGTGGAGTATTATAGTGGCACTCCTGCTGGTTATGATCCATATGAATTTGATGAAATTGCTTTTATAAAACGATTAAATAATAGTGAAGATCCAACAGTTTTGCGCGATTTAATTATAAAATTATATGGTAATCATGATAACGATATAAACGATTCAGTTATTAGTCATATGGGTTTTTTAATAAATGGTAATGGATCTGAAGCTACAAAATCATATTGTAAACGGTTTCAATTAATTTTAACAATTCTTATACTTTTAGATCAGATTCATGATGTCCACGAATCAGGTAGGGATTGTGATACATCTGGTATATATTCTCATTGTTTTAATAAGGCTGTATTATTTGATTTATTAAGAACAAAAATAGATGAATACGGTTTGGGGACCGACACCCTTAGCGGAAACGATATAGATGCTTTTAAGAGTTTTATTTTTAATAATATTTTAAAAAACGGTCGAGAACTTAATAGCAAAGAAATTGGTAAAACATTAATTCCAGATAAATTTTATGTATTAGAAGATGGAGAGATTTCTGGTAAATATAGAGACACTATCAGAGATAAAGCTCCAGTAAAAGTTAATTCAATTGGAACTTTTATGGATCCACATAGTTGTTCAGATCGTAATATATGGCATGAACGTATTGACTATTTTAGTGTTATTAATATTGCATTATTATATTATCAATCTTATTTTAAATATTTAAAATATGATGTTTACGCTCCTAATGGATCAGTTAGTGGACAACGCCTTGTTGTCATATATGTTGGAAAAAATATAGCGAAAGAAAAAATTCCATGCAATGGTTATCAGTTGTGTTTTAAGATAATTAATGTTAGTGACAACCAATTAATCTGCAAAAAATGTTTTATTATAAAAAATAGAAAAACGTTTTCAGTCAATAGCATATGTGAAGCTTTAACCGATGCATTGTCAAGTGATATAACATCATCTGAATTATTTGAATTCTTTACAGAAGATTGTAGTATACCACATGAAATAGCAGGATTGCTTATAGTAACAATTTTTACACTAGCAAAAGGTTTTGGAGATTTTGGACAAGGATTCGAATCATTTGCTTTATCTTTATATGATAATGTTACAGCAAATAGTTATTGGTGCAATACTTTTACAACAACTGTAGATACATTTTTCTTTTTAATTTCTGAACTTTGTATGTTCCCTACTATAATAGGAACTGCAGGTGGAAATTGGGACTTAATTATTACATTTGAAAATAAATTATATTTAAATGCATCAGTTATTGATTCTCATAATAACAAAAGTGATATACAAATTATTGGTCATCATATAATACCATCCGCAGACATACCTACTCTTTTAACTGATTCTACTCTTCTAGCTGATATAATAAATATCAATGGATTTATGCTCACCATTAGGAGATATGATATTGATGCTATAACTAAAGCCTATTTTAAAGAGCGCAAGGCTTATACACAATATTTTTTAAAAAACTTCTTATTTATATATCCTGTACAAGTATCAGTTGGTGATGAAAGTGGTAAAAAACCTTCTTGGGTTTATTTACTAATAAATAGGTATTTTGGTAGACACGACTATATGTTTTGCGATACAATATTTTTAGAGGATATGGATCCGAGCGAAAAATATCCAGAATCCATCTCTGACCCAGAAAACAAAGCCACGTTTGAAGAATTAAGATACAAAGCAGGTCACTTAGATATAACTACTGTCGGAGAATTATATGCTATGGGATTATTCTTATGTGAAACCAAAAATATAAAATATTTTGCTGATGTTGTGACTCAAGCTGATAATTATGTAATAAGTGGTGACGCTGCAGATAATCAACGCCAAGCCCAAGCAAGGCAACCTCTGCAAATATATTCTATAAATATGAATAAGATACGTATTTATTTATCTGATTTTAGACTTGCTGTATATGAATTAGCAAGAGACTTATTAATAACGGCTTATAATAAGAGAAAAAATAAAAATATTAAGAAGCTTGATCACTTTATAGATGAATATGCTGTCAACTATTTAAATAAAGCGCCGCGGGCGGCTACTAGCATTATAGAAATATGCATGAGATTTATAAAAAGTTGTACATTTATACCATTATATAAACATACTTTAGATAAAATTAATACACTTTATAAATACTTAGAATTTTGCGTTAGTATTTTTGAAACAATATTACAAAATATAAAAAAAATAAATGAAATTAAAGACAAATTATTAAAAATTAAAAGCGAATTAGAAGTAAGTGGCGGAAACAGTGATGATATAAGAACAAAAATAGAATTACTTGATAAAAGTATATCATTTCTAGATAATTTATCGAGAAAATATTTAGAATTTTATAACAAATATCATGAACATTATGTTACTATTTTTAATAAAATTAATGTATTATATAATCATATTAATACAATATTTCCAAACGATTTAAATCCGGAAACTGTATCACAAGCTGCAATTAGTAAAAGAAATAATAATAATGATTATTGTATGCTTGAATGTCAAAACATATGTGAACCAGATGAACCACCTAATAAAAAACCTAAAACAAAAGAGAGTTTTTCTGAAAACTTTTTTTCAAGAACAACAAAAACAAGACAAACAAGTGTAGCGGGTCCAAGTGGTAAAGGCAAGGGTAAAAAAGGTGGACACCCAGCTTCAGGAGGATCTAAAATGATTGGAGGAAATGATGCACAGATGAATAGAGATTTAAAATTTATTTATAATATTAATATTAAAATAAAAAAAAAATTCGATAATAACCAAGAACATATAGCATTCCTGCGATTGGCAATAAAATATGTGTCTAAATTTATGAAAAAATTTGATTTTAATTGTCGTATTGTTGATAATTGGTATAAAGATTTTAAAGTAGCAACCAAAGATTTAATAAATGTATGTGATAATATAATACTTTATAAAGATAACATTACAAAATTACAAAAAAGATTACAAGGTATTAATGGCGATTATTTTCCAGAACATAGAGACGATGTTATATCCAGAGCTAAAAGTAGTGAATTAGCCATTGCAGATGTAGATAAAAAAAATGAAGAACTACAAAAAAAAACTGGTAATTATCCATTCAATAATGATTGTAATGCATGTGAAACCAATAATAATGAAGATTCATTTTTTTGTGATAATAGTAATTATGACTCAAACATAAAAGCTTTTAATAGTCAAGAATACATTAAAGCCAGGCTTGAAGACCCAATCCTAATGCCTGATGTGGAAGAAGCACGAGTATATGATATAAGAGATGATATGTTGCAAAAAGTAGTACCAGTGCAATATTCTTTTATGAGACCAGAATCAGCAGCATATCAAGCAGCACCACAAGCAGCACAAGCAGAACCACAAGCAGAACAACAATATATAGATGAACAAGTATCTAATGCAAAAAATTACTTTAGAACGCATTTTCTATCAGAAGGAGCGCGACAAGCAGCAGCACAACGAGTATCTGAACTATATCCAGCAGAATATCAAGCAGCGCAACAATATATGGAGGGGCAAAATAGTGTTGATGATCCTGAGATAGATAAAGCCATTGAACAAAATTTGTTAGATGATTTACAACTAAACGAAGCAAAATTGTCAGATACGAGTGATGTAGATATTACAGCAATGCCAGATAGTTCATATACTCCTGAAGAATATGAAAGATTAGTACAAGAAGAGCAAGAAGGTTTAGCTATGTCCTCTACGTTACCAAAAGGTGGTTCAAGTAGATTATTTGGTGGTCGTAAAAAAATATTATATAATAAACATATGCCCAAAACAGCACCAGTATCTAAACCTAAAACAGCACCAGTATCTAAACCTAAAACAGCACCAGTATCTAAACCTAAAACAGCCCCAGCATCTAAACCTAAAACAACACCAGTATCTAAACCTAAAACAGCCCCAGCATCTAAACCTAAAACAACACCAGTATCTAAACCTAAAACAACACCAGTATCTAAACCTAAAACAGCCCCAGCATCTAAACCTAAAACAACACCAGTATCTAAACCTAAAACAACACCAGTATCTAAACCTAAAACAGCTCCAACAACTAAACCTAAAACAGCTCCAGCATCTAAACCTAAAACAGCTCCAACAACTAAACCTAAAACAGCCCCAGCATCTAAACCTAAAACAGCTCCAACAACTAAACCTAAAACAGCACCTGCATCTAAACCTAAAACAGCACCTGCATCTAAACCTAAAACAGCACCTGCATCTAAACCTAAAACAGCACCTGCATCTAAACCTAAAACAACTAAAGCATCTAAACCTAAAACAACTAAAGCATCTAAACCTAAAACAACTAAAGCAACTAAACCTAAAACTGCTCCAGCAACTAAACCTAAAACAGCAGCAGCATCTAAACCTAAAACAACTAAAGCATCTAAACCTAAAACAGCAGCAGCATCTAAACCTAAAACAGCACCTAAGAAACAAAAAAAGTGAGCTTAATATAAACTTATCGCTTATATTTAAATTTTGAGTACATAATTTTATTTTTTTAAGATTTTTAGAAACTTTTAAAAAGTTTAAAGAATGTTAAAATTATGTACTCATTTTATAAGATAAATAAATGAAAAATATTTGCCAAGATAATTTAACAGATATAGAATATCTTAAACATATGATTCCTCATCATCAAGTCGCAGTTGATATTAGTTTAATGTTGCAAAAAATAACAAAGTCTGTTAAAATGCAAGAGATATTAAGAAAATTAGTATGGGTTCAAAATTATGAAATTACTTTAATGAAGGATTTGTTAAATAATTTACCTGATAATATAACTTCATCTATTAATAATAATATTTATATGCAAAATGAATCAGATTTTATTAAACCTAATACTTTGGGACTTACAAACACTTATTGTGATCCTAATTTTTTTGATCCAAAAAATCATATGAAACATTTAATGCATATGAAATTAAATGATATTATGTATATTGAACATATGATACCACATCATCAAGTAGCAGTTGATATGAGCAAAATTCTAATCAAAAATACCTCAAATGATATTATGTTGTATCTTGCATATAGAATTATACAAAGCCAACAAGAAGAAATTGTATTATTAAGTGATTTCTTAAATTCACTAAAAAACAACAATTATGATTATAAATCTGAACTTTTACTTCAATTTATATAATATTCTTTTTTAATTTATAAGCCAATTTTATTATTTATTAATATTAGAATATTAAATTAAAATGTCACAAAATTCTAATGTACCTGATTTATATTTAGACCGTTTTTATAATATATCTTTAATATATGATGTGTTTGTTGGATCGCGTCGCCCTTCAAAAATTGCTAAAGGTACTATTTTACATGTTAGATTCATAGATTATAATATAGTTAATAATATTCAATATTTTACTTTTCAAAGAGGGGTTAATAATGATATGCCACCAATATTTACTGTTCCACCTAATGAAATAGCAAGTATTGAAGAAGCACCAACATTTGGCGGACCACCATTGAATGATTTAGCATATCAATATACACAAATCAATTAAGTTTTTATTTACTATTTTTTTACTTATATAAAGAATAATACTAACAAATATTATATATGGATGCATTAATTGAAACAAGAAATGAATATGTTGAGCATATGCAAGATTTATTATCGATTGAATTATCAAAAAGAATAAATAAAATATGGGATGATAATAATAACAATGTTAAAAAATTTCAAAGCGAGTTAACACAAATAAAAAAATGGAATAATAATATCATAAATGAAGAATATAAAAAAATTGTAAAAAGTACTAAGTGTAAATATTTATATAATTTAGTAAAGGTTATTATCATAAATAGCATAAAAATTAAAATTTATGAATATAGAGATCAGTTTGATAAAATAAAAATTAAAATTCCTAGTGCAGAAGACTATGTTCATAAATGTTTTGTTAATATAGGTGCTTTTTCATGGAAAAATGCATATTTGTTTAATAAAAAACATATTAAAGATGCTGAATATCAAAATAACCTTAATATCATTGAGGAAAATTTTAGAATTATCATTAAAAAAACATTTAGAGATTTTATACCATTTGATGAAATATTAGATCAAATTGAAGAGAATTTAACAGATACAGTTGAGCAATTTAAAGAAAAGCCAAAAAAGAAACATAAAACAGTAATTGAAAAAGATGAGGAAGATGATGAAGATGATGAAGATGATGAAGATGAGGAAGATGAGGAAGATGAGGAAGATGAGGAAGATGAGGAAGATGAGGAAGATGAAGATGAGGAAGATGAGGAAGATGAGGAAGATGAGGAAGGGAGGGAGGATAATGATAAATCTAATAAAGTAGAAGAGCAAGAAGAGCAAGAAGAGCAAGAAGAGCAAGAAGAGCAAGAAGAGCAAGAAGAGCAAGAAGAACAAGAAGAGCAAGAAGAGCAAGAAGAGCAAGAAGAGCAAGAAGAACAAGAAGAGCAAGAAGAGCAAGAAGAGCAAGTAGAGAAAGAAGAGCAAGAAGATCAAAAAGAACAAGAAGAGCAAGAAGAACAAGAAGAACAAGTTGATAATTTATTTGAATCCTTAATAAATAAAAATGAAGATAATAAATTATCAACAAACCAGCTACCGGTAACAGTTTCTAATGAAAACGAAGTTATAAGTAACTATTTCAATAACAAGATTCTAAATGAAGATGTTAAAACATTCAATAATAATGCAACATTGCTACCTGAAAAAATAAGCGACGACGATGATAATGCAAGTGTTGTAAGTGATACGTCTATGATAAAAGAAATACATATAAATAGTAATCAAGATAAAAAAAAGAGATTAAGCTTCTTTTAATGAATACAGTATGCTTTGTATGTGATTCATCAGAATATATAATATATACAAATACCACCTTTGTATGTAAAAAATGTAGAGTAATTATAAATAAATGCTGTGAAATTTGTGGCAAAAAATGTAATAACAAATGTCTTGATATTTTTAACAAATCGCTAACACTTTAATATTTTTGATTTTTTCTTACTTTAATTAATTTAGAGTTTTTCTTTTTCATAAATACGCCTGGGTCATACTCTTCAACGTCTTCTTCTTCGTTTTCATTTTCTATTCCCATCAATTCGCGTTGATCTTGTAATGCTTGCATCTCCCATAAATCTCTCGAGCACATTTTAAAATTACTATCATTTGCCCTGTACCAAAATACAATATCATTAATGTTATTAGATTGCACTTTATTATCAATTACAAGACATTCATAATTTTCGGTACATTGATTCATTACCTGATTAAAAACATCAAATGTGGGAAACATTCCTGCATAATGGTTATATATTTTTTCCCTTTCTTTAACAATATTATTTCTAAAGATAAATACATAATCAATGTTAGATCGTAGATCAGGTGGTAGACCTAATCCATGCTGCATTGTAATTAATAAAAATATTTTATAGTGCCGTCCATTCATAAATATACATCTAATATTTTTGTCCGACATTATAGTTTTATTATACATACAATCATCGAGAATTAAAAAAGATCTTGGATCAACTGTAGATGATCCGTGTTTAGTTAATTCTCTTTTGCGACTATTAGTTATATTTATTTGACGATTCAAATATTTACTAATAAGTTTCTCTTCTAATTCATCATAAATTAACATTTTCGGTATAAATTTTTCAAAATAACCATTAGCTTTTTCAGTAGGAGAAACAACAACACCAACAGGAATATCGCGATTATAACTTAAAATATCTTTCATGCAATAACTTTTACCAGTATTGCGCTTACCAATAAAAACCACTACTGAATCGTTTTTGATCTTAGAAGGATCGAATTTTTTTAGTTCTAACTTCATTTAACTATATTAATTAATGAAAACAAAAATAATATATTAACAATACCACACATAAATTATTAAATAACAATAATTTTATTATATAAAAATAAAATTAATATATCAAATTATATCTAATTAATATTTACATGATACATTACTGGATCAATGTAGAAAAAAGTATTGTGCGAAGTAATTTTATGAATACACAATTTAATAACTTAAATATTAATAATGTTAGAATAAATGCAATTACTCCAAATGATTTCAATGAATGCCTTGCACATTCAAGACCTCTAACTTGTAAACATCCCGGATGTAATAGCTGCGAATATGAATTTGCTTGCATATCAAGTCATATTAAAGCAATGAAATACGCGATTGATACAAGTTTAGATGATTATTTTGTTATTATGGAAGATGATATATATATACCATATAAAATTGATTATAATGAAATCATTAAAGATGCACCAAAAGACTTCGATATAATACAATTGCTTATTTTATATGGTCCTACTGTCAAATATTTATATAATGAAATATTTATAAAAAGAAAGTCTAAATTCATTAAATGGCAATATTTATTGCCATCAACAGGAATGTATATAATTAGCCGCAAAGGGGCCAAAAAACTTATAGATCAGTATTATATTAATAATAAATATGATTTTAATTCGTGTAAATATCAAATTGTAGCAGATGTGGCTTTATATCAAAGTGTTAATACATATGCCTTAACATATCCAGTATGTTACCCTAATATTGATATGGGTTCAGATATACACCCTGATCATTTAAATGCACATAATGCAGCAATTGAAGATATTAAATCAGTTTTAATAAATAAAATATAATATTTAATTAGATAATTAATTCAATGATTGATGCTATAGTGATAGCATTTGCAGTTTTTATTTTATTATTGACATGCGTTGCATATATTCAAGCGGCGGTATGTTTTGGGTATGAAGGTGCATATTCAACAAAAATGATTGCTTTAGCTATAGCATTATTTTTTGGACCCTTTTATTGGTTGTATTATATGATTGATACAAATTACTGCAGAGTAAAGCACAAAGAATAAAAGTTTTATTTATCAGAATCACTGCCTTCTTTTATTTTATATTTTTCATCAAAAAAGTATAATACTATTAATTGCTTTCTATGATCGCGTAATTTATTTGTACAATATAATACATATTTTTCATCAGGTGTTTCTAAATTTTTATTTTTAACCCATATTTTAAATAATTCATTATATAATTCAACGGATTCATTTATAAGAGGATACTTTTCAATTTTATTTGTGGCGAGCATTTGCGCCTCTTCAGATAATCCTATGATATGTAAAAAGTGTTTTGTTATGCAGTCACGACATCTCTTATTTTTATTAGTTAAATGCTCTTCTAATAAAATAGATTGCTTAATTATTTGTTGCATATTATATCGCGGATCACTTACAGGATCTAAGGAATCACAAGTAGTAGTGCACTTTCCACCAGTTGAATTTTTAACTTTTTGCTTATTATAATTAATATTTAGTAATAAAGGATTACCGCCTAAATCAGCATCTCTATTTTGAGATACATACCATAAAATAATCCCCGTATTTATTGAAATAGCTAAGATTATAATTATTGTTTCATATGTATTTGCCATAAGTAAATTAGTATGAACTATCTATTATAATATAATATAAGAATATATTACATACATTTTACTAATTATTATACTATATTAAAATAATTATAATATAATAGAATAATGTACATAGAACATTTTGATAAATGCTCAGATTTGAAAAATATTATTTATAAATCAAGTGATCCAAATATTTTAACTGACAAATGTGCAGAATTAGAAGAGATATATAATGATTATGAAAAACATGGGCATTTATATTATGGAAATGATGAAGCAGTAACTAAGAACGAACCATTAGACTTATCTATATTCAATTTATCTAATATATTTAATATCAATTTATTAGATAATTTAAATGTTGAAAATGTAAATACGAGTGGTCTAATATTAATATTTATATTAATAATGTTAGTAACTAATATATATATTGCTATACCATTAGTTCCTTTTATGGTTGTTGGTAGTGTCATGGTTTCGGTGTTTGCTATTATGTTAGCAATAATACTATTATTTTTAATTTATTACTTATTTAGTTAAATTTTAGAAAAAAGATAATTATATATAAAATTATTAATTACTTAATTATTATAATTAACCAATGAATAATGATTATTTAATAACCTCAATATGTTTTGGCAATAAATATATACCAATTTTAGAAAATTGGCGAGAACAAATAAGTAAAAAATGTAATGTAAGCCCATATATTTTGATAATAAATAATTTAAATATAAAAAAAATTGTAAATGATTTAGATTTAAATATATTAAATTTAAATAATTATGCTTGGTGGGATATAATAAGATTAAAGAATAATTTAAAATTAATTGAATTATATAATAAACCTATAGTGCATATTGATTTGGATATAATAATAGAAAAAGATATTAAAAATATAATAAATTTGCCATATGATATAATTATATCGAAGGAAATTGGAGAAGATAATGCTTATCCGCAAGAATATAGTAAAAAAATTGGTTTCGGTATATGTTCTGGTTTTTATTCTTTAAAACCAGAATCACAATATTTTATGAATAATATTTTAAAAAAAATGGAAGAAGGTGATAACTATAGTGATCAGTATAATATGATGAAATATTTGTCAGAAAATTATAATAAGAGAATAAGTTATGAAAAAATAATATTAGATAACAAAGAATATACAAATATAATAATAACTATAGATACAATAAAAATATGTGTTTTAGATTTCAATATAATAACAAGGGATCCTATTATAAATAATAATCAATTTGGTAATCATATAAATATAGATAATGTTGGAGGAACAAAAAATTTTTTAAGATATTTTAACGAAGATTTAGAAAAACTACCATTAACTTGCAGATGTGGAAAAACACATTTAAATGATTATAATATATGTACCCATGTAAAAGCAAGAAAATAAAATTCACTTATTTAATTGATAACAAAATATAAATAGGTCATTAGCGAATATAAAAAGGTACCCCATATACTATCTATAATTACAACCTTTAGTGGATATTTAGTAAATATACTAATAATAGTTAAATTATATATACCATATATGCACAATCCCACACTACCACCATATAAAATAGATTTAAGTAATATTTTACTATTACTATCATTTTTATTAATATTGCTTGCGGTAAATGGTATTGCAATATATAATAATGAAACTAACATAAGTAAATATGCAAATATTGCATAATGTATTTTAGCTTTGATATCGCTCCCCTGTATGTCCTTAACAGTCTTATTATACATATTATAATTTAAATAAATCCACATGGAATCAATTATAATCAATAGCAAAGATAATATAAAATATTTTAAATATATGTTCATATTCTAATATAATAAAAATAATAATATTTAATATAATAGTAAATGCAATAATTAAGCTGATTTTTTTGCTTCATTCCATTTTTCAACAGCGAGCTTCATAAGCTCTGGTTGTTTTTTTTCCGGATTATCTACTTTCAATTTTTTCATTTCTTCTGCCATAAATTTATTAAATAGTGATGGTTCGCGCTTTACAGGGGATTTTTTATTTACTTGCTTGTAAGATTTGGCAACAAGTTTTTTCAATTCATCTAAGCTATAATCTTCGCCTGTACTAATTACTTTATTAAACTCTTCCATAAATTTTTCACAACTAATTTTAATGACTTTCTTATTATTACTTAGTAATTTAGATTGCAAATCGTTAGCACCATGACCTTCTTGATCAACATGGCTCATAATTATAGTTGTTTTTTATTAATATATATTAGTAAAGTTTTATATATATTTTTATAATTATATTAAGTAATAAAATGGCAAGTGAAGATTCAATAGTAGATACAGATACTCCAGAAGATTCCCAAGATCTTAAAAATAGTAAAGTAAATGTACAAAATTTTGTAAAAGCAAAAAAAAAATTAAACAATAAATTTAAAGTATTTGAAAATGTTTATAAATTTTATAAACATATAATTATGGATGAAATTTTAGTTTCCTTGAATAAATCCTTAAAGTTTTTAACTAAATATGAATTAATTATAATATCAATTATAAACAAATATAATTCTGATAAAGATGGTAATTTAAATTCACATCAGTTAAGGATGTTAATAACAGTAGCGCAAAGATTCTTATTTGATAAAATTTTTGTTAATTATTTATTACCAAATTTATCTAAATATTATGATGTTGTTATGCAAAAAGATGTAGAAAGGTTAATAGATATGTTAAAATTATTTAATAAAAATAAAAGTAATCCCGATGCCACTGATTCTAAACATGAGGAAATGAGAAACAATATAATAAATGATTTAAATAATAGTAAATTTAAACTAAATTATGATTATAAAGTAAGAGAATTAAATGATAGTTTAGTAGGGGATATGGAAGATGATAATTTAGAATATGATGAATTTACACATTTAACAGATAAAGAAAAAAAAGATATCAAGGATAATATTTCAAGCAGTTTTATAAATAAATTTGAAACTCTCGAAAATAAGTTCATATATATTCAAAGCACCAATTTATGGTGGCCCATTTTAAAGGATTCGTTAATTAAAGAGCTGACAAATAGTAATGATGAATATGTAAAAAGTGTTATTATTTTTATAAAACAAATGTTAACAGAATCGATAAGTAATGATATTTTAGGTTTGGAGCACATATCTATGAGAAAAAGTAGTAAAAATAGGAAATATTCTGATGATAGCAATTTATATACAATTTATAATTATTATTTAAATAATGAATTAGTTAAAATTTTTGAAAATCTTGATTCAAATTCAAAAGATCATATTGAAAAAGTATTTAATGATTTTAATAAAACACTGGATGATGAATACAAACAAACGGTAGCAAATAGTACTCTAAGTGATGCTACATCTATATATCATTTAAGAAAGGTTAAAATAATTCTTACAAATAAGTTTAAAACTTATACTGATATTTTTAAAAGTATAATAAATGCAAATGAAAAAACATTAGAAAATAGCAAAACATCATATGTCCCAATAAGTATAAGTAATGATAAAAAAGTATCAAAGCAAGATTTTAGAGAAATTGTTGAAACTTTAATTATATATATAAAGCAAAACTTGTTAAATTTTTTTGACATTTATCAAAGTTATATAAGCGATTTAAGATTACAATATCAATCAAAATTATTTGAAATAAGTGATAAATTAAATGATTAAGTTATTATAACTCCTTTATCATATATGTATCTTTTAATATGTATCCAAATTTTCTATAATAATTTCGTACACCTACCCCGCTTATAATAGCTATTTTTGGATATCCCATTTTTTTTGCTATTTTTTCTGCTTCAGTTATTAAACTTTTGCCATAACCTTTATGTTGATAAGAAGCATCAATATTATTACCTACATCACTTAAATTGGAATATACATGTAATTCACGAATTAAAGCTGAGTCATGCAATATATCTAATTGTTTAGATTTGTCAGCATTATTTGCTAATCTTAATCTAATAAATCCTATAAGATGTTTGGTAGTTTCATATGATATAAAATATTCAGTACCATTACTTGCAGGATATGTTACAATATCAAGATTAATATCTTGTGGTTTTACATTATTATCCTTAATTTCACGACATCTTATGCAATTACAACACCAATTATTTTTACGCATATCATCTTGCAAAAGCTGTCGCATATTAACATATTCGTGCTTATATCCACCAGATATATATGTAGATGGAATATCTCTAATAATTCTATTAAGCCGCTTCCATTTTTGTACTTTTTTCTTAAACTCTTTAATTAATTCATATAGTAGCATATCATCATAAGGAACGTATTCTCCATTTTCATACCATTCTTTAATTTGCGTCCAAGGTACAATAGCTGTCGGATAAATTTTATACTGGTCAACTTGCATCCGTTCATCATATAATGATGTTTCAAGCATTTCTTTATCTAATTCATATGAAGCTCCTGGTAAATTAGGCATTAAATGAATATCAACTTTATATCCATTGTCCTTCAATAGTTTAATTGCTTTATGAACAGTTTCGATGCTATGACCTCTTTTAATTTTTTTGAGAACTTCATTGTTAGTATGTTGTACTCCAATTTGAACACGTGTACAATTGTATCTTCTAAACTCGCGAATTTCATCCAATGTTATAGTATCAGGACGCGTTTCTAAAGTTAATCCTATAATATGTATTTTTGCATTTTCATTAATTTCAATTTCTTCTTCGAGTGAAAGCATTTCACGCTTTTCATAATATGTATTAGCAGCATAATAAGTAGCGGTAATAAAGTAATCCTTATAATTTTTATGATAATTAGACCAAGTACCTCCTAAAACAATAATTTCTAATTTATCTACAACATGCCCCATGCTAATTAGCGCATCTATTCTTGAATTAAACTGCAATATTGGGTCGAAATTATTATCGTTGGCTCGCAATACTGCTGGTTCAGAATATAAATAAGATCTGGGTTGATCGACCCAATTATTACCAGCATGTGCTTTTTCATTTGGACAATATGCGCAATTATGGCGGCAACTAAACTTACCTGTAACTTTATTTCCGGCATCATCAGTATATTCTGGTTTTCCAGAAGTTAAAACAGTAACTACTATAACACCGGAATTCGATTTAGATTTTTTTTTAGTAATTAACTTTTTAAATGCTAAGTTATCGATACCTAAGTTGTTATAGAAATAAATAAGATTAGCCTTTGATAAAGTAATTTTATATTGACGTTGCATTTGCTTTTGAAATTTAGTAATATCATCTGGTGTTTTTAATTTAGGAATTTGTTGCAACATCTCAGTAGATATAATAGCATATTCTTTATCCGTATAAAATCGCTGCTTGTGATTATTAGAATGACGAGCATTTAGATCACATATGTTCTCAATATCTACTGACATATTTATAGATTATTATATTAAATATATAAATCAATTTTTAAATTTAAAATGAGTACATAATTTTATTTTTCTTAGAAATTTAATAAACTTTATAGATTTTATAGATTTTTAAAATTATGTACTCATTTAAAAAGATGACCATATATAAACATATATAATAACAAATAACATTATGAGTTATATTCCCTGTGCATATTGCAATTGCAGTGCACCTAATCCCAATGCTGATTGTGAGTCACCGGATTTTATAGAAGATAGTTATGAAGATATTCCTGAATTAACTAAACTTCCTACATCACAAGTAACTTGTGTTACCGGTTTATGGAATACTGGCGAAACATATGATAAATGTCTTGAAAATACACTACTTATTAATTGCCCCTATGTATTTTTTGGCGACCATAAATCAATTGAGTATGTTAAAAATATAAGAGGTGATGATTATCCGACATATTATATTGAATATAATATTGAGGATTTTAATACATACAAATATATTGATAAAACTATTATAGATGAATTATATTGCCCATCACTTGAATTGAATTTGATATGGAATGAAAAAATTAATATGATTAAAATTGCAGCTGAATATAATATATATGATTCGGAGTTTTTTTGCTGGATAGATGCTGATATTAATATATACAAAAACTGTTCTCCTTCAAAAGAAATATTTCCTAACAAATTGAAAATAGATAAATTACCCAAAGATAAATTTATATATTCGGGGGAGGGTGAATATGATGAGGATAAGATATATTATATATGGAATTATCATTATATATCAGGAATATCATATATGATACATAAAAACATAATTAATGATTTCGCAAAATTATATGGAGAATATATGGAGGATCTTATAGATATTAACAATTTATTGACAGATAAAGTTATATTAACGCGAATTTATAATGATAATAAGGAGCTTTTTTATAAATTATCTGATAATGATATCAACGATGATATGTGTATTGTACCATTATTATATTGAGGTCATTTAAAACATATAATAATGCGACGAAACACATATAAACATATAGCACATTATTAATATAACAATGACAATGTTCCAACAGGCCCAACAGTTTTATAGAAAGGTTCCAGATCTAATTCTTACCCCATTTTTTACTAACGGTTCCACATGGCCATCTTACCATATTAAACCAATGTATAATGATATCGAAGCACCTCCAGTGAAATCTGAAGAAACAGAGAAAAAATCAGTAGAAGATAATACATCATATTATCAAAATTATCTAAGTGCGGCAGGATCTATTGCAGCAAATGTTGGAATGCAACCACATACCCAACATACTAATATTATGGGGCAACAATATATGTATCCAACAATGCCATATTATATTCCAGCTACTAATGTAGGAGAAAGAGTACCACTGGTTATCAATCCACCTCAATCTGTATATAATTAATATCCACAAACCGGAGTAGCAGTTTAAGTTTATTTTTATTTATTATTATTAGATAGTAATATAAGTAATGCCACCAATAAAAGTAAAAGAAGAAAGAGTGCGCCAACGCCCGCATCCTTACCATAGACCACACTCCCCCCCCAGCTCCTTGGATATAGATGTCGATGAGACTCCTGCCCCCGGCTCCGCCCCAGTAAAATATACAGATCCTCATTTGTGGCATATCGTTGCAGTTATGAACATGAGAAGGGAAATGATTTATAGTAGAACATTTGCACTTTCTATGTATACCATGACACTTGAACAGAGAAGAGCGCTGTTAAGTAAATATAAATTTGGGGAATTGATAGATGATGATTATCTGATTTTACAAGAATTATATATGATTGGCTTAACCGATGCCGATGTAGTTGCTTTAATAATGGAAAATATGAAAATAGATGATGAAACTAATGACCTTATTTTAAGTAGATTTATAAATACTGGACACGCAAGAGTATTGCTTTTTATTCTCAAAACATTATTAACTGATTTAACAGGAAAAGGACCCTTTAAACCTGTAATTTATAAATATAGCAAAGACGACGGGAAATTTGAGATAAATACCAAAGATAACGGAGATCTTGTTAAATTGTTGTTATATAAAAGTCAAACTTATGATGATAAGATAGCAATGCTTGAAGAGAAGTTACGGGGATTAATAGGATTTGTAGAAAATTACATTAGAGAAACTCAGACCCAGCAGGTGGGCGGCTCGGGGCTGAGAATCGATTACTTATATGAATTAGAATCATATTTATTAGAACAATTAAAAAAACATAAAATTGATGAAAGTGTACCAATGTTGAAATTTGTAGTTAAGATGGCATTAAGATTATATCAAATTATATTTTTAACTAAAGAAAGACGTCTTTTTGCAGATGATGATCCTGCCGCACCAGATGATAATCCATTTACAGGAACAGAAAGTAAAGAGACGCAACTATTAAAAATGTTAAATAAATTTCATCATTTTATGTTTGTATATTTACAAAAACAAAAAAAGTCAAATTATAGTGGCAGATTTTTATCGCTTAAAACCCACGACGAAATAGTTAGATTCCTATTAAATGAGTTCGAAAATGAAGGAACTTATGATTTGCTCACTAATTCTATCAGTATGTCTCATAGTAGAATGACGCAGGATGAAGCTGCCGCCTGGAAACACAAATATGATATTAGGGCTGATCAGATTAATAAATTACTTGAATTTACAGAACAATTTCATTTTCTTAGCGATAGAGCGAAAGCAGGACTCCCGCAACTTTTTAAAATTTTAAATGAGTCAATGATTGGGCTTTTAAAAATACAAAGCGACCGGCATAGTATGAGGATGAGTGGGGTGACGGAATCCTCGCTGGTTGCGGCCGCAGAGGATATTGAGCAGAAAATTGTTGACGAAAGTGAAGTAGAAATTCAAGAAATTAAGAAATATTTGGAGGAATTGGATAACGCATATGAAGCTTATTATGTTAAAATGAAAGAAGATATGGATACAATGAAAAATTATATGCACCAAGCAACATTACAAGGTCAAGGCGAAGAAGATGTCCTTGGCGGTGGCAGAAAACCAAAACATTGTAAGAATACTGGTATCAAAAAAGAAATTTTAGGAAAAGATAGATGTATCTATAAAATGCCAGGAGATCGCAAAGAATATGTTAAATATAAAGGCGAATTAGTTACAGTTAAAGAATTTAAAGAAATACACAAAAAGAAAACAGCAAAAAAATCCAAAGACAAAAAGGTCAATGACAAAAAGGTTAAAAAAACTGATGATAAAAAGAAAAAGTCAAAAGATAAAAAGGCTATAAGAGGCGGGAATTTAATATATGATACATTGTCCAGAGAGGAAAAAAAATTTTTACGTAATATGGGAACACGTTTTTCAAAAGAGCATTATAATCATTATATAAATTTTGTAACACCTAATTCAGGTAATGAAATAATACAACATGGAAACGATTTTTATTTAATAAATGTCAATAAAATTTCGAAAGAACAAGGTTTACAAAGATCAGCCAGTGAACGGCATCCGCAACCACAACCACCGCCACTGCCACAACAAATAACATATCAACGACCACGACCACGACCACGACCACTACCACCGCCACTGCCACAACAAATAACAGATCAACGACCGCAACAAAAAAATATAGATATTAGAGCTTATTGCTATATTAATCAGAAAGGCTATAGAGAGGATAAAAATGGTAATGGAATGTGTGTAGAAAAACACAATATGACAAAAAATGCATATGAAATATATAAAAAATCATGTGAAAATAATCGTGAATATTCTAATACAGCTGAATGTATTGTTAAAGAAGCTGAAAAAGCTGCTAAAGCTGCTAAAGCTCAAGCTTATACCCGTAGTAGAATTATACCAAGAGGTGGTAAAAAAAAAGAAAGAAATAAAAAATTATAATAAATCGTTTTCATTGAAGAACATTATATTTATTTTTAATTCGTCTAACATCTCCTTAGATGCATAAAAGGATTGTCTCCATTTATCACTGAGATTATTCCAATCGGGTTCAATTGTTACTAATGTGGTAATACCAGATTGTATTATATTCAAGCAACAATTATGACAAGGAAAACGATTACATACTATTATGCCATTATTAATGTTACTATTTGTTCGAGCAGCTTGAATAATAGCGTTTGTTTCTGCATGTATTACGTATAAATCTTTATTCTGTTTTAACCATCTTTTTTTAGTTTCCTTTAACTTTCTTGGCAAACCATTATAACCGCAACTAATCTGTATTAAACTATCTTTTTCTAAAATTATAGCACCTACTTTACGCTTTTTATCCTTTGAAAATAGCTTAGCTTTAAAATCAGCTTCTTTTAAAAACTTTAAAGCTTTATCTCTTGGTATAGTCATAATAATTATATACTAATTATATCTATATGTATTTTTAGCAAATAGCAAAAAAATATATAAAATGTAAATATAAACAAATACAAATTATATAGTTGTTCTGGCAGCAAGTGCTGCAAATTCTCGTTCAATATCACTGCGAGAAAATATATAAAATTGCTCAGTATTATTAAGAATTACGTTAGGCATATACTTTTTACAATCAACTTCAATGTTTTCTCTAATAATAATATCTACCAAATCGGGTTTATTTTTACCAGCAAGCCTTATTTTTTTGATAGAGTATTCATTTGTATAATTAATGATTATTTCTTCAAGTATCTTTTTTTTCAAGGAATACAATGAGCGTTCAATACATGTCATGATCAATTGTGTTATATAGTAAATAGCAAATATATAGCATCATTTTTTTATTATAAAAAGACATATTTATGAAATAATAAAGGAAAAAAACCGATCATATAACAGCTACTAAGGTACCATATGCTAACAGCGATTCCTCCTTGCGGATTCTTGGCAGATTGCCTTCTGACTAACATATTGTATGACTCCGTTTTGCAAATTATAATCACAATTTTTTATTATTAAGACCAATATTTCAGGCCAATTAATATAATTATATGCGTGCTATCAATTTTTATTAAAATTATTATATATTTTTCTTATCATCATTATAATACTCATAAATAAATATACTCCCGAAAATAATATAATATGGAATCCTACTATAAAATGAATATAATATTCGACATCATAATTGGCTAATTCGTTAACCATATTAAATACTATAAATTAAATAATTTATTAATATTATTGTAATGCTATCATTTTTTAAATATAAAAATGTTTCAATTTAAATCATTTTTATATCTTATAATATTAGAAATTAATACAAATGAAGATTAAATATTATATTGTTAAAAATCAAGATATTAATAATGATGGTCTTAAAGAAGATCTTATTTTAAAATATAGAGGTGATCAGTTTTTAGGAGCTTTACCATTAAAAGATTATGTAGATATTGATGAATATTTTAGTAAAATGCCAGTAATTCCACAAAAATACTATGTTGTTTACACATTCCATGATTATAATAGAGACAAGGTTAAAGACCATATCATGCATATATTTAGTGGAAATACTAATAATTATATATTATCCATTCCAATAAATAAATTTATGAATAATGCTAAAGCTTATTTTGAATATAATAAAATCAGTAATAAATCTAATATATATAATCTTGAATCCAATAAACAATATAGAGGTGGAAGAAAAAAAGGAAAAAAAGGAGGTAATCCTAATCAATTTCAAAATATGAATGTAGAAGAAACAGAAGAATATCTAAATAAAATACCATTAAAAACCTGGAAAGACATAGAAAATAAGCAGCAGCTAAATAAAAAACTTGCAATGCAAAATCAGCAAATGCAATATCAACAGATGCAAAATCAGCAAATGCAATATCCACAGATGCAAAATCAGCAAATGCAATATCAACAGATGCAAAATCAGCAAATGCAATATCCACAGATGCAAAATCAGCAAATGCAACAAGTAGGATATCCTGCAAATAATATTTATAATGAACCTTCTCGTATAGATAATACAAATAGTAAATTAGATAAATTTATTGATGCTACAGTAGCTGGTGGAGGTCTTACATTGGGATCATCTATAATGAATAGTGTATTCGATATGTTTTCAGGTGAGTAAATTTGTATTAACTAATAATTTTTTTTTGGAATGCGATAAGTATGTTATATATTTTATTGGATCTTTACTATCAAACACCGCATTAAAATTGAATTTTTTATATTGTTTATAATGATTATATATTTCATCTTCTAATGACTTCAATTCATCTTTTTCTAATTGCTTTTCGCTAAAAAGAAATCTGTGATATATATCATTTTTAATTTTCCAATATGATAAAATACTTTCATTTGTATTTAATTCGAAATTATATAAATGATCTAACAAAATAATATGTGTATTATTTAAGTCCATTATTTATCAATAAATATATATAAATGTTTTATTAGTTTTATATCCATATATATCATTTTTATATATAAAAAATAGTCATATTATTAACATAACTAACTAAGACATTAATAACATATAAATATGCTGGTATTTACAAATAATCTAAGAATGCCATATAAGCGCCATAATATGTGCTTTATGCTTCAAGATACTAACAATATGATAGGTATTCCAAGAAATTCTAATATAGTAATGTTTGAGAATATATTTTTAGATGGAGTTCAAAATTTCGTGTTACTTTCAACAATTATGCTTTTAATGCGAACAATTCCAAATGCAAATCCCCCAAAAATAGTAGTAAAAATAACAAATCCAATTATTAACATGTCAAAAAAATTCATTAATTTTGATAATTATTACTTTCAAATAGGTCTAACATCGGCATTACTAACATATGTTACTACAATAGCCGGAGTCGCTGCTATGGAAACTCCAAAAAAATATGAAAAAAATAATTACATGACATAAACTTTACTTACCGAATTCAGTATTATTTTTCTTTGGCCCAACAATATTAGCAGCCATCTCATCTAAAACAATTTTATTTATTGCATAATTATTTGCATGTTTATTAACATAAGTTTTTTTGCTATAATTATTATGATTTTTCTTATCAAACAGTCTTTTAATAATTGGAAAGTTATTCATATTATATGAATTGCTAAATTCGACAAAATATACTAATAAAAAAGCAAGAGTGGTGACAAATTTACTAATCATTTTATATATAATATATAAGTTATTCATATATGATTGCATGATTGCGAAGTCCCTAAACGGGATAATTATATTCAATACAAATATTGGAGTTCCACGATACACGTTTATTGTGTTTATTGTGTTTATTGTGTTTGTAGTGGTTATTTAAGTTGATAATACCAAATACTTCATATCCATCTGTAACCAAATTAGGAATTTCAGGGACTACATATACATTATTTTTTGTTTTTTTGAACTTTGAATATTTTACGCAAAAATTATCAAGTAATTTATCAATATATTCTTTGGAATTAAACGACATTTTGATATGATATGATATGATATTATTAATATATCATATCATTTTTTATTTAGACCCATTTTATATCGTGAATTTTACTACATAATTTATTCCCTTAAAACTTTAAAATGGGACAAAATATGCGTTTGCTTCATTTTAAAATAAAACATATAATATAGTATGTCAACTTTAATAAACCACATAGAAAAATGTTTGAACTTAACAGATGAGTATAAGTCAAAAATAACATTAGAAATTTTAAATATAGATGGAATGTCTGGAAAAAAAACAAGACATTTTTATAATAATATTTGTTCAATGGAAGATGCAAGGTATTTAGAAATTGGAACTTGGAAAGGTTCTTCAATATGTTCAGCAATGTGTAATAACAAAATAACTTGTGTTGCCATAGATAATTGGAGTGAATTTGGTGGTCCTAAAAATATATTTTTAAAAAATTTTAACAAGTTTAAAGGTGAAAATAATGCTACTTTTATTGAAAAAAATTGTTGGGATATTGATGTTACCGAATTGGGAAAGTTTAATATTTATATGTATGATGGTAATCATACTGAAATAAGTCATTTTCAAGCATTAAATCATTATTTGCCTTGTTTAGATGATGAGTTTATTTATTTAGTAGATGATTGGAATGACCTACCCGTCAGAACGGGAACAATTTCATCAATAAAAGACAATAAAACTGAAATTTTATATCAAAAAGAAATTTTCACACCAGGTAACAGTAATAAAAATGATTGGCATAATGGTATTTGTATTTTTGTATTAAAAAAAAAATAAATTTGCCTTATTAAAAAAATTATATAGTTTTTTATTAGCAGCATAATAATATAAAATGGTAGAATTACATCAAATATTATATGAAAAAAATATTGATAAAGACTTTAGTGATTATAATGATTATTACTTTAAAAATGGTAATATATATCATAGATGCGAAATGATTAATAACGATGTTAATAACAAAAAAAATTATAAAAGTGTAATAAAAGACATTAAAAATAAATTATTCGGGATTGGAAATATAATCATCAATAAAATCTTCTAATTTTGGATATTGATAGTTTCTAAAAATATCCTTCATATCTTCAATATGGTCTTCGTAATTTAGCATATTAGTTAATATAAAATTATCACGCAATAATGTATTTTTAGATTGTCGTTCAAATTGCCTTTTATCCTGACTTAAAATCATACGTGCAGCCAATGATAATATATTTTTATTTATACCGTCCTTCATATAATTACTTCTTACAGTGACAAACCATTTCGTTTTATATTTTTCGACAGGTGTCATTGAAACACCAATAATTAGCTTCTTTTTATGACCATGATTTACAACAGACCATGTAGTAGACGGATATATATATTCATGATAATTACTCGTAAATGTATCTATACCGCCCAATGAAATATTTTTGTTAATAAGTTTAATATTATCTTTTGAAAAGTGATCAAAACTTGTACCAATAACATTATCACCTCTTTTAATATGCTTATAATTTTTTATAGGAATATCAGACCCAAATCCAAAAACTCCACTATGAATATGTTCGGCATGATTAATATCCATAGAATTATACATACAAAACGGTAGATTTTCATTCATTTCAAAATCAATATAATCAGTTACAAAATCTTTGCCCACATAAGGAATTGTTTGTGGACGATTTTCAACGGGTTTATACGACCACCATAATTTCCCGTCGTGTTCTATAACATCACCACACTTATCATTAGCAGTATGCATATAACCATGATATGGACATTTCAAGCAACCCTTGTCAATTGTTCCTTCATCTAAAGTAGATCCAAAATGTCTGCAAATATTTAGCGTACTAAGATATGTATCATTAGTACTTTTCCATGAAACAAGGGGTATATCTCCTACATTAAACTTATAAGGTTTGCTACAATCTATTTTATGTTTAAAACCAATGCAATTCCAATATCTGTATAGTGGCATATTTGATATGCTTGTGGTATAAGATGCAACACAAGCTATAAAATTAATAAATAATATTAGCTTACTACTCATAAAGCTATTATTATATTTATTATAATATAATATTATAATATTCTTTATATATATATTATTTTATTTGATAAATGAATCGCAAAAAATCTTTACATTGTGAATAATCTGTATTTTTGTTGACTCAATATGATTGGCGTCTTACAAATACATATGCACAGTGTGTCGTGGAAGTTACTTGATTACCCCAATAATAATATTTCATTGAAGTATCTCCCGCATTGTAATTTTCTAAACCGTATGAATTGGAATTACTAAATCTTGGTCCAGGATTATTACCGTCTACAAGACTGTTAAATTTCACACCCCAAACACCATCATCGGCGCTAAATCTTGTTGTTAAATAATAACCTCCTGTTCCGGGTCTTTGATTATTTGAAAAATTCCATCTTGTACTACTACCTGTATTGATTAATTCGGTACCATTTGCATTTAAAATAAAAGCGTAAATATTATGACCCGTATTGCTAGCTTTAGTAGGATAGAAATAATCTCTCACCAATGCAGAAGTTATACTTCTAAATATCTTACATACAAATCCTTTTAAACCATTGCTATCAAATAATGCAAGTATCATGAATGGTCTATCATTTAGTAAATTGTTACTGAATCCTGTAGAATTTTTTAAATAATTAGAAGAACTTGTTGAACTTGTAAATTTGTTTGTATCAAATTTACCCAATGATGTAATATTAGTAGTTCCTGTTAATCTTTCTGCCAGATTGCCGTATTTTGGAGTTGCAATCAAATCATAGCCCTTTCCTTCAATTAATGATTTAATTGTATTAACACTTGTATAATAATTGTAATTATTACTTACAAATGTCGATCTTAAATCTTTCAAATCATTATATGTATTTTGTTGAACAGATGCTGATTTGCCATGAAAATCGCTAAAATCAATTGGCCCCGAAGAAGGAATACCTGATGCGACACCATAATACTCTGATAATGAAATAGGATTTGTTCCTCCAAATTCATTTTGAATATTTGAAAGTGAAATTGCTCCAGATGATTGTAGTACCATTATCTACAAAATCATTATATTATTTTAGTAATAAATAAGATTTATTTACTTAACAATTTTTTAATTTCATTAATTTCTTCTTTGAGAATATTATATTTATTTTCCAAGGATTTATTATTTGCATTTAGCTCTTTGATACCCTGTAATAATATGGGTACTAACCTTTCATAATTAATTGTTAAATAATTATCACCTGATTTAGAAACCTTTTTATTGAGCTTTTTGTCAAATTTAGAATCAAATGGTGCCAAATCAACTAATTCTGGATAATAAGCATTTATTTCTTGCGCACTTAAACCTACTTCATTTTTATTAATATCATACCCAAATGAAGCTGCTAAATCATTACAGTTATATTTAAATACACTTATATTATCTAATGTAGTTAATACATCTTTAACATATTCACTTACATTTTTCAATCTCATATCAGAATAATAAGCAGTTATATTTCCAGATGCTAATATATTGCCTGATACATGGAATTTATCAGCGGGATAATTATTGCTGACGCCTACATTTCCCGATGATTGTAATATAATATGATCATCATTATTATCTGTTGCTCCAATTATTAATCTTGCAGATTCACCACTAGCACCATACCTGTCTTGATATTGTATAAAACCATAATCAGAACCTCTTGCAACATTACTTCTAAATACTATACTTGATGAACCACCGTTATCACCATGATCAATAATAATAGTACCTTGATTTGCACCACGTGAAGTACCTGTTGCTTCATATAAATGTAATCCTGCTTCAGGAACATCTGTTCCAATACCTACATTGCCATTATTAGCAAGTGTTAATACTCTGCTATTATTTTTATTTATTTCAACAATATTATATGTTGATACAGAATGATCATGTGAAATTGAAAGTGATGGTCCGTCGGCATTTGTACTAATGATTTCTAAGTTTTCGGTTTGATATGTTGATGTAGAAACAGTGGTTGTATTACCATTGACTGTCAAATTAGCAGCAGTTAATGTCCCAGTTAGACTTATATCACCAACAACATCAAGAGAATTTTGGGGATCAGTAGTGCCAATACCAACATTATTATTAGCCGAATACATATTTTTAATAGAAGTATCAATTACATCCCATTTAGTTCCATCATAAACTAAATTATGATAAGTAGATGATGATGATGGTGATGATGATAATACATATTTAATTATTATTATACCAGAACCTCCATTACCACCATAACCATCCCAAGAATATTTACCATTTAAAGTTCCACCCCCACCACCTCCACCAGAACCTTTTAATCCATGACCTCCAGAAATTTCTGTCGGATGACTTGAACTATTATTTTGACTTCCTTTATCTGCTCTTATTTGGCTAATATTACTAATTGAACTTAAATTATCAATATCCACACCATAACCACCAATACCTCCATATTGTTCAGCCGTGGCATGTCCACCACCGCCACCACCAAGCCCTCCGTTACCACCCGGCTCCAAACTGCCTCCTCCCGATACACCACCACCTCCACCACCATAATAAAATCCATTTGGATATGATACATTTGTAATTATGTCAGATTGCCACCCGTTATTTCCATCTATTTTACCTAATACACTACCAACCTCACCTGCACCACCACCACCAGATCCAGTGTTACTATCAGCATTATTACCTGTATTTGATTTAAATAATATTGTTGATGAAAATATACCTGTTTTTATACCTGGGTCAACTGACCCTCCACTATTAACTTGTCCAGCGCCACCACCATTACCACCACTTGATCCACTGCTACTACTACCACCGCCTCCACCTCCTTTAACTTCAATTTTATTTGTTTGATCTTGTGAAATAATTGATGTATTATATCCGTTTTCTCCACCTGTATTAGTATTATTACCAGTACCTCCTTTACCTACCGAAATTGTATATATACCATTTATTGATATAACGTCTGATTCAATTCCAACTCCTCCACCACCCCCCCCACCATCCTCCTGATATGATCCGCCTCCACCTCCTGCTCCCCCACCACCAACTAATAGTATTTTTTGAATTGTAATACCGGAACCAAAATCTATATCAAATGTTGTATTAACAGATGTCTCATCAGACTTAAATATTAAAAAATGTTCATTATTTTCTGTTAAATATTTAAAATTACTAATTGTCGCAGATGATACATCGTTTCCATTTATGGTAGGATGATTAACTGTAGTTGGTGTTGCTGTAAGTGTTGGATGAAGTAATGACTCATAATTCAATCTATATACACTATCCTGTAGTTCTCCGACATTTATGTTATTATTCGCGTCAACTACTATATTTGTTCCAGCATTTATTGGTATAGATTTGTCAACCCATTCTAAATTCCCAGAAACATCACTTGTTAAAACCTTATCATCGGTTGATGGTAGCGCAGGTAATACGTATGTTATATCTCCTGAAAAATCGCTATGAGGAGGCGCCTTCAACTCTACATAATGTGTATTAAGTTCGCAATTTAATTTAATACTTCCCGAACCATTTGTTGAATCGCCTTCAACTATCAATGTACCAGTTAGGCCTATATTACCATCTACATCGAGTTTATTCTGAGGATTAGTATTACCAATGCCAAAATTAGTATAAGCATCATTGAATATTAAGTTACTACTTGTTGTATCATTGTACGGCATGCTGAAAAATCCATCAGTTACAGCTTCAAGTTCATAATCATCATCATTTGATGTAAAAACTTCGCTAATAGTAACATCTTTTTTATTAGGCAAGGTTTTCATATAACCTAACCAGTCTCCAAGTTGCATTTCTTCTAAATTAGTAATATTTGCATGTGCTAATGCCGCCGATTGAGTGCCACCTGCCGTTGCAATAGATGATGGAAAATATTTTGTCTTTCTTTTTTTCATAGTAATTTTGCCATTTTTAAAAGCCATTTTATGTTTATCACCAATCCACAAAGAGTTATTACTTATGAAAACTTCTCTAAATTTGTTATCAACACTACCTAAATCAATTGCATTATCAACAGCAGGTATTATAGATTTATATAAAGTAATGTCATCATTATTGATATTAATTATTTCATCATTGTTAGGTCCAAATATATTTGATGTTAATAAATTTGATGTTATTGTTGTTCCGGTTATTACGCTATCACCATCATAATATATATCATCTGTTCCGTTAATTAAATTCCATAAACCACTTAATGATGTTACACCACCGTCTCCGTGACCACTTTGATTACCTCCGTCACCACTCCATCCAGAAATAATTTCACCTGTAACTCTCAAGTTGCCAGTAATTTCAAGTGCGTATTCTGGATCAATAGTATTTGTACCTCCTATCTTGACGTTTGCACCATAATAAATATTACTACTTGTTGAATTAATTATTGGCTTCCAATATGAAGAAAATTGCGTAGATCCACCTCCTCCTCCTTCTCCAGCAGCCCATGTATTAGTAGTCGTATTATATGTTAAAACATTACCATCATCAGGTGTTAAATGACCTAAAATTGCATCTAATGCTCCTGCACTTGTTGTTGCGCCTGTACCACCATTAGCAATACCTAATGTACCTGCAATATCACTTTGATTTAAGTCAGCGCCATTGATTTTATACTTGCTTCCACTTGAAATATTAACATCTCCTGTTACATCTAATTTGTATGAAGGTGATGTATTACCAATGCCTACATTTCCAGTATATTTTATAGTCATATTAGTTGACAAAGTGCTATTTGGATGCATATCGTCAAGCTTGTAGCTCGATGATCCATCAGCTGTAGCAAAATGTAAATCAGAATTATAATTTGTACCAGTAGTATATATTTTAGCTTGAATGAAATCATAAGTACCAGATGTAGCTGATGTATAATTAAATTGAATACCTTTATCATATGATTCATTTTCTATTTTAAGTTGCACACTTCCAGGTGATGTAGCACCGCCTTTAAGATGTAGTAAATGTTCTGGACTATTAGTTCCAATGCCAACATTACCTTGAACTATTATACCATTATCATATTTAGTTGTATAATATGTATCACCAATTGACAGACCACCTATAACTCCAACATGTGACTTGGCATGAACTCCTGATCCTGGATTTAATATTATTCCAGTATCAAACCGTATCATTAATTGTGCCCAATCATTAGTTGAACTCCAAACATCATTAGTTCTGTAAATACCATATGATGTTCCACTATTCCAAAATATTCCTGAATTATGTGCTGTTGAAATATTATCTCCGAATGTTATTTGCCCAGTAGTAGATAAATCCAATTTTCGTTGTGGATTAGTAGATCCAATGCCTACATTCCCATTTTCAAATATATGTTTTGACGCACTATAAAATAGTGGATAATAAGTTAATGAAGATCTGTCTATTGATTGTATATATGCTTGATCTTGTGAATTCCATGTTGAATATCTCATAAAAATACCTTTGCCCACAGAATTATTCCAAGCTGCAGCATTAGCCATAATATGCATATCATTTGTAATATCAAATGTAGCATTTGGTGTAGAAGTATTTACTTTAATAAATCCTAAACTATCCCTCCACAATCTATTATCATCTGTTGATGAAGATGGTAAATTTTTAAGACGCACTTTGAGTGAAGAGTCGGGATTTAATATAATATTTGTGATACCATAATTGTCATAATTACCACCACTTGCTGAATTTTGATACCATTGAAGATAACATCCCGTATCTCGCTCAGTATCTGTAAATGTATAAGTATAAGTTAGCCATGTTGTACCATTTGACCAAGCAACTCCACCACTATATATTCTTACTGATTTAATAGATGATAAGGAGCTATTCAATATTCTAAAATCTAAATTTTCACCATTATCAGGAGTCTCTGCACCATTTGATGAATTGCCAACAATATAATGAAAAGTTACTGATTCCATGTTGTGAAATAATCCTGATAAGTTTTTAGTTCTCAAAAATCTTGGTGCATCACCATCTAATATAACATATTTTGAAACACTGGCTATAGAGCTCGTAGTTAAATTGCGCACACTACCGGTACCAGAACCACTTGATAATATTGATGTAGCTGAACCGTCCATTTGACCACTTACAGAACCAGTCCTTTCATTTACAAATAAATTAGTGTTAAGACCACTAAAATTTGTATTAAATGCACCAGTTGCAGAATTAAATGTTTCTGTTAATGATGAATATGTAGGAATATCAAATAATGCACCACTCGCTTTAATAGAACTATTGCTGACATCTAAATTGTATCCTGATGTTGGAGTAGTTGTTCCAATGCCAACACTACCATATTGAGTAATAGATACTTTTGCGTCACTTACACTTGCATTTGTGGAATTATCATATATACCATCTCTATTACAGATATGTATCGTGCCCGTACCCCAACCCTGACTATATGCATTAGCATCGAATATTATAGCTCCCTTATAAGCCGAAGATGTAGTATTAGGAGCACCAATATATATTGCAGCATCTGCATTTTCGCTTGCTGACCTAACAAGAAGGTTTCCATTATATATATCTAATTTTTCTCTTGGTGTATCTGTTCCAATACCAACATTGCCACCACTAGCTACTTTCAAAAATCCATTTGTGGTTTTTAGACCAGCACCTCCTGTACCCGCAGTATATAATACAACATCATTACTATCTTGAAAATTTGTTTCATTTGTATTGCGCCCCACCCCATGACTAGTATTGCCAAAATTAATTTGACCATGTGTAGTGCCATTACTTAATAATAATTGCGGGTTTGCTGAATTAACATGTAAAGTTGCAAGTGGGTTATCTGTGCCAATACCCACAGCATTATTTACAATTCTCAGAGTTGTAGCACCTGTTGTGCCAGTTCTAAAATTATGAGCGGTAACACCCAAATTCGCGCCTTCTCCGGTACTGTATCTACCATAATAAACTTGAAAACCATTCCAAAACATTAATTGTGTTTTATTATTATTTACATCCTTTCCAAGTAATGCATTATTTTCAGATATTAAAATTCCATCCCCTTGAGTTGCTGAATAAACAAATAATTTAGCGAATGGATTAGTTGTTCCAATTCCTACATTAGCTCCTTTAAATGTTAATGAATTGTATTCAGATGTATTATATGTATTAACAAATGTATAATTAATATCTCCAGAACCAACGTAATTTTGTTTTATTTTTAGTCCCCAATTAGCATCAAATCTTGCATCAAATACATTTATTGAGCTACCTGAAGCATGAGTTTTGACTAAACTAATATAACCATTTGGACTTGATGTACAAATACCTAATTTACTATCACTTGTTAATGTTAATGCTCTATTTGAACTACTATCTATAACCTCTATTATATCATGATTAGTTGTGTCATGTGTAATTTTAAGCGAAGGACCATCTGCATCAGTACTTACAATCTCTAAGTTTTCGGTTGTATATGTTGTCGTGGAAACAGTAGTAGTAGTGCCATTAACTGTTAAATTAGCTGCAGTTAATGTTCCTGTTATTGATATATCAGAAGGTAATACTGTGTTATTTAAAGTACCCGATATATTTGCTGCATCAATATTTGATAAACCAGAACCATCACCGGTTATAGATTGTGTTTGGTCTACCGTCCAAGAAGTTCCATTATATAATAATACATTTCCAGAAGCAGGAGATAAATGACCTAATATCCCTGCTAACGCACTCGTTGAAGTAGTAGCACCTGTTCCTCCACTTGCAATAGGAACAGTACCTTCAATATGACTTTGATTTAAATTCACATTATTAATTTTATATTTAGAATTTGTTGGTATATTAATATTTCCCGCAGATAAACTAACGCCACTATTATTGAATAATGATCCATTTACTAACTCCATTGACGGCGCTTTAAAGTCATTATTAGTATAAGTTATACTTGCATTTACAACTAAATAAGGATAATCAGCAACTTTTATACTTACTACATTTCCAGATGGTGCATTAATTAATGTGTTGCCATTTGTAATAAATTTAATTCTATCAGCATTATCACCTCTACTTTGCATATAAACATTATTTGGTAATGTGTCTTCATTATCAAATTTATTAGTGCCAGAATTCCATGTTAAACCTGTACCAGCACTTGTTGATAATAATGTTTGAACATCACTATCGGCATATTGAGTAATACTATTATCAAATTTATTAGTGCCAGAATTCCATGTTAAACCAGTGCCAGCACTTGTTGATAATAATGTTTGAACATCACTATCGGCATATTGAGTAATACTATTATCAAATTTATTAGTGCCAGAATTCCATGTTAAACCTGTACCAGCACTTGTTGATAATAATGTTTGAACATCGCTATCGGCATATTGAGTAATACTATTATCAAATTTATTAGTGCCAGAATTCCAAACTAAACCTGTACCAGCACTTGTTGATAATAATGTTTGAACATCACTATCGGCATATTGAGTAATACTATTATCAAATTTATTAGTGCCAGAATTCCAAACTAAACCTGTACCAGCACTGCTACTTAATACAGTTTGTACATCACCATCGGCATATTGAGTAATACTATTATCAAATTTATTAGTGCCAGAATTCCAAACTAAACCTGTACCAGCACTGCTACTTAATACAGTTTGTACATCACTATCGGCATATTGAGTAATACTATTATCAAATTTATTAGTGCCAGAATTCCAAACTAAACCTGTACCAGCACTGCTACTTAATACAGTTTGTACATCACCATCGGCATATTGAGTAATACTATTATCAAATTTATTAGTGCCAGAATTCCAAACTAAACCTGTACCAGCACTGCTACTTAATACAGTTTGAACATCACCATCGGCATATTGAGTAATACTATTATCAAATTGATTAGTAGTAGAATTCCATGTTAAACCTGTACCAGCACTTGTTGATAATAATGTTTGAACATCGCCATCGGCATATTGAGTAATACTATTATCAAATTGATTAGTAGTAGAATTCCATGTTAAACCTGTACCAGCACTTGTTGATAATAATGTTTGAACATCACTATCGGCATATTGAGTAATACTATTATCAAATTTATTAGTGCCAGAATTCCATGTTAAACCTGTACCAGCACTTGTTGATAATAATGTTTGAACATCACTATCAGTATAAGATGTAAATGGTTGTCCATTACTTGTTAAAGATCCAGTAAAATTAATATTACCATTTACATCGAGAAGATAAGCAGGATTAGTAATACCAATACCTATATTACCAGCTGGAGTTATTATCATTCTTTCTGTGGCATCTAAATAATTATTAGTTCCAGTGTTCCCTGTTCTAAATGAAATACTACCTACACCATGATTATTTGCAAATGTTAATACATTATCTATTGTATGAATACCAGATAAATTTAAACCTCCATCTTGTCTAAATACAATATGTGGAGTATCATCTTCGTTACTATTATCAGTATCAGCTTCTAAAATTAATTTACAATCACCAGATGTACCACTTGATATATGTAGTTTACCTTGTGGATTAGTAGTTCCAATACCTACATTTTTATTATATGTTAATCTCAATACTTCATTTAATGAACCTCCACCAGCGCCACCTGTTCCTATTGCAGTATAAAAACATAAATTACCCGATCCTTCAGAATCTATACCATCATTAGCAGTTTTACCATTTAAACATTGGATTCTACTTTGTGGTGTAAAATTAGAGTTTGCATCTGTAAATACAAAATCAATATTAGTAGAAATATTATTACTCCATTGACCACCTAAATCACTTGTACCATTACCATTTGTTAAAGTTAACAGTGTTGCATTAGTTGTAGGTACAGCATTATTGCAAATATTTAATTTGCTTAGAGGATTAGTAGTGCCAATACCTACATTACCATTATTTATTATTGTAAATACTTCACCAGACCCATTATTAACATTTAATATATCCTGAGATCCTGCTGATTGAGTAATAGTAACTGCAGTTGCCGTATTATTATTTTGTATATCGAGACTTTCCGTTGTAAATACATCTGTTTCTAATGTTGTATTATCACCCAATATTGTTAAATTAGATGTAATTAAATCACCTTTTATTTCTACATCTCCAGTATATAAACCTAAATCTACTGATATAAATCCATTGCTATCAATTAATGTATTTAGACCTTTTTTAACACCACCTAATGTGGTCGCAGTAGCAGGTTTCAAATTTATAATTTCATTACCATCAATTGAAAACTCGCTGCTATTAAAGTAATTATAAATATTAGTACCATTATCAACATCATCAATTTTGGTATCAACACTGTCGATTCTTGTATTTAATTCGTTATTAATACGTTTAACAAAGTTACTTGTATTTTCACTTGTTTCGCTAACTGTACCGGAAACAACGCCATCAATACGCGTATCTAATTCATCTTCGATCCTTGCAACGTAATTAGATGTCTCAATAATTTTAGCAGCGATATAATTACTTGTATAATCATTATATTCAACACCATTATGTGTTAAAATACCTGTAAAGTTAACATCACCTAATATATCTAAATTAGATGTAGGATTTGTAACACCAATACCAACTTTATTATAAGAAGATCCAAGCAATAACGATGTATCATGTAACTGCCATGCATCAGCAGCATTTTCTTCTTCATAATCAATATCCAAATCAGTAAATATATCTGATATTTTAGGTTTAGGTGGTGCATTTTGTAATGTTTTCATATAATCAAGCCAATTTTTAAGAGTAAAATCACTTAAATTAGTATGTCCCGTGACTTGCTTTGCACCTAATTCAGTACCTCCAGCATTACTAATTCCAGAAGGAAGCGAATTAGTTATTCTTTTTCTGAATTTCATTTTGTTATCTGCAATTGCGAGCTTATGCTTATCACCAATCCAAATAGAATTATTACTTACAAATACATCTCTAAATTTATTATCTACACTTCCTAAATCAATTTCATTATCTACTTTTGGTATAATATGATGATTTGTAATAATATCTTCATTTGTAAATTCTAATATAGTTCCACTACTATCCAATTTAAATATATTAGATGTTATTAAATTTGATGTTACATTTGTTGCAACCCAGTTTGTTCCATTATATTTCAAAAAATCATCATTATTTGCACTTGGTAATAATGCATTGGTAGCATCTGAAGCTGATGTTGTACCAGTGCCTCCTAAACTAATTGGAACAATACCTGCTGTTATTTCTTGATCAATTATTGTTAAGTAATTATTTGTTACATTTGCAAGTGTTACATCAGTTGAATTATCAGTACCCGCTTGATCTACGCCAAGTGCTGTTCTTGCAGCAACTGCACCCTGAGCACCTGTGCCACCTAAACTAATAGGTACAACATCAGCTGTTATTTCTTGATTTGTTATAGATAAATAATTATTAGGTACACTTGCAAGTGTAACATCTGTAGAATTTACAGATTGTATAGCAGAAATAGATGTGTTTAACTCAAATTTAACACCACCTATGTAATTGCTCGAGTCTTGCTCGTTAGTATCAACGTCAGCCTGAGTATCAGCTATATCAGTTTCTAATACGGATCTAACATATTCAATGTAATTACTTGAGCTTGATTCATTATCAGCTATATCAGATATTAGTTCAGCTTTAACACCACCAATGTAATTGCTTGAGTCTTGCTTATTGCTATTAACGTCGGCTTGCGTATCAGCTATATCAGTTTCTAATACGGATCTAACATATTCAATGTA
>Ga0206131_10001051_pt1 | contig 36594 bp, 43 predicted proteins | sample Helgoland_Spring_FD_148636 | JGI IMG/M metagenome (GOLD analysis project Ga0206131, IMG submission 148636) | Pelagic subsurface seawater microbial communities from Kabeltonne, Helgoland, North Sea - Helgoland_Spring_Bloom_20160517_1 | ecosystem: Environmental > Aquatic > Marine > Epipelagic ... | reverse complement strand
TTCGGTTATAGCTAACTTTTTTATTTTATTTTTTGCTATTCTTTTTTATTTTAAGTATAATCTTTTTATACTTTTTTAGGGAGAACATTAATTTATTTTTCCTTTTTTGGGAACTAATTATATTTAAAGATCATCTATTTTAAGGTATTTTGTTATGATATTTGAAGAAACTTCGAGCATTATTGAATACAAGTTCTAGTTGATTATTAGTGATTTTATTCCCATAAAACTACGTGATTAGGAATTATAATATTTTTATTGAAAATTTTTAAATCATTATCAATATTATTTAGATAATCTTCTAAGTATGGTTCTCCTAATAACATTGATGGTGAGGGGTTATATGTAGGACATATATCCATTATACATACTTTACCTTTTGAATTATTTATAGCATTTTTTATAATAATTTTTCTCGCTTTTTGTGGCATTTCATGGAACGCGAAGCATATATTTACTATATCATATTTATATTTATCTTGGTATGTTTCACTATCTGCTAATACCAGATTTTTATTTTTAAAAAGTTTGTTACCAACAGTTACCATTTCTTTGCTAATATCAACACCTTTATTTAATATATTTTTATTAATTCCAGGAGTGCTAACTCCTACACCACAACATAAATCAAGCACACTTTTATTTTCATATGTATTTATTAGTTCTTCTCTTATATTTTTATTATCATATGCTATTTTATCTATTAATTTTGTTGCTAATGGTGCGATATATGCATGAATTTTTCCACCAAAACCGTGATTTCCTAGCACGTGCATATTAGGATGATATTTATATAATTGTTTAAGAGATAAAGCATGTCCAAATAACAATAACAATAATTTCATATATATAGATTGAATATTTTTATATTTTATTAAAATTGAATTTAAAGATTAAAGAACAAATCATTAGTATGACACAAACGAAAGGATTAAAAAGGAATAGTATCGACAAATATTACACAAAAAATAATGTTGTAGATTTATGTTTAGAACTGGTAAAAAAATATATAGAAATAAATGCAAATGATTTAATTATAGAACCAAGTGCGGGAAATGGTTCCTTTATAGATGGTATTAGAGAATTAACAAACAATTATATATTTTATGATTTAGAACCAGATAATAACGAAATTATAATACAAGATTATTTATTATACGACTATACTATTGTTAAGAACGATTATAATAAAATACATATAATAGGAAATCCGCCATTCGGTCGTCAATCATCATTAGCAATTAAATTTATAAAAAAATCTTGTGAATTTTGTGATAGTATTTCATTTATCTTACCTAAAAGTTTTAAAAAGGAAAGTTTAAAAAATAAAATTCCGTTAAACTTTCATCTTATATTTGAAAATGATTTGCCTGACAAATCATTTTTAGTAGATGATATAGAACACGATGTTCCTTGTATTTTTCAAATATGGGAAAAAAGAAATATAAATAGAATTGTTCAAGACAAGTTATACCCTAATAATTTTATATTTGTTAAAAAAACAGAAAATCCTGATATTTCATTTCGGCGCGTAGGTGTTAATTCTGGAAAAATAGATAAAATAATACAAGATAAAAGTATTCAATCACATTATTTTATAAAATTTACAAATGAAAAATCTACAAATGAAAATATACGAAATTTATCTATTATAACATATGAGTTTAATAATACAGTTGGACCTAAATCTATATCAAAACAAGAATTAATATTAAAATTTAATCCATTATTATAATTTTCAAAAACATATCAAATGATTTAAATATTCTTATATTTTTTCTCAAGTTTTTTTTTAGTTTTATTATTACCTTTACTCCATAAATAAAATGGTATATTTATTTCGTTAATTTGCATTTTTGATAAATTAATTATATGTTTTCTAGTATTAGGTTTTAAATATCTCCATATATAAGGCATTTTACTATGTAAAGTTAATACGTCTACACTGTTCTTAATTATTTTTTTTGTATTATTCATTTTACATTTTCTTTCGCTATTACAATATTTCTTATATTTTGGATTCCATTTTTTCATATTACATTTACTCCAATTTTTTGACGAAGAATTGATTTTAGAATAACAATATTCAGGACTACATCTGTTCATCGTTTCACCACAAGGGACATTTTTACAACTTCTATATTTTTTGCATGTCATACAATATATGAATATTATTTATAATCATTATGGTCTATTTTATCAACTTTTATTATTTCAATATTTTTTGTAATTAATTCTTCTTCTAAATATTCATAAAACTCTTTTAAAATATATATTTTAAATTTAAAATCTTTAGTATTTATTGAATTACTTGTCCATATATCTTTATTCAAAACATTATTTAAACCTTTTATTCTACCATTAACTCCACAATATTTTTGTTCTCTTTTTCCTGGTTTACCGTTACAATGTTTCCATCTCCATTCACATTGTAAAGTATTTATTTTATCTGGAAACCCCGTCATTATACAGTAATATTCCCACCCACCTTTTAATTTACTTGTATATTTAGCTCCACCTTTTATTTCTGAATTATGTTGTCTTAATCTTCTATAAGGGTTGTTAGTAGAACCATTATAAGTATAATTTCCATTTTTAATTAAATAACAGTACCAATTCATATATAATTAAAATTTAAATAAAAATGGGCGTCTCTCTTTATAATTAACATGTTTTTTATTAATATTAAAAAAAAACATAGAACTTTTTTTTGATTTAATTTTTTCAACTGGTTCTTCAACTGGTTCTACAACTGGTTCAACAACTGGTTCTACAACTTGTTCAACAACTGGTTCTACAACTTGTTCTACTTTTTCAATTACTTTTTCTACAACTGGTTCTACTTTTTCAGTTTGTTCAGTTGATTCAATTACTTTTTCAACAACAGGTTCTACAACTTTTTCAACAGGTTCTACAACTTTTTCTACAACTGGTTCTACAACTTTTTCAACAGGTTCTACAACTTTTTCTACAACTGGTTCTACAACTTTTTCAACAGGTTCTACAACTTTTTCAACAACTTGTTCTACAACTTTTTCAACAACTGGTTCTACAACTTTTTCAACAACTTGTTCTACAACTTTTTCAGTTTGTTCAGTTGGTTCAATTACTTTTTCAACATCTGGTTCTACTTTTTCAACATCTGTATCAGATATTTCATCTTCAGAATCAGTTTCAATTTCGAGAACCGAATAAATACCTTCTTTTTTTTTATTCATTATACTATATTAATATTAAATAATTAGACATTTTCTGCAAACCGGTAAATAATATTTTTCATCTGGTAAATATTGTTCTTTATTATTTATAATTCTTTTAGAAAATATTGATAAATTTTTACAATTATAACAATTTCCATTTAATTTAATAATATTATCACAAATAGGTATCAAATCAATAATATTTCCTATTTTTTCCTGTTTATAATCACCGTCTAAACCATATATATATATATCTTTTTTATTAAATAGCATTTGTTTTACAAATAAATATAAATCTTCAAAGAATTGTGCTTCATTAATATAGACAGTATCCACTAAAATACTTACTTCTATATTAAGTAATTTTTTTACTTTTACACATGGTATTTTAATATTATCATGAGTTTCTAAATAAATATTATCATTATCTATATCATAATCTATAACAAGTTTATTATTTTTATTATTTTTATAATGATTAACAAGAGACGTTGTTTTTCCGGAGAACATTGGTCCAATTGTAATAGATAACATTGTATTATATAACTTTATATATATATATAATCAATTTTGTTCCTTTTACATATTAGATGACTAATCTTTATAAAATCTTTTACTAATATTCACATGATTTAACTAAAATAGGTGATTCTAAAATGTAAAATAAAAAAAATTGAATTAAGAATCGTCCAATAAAACATTCAATGAATCTTCCTAGAGATATACAACTTTATATTTACGAATTTGCAAAACCAATTACTCGTGGTGATTGGAGAAAAGGAACAGAATTATGTAATATTTATAAAAATTCAATCCAAATGATGACAACTATAAATACAACAATTGGATTAGTAGATATAAGCTATTGTGATATATATAACAATGAAATAAATATTACATATACCAATAAATCATTAAATATATATTTTCCATATAGTGTTATTAGATATCATAACTATCATCCTTATTATTCTAATTACGAATATTGGAAATTTAATTATTTAAAACCAATTTATTTCGAAGAAATAGATATTCATTATTCTGATTATTAAACATATATTTACACATTAATATTTCAAATGCCGTTTTTTTATTCATCATAACTGAATTATTTCAATCGTCTTGTTTGTTATATTTTCTGGACTTATCCAGTAATTTATATGCTCTTCTAATGCATTCAACCTTTTGTTCCATTCCTAATTTTTTTTCACAACTATTCATTTATTGTTCTGACCCCAACGAGATTTTATTTTTTCCCCTTTTGTAATCATCAGGATTAAATCGAATATATAGGTCTATGAGCAATATCTTGTGATAATTCCATTATTAGTTTATTTTCACAACTGCAATCATAATCTATATGTTGATTTTCATCTATTATTACAATTTGATATAATAAATCCAATACCAAGTCAGGTCTTCGAACAACCATTTATTATTTTATCTGATATCCAATTCAAACTTGGATACTTTTTTTTATATATTCAACTACGGCGTATTCTTTAGTTTTATAATTTCGCGATACTGGTTTTTCTGAAAACATGTTGATAAAACAATATAAACAATAACCTTCGTATTTTTCACTAACACGTGTATAACACAAATATGTTTTACACAAATTACTTGTCACATTTATCATATCTTATGACCTTTACAATATAACCCTTTGTTTCACCTTCATTACACCTTTGAACATTTAAAACGCCGACTTTCTAATATTTATGGAATTAACAAAAATTGTTATTTTAGTTAATTTATAAAATTGATTTAAAAATAAAAATATTTTAACAATATATAACGAAAATGGTTAAATATTCATGCGAAAGATGTGGAAAAGAATTTTCTCAAAAATCTCACTATGATTCTCATAATAGACGCAAAACGCCTTGTGAAAATAATGCTGATAAAATTAAGGCACTTGTAGATAAGGTAGTTGAAGAAAAATTAAAAGAATTAAATAAAAAATTAATTGTTGAAAATGGAGAAGTAAATGTTAATACAGATACAAAAATGAGCGAACAAAAAATGCAAAAACCATTCTTAAAGTGGGTAGGAGGTAAAACACAAATTATTAATGATATTATTTTAAAGTTACCAAACGAAATAAATAATTACCATGAACTATTTTTAGGAGGAGGAAGTGTTTTATTTTCTGTTTTATCATTACAAAAACAAAATAAAATTATAATTAAAAGTAAAATTTATGCATATGATATTAATAGTGATTTAATTAATGTGTATAAAAATATTCAAAATAACAAAGAAGAATTATATAAATTAATTAATTTATATATTAAAGAATATGATAGTATAAAGGGTTCTGTAATTAATAGAAAACCAACAACTATTGAAGAAGCAAAAACTTCAAAAGAAAGTTATTATTATTGGATAAGGAACAAATATAATAACATAGATAAAAATACTATTGAATGTTCTGCTCTATTTATGTTTATTAATAAGACTTGTTTTAGAGGAATGTATCGTGAAGGCCCTAATGGATATAATGTTCCATATGGACATTATAAAAAAACACCTATAATAATATCTAAAACAGATTTAAATTATATTAGTGAGTTGATAAAAGATGTTGAATTTAAAAATTGTAGTTTTACAGAATCAATTAAAAATGTTAAAGATGGAGATTTTGTATATTTAGACCCACCTTATGCTCCAGAAAATTCTAAATCTTTCGTTGGATATGTTGCAGATGGTTTCAATTTAGATACACACAAATTATTATTTAATGAAATAAAAAAAATGAAAAATGTTAAATTTGTTATGAGTAATTCAAAGGTTGATTTAGTTACTGATAATTTTAAAGAATATAATTGTGATTATATTATAGCAAGAAGAGCTATTAATTCTAAGAAACCTGGTTCAAAGACTATAGAAGTTATTATTTATAATTAAGTATTAAGTTAATAATATCATCTTTGTATGTTTCACTACTACCCCAAAAGTAAGGGATGTTTTTAAAATCAAGATATTCTAATTCAGCTATACAATTTTTTTTGAACCATTCAGAAAGACAAAATACATAGATTATAGTATAATCTGGAAATGTCCTCGAATATTGCCACAATTTAAAATCAGGTGTTTGTATTTTTTCACATACTGAACCCGAACATTGTTGAAATTTTTTTTCTATAATAAATATATTTTTTAAATCTTTATCTATATAACATTCATCCGGATTTTTACACCCGTGTGCTTTTTTAATATTTGTATTAATTTCATCTTCCATACACTTAAAGAAGTTAGCTTGTTTTGTCTTAGTAAATAATTTTTTATTATTATCATTAAATATAATTATATTTGAGAATTTATTTTTTTCGATTATTGTTATTCTATCATCTAATTTAGTTATTTCTTCGTATGAAAGACCATTTTTATTAGTATTTGAACCACCCGCACCAGTCCCTTTATTTTTTATGTTTGTTTCTTTTTTTGGTTTAGATTGTTCTACAACTTCTGTTTGTCTGGTAGTTCGTTCAGTCATTATGTGTTCTTTAAGTATAAATAAGTATTTAATTTCAAATCAATTTTATATTTAAATCAAAATATTATTATAATGCATACACATAAAAGTAGTGATTATAAATTATCAGCAGTTAAATACTATCACATTATAAAAATCAGGTGCAAACCTGTAAAATATTCGGTTGTTCTGAAAGAAGTTTAATGAGATGGGTAGATAAATACAAATTTACTAATATTACACGAAAGAAAAGAGATTATACATCATATAAAATTACTAATAGTCATATTTCATTCATAAAGCAACAACTCAAAATAAAACGATTACTATGGATGAATTGTTAACAAAATTAAAAACTAAATACCCAGAACTAATATTATCAAGAGTTCATTTAGGTAGAGTTGTACTGGAATCACACTAAAACAAACATGATTACGACATATTCCAAAAACAAGATATAAAAAAACCTATTGTAATTAAAAATCAAGGAGTTTTATAGTAAAGTTAAACAATATATCTTAGATGATATTATTTGTATTGACGAAACATCATTAAACTCATTTATGATTAGAAGAAAATGTTATGAAGAATTAGAAAAAATGTGTGTAGTAAAAACCGAAAGTCAAGAAGTTTTCAAAAAATACACTGTATATTTGCTATTTGTTCAAAAGGTGTAATTGGATATGAGATATATAAAAAGGGAGGGATTGATAGTAATAGAATGGTTAATTTTATTAACAAGTTTATAAATGGAAAATATAAATTAATCATTTTAGATAATGCGAGTCATAGAAATCAACTTGTAAAAGATGTAATTAAAAAGGATAATAATTTATTATATGCTGTTCCATATCATACAAATGCGATAGAGGGATATTTTAATGTATTGAAATCACGATTACAAAAGAAAAAAGGATTAACATATAATGTAAAAGATGTATTAGATGAAATACCAATACATATTTATAAGAATCTAATAAAAGGAGCATATGATAGAAAAATATGTAAAAAAACATCAACAAGAAAACGAAAAGTAAAACTATTTGGATTAAGTCGGTATTTTAAATGTTCAAAGGTGTAAAATACGGTATTTTATTACACCCTTCATGAATACACATAATATGTAATTTACACAAATATTTAAATAAATTTTAAATATACAAAGGTGTAAAACATATATGAATTATAAGTTTTATTAATTTAATATAAAGTTTAAAATTGATTATATAAAACCATATTAATATAATTAATGCTTTCTGAAATTAATAAACACGAACGAGACAAATATATTTCATTTAAAGAAGAAGGGCATATATATAATGTAAATGGTAATACAGATTATACTTCTGTAACTAAAATTGTTAAAAATTTATTTGAACAATTTAATCCAGACAAAGTAATTGATAACATGATGAAATCACCAAAATGGCCACAAAATAAATATTTTGGTATGGAAAAATGGGAAATTAAAAAACAATGGAAAGAATCAGGTATAAAAGCGGCAAGAGAAGGAACACAAATGCATTTAAATATTGAAAATTATTACAATGGTGTTGAAGAAAATATTGATAATATAGAATATAAATATTTTAATAATTTTGTAAAAGATAATGATAATCTTATACCATATAGAAGCGAGTGGACCGTGTTTGATATTGATAAAAAGATAACCGGAACAATCGATATGGTATTCATAAATGAAGATAATACTCTCAGCATTTATGATTGGAAACGGAGTAAAGATATTGTAAAAACTACAAATTTTAATAAATATTCAAAATTAAAATCTATTGACCATATACCAGACACAAATTATTGGCATTATAGTATTCAATTAAATATTTACAAATATGTTATTGAAAAAAATTATGGGTTTAAAGTGCGCGATCTATATTTAGTTCAAATACATCCAGAAAATAATAATTATAAAAAATTAAAGGTTCCTTTTTTGGAAGAAGAAATTAAAAATATTATATTATAGTATATGAAAACTAAGAAAAATATGAAGAAAAAAACTAATAAATCAAGAATGAATAAATCAATTAAAGATATATTTAATATAAAAGGAAAAAGTGTAGGTAAATCAATTAAAGGTATGTTTAATATAAAAGGAAAAAGTGTAGGTAAATCAATTAAAGATATATTAAAGAATAAAAAAAAAAAAATAGACGAATCAATTAAAAAATTTTTTGATAAAAAGAAGTGTAAATCAAAAAAATGTAACAATAAAAAGTATAAAGGAGGGTGATAATTAAATTGAGTTATTATATTAATGACGTTAATATTTATATTATCTGAAAAATATAATAAAATTGAAAAAAATAAAATTGAAATATATTTTTTATTATATATAAAGTAATGAACGCTACTTATCTATGGGTTAATAATGATGGAACATTTAATGATAGATGTTATAAATTTACAGAAAAACATAATACGTTTCCTGAGTGGAGAATAAATAACGAGTATATATTAGTTCCTATATTAGCTTTCAAGGATCCATTTAATTTAGATGATAATTATTGTTTAATATTTTGCGATTTATATTATATTGATGGTGAAGAAAAGATATTAGATGAATCAAATAAAAGAAATGATTTTTTAGAATATATAAAATATGATACTAATTTTGAAATTATACAAGGATACGAATTAGATAGAAATAATATAAATATTTTTGACGAATTTATTGAAAAATGTCATTTTGTTGGTATAAATATAAAGGCTAATAATGATGCATATACTATATTTTGTGAGTGTAGAACTTACGAGACTGTCTGGATTACACGATATATATTACACAGAATGGTAATATTAAATAACATGACTTTATATTTTACACAATTATCCTTAGTTAGAAAATCAGAAAATATAAATAATTTATTTAATACATTGAAATTATCAAATAAACCTCAAGATGATATATATACTTTATTAAATGAACTGAAAATTTAATTAACCCATTCTCTTTCTAAAATATCTTTAATATCGTCCATTAATATTAAATTATATTTTTTTTTTAATTTATTTTTTTTTTAATTTTTAATTGGTAATTTATTATAAAAATAAGCCTTTCCTTCTATGTTCCAAACTATTTTTAAAGCTATAATTTCAACTCCTTCGTTGATAGCATCATTTACAGCATTCTTGTATATAATATCGGTATCGCTTATTTTAAAGTATTCTGCTTCTGAATTTTGAATAACAAAGCATATAATAGTTCTTATATTACTAGCCAACTTTATTTGTTTTAATTCTTGTATATGTTTTAATGCTCTTGGACTTATTACGTCTGTTTTTTTTTTACGATATCCTTCTGGAAAATATGCAACTTTGTTCTCACATAAAGGTACACTTTTAACTTCTAGAATAAATTTATTATTTTCAGAATCAACACCTATAAAATCAAATCTAGAATTTAAAACTTTTTGTTCTCTTTTCAATTCTTTTAAGTTTTTCAATGAATCTATATAATTATTATTTAAACAATATTCTACTATTTTTTCTCCACATTTAGGATGTATGCCTACTATATTATCTTTTTCTGATAGATATATAACATGACTACATTTTTTGGGATTTTCTAATAAAGATAAATATATAATAGACCCACTATTACACATACCATTACACCCTAAAGAAGGAGCGTGTGCTAAGATAACACTTCCATCATCTAATAAAACATCGGCAACGTATGGTGATTTACATATTTTAGAAGGTCTATTTATAACAGTTCCTTTTACTAATGATATATTAAAACACTCCATTGCTTTAAATTAATAAATATAAAATATCAATTTTAATAAAATAAATATTAAAATTGAAAAATATAAATTATATATATATTGTAAATGTTTTATGCAGTTAAAAAAGGTAGGATTAATGGAATATATACCAAATGGGAAGATTGTAAAAATCAAACAAATATGTTTAAAGGTGCTATATTTAAAAAATTTAGTACAAAAATAGAGGCACTAAATTATATGAATGAATATATTGAAAAACCTATATCTAATAATATAGTTTATGTATATTGTGATGGCAGTTGTATAAATAATGGAAAAAAATATGCAAAAGCAGGAATAGGTATTTATTTTGGTGTAAATGATAAAAGAAATTTATCAAAAAAAGTAATAGGTAATACTAATAATATTGCCGAATTAAAAGCAATGATAGAAACATATTATATTATTAAAAACGACATATTAAATAAAAAAATAGTCATTGTAAGTGATTCAGAATATACGTTAAATTGTGTAAAAAAATACGGTAAAAAACAAGAACTAAATAATTGGAATATAGATATACCAAATAAACAATTAGTAAGAACTTTATATGAATTATATAAGAATACTGATATCGGATTTATGCATATATATTCTCATACTAATAAAAAAGATATCCATTCAATCGGAAATTCAGAAGCCGATAAATTAGCATATAAAGCAGTTATATAAAATTGAAATGAAAAATATTATATTAATTAGAACAATGAACATCCCTCATGATATTGTAGATGAAATTTTAAGTTATGGTGATGTTAATGTTACTCAAAAATATAATAATATAGTTCGTCAAATAAATTATCTTAGTAATGAATTTAATTATCAACGTAAAAAAAATAGAACTAGTATATGGTACAACAAATCTAAACATAGTATTATGTATTTTATTAATATGAAAAATAGACAAAAACAAGCCATTAATAATATAAAGTCAAATATAAGAACAAATCCATTAACACGTGCTTCGTATCAAGAGTCTTATTCAGAAAATATTGTATCATATATAGTTAGTCCACGTATTATAATATCATAATAAAAAAATAATATCATAATTATATCATAATTATATTTTTTTTCTGCGTTTAATTTCAAATTCATAATCTTCTTTGGTTAATACATATCCCCAGTGCTGTAATACTTGACGTATTTTTGGACTAACTGAAATATCATCATACCTTTTTTTATTTTTTAATATCTGGGTTACTAAAAATCTCATAAATCTACCATTTGTTCCTGCTATTTTTTTCCATCTTTTTATTTGTCTCTCATCGTCTTCGCATCTTAATCCTTTATAGAAATCGCAATACCAATGAACCCATCCATAAGGATGTAATTTATTTATCCATTTCTTCTCTTCCCAGAATTTTAAAGAAGTACCTACCTTTACTTTATAATTATTAATATTGATATCATAATCTGTTGATGATAATTTTTTATCTGCTATTTTATTAAACCATTTATATTTTTTATGATAATTTTTTAGATTTTTTTTTAATATTCCAGAATAAATTGGTCTCCAATAAGTTCCACCAAAGCTACCTAATTCAAACATTTCTTTTGGAGATATATTTGGTTTAAAATCTGGATAATCTTTAAACATTTTTATTGTATGTATATTAAATTTTGAAACTCTATTAAACTTATATTTAAATGTTCTTGCTTTTTTTATTTGTGTATTTGTTAGTTCGTTAAATGTGTTTGGTGTTTTATTATTTATTCGGACGGTTGGTCTATAAACATCGCTTTTATATTTATACCCTATACCACTTCTTTGATTTTTCCACTTTTCATTAAACCAACGTTTTAATGAATTATTTTTTTTATAACCTATATATGGTTCTTTATTAGGGTATTTTTTTAAAAATGTATTTTTATATGTTTTAACTAACATACCGCTTCTATATGCGCTATGTGTAGGATATTTTTTATATATTTTTTTTTTTGTTTTATTATATAATAAAATATCTGTTGGATTTGACATTTATATATAAAATGATTTAAAATATTGCTGTTTATATTAATAAGATGATGGGTCCTGAAAATAGATATATTATAATAAATTTATTTTTATATTCTAAAGGATATATTTCATATTTTTATAAGAGGCTTTTACATAAATATTATAATTTGAAAGAAGATTTTTTTGTTTACTCTAAACAATATAGTTTTTTTACTAATGATGACGAACCTAATTGTATTCTTGAAGATTCTATTAAGGGGGGATATAAAAATATATACACAGAAAAAAAAGACAAAGATGAAGATAAATATGAAGACAAAGATGAAGACAAATATGAAGACAAAGATGGAGACAAAGATGAAGACAAAGATGAAGACAAAGATGAAGACAAAGATGAAGACAATTTAATAGATGATATTATTTATTATGATAATTTAAACGATGGAGACAATTTATTACATGAAGACAAAGATGGAGACAAAGATGGAGACAATTTAAAAGATGATAAATTACATAATAAATTAATTGATAAATTGAATATATTTGATTTAGATATCTTCTAAAGTGTCAAAACAATTTATAGATATAAAAAATCAACATCTGAACGTAAGCCTCTGAATACGGGGTGTCTAGGAATCCCGTCTTTACTTATTTCCATATATGCAAAATTTACAATAGAACCAATTGGTATATAATATATAGAACCTAATTTATTAAATTCCTCTCTTGTAATATCGTTTAATCCTGTGCCTATATTAAATATTTTTTTATTTTTAAATTCACATTTTAAACTACCTAACATATTTTTTAATCTACCTTTTCCTAAATTATATCCTATAACTTTTGCTTCTGCGTCTTCATGTATCTTCATTTTTAATAGTAGCTCGCTTCTTTTACTTTCATATAATGACGAAGGTTCTCTTATTATTATACCCTCTGCACCATTAGTTGTGTATGTCTTATACAACTCAATTAGTTTATTATTTGAATCTATTATTGTATGGTTAGATAGCATAATATTAGAATACCCTCCTTCTGAGTATTTACTATTAATTTTATTAATTGTATATTGTAAAAATTTATGGCGTTTATCGTATATATCATCAATAGAAGGAATGTCAAATACCATATATTTTATTTTTTTCCATATAGAATCTATTTTTTCTTTATTATGTTTTCCTATTTTCATATTACTTATACCGGAAATTATATTAAAATTTCCCCTTCCCATCCATATTTCTCCGTCAAAACTAACATCTTTAGGTAACATATTAATAAACCAGTCTGGAACATATGAAAATACTTTAGCTTTTAATACACCATCTTTTTTTAATGGTCTTGCAATTAATTCTTTACCTGTCCATATAGCTCTTACACCATCATATTTTTCGGATGCATACCAACCAATAGGAGGTTGTTTATATTTAAACATATTTTTTTTATTTAATTTTTTAATTTTTTTATCTTTATCAAATATATTATTAGCCAACATTATACCAGTTCCACCATCTTTAAATAAAATATAACTTTTATTATTTTCATTAATTAATTCACAATTTTTTGGGAAAACCCTTATATTATTTATATTTTTAATACTATCAATACTATTTATTGTGTTCTTTATATCACTTGAAGATAATGGTTCTTGTCTAGATATTTTACTTTGTTTTAAATTATCATCTTTAAAATTAATTTCAAAAGAATTAATTGATTCTAATTGATCTTTTAATGATAACTCTTTTAATGATAACTCTTTTAATGAATCTTTTAATGAATCTTTTAATGAATCTTTTAATGAATCTTTTAATGAATCTTTTAATGAATCTTTTAATGATAACTCTTTTAATGAATCTTTTAATGATAACTCTTTTAATGAATCTTTTAATGAATCTTTTAATGAATCTTTTAATGAATCTTTTAATGATAACTCTTTTAATGAATCTTTTAATGAATCTTTTAATGATAACTCTTTTAATAACGTTTTTTTTTTAGTTTTAATACAACGATTTGTTATAGGGTTTCTTTCTCTACCTGTTTTACATTTCTTTAAAAATTTACACGTTTTATTATTAAAATCTTTATTCAAAAAACAATCATTCATTTATATATAATATTATTAATTATTTACTAAATTTGTAAAAATCTCTAATTCTTTAAATTATTATATATAAATGGATGAATTATTACAATATAATAAAACAGATTATTCAAAAGGTATATATTATACACCAACCGATTTTTTTAAAGATATTATAAAAAAAATAGAAATAAAAATAAATAGTCATATTAAAATATTAGACTTTTGTTGTGGAACCGGTAATTTATTTTTTGCATTATTAGAAAATATAAAGAATGTATTTGATAATAATGTTATTATAGATGTTATAAAAAATACAACATTTGTAGATAATGACGAAGAATCTATTAAAATATTAAAATCAAAATTAAAATATTGGATATCCTATTATATAAAACAACCTTTTACAATAAATGAAGATAATTTTATAATATGCGATGTTTTAATAAACATAGATTCGATTAAAAACAAATTTGATCTAATAATTTCAAATCCACCATTTATAAATTTGAAATGTAAAAAAGAATATAATAGCCAAGTAAAAAAACTTAATTATTATACTTATACGTGCAATGGTATAATGGATACTTATTTATTATCTATTGAAAGAATAATAAAATTATTAAATGTTGGTGCTAAATCAATTATAATAAGTCCAACGCAGTTATTTACAAATAGTACAAATAAAAATTTAATAAAATTTATGTTAGAAAATATATCTATAAATAATATTTTTTCGTTCAAAGAAAATAATAAAATATTTAATATAACACAAAATATATCTGTTTTTGATATAACAAATGATAACATAAACAATTATATAAATTATTCGCTTTGTCTCTATAAAGATAATATTATTTATATAAATAAAAATAATAGTATTAGCAAAGATGTTTTCAAAATAACAGATTATAAAATAGTTTATTTAAATGAATCAGATATTTCATTTATAACACATTTAAACACATTGAATAAATTTAAGGATTATAAACATTTATTTGAATGTAAAAGAGGCAATATTGATATTACTTTGGATAAAAAATATATAATAAAAGAAAAAACAAATTATCCACTTATACGTGGTAGAAATTTAAAATCATTAAACATAAATGAATATATACATAAAGATACAATAATAAAAAAAAATATAAATATTAATAAAAAAAAATTAGTATGTCAACAAATAACAAATATTTCATCTAAAAATCGTTTATATTTTAAGATTGTTGACGAAAATTATGTAATAAGTAATAGTTGTAATTATATTATTATTAAAGATGAAGAAAATATAAAATACGAGTCATTACAATTAATGTTGAATGGTGAGATACTTAATAGATATTTTTCTTTATTGTCAGGAAATAATCATATTAGTATAAAAGAAATTAATGAATTACCTATTTTAAACTATTAGACCTTTTGAAATTTAAAACACCGACTTTAAATTATATAGAAAGAGATGCATTGTAAAAACACATTCACAAGAAGTATTTAAGAAATATACCGGGTTTTTGCTATCAACCAAAGGTGTAAAAATAATTTTATTCATAAAATTTTTTAATTATTAAAATTGATTTATTATAATATATTTATTTATCACAATGAGTTGTCAACAATCTAAAACCAATATCGTAATCGAAGATATTATTAAATCTCGTGATGAAAATTTTAAAAAGGTATTAGAAAATATAGATTTATATAAAAAAATAGTAAAAGAATTATTTACAATTTATAAGAATGTAAATAATAAAAAAAAATTTGATAAAGAATATTTTAGATTGTCTCGTAATAAATATATTAAGGTAAGTAAAATTTTTACAGTTTATGTTTATAATAATATGATAAGAAATAATGAAATAGAGTATGACCAAATCTTTATGACATATATACAGAAATGTCCTGCTAGAAATATGTCAGGTGTAAATAGTTTTGCTATTCTTTTAAGTCCTGAACCCGAAGGTAGAAAGGGTTCTTCTTGCCAACACAACTGTTATTATTGTCCGGACGAAACTATTAAGAATGGTTCAAATGTTGATATGCCCAGAAGTTATTTATTAAAAGAACCCGCAGTTCAAAGAGGATATAACAATGGTTGGGATGCTATAAATCAAATGAATGATAGATTAAATAGTTTAATGGTTCAAGGTCATGAGGTTGATAAATTAGAACTTATTATCGAAGGTGGAACATATACAGAATTTCCTGAAAATTATTTAAGAACATTTCATAGAGATATATTTTATGCAGCGAATACATTCTTTGACGTTAATCCAAAGAGAGAAAAAAAAACTATAAAAGAAGAAATGGATATTAATATTTATACAAATGTTAGAATAATTGGGATTTGTATCGAAACAAGACCAGACGCAATAAGTTATAAATGGTTAAAATTTTTCAGAGAAACCGGAACGACGAGAGTTCAATTAGGTGTTCAACATATAGACGATAATATATTAAAAAAAATAAATAGAGGTCATACATTTCAAACGTCTTGTGATGCTGTTGAATTATTAAAAAATAATTGTTTTAAAGTAGATATTCATTTAATGCCTGATTTACCATATTCTAATCCAGATTTAGATAAGAAAATGTTTAATATTGTATTTAATACAGATGCTATATGTCCAGACCAAGTTAAAATTTATCCTTGTGAAGTGACACCTTATACCGTTATAGATAAATGGTATAAGTCGGGTAAATATAAACCATACTGCGATGAAAACCCCGAATTGTTGTTAGATGTTGTAGAATATGCAATGTTAATATGTCCCCCTTGGGTTAGGTTACCTCGTGTCGTAAGAGATATTCCTTTAACTTATATATTAGGAGGTAATAAATATTCTAATTTGAGACAAATGATAGAAACAAGAATAACTCAAAATAATATTAAACTAAATGAAATAAGATTTCGTGAAATTGGTAGAAATTTACAATATATGAAAAAGGAAAAAATGATAGTAATTCGTAAATATAATAAAATTGATTATTTTATTTCATATGAAAGTTATGATAAAAAGGTAATATTTGGTTTTATTCGTCTACGATTACCTGTAAACCATTCGCCATATTTTAGTAGTATAAAAAACAAGGGTTTAATAAGAGAACTCCACGTATATAATAGTTTAGTACCAGTTGGAAAACAATATAAAACTACACAACATAAAGGAATAGGTAAAATGTTATTAAAGAGAGCAGAATTAATAACGTGGTTAAATGGGTATAATGGAATAGCTGTTATTAGTGGCGAAGGGGTTAAAGATTATTATTATAAAAGAGGATATAAAAATGAAAAATATTATTTAATTAAAACATGGTATTCAATCTATTATTATATAACTTTTACTATTTTACATTTACTATATATAATTTGTTTTATTATATATAGTTATCATAATAAAAAAATAGTTTTAAATCATTTAAAATAACAATTTTTAAAATATGAATAATTTATTTAAATAGTCACTTAAAAAAATATTTTTTATTCATATTTAAATGACTATTTAAATGACTATTTAAATGAATTATTTTTTTAAATGAATTATTCATATTTAAAATATTGTAAAGTTTTTGTAAATAACATACAACCATATAACAAAATACCATTAATCTTATAATAACTAATAATATGTTCTGTTTTCATTTTTTTATTTGGTTTATAAATTTTATTTTGAGAGAATTCATTAAAATTTCTTTTTTTAGACTCCATTAAATTATAATATATAAATATCCTAAATCAATTTTATATATTATATTATATATATATGTATAATAGATATCATTATAAAATAATATCATTATTTATTTCTATTATATTGTATACGTTTATATATTCTATATTAAATCCTATAAATTTTTCAGGTATAAATACAATTCAGGATAAAATAAAGGATAAATTAGGAGAAGAACAAATATATGAGGCATTTGAGGGACAATATACAAAAAAATATGATATAGATAAAGAAATTATAAAACAAGATGTAAAAAAATTTATAGCCGAAGAAGATGAAAAAATTAAAAAACCACATTATAGTCAAAGAATCATCGATAGTTTTTATTTTTCTACTATAACCGCGTGTTTATTAGGTTATGGAGACATACACCCTATAACAAATACGTCAAAAATGTTAGTATCTACACAAGGGTTATTTACAATTGCGTTAATTTTGTATTAGTTCTGACGTATAATCGTAATATTCGTAAAATAAGTAATGTTCATATTCATAATGATTATATAAATAACGTTCACAATCGCATCTTATTTTATGAGCTCTAATGGCATATATAAACTTTATATTTAGAGGAAATATAAAGTTTGTTTTTTTTAAATATGGTATAAAATTTAATAGTTCTTCATGAATGTTTTTCCACCCGTTATTTATCATAAAAATATTTATGTAATTATAATATATTTTATTATATAATTCATAAGGTAATCTATTCATTATATATATAAAATAAAACTTAAATATTATTAATTATAATAATTATAATGAAATATATTATGATTTCTACTTTATTTTACAATGTTGATTCTTTTAATTTATTTAAGTTTCATCCTAAGGTGAATTTTAAATATGAAGGTGCTACTAAACCATTAGATTATTGGGACCCTCTACAAATTTCTTATAATTGTGATACTAATATGATTAAATATTTACGAGAGGCTGAACTACAACATTCAAGATTAGCCATGACAAGCTCCCTAATTCTACCTTGTTTAGATTTAGTAAAACCTTCTGAATTATCAATTAATTACATTTCTAATCTTGAACTAAGCACTCAATATTCATTATTAGCTTTATTTTCTTTATATGAGATTAATAGAATACTTGTTAATTATAAACCACTATCGGAAGGATTGTTTAAAATGAAAGAAGATGTAGAACCAGGAAATTATTTAGACTTTGACCTAACATGTGAAAAAAATTATATGAATAAAGAATTAAACAATGGACGCTTAGCTATGATTGGAGTTATTGGATATATTGTACAAGAATTTATTACACAAACAAGTATCTTTTAAACCTTTTTAAAAACACCTACTTAAAATATTGTATTTAACTTTTTAGTTAAAATTGAGTAACATTGAATTATATATGTAAATCATGCCGTTCATCTGTGTAAGCATATACACAAAATGTTAGGTTTCCGGTATTATCACAAGTTAATGTTGTTGTTGACTTTATGTTTACAGGTATCCATACTGAAAATAAAGAACAAGTATACCACATTCTTTCTTTTGGTATATAGATTCTATTGGGAATTTTCTTATAATAGAATTCTTTTAATTTCATCCTCGTCATTCTACCATCATCACTTGTTTTACATAGATTAATGGTGTGTTTTGTAATATACATTTAATTGTTATTATGCTATTCGGTAAATGATTTCTGCGATATAGTTTTCCTTTCAATATTGCTGAAAATAGACCGTTTTCTCTTCCCATTTGCATGATATATTTAATTACTTATTTTTATTCCTATTCTTTAAAATACTTATAAATGACTCCGCACAAAAGTGAAGACGGTAAATTTTCCACATTATTATTTATCTAAAAATAAAACCAAGTCGGAGATCAATAATTTTATTACATAAAATATCTTTTAATTGATATTTAACGGAAATTGAAAATTATTAAAGTTAATATATTGACATAAACAATTAAAGTAATTATAATTAATGAATGACTTACCTTATGAGTTAATAAATAAAATAAAATATTATGTTTTATTATCACCATTTAAAGATGAATTAAAAATAAATAAAAAAATATATTTTAATATAATAGAAGATAATACAGAGTCATTATCGTGTTATAATTATAATAAAAATATATATACTGAATTAATGTATTCATTTTATATATCAGATTATGAAGTTAATAATAGCACAAATATGGATGTTTATATAACTTATAATAGATATAAATTATATTATTTAAATTTCTAATAATTTTTTTTTATTATACATCATCATTTTAATTTCTTCTTTTATTAAATTCATAGTTTCGTCGTTTTCTTTATTATTTAAATATTTATTAAATTTATCTTTTAATTCAGGGTGTTTATGTTGTTCTTCATCTAACCATTCTTCTAATAACATTTCTTTTGTCTCGTATAAATCATTTAATTCTTGAAATTTATTTTTAATATTCCAATTACCCCCTTCATAAATCATTATATATTTATCTTTCATGTTAGAAATATAAATATTTCTATTTTCTGGTTTATTTGGATTAAAATGTATTTTTTCTATTAAATGTTTTACACAAAATGTTACCTTTTTCAGAGAACTTATGTAATCATTATTTGTTAAATGAGAAATATCTGTATTACTATATGATAATAATTGTATATTATTTTGAATATTTGTTATACAATTATTTGTTATATTGGTAACCTTTAATTTATCCATTAATTTTTCAATTTGCTTTGTTTGTTTTTTCATTTGAGAAGATAATGTTCTTATTTCATTATTCTGTTCTGTTAATATATGGTCTTTCTGTACTAACTGAAGATTCATTAATCTGACCAATTCTTTTAAATCTTCGTCATTATTTTTTTTACAACGATATTTAATATGATTATTAACTGATTGTTTATGTTTATAAACCTTTCCACAATATTTACATTCATAATCATTTTGACTTACTTTTGACTTACTTTCTTGACCTTTTTGACTTACTTTTGACTTACTTATATTATTATTATGTTTTATTGTTTCAATATGCCTTTTATATTTACTCTTATTATCGTTATAAAATCCACATATTTTACAAGAATAAATAACCATTATATATAATAATATATATATTTAGGTCATTTATTTATGTATTTGTAATAATGATAAAATTAAGACCTTTTTTATTTTTTTATTATTATAATTTTGACCTTTTTAAACTTACCAAAAAAAGGACTTTGAGGGAGAGAGATGGCCGATTTTATTTTTTTATTTTTTATTTTTCTATTTTCTATTATTTTTTATTTTTCTATTATTATTATTTTTCTATTATTATTATTTTTCTATTATTTTTTATTTTTCTATTTTCTATTATTTTTTATTTTTCTATTATTATTATTTTTCTATTATTTTTTATTTTTCTATTATTATTTTTTTTTTAATAAAATTGATACTATTACAATTAGATTATAAAATTAATATGAATACAGAATTAAAAAGTGTATCATGGGATTTAAAAGTAAAGTTTCGTATTATACCCAATCGTGATGATTTAGAAAAGGACAAAGTGTGGTGGTCATTAAAAGATTTACATTTTTTTAAGATAAAAGAAATGGTAAGAAAACAATACCTATATTAAATTATATATATATGATATATGTATGATATTATTATAATTGGTGGTGGTATTGGTGGATTAAATACAGCATTAAAACTGTCCAATAAAAAAATATTATTATTAGATGAAAGAAAATATTGGGGTGGTAGAATAAATACAAATAAACAACCTCAATATGAAATTGGAGCAGCAAGATTTAGTAATAAACATAAAATATTAAACAAACTTATAAAAAAATATAGACTTAAAACTATACCTTTATCAAAAAATATAGACTTTTTAGATAAAGAAAAAGGGATGATACAGAATGTAAATATTTTATTAGATAATTATTTCTTAGAACTAATAAAAAAATCTAAGAAATGGGAACAATCTAAATTAAAAAGTATGACATTATATGATTTTATGAATAATTGTAATGATATTAAATTAACAAATAAAATGATAGATATATTTGGTTATTATTCCGAAATTAAAGAAATGAATGCTTATGATGCATTAAACACATTCTCTATAGATTTTGTAAATACCAAATATTTTTGTCTACAAAATGGTTTATCAGAACTTTGTAATAAAATTATAGAAGATATAAAAGTAAAAGGTGGTATATGTATTAATAATACACGTGTAATAGATGTAAAAAAAATAAATAACAATATTTTAATAGAGACAAATAAAGAAGTATATAAATGTAAAAAGGTAGTTTTTTCAATAAAGGGACAACAATTAAAACAATTCGATATATTAAAACCTATACATAAATATACAAAATGTTTATATAATGCGGAATTGCTTAGAATATATGCTAAATATCCTGTAAGAAATAATGGTGTATGGTTTTCTTCTATTAGAAGAACTACTACAAATAGTTTTTTACGTCAAATAATACCAATAGATTATGAAAAAGGTTTGATAATGATATCTTATACAGACGGAAATGACATAAAAATTTTTAAGGATAAAAATGGTAAAATTATGAATGATATAAAAATAAAGTCGTTAATTAGTAATGAATTAAATAATTTATTTGGTAATATTCCACAACCAACTTATTTTAAAGTTCATTATTGGGAAATAGGTGCTCATCATTGGAAACCAGGTTATGACTCAGAAGAAATACATAATAAAATGATTAATCCTATTGATAATATATATATATGTGGAGAGGCATTTAGTAAAAAACAAGCTTGGATTGAGGGAGCATTAGAAACTTCTGAATCTGTTATAAAGTCTATATAATTTTACACCGAAAAATGAGACAAAAAGTTATTACACTTTGTAAAACACCACTTTTATAGATAAATTTTTAACACTGGTCACATTCTCTATATTTTTTTGTATATTTTTTATCCATTAATATAATCCATAACAATGCTTACAATATCTAATATTTTAACAATGTTATTCCATTTAAATTTATGAATAATATACTCTAATACAAAAATACTCTAATACAAAAATAAAGAAATTTTGTAAGAATCGTTATAGATTATAAAATTTGCAAAACTTTTTAGAGAAACGAATATTGATTATGAATAAACTATCAATATAAATTGTAATAACCAAAAAATAAAAATGTTATGAAGATATAACTTCTTAACAAATAACAAACATTAATATTATATTTTGACTTACTTTTGACTTACTTTTATGACCTTTTTGACTTACTTTTGACTTACTTTTGACATATAATTAATATTTATTAAATAAATATAAATACATAATAGCAGTAAAATAAATTAATAAAATTAATACTATTATTACATTTTGACCTTTTATTTTATAATACATAATGTATAATGTTTTTATGTCCTAAATAATAATATTAACACCGTATTTATGACCTTTTGAAACTTACCAAAAAAAAGGACATTGAGGGAGAGAGATGGCCAAAATAAAAAATAAAAAAATAAAAAAAGATAAAATAAAAAAAGATAAAATAAAAAAAGATAAAATAAAAAAGATAAAATAAAAAAAGATAAAATAAAAAAGATAAAATTTAATAATGCTCATGAACAATATATTTAAATTTATTATTAAAAAGGTCATAACCTATAAAAATAGTGGATAAAACCATCATAATAAATAGAACTATATACAATACTTTTTCGCTAAAAATATTATAGTTTACAAGATAAGCACCATAAGTTGTTCCTATTAATGAACCTATAATAACCCAAAAAGATATTTTCATATCAAAATGTCCATTTTGGTAATATAACCAAAGTCCTGGAAGACTTTGTGGAAGTAATTGTATAGCAAGACCTGTAGCTACTGCTGTTTTAACAGATGCTCCTAACATTATTAAAAGAGGCATTAATAAACTCCCAGCACCTATACCAACCGAACCAACAGAAATCCCTGTTATAAATCCAACAATAACGTAAAGTAATTCATCCATATATATTATAATTAAAATAATATTTTAGAGTAATTAAGAATACGTATTTATAAAATTGATATTCAATTGTATTAAAATATAGTAATAAAATGTTTAAGAATATGCAATCACAGATGCACGGTTTTACGTTTGAAAATAGTATTAGAAGTAAAATATTTAATTTACCAAAAGAAAATAATAGTGTATATATTCATGACATCCATCATAGTAAAAATATATTAAATATGAATGAAAATGTATCTATAAAAACAACAGGTTCTAACACAATATGTTGTGGTGATATATTAAGATTTTATGATTACGATTTTTTAAAAACGAATACAATAATAGTTATTAAATATGACCAAGTTTCTAATGAAAAAATAATTAAAAATATTTATGAAATAGATTATAATAAAGAATGTCATAAATTATTATTTGGAGAGCTAACTTACAATAAAATAAAAGATTATGATTTATATATAAAAAATATTCCAAAAGGGAAAGTATCTTATAACGAAAAGAATAAATATTTAAAATATAAAAAGGAATTAGAAAAAGATAATAATTGTTTAATTAAAATAAATCCAAAGGTGGATAGTAAGTATCAGAGAAGAGTTCAATGTTCTATACCAAATTTTGAAGATAATTTATACAATTTTATAAAATATAAATCACCATATGAAACCCCAAATATGATTAGAGGTAACATGATAGAATTGTCTATAAAAAGTCATAAGAGACTTATGAATTCAAAGACCAAATAAACTATATACTATAAATTTTGAATATATAATGATGAATATAACAACAATTTTTCTTCAATTAAATCTTTAAATACATTATAATTAGAATAAATAATATTAATTGTCTCGATAGTTACTTCATTAAAAAAATCAATAATATAAGATGGGTAATCTTTCATTTGTGATATTAAATATATAATATCTAAACCATTTATATCAATAATTTGTCTCATATATTGATATATATCTCTTGTTTTTTCTTTATAATAATTATTAATAGAAAACATTAAATTTTCTTTAATATCAATTGTTAAATCTAAATTGATAAATGTATCAGTATTCATATTAAAAATATATGATTTTATTTTTTTTCCATAATAACGGAGTTTATCGTTAATAAAAAAGTTATTTTCCTTTGGGTTAGTAATAATAAATCTTTCCAATAAAACATCAATACACAAATCTTTGTAATTTAAAGAATTTATATCTTCTTTAAAAATTATATGAAAAACGTATTTATCATTATATCCAATTAAATAAAAGTTATTTTTTTTAAGTGTGAAATAATTATTTCCAGAATATTCTATAGATTTATTAATATTCCAAGTAATGTTATCATAATATTCGTTTAAATTAGTAAATAAATTACAACAGTTATATTTTATAGAATCGTATGGTATATTAGATTTATGATATAAATGAGTAATTTTATATAATTCGCTTGGAGATATTGGATTAAAATGTTTATAGGTAAACAAAGAAATCATATAATTAAATATAAAGCATTCGTATATATTGGTAGGGAAATCATTATTTTTTTGTACCCGTATCATTGTGTCATAAATAATATTATAATATCCTTTATATAAATCTTTATGAGACAAGTCGCAAAGAGGCAAAAAGGGTAATTCGTCCAATGGTTTAGAATATTCATTTATAAATGTATAGAACTTGTTTGGAATAAAAGGTATTATTGTAATATTATTAATTTTGTCTAAAACTATTTTTAGTTGTGAAAATTTATAATTATTTTGTTCTTGAATCAAATTGATTATAGTAAAAAAACAAGTTGTTTTATAAATAGAATGTTTAAAAGGAGTATTATTAGAAACATAATTTGAAGATGTAAAATTGTTTAAATTTATAGATTCACATTCTATAAAGCGTTTTATATCATCAAGATTAATATAATTTTTAATAATTGGTTTATATTTAACTAGTCCAATTTTACCAAATCTTCTATGAATATCATCATTATTTTCATGAAGAGCAAAATAAATTTTATTATTAGCACGTGTAATTGCTACGTGTAAATATGATTCATAAATCAGGTTGATTTCGCCGTGACTTAGTAATTTGATAGATGTTTCTGTGCAGTTTAAAACAAATGTGACCTTTCTACCATCTCCTTTAGAAGATCTGATTGACATAATCCTTGTAGAATTTACAGATTCTAAAGTATTAATAGTAGTTCCTTCTTTATATTTATGTAAATAAACATATTGATTAAAATCTTTTAAAATATGATTTTTCCAAAAGTCATTGAGTTTATTGACATAATTAATATTATCAAATTTTTTTAACCAATAATTATTTAATTTTGTTTCAAGTTCAGTAGCTAAAATATTGTTTTTCATGATAGGAAAAATAAACATAAAATCAGACGGAACATAATTATATAAACTTACTTCTTTATCTAGATAAGTTAATAATTTATCTACATAATTATTAACTTTAATAATATCATTATCATTACTATATATTATAGGTGATTCAATTATTTGAAAACTGTTTTTATATGAAAATAATTCATGGTTAATGTTTATAGATGGTAGATTATATTTATCAAAATTAATTATGTTATTTATTTGATTGTGCATATTTTTTGTTTTAATTCTTCTATTAATATTAAATGGTTTAAAAATATTAACATTTTCTAAATTTTCAATAGATGTTAAAAAGTTAATATCATGTTCAAGACTTTGTAATTTGTCTCCGACAATATGAACATTAACATTTGTCTCATTTATAAGAGAACATATTGCTAATAAATAATCCGGAGACAAATCCTGTGCTTCATCTATCCATAAATCAGTATTTCCGTTAATAAAAATATCTTGGTTACCATATTTCATAGTATTATTAATAATCTTTTTACAACCATTTGTTATAATTTCATTAAGTATAGATTTAAAAATGTTTGTTGAATTCTGTTCATAGAAAGTAAGGTTAAAACAAAAAGAATCTATTGTTCCTATAACTACCATATAATTTTTATTAAATTTATTATATTTTATAATATATTGTTTTTCAGTATTATATTCAGTAATATTTTCAATAGGTAGAATATGTAATTCTCTGCGTTTAATATGTTCCTTAAATTCTTGATAAATAACATTTTTAGCAGTATGTTGTTTAGTAAGAATGATAAAAGTTTCTTTATTGCTATTTAAAATAGATTTCCATATACCATATGTTTTCCCATTACCTGCACCTTCTTGATGAACGTTTAAATTACAATTATTAAACATATTAAAAACGTCATTTATATTTCTAGAGATTACCTTTTCGTTAATTATATTAAAAACCAAATCGTTAATTATAATAAATAAATATTTACTATAATTATTAATTTTTGTGGGTATATTTTTAATAGAATAAGTATTAGTAGTTTTATTTAAAGTAAAATAATCTTTGTCTCCATAAAAAAAAAAGAAGGTATTGTTAAAATTTGTCCATGTATTTAAATAATGAATACAATCTATTGGTATCAAAATTATTCTATTTTTTAATTTGATTGATTGTATTTTTACGAATTTGTTATGTTTTGAATTATAAAGAATAATATTTTTTACTTGATATTGTGAATAAAATGAAAGCATTCTATTAAACAATTCATTCATTATATAACATATATATAAATTTTTATATTAATAAAATAATATAAAGATAATAATAATATATATTTATCATGAGTAATATTGATAATTCAATTAAAGATAAAGAAGTACCTGATGTAAAAAGCATTGATGAAGTAACTGATGTAAAAAGCGTTGATGAAGTAACTGATGTAAAAAGCGTTGATGAAGTAACTGATGTAAAAAGCATTGATGAAGTAACTGATGTAAAAAGCATTGATGAAGTAACTGATGTAAAAAGCGTTGATGAAGTAACTGATGTAGAAGTAGAAAACGATAGCGAAGAAGAAGAAGTAGAAGAGAACCAGTATGAAAATATTAATTTAAAGGGTAATGAAAGTCATGAATTTAAGGCAGAAATTAGTCAATTAATGAATTTGATTATTAATTCATTTTACAGTAATAAGGAAATTTTTATGCGGGAATTAATTTCAAATTCGTCTGATGCTTTAAATAAGATGAGACACAATGATCTAACAAAAAATAACGTAAAGGATGTAAAAGATTATTACATTAATATTACTCCATATAAGGATACTAAAATGTTAGTAATTGAAGATAATGGTATTGGAATGACAAAAGAAGAATTAACAACCAATATTGGTATTATTGCAAATTCTGGAACAAAAAAGTTCATTGAGAAAATGGAACAAGGAGAAAAAAAAGCGGATATGATTGGACAATTTGGTGTAGGTTTTTATTCTGCCTTTTTAGTAGCAGACAGAGTTCAATTAATTACAAAAAGTGAAGATAGTGATAATATTTATATGTGGGATTCAACTGCAAGTGGGACTTATACAATCTCAGAGGTAGTAGATACAGAATTAGTAAAAGATTTTAAGAGAGGAACTAAAATCCTTCTACACTTAAAGGAAGAAGAAACTAAATATCTAGAAGAAGAAAGAATTCGAACTATTGTAAAAAAACATAGTCAATTTATTACATACGATATTAAAGTAAGTGTATACGGTAAATCCAAGAAAGTAAAAGAGTGGGAAATTTTAAATATGGACAAACCCATTTGGTGTAAAAAATCGTCAGAAGTAACAGATGATGAATATAAATCATTATATAAGAATATAAGTAATGATTATCAAGATTGTTTATCTTATAAGCATTTTTCAGCAGAAGGAACAGTAGAATTTAAAGGTATTCTATATATTCCTTCGCATCCACCTTTTGAAATGAATAAAGAAACAAATAAATTCAAATTATATGTAAAACGAGTATATATTATGGATAATTGTAAGGATTTAATTCCTGAATGGTTATCTTTTATTCATGGTATTGTAGACACGGATGATCTTCCATTAAACGTATCAAGAGAAATATTACAACATAATAGGATGATTAAGATAATGAAGAAGAAGATTATTTTAAAAACAATTGAATTATTAGAAGAAATGTCTAGTAATGAAGAGGTTTATAATGGGTTCTATAATAATTTTTCAAAAAATCTAAAATTAGGTGTATACGAAGAAGGTGATGACATTAAAGAAAAGTTAGGAAAACAATTAAGATTTTATACGAATAAAAGTAATAAATTAAAATCAATTGAACAATATATTGGAGATATGAAAGAGGGACAAGATAAGATTTATTATATTACTGGAGAAAGTATTGAGTTTGTAAATAATTCAGTATTTTTAGAAGGATTAAATAAAAAGGGTTATGAGGTTCTATATCTAGTAGATACAATTGATGAATATATGATGAATAACTTTAAAAAATATGGAGACTATGAATTTTTATCAGTTACAAAAGAAGAATTAAAAAAAGAAGAAGACAAAAATGAAACCGACGACCTATTATGTAATAAGATGAAAGAATATCTAAACGATAATGTAGAAAAGGTAGTTTTAAGTAATAGATTTGTTGATTCACCTTGTTGTCTTGTTTCAGGTTCTTATGGTATTTCTGCAAATATGGAACGTATTATGAAGGCACAAGCATTAAACAATCAAATGGTACAGACATCAAAGAAGATCCTAGAAATTAATAAAGATCATAATATTGTTAAAAGTTTGAAAAAAAATTTAGAAAATAATCGTAACGAGGATGAATTAAAAGATTTAGTTTATCTTTTATATGATATTGCTTGTTTATCGTCTGGATTTACCATTAATGATACGAATAATTTTACAAAAAAATTATATAATATTCTAGAAATTGGAATGGGGTATTCAGAAGAGACACAAGAAGAGGTACAAGAAGAGGCACAAGAAGAGACACAAGAAGAGACGCAAGAAGAGGCACAAGAAGAGACAAATGAAATGGAAAAAGTTGATTAATAAATTGAAAAAATAAAATTGAAACAATAAAAGAAAATAAAAAAATAGTAATGGAATTGATAATTAATAACCTATCTGTCATATATGAAAAACTATTACAAGAAAATAATATAGTATTATTTGAAAATAAAATAGATTATTTGAAAATAATGGATTTTACAATGGTTATGACTCCATATAATATATTGATGTTTAAAAAAGAAAAAAAAATAAAACCCCCAAAAATATCAAAAAGGTTTGATTGTATATATATACCAGAAATAAGTATAAAAGATTATATGTTAAGAATATATAATTATTCAAAATGTAATAATGTATGTTATTTATCATCTTACATAAATCTAAAAATATTAATAGATAAAGGAATTATAAAATTAACAATATATAATATACATAGATTATTGTTAATAAGTATAATGATATTTTCTAAATTTTACGACGATGATTATTATAGTAATTTATATTGGTCTAGAATAGGTGGTATTAGTTTAGAAGATTTAAATAATTTAGAAATTGAATATTTGAATTTACTCGATTATAATATAAATATAAATACAGAAAAATATGAAAAATATAATACATTATTTTTTAAAAATTGATTTATAAAAAAAAATAATGTATAATGTATTAAATGCCGTTAAAAAAGGAAGAAATTGTAATTTCAATGATGAAAGAATATGCTCCGAAAAGAGGAAAAGTTTCAAATGCTAATAACGGAAGAGCATATATGGCGTGCTTAGTATTAGATAAAAGGTATTGTCTTTTACAACGCTGGAATAAATAAATATGAGACAACACAAAAACATGGAACAATACATGCCGAAGTAGACGCGTTATTAAGATTACCGAAACAAAAAAAAGAGAAAGAAATAAATTTGGCTGTATTAACAACAAATAAAACAGGAACAATATTAATAAAGAGTAGATGTTGTGATAATTGTATAAAAAGTATTGATATAATATCTAAAAAAAAAAACTACAAAGTAAAAAAAATTTATTATATAGATGAAAATGGTAATTTAGTAACATTATAAATTTTATTTAAAGAATAAAAAAAATATAAAAATGAAAATACAAAAATAATTAAAACAAATAAATTTTTATAAGTAATAAAATTAATTTTTTTTATAAGTATATGTGTAAGAAAAATATCAATTATATATGACATAGATATAGATGCTATAATAGAAGATATAAAAATAGAAAACTCACCAAATTCAATAATTTTTATAATAAATTTACCATAAGTATCTTTATTCAAATAATTTTTAAAATAAATATAAGAATAAAAAATACAAAATAAAGCAATTATTGATAACATTATTTGACTTATAGCTAATTCAATATTTAACATTCTTTTTAAAGGAATCGAAACAAGTAGTCCTGCTTCTGGTATAGGTGTTGCAATAACGAAAATACACCAAATAATAAATGTTTTAAAAAGACCATTTTTAAACCCGTGTAAAATAGACAAATATAATAATAATATAATAAAAAAAATAGAAATAGTATTAAAAATTTTAATTTTTGTCTCTAAAATAGGGTCAATGTCTTTATAAATATTTGTATATATAATAATAATAATAATAAATAATACAATAAAATACGTAAGCATATATAAAAAGTAATATAAAAAATTAATATTATATACATTAATGAATAAAATTTTGTATATCTGTATTGAAGATAATAAATTAAAAGAAGAATATCAAAAAAAAGTGGATGAACATAATGAAAAATTAAAAAATAACGATTATATGGATTCTGGTTTTGATTTATTAAACCCTGTAGAATGTATTACTGATAAACCAACCTATTTTATTGATTATAAAATATCGTGTGCAATGTATGAAGTTTCTAAAGAAAAGGATGATAAATTAGATAATAAATTCAAGAATTATAAACCAACAGCATTTTATTTATATCCCAGGTCAAGTATTTCAAAAACAAATTTTAGACTTGCAAATAATGTAGGTATAATAGATAGTGGTTATAGAGGAAATATAGGTGCGTATTTTGATTGTAAATGTAATACTAAAATTGTTAAAAACCAAAGATTATTGCAAATATGTTCAAATACATTAGAACCTTTCTATGTTGTATTGGTTGATAATTTAAATATAACAGAAAGAGGTAAAAATGGTTTTGGGTCAAGTGGATTATAAAATTGATTTAAAATATTATTTAATAAATAATTAAAATGGAAATAATACCTTATCATCTTAAAAGAAGAATTCCAAATGAAATTATTTATATAATATATGAATATATAGATCATAAAAATAAAAATTGTATTAATCGTATAAATAATGTTAACTTATTTATATATAAATTTCTAGAAATAGAAAATAGAAATAGACCAATGACTATTTTATATAATTATGATAATCATGAAATAATGGAAAATTACATAAAGTTAAAAACAAATTTAAAATTTTGTAAAGATATTTTCAATTTTTTAAAACCTTGTAAATGTTGTGAAAAACATCAATATAATACACCTTCAACAATATACGATTATTGGGATACCCAAAGTTTAAAAGTAATTAATAATAATTGTCTATGTCCTTGTAGGCACATAAAAAGATTATTATGTGTAATGGTATAATATTATAATACAGATTATTATTCAAATACTTTAGATTATTTTTTTTATATATCGTAACATATGACTACATTTATCACAAAGAATATTATTTAAACATAATAAACCATTTTTTTATTCAGTAAAATAAAAATTTATAAGAAAATCGGAGTTCTAAATGTGCAAAGATCTATAGATAAATACCAAAAACTTGTATATTTAAGGTGCTTATAAAAATAATGTAAAAATAAGAACATAGTTAAAGTAGGAGTTTTAAATTTTCAAAAATGTAAAAAAAATATTTTATAAAGAAGATATACGAACTATAGTTATATTTTATATTATATATATATAATATAATGTCAATAAAGAAAAATATAACAAAAAATAAATCTTTAAAGAAAAATATAAAAAATAAATCTTTAAAGAAAAATATAAAAAATAAATTTTTAAAGAAAAATATAACAAAAAATAAATCTTTAAAGAAAAATATAACAAAAAATAAATTTTTAAAGAAAAATATAACAAAAAATAAATTTTTAAAGAAAAATATAACAAAAAATAAAATTTTAAAGAAAAATATAACAAAAAATAAAATTTTAAAGAAAAATATATCAAAAAATAAATTTTTAAAGAAAAAACATTCTTTTAAAAAAATATATTCATTTAAGGGTGGTACTTCCCAGGGCAGTTCTCGATTTTATACTGTAGGTAGTTCAGGAATATTTTGTACAGATTTATCTGTTACATTTAAACGTGATGATATTGATGAAAGAATAACTGATACTTCTGATTATGAAAGTATAATTGAAGACTCCATTCCCCCCATTTCTGGAGCTACACTTACAATTTTAGGAAAATTAAAAGATGTCGATCTAGATGATAACCCAACTCAGATTAATAATGATTATATAACAGGTTGTATTAATGCTATAGAAAATAAATGTCCTCAATATAATCACGATGATAAAATTCTTAAACTTAAAATAGAAGCACTCAATAATGGTATTCCACATTTAATGGCCTATTTAAGAGGAATTAAAAGAAAACTAAATCATGATAAATCTGAAGACGATGTATTTATTTCATGGCTTGATCATTTATTATATTTTTTAAAAATAAAAAAAGATAAGAAACTATATGGTATTTGTGTTTTTACTTATGGTAATATAACCGGTTTTGTAAGTGTTGCATTTAGTGATAATAATATAATGGGATCAGATTTTAGTAGAGATACCAGTTTTAATGGAGAGAGAAAGGCATTATGTTTTAATATTAAAGAAAAATCAACATATAATATTGATATAGAATATGCAGAATTATTTTCAATACTCTTTAGATTATTATTATGTTGTGACAAGGGTCATGATCTAACTAATCTTACTGATAAAAACAGAAGTAATAAACTTAGAGTTAAGACACTAAAAATAGTAAGTAGGTTAAAAGAGGAGTTTGATAATATGATGATTAGAATGTCTCCAATGACTCCAATAACAAGTCATTTTTTTTCTTTTACTAGTGGAATATTTAATCATTGTATAAGCGATTTTAATTCTATAGAAGACAAATTATTACATGGTTTCTTAGTATTAATGCATAATTTAAATAAATTGAATGTGAAAGAACCAGTTTCTCGTTCAAAATGTAGAAATAAAGAATGGGCAGATTTATGGATTGACTTGATTAGTCCTAAGAATGGTGAAAAAATACACATGATTCAGAATGCTATGGGTAGAGAAACCATATTAAGAACAATTATTCCAGATGGAGAACCAGTGCTTAGTGTTTCAACTATTTATGATGGTGGCTGTAAATTATCAAAAGGTGGTATAAGATTTAAGTTACTTGAAGAAGGAGTTAATGGTAATGACTCGGGTCAGGGTAGTTTGTATCCATATATTTTGCAATTCCTTGTTAGCAGAGGAAATAATTATACCTTTAAAAGGGAACGTTTTGCTTCATTTGCTTCATCAGACCCACTTCAAAAAAATCCTAATAAAAGTAGATTATTACGTAAAATATATAGAAATACGACAGGTATTACGACAGGTATATTTCTTGGACCGAATCAAAAATATCATTCGGAGAAAATTGCTATTGATGAATTAAGAAATATTGCTATTGATGCTAAATTTTATCCAGAAATTTTTGACCCGGATCCGGAATGTTTATTAATAGAATCTGGAGTTATAATTCAAGAAATGGTAAGTAATTGGACCCAAGTGCTGCCAGGGCAGCCAGGGAGTGATGAAGATAATTATTTAACTACAAAAACACTTTGTGATGTTACACAAATGTTTGAGACTTTAGGTATTGTGGAAGGAAATTATATTACCGTTCATAATGATAGACCTGCTGCAATAATTCAAATAATACTTCACTTAATATTATACTATGGAAAAGCAGCAAGAATGAATATGAATCAGGCGGCCATGGCCGTTAATAAGGCTCTGAAAGTTCTGACTGCTCAGTCTCAGGATGTTCTGGTTCAGAAGGTTAAGGATGCTGAATTAAAACTGCAAGCTCAGGTTAAGGATGCTGAATCAGCACTGCAAGCTCAGGTGTCTCCTCCTTCTGAGTCCTCATCTTCTGCGTCCTCATCTTCTGCGTCCTCATCTTCTTCTGAACTTCAGACGGCTCTGTATGAGCTGCATACAAAGAAAAATACGGCTCTGAAGGAGCTGTATGAAGAGATAGTTAAAGTTCAGGTTCCGGGTGAGAATGCTAAATCAGAACGGCAAGTTCAGGCACAGGCGCTTGAGGAGGCTTATGCGGCTCTGGTGGCTATGGAGCCCGCATCGACGTCTAAGGCTAATTGTCATCCCGTTTATTTACATACACAAGGTAATAATATTTGTGGGGGAAAAAAACAAATATATGAAAAAGATTATAATGTACATTATAATTTTGATATCCTTAATTCCGATATTCTATTATTATTAGATAATAAATCTTTTCATGGAGGAGCTGCATTAACTGAATCAGATGAATTATATGATTTAACTAAGGAGGAATTGTCGGAATTATATGATATATATAGGGGTGGTCTGTTTAGTAATAATGTAAAGAAATCATTATTATATTTTGATTATCTAGAAGAAAAAGGAAAAACTATTCTAGAAGAAAAAGGAAAAATTATAAGTATAAAGTATAATGAGATTGATGAACCTTCAGAATATACTAGTTTGGTACAATATATTTTAAAAATTAAAGATGAAATTAAATTTGCATACTTTCTAAGTATATTAACTCCAGACGATAAAGAAGAATTTATAAGGTATGTCGTTTCTAATACTATTTCAATGCACGAAACATGTATATCTCTACAATATCCCCTTATATATCCAGGAACTGATAAAGATATAAAAACTTTGAATCTATGTAAATTAATAGAAGAAATTAGAAAAAAACTTAATTGTACTTATGATGAAATGATTAAGGTATTAAGTAATTACCCGAATATTATAGATGATTATATTAGGTTTAAGACCGAGGCGGATGCGGAGAAGGAACAGGCCGCCCAGGCTGAACAGCTGATGGAGAACGCGGGGGAACAACCTGTTCCCCAGCCTCCGCATCCATCAGATGTTCCGCTGACGGTGAAACAGACTGCAAATCGGATGAATGGTCCGGACTATTGGATGCAGTTCTGGGAGGACGCCAAGAGGCAGGAGGAGGCGAGGGCCCAGCCTGTTCCCCAGCCTCCGCCTCCGCCTCCGCATCCATCAGATGTTCCGCTGACGGTGAAACAGACTGCAAATCGGATGAATGGTCCGGACTATTGGATGCAGTTCTGGGAGGACGCCAAGAGGCAGGAGGAGGCGAGGGTCCAGGAGAAGGCGAGGGTCCAGGAGGAGGCGAGGGTCCAGGAGGAGGCC
>Ga0206131_10001047_pt1 | contig 36636 bp, 22 predicted proteins | sample Helgoland_Spring_FD_148636 | JGI IMG/M metagenome (GOLD analysis project Ga0206131, IMG submission 148636) | Pelagic subsurface seawater microbial communities from Kabeltonne, Helgoland, North Sea - Helgoland_Spring_Bloom_20160517_1 | ecosystem: Environmental > Aquatic > Marine > Epipelagic ... | reverse complement strand
TGGATTCCAAGCTAGAAGCCGAAGCCAAGCTGGAAATGTCAGAATCAAGTTGTTCTGTACCTCCGCCAAGGCTGGTCGCCAAGCTAGAAATGTCAGAGCTATGAGTTACATCAGTAGCTGCAAGACTCGACAGATCGGAATCGTTGGTTGTGATTGTGTTAGCCAAGCTAGATACATCAGAATCGCGACGGCTGGATTCCAAGCTAGAAGCTGAAGCCAAGCTGGAAATGTCAGAATCATGAGTTACATCAGTAGCTGCAAGACTGGACAGATCAGAGTCATTACTTGTGATCGTTCCTGCTAAGCTGGAAATATCAGAAGAATGAGCTATATCAGCATTTTCAGAAGCTAAAGCTAAGCTGGATACATCAGAATCACGACGGCTGGATTCCAAGCTAGAAGCCGAAGCCAAGCTGGAAATGTCAGAATCAAGTTGTTCTGTACCTCCGCCAAGGCTGGTCGCCAAGCTAGAAATGTCAGAGCTATGAGTTACATCAGTAGCTGCAAGACTTGACAGGTCGGAATCGTTGGTTGTGACTGTGATAGCTAAGCTAGAAATGTCAGAGTTTTGCTCAACATTCTGCAAGCTTGATTGGCTGTTTTGCAAAGCCAAGCTAGAGATATCACTTTCGATTGTCGCTCTACTTATTAAGACGTTGTTTTCGGAGTCTGTAATTTCAAACTCACCTACGTCCTCAGACCTAATGCGGATATTGTCTGCATTAAGCGATAGTTTTTCTGTACGGAATATTTTTCCCATATTACCATGTATATACACATAGTTTCCCTATTTTTAGGGATTTTTTAAAAAAATTAACTATTCCAATAACTCATAAAAATCTTTTTAAGAGGGTGCGGATAAGCCATAAAATGCAATATAAATGTATCATCATCAACTAATCTAGGGTCGGTATTAAATTTATTCATTGGAAAAATTTTTGTATTATGTCCAAATCCATCTACTTTTTTTAAGATATCACATAAAACATTTTGGTCTCCACCTCCTGTATATAATCCAGACTTATCGCATTCATGTGCCATCCATTTTTTAATTATATTTTTTGAGTACTGATGATTGCGGAACATTAAGACTCCACTATTAAGCATTGAACCTTTTATTCCCACATCTCTGCATGCAATAACTTTTTTCATTGGAACACATCGAGCGAGAATAGTTTCAAATTTTTTCTCAGGATTAAATATAATCGTATCGGCATCCATCCATATGATAACGTCATGATCATCAATATGATTCATAATTGCTCGAGGTTTTGACCAATTAGGATGAGTATTGCTATCTAATGTTTCGCGATAAACATGAAATGTATAACCCTGTTTTTCAGCGTATTGCTTGATGCTAATTTCTGCATGCGCTCCAAAATCGGCAATTTCAGAAGTGTATAAAGTTACTATGCCAATTTTTTTTCCAGCATTATAGCAAGAATATTTTTCCTTGGGCGGCTTTGTGATTTTAACAGTTTCCGAGACGAACCCAATCCAGTCATGTAAATTTCTATATCTGCCAAATATTTTACCATCAATAAAATCTGCCCATTTATCTCTTAGGTGTAAAAATTGTTTTTGTTTTGATTTTAAATTTAAAACAGTAGTGTTTTGATCGTTGATATATTTTATATATTCCTTACGAACGTCATTTATGTGAATGCCCATTAAATGCGCGGAAAAGGAATGATGGTTTTTAATTAAGAGGGGCGCACATAATTCTGATTGAGGGTAAAGGTGGTAAGTTTTTTCCGTTAACTTAAGCTGTTCAATAAAATTTATAAAAAACTTTTGGTCACCCCTGCGCTTATTGGTGAACTGAGATTGCATTTTCCATAACACACCCAACATGTCTTTAACATATTTTGTATTTTTAAAAATCATGAATCCATTATTTAGTTTCCACCCACCCATGTCATCCGTAGCAATAAAATGCTTGTCTTTATGTGGTTCAATAATATCTTCTAGCTTTCGATTAATATCCAATATAGCTATATCGCTATCCAGCCACACAACATAATCATAGTCTTTAATATGATTGAGTACAACTTTAGGTTTGCACCAGTTACCGCGCAATCCCTCCTTTAATGTTTTGTTGTATGAAAATAAATCATAACCATGTAAATCACAATACATTTTAAAATTCTTAACAGCTTCTACTGAAAAGTCTGCTATTTCTGGAGTATATAATGTTGTTATTGCTATTTTCATTTCAATAAATTACTGTTTTTAAATTTTTTTAATGCTATATTCATGTCAATTTTATTGCCGTCATTATACAACTTTGATTCACAGAATTCTTCTAAACTTGAAATATAAACTTTTTTCCTACCTTGGCTAGCGAAATAATCTAAGAATTTAAAATTACCCTCTTGAATTTTTTGCCTAAACCACAAATTGGGGATATTGTATGCATCAGCACAAATCAACCCATGTAGAGATGAAGCTAAAACACATTTACATGAATAAATTTGATCAATGACAACTTTCCAATATTGGGTAGGATCAATAATAAAATACTTTGCAGGGTTAGGGTTTTTAAAATTTTGAATTTGACTCAGATGCGGAACTACGCCAATTTTTCTTGATAGATTCGTGATTTTATCTGGTTGGTAAAACTCTGGGAGAAGTAGAGCTGGATCCCCGTAAACCTGTGGGCAATCAATATTTTTTGCCAACAAGACTTTTCTGGTTAATGGTCCACGAACACTTATAATATTTAATTTGTTAAAATTGAGATCATGGAACAAAGCTCTAACTCCCGACCCAAATATATAAAAATTATCCTGAGCTGTTTGAATATACGACCCGAGCGCTATTAAATTTTTTTTATGGTTTTCTGGGTTGCCGTTTTCGGCTATATTTTCATTATTAAGAATTTTTTTTACAATATATGGAGAAAGTTCGTCTCCAAAATTACCAAAATTCCTGCCCTTGAAATATAATAAATTTATTTTGCTTTCAGTAAGGAAGCTAGAAAAAACTTTATTTCTATGATTTATGAGTTCACGGCGTTCTTTTGCTACTAAGTTGATATTTGAATTATCATCTACACCTAAACCTTTAGAATATTCGAATGGAGAATATAGCCTGTAATGCTTGTTATAATTTGCGCCTCCCCATACGACTTGACACAAATAGCTGTAAGCAAATCCTAAAATGCCAGTTGTTGATTCGGTTCGATAATTTTTATTGTGGTATTTTGGAACATAAACATAATGGGATTTTTTAAATAGTTCATTTAATTCAGTCTGATTTAATGACTCATAGTAAGATATGTTATTGAGTTTAAATTGTTTTAGTTTTGATAAATCGCGTGACACCCAATGGATATGAGCATTGGGATTAATATCATTTAAGGTTTGTATTTCTTTGGTGATATTAATGTTGCTTGGATTAGCTGATATTAATATGTTGGTTTGTTTTTCTTGTGATAAAAATTCTTGCTTTTCTTCTTTTGAGATTAAATCAATGCATGTATAAGCATAGTTATTATTTTTGTCTGGAAAATGTCTTATGTCAATATGGTTAGAGAATCGGTTTCGAATTTCATTAGAATGATCTATGAATATTAATTGATCGTCAGCGCTTGAGTTGGGCTCTAAACTTTTAAAGTAATTAAAATATTGCGTTTTAATAAAGTTATCGGTAACTAAAAAAACTTTATCATATTTAATGTTAGTAAATGGATCAGCTAGACATTTGTCTTTTAATTTATTAACTCCCTTAACATACCTTATATTGTCTCTAAAATGATTTAAGTAAAATTCTTTAACACCCAAAGAATCTGAATAAGCTTCTAAAATATCAACTTCTATATTGTATGCTATGCAAAAATCAATAATATGAATATAGCACTCATAATGCCAAGGTCTATCATTTAATATTAGTATACGCATTAAAATATATTTTTTTTAATTCTTCTGTATATACATTTCTATCAAAATTAATATAAGCAGGAGGATTGGATTTGTAATGTTCTATATTTTTGCCGTATATTTCTTCAGATACAGCAAATTTATCATTTGGAATTGATTGAAATTTGATATTGCTTGCAGTTAATGATTTTTCTAAAGCGAGGTCAATATATTGCTCAGAATAACTAAAAAATCTTTGATCAGTTTTAATACCCTCTATTTGAAACAATAAACTATCAATTAAATTAATAGTCTGAGGGGTGCTTTTAATGTATATAAAACAAGACGACAACTCCCCTTCTAGTTTTTGACCCCAAGCGCTATAATTGTGTTTTGATAAAGCTATATCTATATCTTTTTCGCAAATATTTTTAATATCAATATCGTCGCTCACCTGCAATAAATCACCACCAACACACAAAATATCAGACCCTGATTTCAATTTATGAGAAATAATTTTCCATTTATTTTTTGGTGAATAATTTAAGTCAAGTTTGATGTATTCAAAAACATTTTTTTTTGCTTGTTTTAGGTTAAATATTTTATCTCTTGCTACATAATCCTGACGAATCACAGATTCAATATTTGCGCTGCATCGACTGGCGGAACCTACTGATGGTATTTTTAGTTGAAAGCCCTGAATGAAGAGGTTTTTAAGTCCAGCGTTTTTATTAGACTGAAAGATATATCTATCTCCGCAGTGATGTTTTAATTCTTCTGGTATAGGTTTGAAGTTTTGAGGTTTTAAGAAAAATATCATACCAGGCCCGTGATTAAAGAATTCATCATAGGGCTTCAAGAGTTTTTCATCATTAAAGTTGCGGCCACTAAAAAGATGGCTATCTGGTACGCCCTCTCCCTTGATGCATGCGGGGTCTATAAACACTGCGCCAACAGAATTCATATCTTGGTTTAACATAAACTCAAAGCATTCGTTATCTATATTGGCGTCATCATTCAAGACGCAACATAACTCTGATTGACACAGTGGAACGGCTAGATTTAAGCTGCCGTTAAAATATAAATTTTTTTTCTGATTTAATACTTTAACTTTCTTGAAAACACTTATCCAACTGGGGGTTTGACTGACTTCATTGTTTACAATTAAAACTTCAGATATAAAAGCGTTAGACTCTAGCGATATTAAGGATTTCTTGAGGTATTCATTGGCTTGCCAAATAGTTGGAATAATAACAGAAATATTTTTTTTTGAATTTAAAAACTTATTTTTGATTTCTGTTTTTAAGTTTGACTTGTAGTCTTGCCACCATTTTATTAATGCCTCATTATATTCTTGCAATTTTTTTGGTTCTTCAAGTAAAGACTCCATATCATCACTTATACCAAGCCAGTCATCAGGAGTTTGCAGAATTGGGTGATTGGGAAAAAATTTATCGAAATAGGCGAAATCATCTTTTTCGACAATAGGTATAGATCCAGCCTCTAATGCCTCATATAACCTAAAGCAATCCTTCAAACCTCTCGCGCCGCCCCAACCGCTAGGGCAAGGAACAAAAATGCTATCAGATAGTATTTCTTTATATTTTTTGACGTCTATTTGGTTCTGATCGTTCCAGCGTTCAGTGATATGTATAAAATGTTCGCCGCGAACTTGCTTGAGTTCCGCAAGCATATTTTCGCGCGTTGGCTTTCCTTTTACTTGTCCCAAAAAAGACCATACATAGGGTTTGTCAAAAATTGTTTTCATCCTTCAAATTTATAATTAAAATACTCTATATCTTCCTTAAGATGTTCATGGACAATATCACGAGAAATGCTGTCATAGTGATCAATATAATCTGATTGGTTGTCCCCCTTATTTATATGAGGTAGTTTTATGTCTTGCGATAATCTATAGCAAATATAATCCCAGTCAGCCTCAATATCTTCAAACCTTCCAATAAAGTCTACGCCCTCTTTATTGTTTAATAAAACATATTTCAGTGGAGACAAGAATTCTTTCCAGAATTTAGGATTAATTAATTTCACCCAATCTGTAAAACTGTGATCAAACTTATCTCTTTCTTTTCTATATCTATAAAATGAATAAGCTGAATCCCATGGGTTTCTAACAAAAGAGAATTTGAAATAATTAGTAAAGTTGATGTGATCTTTCCATTGGGCAATAGTATAATGCTTATCTTTTCCAATCTCGCTGCCTTCTGGCAAGCCTAAGCTTGCGTAATTCGGATCATCGTTTTCCCAGTTTGGCCGACCCATCAAAGCGGTTTCAATGCTTTCGCCAGCAGTTTTGGGTACATGTATAAATATACATTTGTGTTCGTGGCTAATCATGGAATCCTCGCTTGTAGCCTAATGGTATTTGAGTGACATTTTTCATATGAGATACAGACTCATTGTAAGTTGTGCGAAATGTGTTGCGAAAATTTTCATAATGATCAGTCCGTGCATGAGTGTATTCATCGCCTAAATGAACAATGGAGACATTATTTTGCTTGGCAGCTTTATCGAGGTAAAGATATAAAGCGTCTTGGTCACCACCTTTTTTGCTGGCTGGCCAAATATCAGTATATACAATAATGGAATCATCAGATACAACCTTAAATTCTGTGTCGATAATTTCTTCTAAATCAAGCTCTGAAAAAATTTCTCTAATCCAATCTGTTTCATAGGTTTGTTTTAGGTTATTTGGATCAACCTGCCAGATTAATTTTAATTTTTGCTTTTCCTCTTTTTCAAATCGATCATTGCAGAACCTTAAGTCAGACTTTTTATCGGCTTCGATATTTCCATTCGCTTCATGAATTTGCCTAGCCATTAGCGGATTTAAATGAAGTATTCTATCTGGGGCTGAGAATAATTTATTTGTTGTTAGGAATTTTATAATGAAAACATCAAAAGCAGCATTAAAGCCAAACTGCTCAACCCATTGGCAAAGTAAGGAGGCGGCTTGCTTGCTGACTATATATGAAGATGCGTTCATATGCCAGTAGTAGTCGTTTGGAGTGAAGAAGTCGTTCTTTTTTACTGTAAAAAAATGATTGTTTTTATATTCAAGTACATTATGATAATGCGTTTTATTCCAAGGTTGGCAGCCACCCAGATAAGCGATCATGAAGTTTTTGGGTAAATCTTGACTAAATTTGTTATTCCATAATTCAAGAAAACCATCCTCGAAAACTACATCATCCTCTAGAATTAGATAGTTATTGCTATTTTTATCTTGAGTTAATTGCTTCCATAATCTGTAATGACTTAACGCGCATGCGATTTCTGCTTTTGTGAGTTGGTGGTATTTTTCTGGAAATAGCTTTTTAATTTCTTCAGTCAATGTAAGATCTTTAGCATCTACAGCTGAAAACCTTTCTGCATAAAAAGGTAAAGTTTTATGTATATGGTCTAATCTATCCGTTCGGCGGTCTAAATTAATAAAAAAAGATTTTGATACTCTATTAATCATCATTTAAATATAAATTATATATTCCTGCATTTTTTTGATTATAAGGGCTAAAGGGAAGAAGAAACTCTCTTGATTCCCTTTGGTAATCTTGTTGGACAATCTGATGGTTTAATACTGCGCTCATGAGTTGATTGGCTCCCATTTTTACGTCAAACTCAGGGTAATAGTATCCATGACTTTCTAGTCTAGGAGAATTATGAATTAAAGGAAGACCTAAGTATAATGTCTCAAAATGAGAATAATTCAATTCATTATTAATTTGGTGACTCACAACAATACTGCCAAATTTACTTAATGCATCCAAACTACCCCAGCGATTATTAAAAAATATAAAATCTTTTTTTTGCACTATTTTAAATTTTTTCATTAACGAGGAGAAATACTCTTTTTCTCTAATTCTATCGGTAGAGAATACATTGATCGCATTTAATTTATCGGGATGTAGTGAATCAAATCTTTCACATATTGCGACAGGAATAATACAGTTTTTTAGATGAGAAATGTTTGGCTCAAAAACGCAGACAGATCGACTTTTTTCTGCGCTAAAAAATGGTGATAAATTTTTATTTTTTAATTCTTTTATTTTTTCTTGTACAAAATAAGGATCCCATATATAAGGTATAACTCTAACATCTTCATGCTGGTAATAAGTTTTTATATATTCTTTGCCGTATTCATGATGGGGCGATATCCAGATTTGAGATAAATATTTTGGTGGAGTAATGGGCTGTTTTTTATAGTTTGATGGAGCTACTGTATAATGAATATCGTCCATTAGTTTATTGCCGAAGTGAATTAATATAATTTTAATATTAGGATTTCTTTGCTTTAATTTATCATACATTTCTGGAAGAAGATCAAAGCCAGCAATAATTAAAGCGTCCAATGCCTCTCCATCATCTGACATGAGGTCGTCGAGCATCATGCCTTGATGTTTTTTATTTAAAATGTAAGCTGGTTTTTTGTGAGTTATGTAATAGCAATCATTTTCTGGTATTTGTTTTAATAGGCTATAAAGAAAGACAATGTTTTGTTGCATTCCATTTGCCCAGAATGCTATAGACATATCTAAAGTTATACCAATCTTCATTTATGAAAATAATTTTTTATATTCCGCTTTAACTAAGGGGTTGTGCCTCGAAAATTGATATTTTATTTTTTCTGCTCTAGATTTATATTCTTCTAAATTTTGATTATGATAAGTAAGAGCGTCAATTAATTGCTTTGCCCCTTTTTGGATGTCATAATCAGGATAATAATATCCCGCACCTTTCATGTACTCTGAATTATGAACTAATGGAATATTTAAGTGAAGCGCTTCTAAGTGAGTATAATTTAAAGCGTTCATTAAATGATGAGATATAACTATATTGGCTTCTGATGAAAAGATGGTTGAAATTCTTTTCCTTGGAGAAAAGTCTACTTTCCCAACTTTTGGTAAATTCAAATTCCACATCCAAGAGCGAAAGTATTTCTTTTCTCGAATTGTGTCAGAACAATAAACTGTAAGCCTGTCAAATAAATCAATATTGGTGCGCAATGCTTCTTCGGCTATTAAAATAGAAGGCATGCAGTTTTTTGTCATGTTTAAGTTTGGCTCAACTATGGCTATATTCTTCGGTCTCTTGGGGTCATATTTACAGCTTTTGCCAGCTTTCGTCCATAACCTGTCATGCATGTCAATATATTTTGGCTCCCAAATATAAGGCAGCACAAAGACTTTTTGAGTATTATAGTAAGCCTTGAAGTATGGTATCGCTATTTCATAGTGGGGCGATGTCCATATCTCATCAACTTTGTGACCAGAGATTGCAATATTGTCCCATTTGCATTGCTCTATATCAGCAAGCATTCTGTTGCCATAGTGAATATGTATATTTTTAGTGTCGGGATTTTTATCTTTAATTTTGTCGACCATCTGATTATCTAATACATATCCTGTTTGGCAAATGTAACCGTAATCATAGTCGAGGATTTCTTTTTCTTCTATAATTAGAATGCCTGTAGGAGGGTCTACACATTTATCGATACTATGATTTACCGCCACTATAGGGGTATGCCCTATATCCTGCAATAGTTCAGCTAAAAAAACAATATTTTGCTGTAGTCCGTTGGTGAACAATCCTTTGTCGAAGCTTGCAGTTAATAGTACATTCATTAGGTTTAATTACACTAGATATTTAAAAGTTTCTAATATCTTCCTCTTCTTTTGATTTGATGAAATTTTCTTTTAATTGATCGAATATTTTTTTACTGGGAGATAGGTCAATATCTCGACCTTGATGTTGAATATTTTCCAACTCCGCAACCATTGTAAACATGTTTTCAATTAATTCTATAGGCTCAATATTACCATTTTCCGCCAAAGCGAAAACGTCTTCCGCTGAGATATTTAACTTTGGATCCACTTCACCTTTATAAAAGTGCTTAGCAAAAGCTTCTGCTGTATCTTTCTCTATGTTGTTTACCATGTGTTTTTTTGATTCTTCTTGAATGTTATTTTTATAAGAAAGAAGGCCTTTGATGAATTCTTTTTGATGCTCGATTTTCATAATTAATTAAGATAAACTGGATTGAGATGTCAAACTGGATTGAGAAGAAGCAAAATTGACTTCTGGCTCTATAGCAATAATTTCCAAAAAGTAACCCGTATTTGGTATGTCGTCTGTAAATATAAACGTAGCTCCGCTAGTCGTTGGTATGCCGCTAATCTGCGAACCCATAATATGATCTTCAGGATTGAAGCTAACGATATTAGCTGAGAGTATTGGTGTTATTTGTGGCTGAAATTCAGTAGACCAATCTACATTCATATGGCATACACCTGACGCAATTCCCGAGCGAGTAACATAATAGTTGATAGAGGAAAGGCCATCAACCTCTTCACCTAATTGTTCAATTTCATTTTCCAATTCTTGAGAAATCGGGTTTAAAGTAAATTCACTCGTAAATGCTTGCGTGGCATCACCAGTTCCGTATCCATTGACGGGCTCAAATCGATAAGCGAAATATCTACCGCTTTCATATTCACCCGTGAATCCAACCCCTGTAGCTTCATAGATTGCATTTTTTTTCATGCCAGTGGGAGCAAAAGAGGGGTAGTTTCCTATGGAGGCCACTTCTTGAAGGTGATTTGCGTAATTTTCAAATATTCTTACTCCCGACAATTCCTCGCCAATAGAAACGGAGGTTTCAACTAAGGAAGGTTGGCGGTATACATTAACTGAATTAATTGAGATAGAGGGCTTTACATTTTCAAGTGAGAAATAAATTAATCCATCTGCAGCATTAGAAACTCCGCCTAAAGGAGATGCTTTTAGTAGTTGATTAGCGCCAGATCCGCTAAAATTTAATTGATCAAATACTTGGGTGTTGTCGTTGCTATTAACCAGTTTTACTGAAGCTTGAACCTCTATGTCTCCCGATTGATAGGTGATTCCACTATATAACTCATAGGACATAGTGTCTTGTCCAGAAAACAGGACATCAATACCAGAGAAAGAATACTGAGGCTCTGAATCAAATTCTAAAGTAGTAACGCCATTAATGTAATCAAAAGATATGCCAGATGTTATAAATTTAGGCTTGGAAGAAAAAGAAAATTTTTGAGCAGAATCCTCAAAAGAATTACTGCCACTCTGATATAAATTTAAATTAAAATAAAAATTCTCATGATCTCCTGTTCTATTTTCGAAACTATTAAATAAAAATCCACTTGTTAGATCTTCTATTATGCCAGTGAAGTAAGAATCGCCACCAAAGGATTGGCTTGCGTCGGGGTCAATCGATAGAGTGAAGTAGCTGCCAGATGTTGTAATGTTATTGTAGTCCGCATAAACCGATAAGTAATTTGGAGTTTCATCGTTTTCTATTCTAAAGTTTTTGATTGAATTTTTGGGTATAAATTCCTCAGAACTTAAATAGATTAGCTGATCGCGCTCTAATAAATGCCCAGAACCAAACCAGTCATAAGGGCGGAGATGTAAAAAACCTGTCGAATCAAATGGAATTGTTGTTGAGAAATTTGCTGTGCTCGCAGTTATTCCGCTATTATGGTATGTAGACAAAGTGTCGTCATCATATAATATATATTCTACGCCCGTTGCTCTTGCGGAATATTTAGGTATGACTGTTACAGTCGCCGTGCTGTTATCAAGATATGTGTTTTGAAGAGTTACAGAATTTATTGATATAGGGTCATTATTTAAATGTATATTTCCAGTAATGCCCGAACCATAATAATCGTTAACCACTATTTGTGCCGTGTAGTTTCTAGAATCGTAAGAGTTTCTTGAGCTAAAAGTAAAAGAACTTAAATCAAAGGATTCCAGCTCTACAGAATCTTTTTTTGCTATATATCTAGCGCTAGAAAAAAAAGGGTCTTCACCAAAGTATGATAGCGTTGCATCATCTCTTGGGTTGGTTACTGAAAAACTCAAGAGAGATTGATTATTTGAATATTTACCTGTTGCGTGATATCCACTGATTGTGTCGGAAAAATTTAAAGATTGATTGTTTAAGGATAGTTTATTGAATTCAAAAGTTTTACCTGATACATGAAAGTTAAATACTGGAACGGTTTGCCTGACTAGGCTTGTATAAGTGTTTGAAATATTATCGCCTACATAAGTGTAAACTTTAGCATCTGCGAAATCCCCTTCTTTAAGGCCAGACAAGCGAAAAGTATTGTTAGATAAATTGAAAGTATTAAAATTGGTGCCATTCTTGTATACATGTAGATAGTATCCATCAATATCTGGAGTAGCTGTCCAGTTAAAGTCAATGTATCCTGTTGTGCGTAATGCCATATTAAACAGTTATATTATGACCATAATACTCTCTTTCTTCAACATAAATTCCACCCCTAGCGGAAGTGCTGGCATCGATTTGTTCATACTTGTCTTCTAGGTATTCAATGGCGACAATTTGGTATTGAGTTTGAGAGGCTTCTTTTATATCTTTGATTCTATATTTTTTTGGTTTTATTTTATCTACGGTATTTTCATTGATGATCCAAGTGGAACCTTTTGTTATTGAACTGTCTATAGTATCGGTAAACTCTACTAAAAATCCATTTTTTGAATTAATTGTATATTCTTGGTATTGAGATTCGCGCCTGTCAATAATCTGAGAAGAGTTAGTGGTCTCTGAATCGTCGTCAGAATCTATCGGTCTTTGTAGTAATAGTGAAGTTGTGGATGCATCTAAAGCTGCGGTTGGTATATCTAATTCAATTGTTGTGCTATTGATGATCCTTACAATTCTGCCGCCAGAATGTTTTGATACTTTATTGTTATCTAAAATTTCAACCACGTCATCAATGCGAAGGTAAGAGGCTTGTAGCCCAGTTGTAAATTCAATAATTTCTTTTTCAAGTTGAAATGAAAGCATCTTGTGCCAAGCTAGTCTGTGCGCTTCACCTCTTCGCGTAACTCCTAGTCCAGCAATTTTAGAATGAATATATCCATGCTCTTTCATTCCTTCAGAATCTTCTACATATTCGGATTTTTGCATATAGTTATCGCGTTCATCTAGATAATCCACCGTAACTGCAGTTACCCTTTGAGTTTCTGGGGTGCTAGAGTAAGAAAAACCTGCCTCAGATACATTAGAGTTTGTGAAAAGCATAATAGAGCCATTGGTTGTCGAGATAGAGGAGTCTGTGGTGATGTAGATTTTTCCGCTGCTAAAGTTTATAGAAGAATTGTAGATATATAACAATTCCTTGATATAGTCATAAGCCTGTTTTTCTGCATCAATATAAATATTGCACATATGCCTTCTTTCATTGGTGTTAACTCCGTCAATAATCGCTTCCACTCTTTCATCGCAAAATTTAGAAAAAGTATAAAAAGACCAAACGTCAATGTCATCAAGTGTTATACCGTATTTGCCCATGCCGTAACGTTCATTGGTTAATAAGTCAAGTATAATCCAAGCTGGGTTACTGGTCCACTCAATGTTTTCATTGAATGTTCCATCCCAATTTCCAGAGTAAGTGCCAGATTCTGCGAGGTAATTAGAGGGAATATTTATTAACCTACCTTTCACTAAATATTCTCTTTTGGGGATTTGCGGATGATCCCTAGAGTTTAAGCGGGTGCCTATAATGGCAGTATTTGGATAACCAAAAAATCCTTCAACATGCTCTGTAACTGAAGCTAATGATGCGTTAATTTTATATCTAGCCTCTATGATTCCACCTGTTACGGGGTCCGTTTCACGTGTCGTTCTGTAGACCTTAATGATTCTATTTTTGAAATTATTTCCAACACCCTTTGCGTTTGGAAGATTTTCAACTACTATATCTTTAATGTATGGATTTGTAGCACAGCCTTTAAATTCAATAACGTCGGTCTGTAAGTCTTCGCCTTCTACACCGTATTCTATGTTTAGTCGCATTTTTGCAGGCCAAATTTCTCCACTGTTTTTAATAAGCTCGCCGACTTTAAAACAGAGCCAAGGAACATCACTACACTTTATTAAATTATTTGCTAGATAATTAATTGCAGTGCCAACAACTAAACCTGCTAAACCTGCTAGTAATCCAACCATGACTGCTTGTTTTGTGATTTCGCCAATTGGCGCTGCGAAGACTTGTGTGGGCAAAATTGAAACGCTTGTCTCTACTACCCCTCCTGTAGCCACACATGCGCCGACTGGCGCTCCAACAGTTAGTGTGCCTATGCCCGCGGAGACTCCTGAGACTGGGTCTGGAATTACTGCTGCAGCTATACCGTCAGCCAAGGCTTTGCCTATCATGAATCCAATAGCGGCAGCTAATAACGGTATTAAGTTGACGTATAGAGTGCTTTCGTCTCCTTCATAAATATAGTGCAATTCTTCTATTTTAATAGAAAGACCTACTACAGAAACTTCGGGATTTTTAATGGTATGCGTATAATAGTAATCTTTCTCGCCTTCATTTCGAGGCCCATAAAGCGGATAATCTACCTGCTTGGTGAACGATGGCAATTTAAATTCATCGCTAATCATGTTCGGTTGCGTACTTGGAGATAACAGTGTATTATCTAGTAAATTACTGTCGCCGTTACCGTTTTTCGCGTGACCAATGCGCATATCAAAGTGAAATTTAGAAAAATTAAATCTATCATTCCTGTCTCTAATTGGAACATCGCTTAGGAATATCGATCTTGCCCAAGCATTTGCATCTTGAGTTGGATCATCTGCGCCAAAAAATGCAGGATTTTGTGGGGCAGAAAATTGCAAGCGAATATTGGTATCATCTGACGAGTACCCTTTTGCTGTGGGATCTATAATTGTAACGCTTGAAACTGATCCTCCTGCGACAACAACTTGAAAAACAGGAGGGACATAAGAATTGGCTTCAAATGGGTCTTCTATTATTTGATTGCGAACAAACCCTTTACCTATCTGTTCTACATAGAATTTTGAGACCGAGCCAGCATTTCCATTTAAATTCAAATGACCTGAGTCTACAGTAAGAATTAAGTCTTGCTTGGGAAAGTGTGTGTCGGGATCTAAATTAAAAGTATCATCTGGATTAGGAAGGTAGCCAAGAGCTGCAGCCGCCCCAGTATGATCGCCGTCCGCTTGATGGGAAAATATAAGATCATCTTCATCAAAAATACTGCTAAACCCATAACCTCCGTCTATAATATCAAATTCTTTAATTTCGCCATATTTATTTGTAATCACTTTCGCTTTAAATGAAAAATAAATAGGAGCAAGTGTTTCATTTGGCCAATTATTTTTTGTGCTACTAATGCCATAAACATAAAATTCATCGTTCGGTTTATAACCTTGATTTCCGCTCGAGCTAATATCAATTTTAGACACGGTAAAAGTTTCATGAAAAACTGGAAAAGTTAATTGTGTGCCATTGATATCGTTATCATTTTTTCCTGTGTATCCTGCGCCCACGTTTGTTAATGTTGCTCTAACAGGGCGGCCTGTGCAGATATAATTGAAATTACCGCCATTAGTTGCGCTAGTTATGCGGTTAACTTTAAATTCGGCAGTATCACTGATATCTATCGATTCAGCTCTAATTCTTAATACAGCATTTGTTTGTGGGTCGTTAACGTGTGAGGGTGGTGAATCTAGTATTATATTTGTAGTAATATTTTTTGTATTATCATTATAGTCCGCAAGTAATCGCGATTCACTAAAAATTCCCGCACCGAAACCTCCCCTAATTGAAGGGGTGTTTAAACTGATGTGATCACTCCAATTAAGCTCTGCCGTGAAGCTTGACCTTCTGACTGCGTTAATTGCTAGACTTCCATTGTTGATATCTAATTTGATTGGAATCGACTCATTGCTTGGATCGATTTTGCAGTACAGTCCAAGATCTTGATAATTATCGCCATCACTAGACATAAAAAATGGCAAATCTCTATTTTCAGTTTCATGAGGCATAATTGGGGTAAACCCCCCAAGATTTGAGTCAAAAACTGGTAGGTCAGGAACTTTTAACAGGTGTATTCCTGAAATAGTTCCTTGAGCTGAAACTGATGCAACGCAATCAATTGAAGTAGGAAGCATTGAAAATCTAGTAAATCCAAAACTTACACTTTTACGCAATACAAAAACTGTAACGCGGGGATATAAAAAGGGGCTATAAAAACCTTTTGGTATAGCGCTTTCATCTTCATCAATCGAGCCGTCTTCTATGATAGTTACAGAGTCAAAATTGTCATTCCCTCCTTCTATCATATATTGAGGTAAATTATTGGCGACTTTAACAGAGGGGCTTGTGTTAGAGCCCGATCCGACACCAAACTTAACATATTTTCCTCCACCATGAGTTATGTCTGCATATGTCATGCTTGGAAGAGTAACAGGATTCATATTAATGCCTGCTATCGCATTAAATTGGTCAAATAAAGCATTTGCGAATGCTGCGCTTCTTAACAGTATTCCTAAATTAATTATTGCAGTTTCATTTCCAGCGAAATAATTAAAGCCGTCCGAGTCCGCACTGAAGGAACTGTACAGAACTTGTGCGGCAGTAAAATTAGAAGCTCTGCTTCCTGCGTCCACTGTAATCGTTACATCACTCAAACTGACATATTCTTGTAGGGTGACCGTTACTGTGGCTACCCTTCTATCTCTTGATCGAGAAGCATTGTTGGTTGCAACAATAATAGCTACTGATTGATCTAGGTTGTTTTCAATACCATAATCTCCATCTACATAAATCCTAGCTATTTGATCCCAAGTTGAAGTGGTAAATGGTAAAGTAGGTGAATTTGCATCTTTATACTCATTGTCGTAAATTCTTTGGAAATCTGGATCAGCTATTAAGTCTTTATAGCGAGAGCCTAAGTCTAAAACTTCAGCTTGACTTATTCTGTTGCGTTCTGTGGTTTTTTTAATCTCACATTTATATTGAAGAGCTTCCGAAACTGGACTGATGGTATGACTTATTTGACTATTTCCGTAGCTTGATCCAATTTTAAAGCTCTTATTTAATATTTCAGAATCTGTTTGCAAGGCATTTAAATTAAAAACTCCAGTAGCACCAGCGTTATCAGTATTTTCGTCACCTAAGTAAGCATCACTTAAAGCTCCTGCAATATTGACGATGTCATTGTTTGTGTTCGGGTGTATCGAGCCATCGCCAGAATTCAATAAAAACAACCCATTACTTGAATAATATTTTGGCTCAGTAGCGGTTTCAATGTTATTGATATGATAAACTACATCTTCTTCACGAAAGCTAATATTATTAATTTTCGCAGCTTTTAAACTAACTGGTTTGTCGGCACGAATAAAAAGGTCACCTACAGCCTTTCCGTCGCCAGTTAATGTATATGTTCCGTCAGTATAATTTTGCCCAGATTTTTCTATTGTAACGCTTAAATCATCGCTTTCGGATAATAAACTGTCACTATCAAAATCATATTTTAAAAACCCCACAAATGCGGCACCTTCTGGAATGGTAGGATCCACTTTTCCGTACGGGTAATTAATGTAACCATTATCTCTATCAAGGCCAGTGATCGGATTGGCGAGACCTGCAATTGGACCTTCCGATAAAATTTCTAAAGATTTATACATACCCAAAGACTCGAGTTTTTGATATTGCCCGCGCGATCCAACTGTTAGCTCTTTGTTTGCATTTTTCCAAGATAAAATTCTGTCATCGTCATTGTCTGGGGCTGCTCCAGCTTTAGAAACTCTTTCAACCGTAATATCGTTTGGCCCAGAAGGTCTCATGTTTGAGTCTATGTCATCGGTTTGAGGGTATAAGAACGGTCTTGGGTTTGTTGATTGAGTGTGATCCCACCAGTCCGCAGCTGCTCGAGAATATTCTGGAGTATCTTCAGATGGCCCGAATTGTCTTAATTCGTTTGAACTTTGACCATTATTAGCGAATCCACCATTAAATGCTTCATTTTCGTGGTCTCGAGTTAGGTTTTTGGTTTGGTCTTCAATTGTTTCAAACAAGTTTCTTTTGCTAGGATCCAATTCATTGCCTAAATATGTATTAAAACTTTCTACGGTTCCCGCACGAAAATCAGTAACTTCAGTGGAGTCAATAAAAGAATAATCTGCGCCGCCTATAAGCTTTGACAACCTTGTTCTTTTCGGCTTACCCGCATATAAAAGATTATTATCAAAATCCATATCATAGTTATGAATACTTGAATGTATAACTTGAGAACCGATTCTAATTTGACCATAAACTACAGGAACAGGAAGTCCTTGCTCTGTTCTGTTTTCATTTTGCGAATAAATACTTGAATTAGTTGTAATGATTTCATATTCTGGAGTACCATCATCTTGCGGTTTTGTTGCGTCGCTTAGTTTTTGCATCGCGAAGCCGAGCGCGAAATTGCCTAGAAAGCCCATGCCTCCATTTAACATACCAGCTGAGCCACCTTCAACAATTGGAGCAATATTATACTCTTTTTCAGTTAAAGGTAAGTCCATGCAAAAATTTTCAAGTCTATCGCCTGATTTACCTATAAAAACATAAGAAACGCCTTTAATGGACTTGTTAACAAAAAACGATTTGAAAGAAGGATAATTGCAAGCTATTCCATCGATTGCATCACGCATAGTTTTAACGTTCAGCTCTATGCTTTCACAGAACTGATTCGCCATTTCACCATGCAATACAAACTTCTTCATAAATCCTTATACCTATATAACTTATACACTTTATTAGCGCTTTGATCATTAAATAATTCATCCACAGGAATTCCTCCTGTTGGGTGGTGTGAGAGTTTGCCGTTATTATTGATAACACCCACATGAAAAAGGTTAGTTAATGAAGGTTCTAAAATAACTAAATCTCCATATTTTTTATCTTTAAAATTCACTTCAATAAAATTATTTTCTATTTCATTTATTAATTTAATATTCGATAATTTTGATTGCCTACTCCAGTTATTTATTTTATCTGATAAGCGTATATTAAATTCAAGTTCATAAAAGTCTTTTGCAAAGGTTATGCAGTCCTGAAAAAAAGGTATAAATATCCTGCCATATAACTGTTTTGGCTTATAACTACTGGGATAATATAGGTAGCTCTCTTTACTCTTGCATGAAAGAATGTAAGATGGAAGACCTAGTGATTCAGCAATTTCAATGTCTAATTCACTCGGTGTAGGCGAACTTATAATATGAGTATGAAATAATGAAAAAACTTTAGAATCTAAATAATATTTATAAAATTCAGAATTATTAAAAGAAAAATGATTTGGGTCTTTTGTATCTAAATTTTCACTAGATATAAAATCATAGTCATAGTTATTATTTTTAAATACGAAGAAGCCCGCGCGCTCTCTTTTACAGTTACCTAAACCATGCTTTATGCATGCCGTAATGGGTCTACTGTTGCCAAGTCCCAGGAAATCCTCCGAAAGGTAGTCCATTTATATTTTCAGTTGCTCCAAATCGTGCGCGACACCCACTGATGTTTTTAGGGCAAGCATCCAGAATCCAAGAAGTTTTATCATTTTTAGGCTCTTTGCCTATAGTGCCATCTTGAACACAAACAAACACCCTATCTGGATGTATAGAGCCTGCCTCAGCTGGAACAACAACATATTCTCCCGAGTTGTAGGTGTCGGTGATATTAAATTCTGTAATGGGCGTACCAGTCGCAGTAAAGTCTAGCAAGTTTCCTTTTCCGTCTGTTACGGGTATATCTGAATATCCGCAACCTATACTATGCCTATATTGCCATTGGCATGTATTGTATACAACTTTCCTATTAGGTATAAAGGCAGATTCTTTTTCTAGTGGTGAGGTTAATTCAAATTGTATTACATTTTGATTTTCGACTACTTTTTTATTGATAACATATTTTTCAACAGGAAAAGACACTTCAGTTGGGCTACCAAAAGGATTTGTGTCATTTGGGAAATTGTCTCCATGCAAAAACTTAACAAAAGTTCGCGTTCTTTTAAAAGTGTATCCAATAAAATCCTTAAAAAATCTAGTTTTTAAGCTAAAAAATGAGTCTGTATTGTCGGCGGTTAATGTTGGTCTAGGTAAGGATGTATCTGAGCTGTTAAATCCTTCTGCTTTGATTGGTATATAATAATAGTTATTGCCTTGAAAAACTATTTCATTGGTATATCCGTTTTCTCCAGCGTGAAAATAATAACTTGAGCCATAGCCTTTCAGCACCAATTCATATAGTATAACCATAGTCGACGGCTCAAGGTCGAAGATTTCTTTATGTATACTTTGGTCCATATGTTATATTAAATTAATAATCAATACATTCAATGAAGCTTGCAGATATAGTATGATTATCTTTATAATTAAATGTGTGCTGCCACTCAGGGCAATAATAAAAAGACAGAGATTTCCTGTGAGGAGAATGAAAAGTTGTATCAGATGTGCCGCCGACATAATCGCGTAATAAATGGAACCCAAACTTCTTGTATCCAAGATGAGCTTCCAAGAATAATAATATTCTTTTTGCTTCCAAATCAGAACGACCATTAAATGATAATCTTAAATTCATTAAATTAGGATTAAATCCATATTTACTAAATTTTTTATAAATATCATCTATTGTGCTTTGTCTGTATTTTGGTGAATTTGAAATAGATACTGATTCACTTGGTCTGAAATCAAACATTCTAACTGATAAATTGCCGTCTTCATGTATCGGTGCATATGGATAATAAAAACAATCATTGGGATTATGAATATAAATAGAATTCCTCAATGAGGTTTGGTTGGAAGATATAGTGCCATCAGGAAATTCAAAGGGCGCCGAAATGTCTAAAGCTTGGGTAGCATTTTCAGCCACATTAAAGTCGCTATTAACTGTCGCATTTCTATAATCTCCAGAGTGATAAACTACAGAGTTAGCTGGAAGGTTTAAGCTATTGCCACGAACAGTAGAAACTCCACCATCTACTACTGCGATTGTTCCATCTATAACTGGATTATGGTCTGGCCCCGACTCAACGCTTGATAGAATGCTTGGAGCTACCGCAGTAAATGTAGCTTTAACATTATTTACATTATAGTAAGATCTATCTTGAGAGAAATCAATACAGTTAAATTTGTTCTGCTTGTATGGGTAAAACGGTTGATAATCAAAAGGTGTTATTCTTTTGTTGTCAAAAAAACCAGCAGAATCATAACTTTGTAATTCATAAATAAAATGAGATTGAAGAAAACTTATTAATCTTTGGTTTTCAATATCAGTTAATTCATTAAAATTTAAACTTAAAGACATTTTTAAAGCATTAATTCCTCTTAAGTGCCTTTGGCTATGATTGTCTCCGTAAGTAATTGAATTAGATAAAGAAGTAAAAGATGCCGTTGCCCCGAAGGATGGAAGAACTTCTATTGATGATGCGTCTGTATTTTTAATATCCATTATTTAAGTAACTGTTCTACAGAGATAGCTCCATTTAGATAGCCAGCTGAGTTCACTGAAAGGCTTTGATTTTTAATAATTCCACTACATTCAAACATGTGCATAAATCCGTTTGCATTTTCTTCCGCCCAGCTGTAGGAAAGATCGCGAATAGATGCCTTGAGATTGGCTCGCTTGCCATTAAATCCATCGGATAGTATATTTGGGTCAAGATTTTCTCCTTCGATTGACATTTGTACCGTCGTTGATTTTTTTGATACCCTGTCGGGAACTAACCCTATATTATCATCGTTTACTCCAGTCGGAATTGAATACCTTGGGGATCTGTCCACATTAATAGCATAGCTAAAAGATGTAACGTGATTTAAACCTAAGTCTTCACTCCCTTCTACGGTACTGTATTGCCCGTGAGGTATTGACTGCTGGCCATATAAAGAAGAAGAAAAATAGCTATCGGTAATACTCGAATCTTTAGATAACGTGCCGTAAACTTGAAAGTTGGCAGAAGCTTGAGATATTGAATTGGGTGAAAGGCCGAATTGAAAGCTAGTTAAATATGCATCAGAAAAAACAAACTCACCCAAGTATCCCGTTATTTTCTCTTCGTCTATCGGGGGATATTGGTTTGGATTCGACAGCCCAGTGATGTTGAAAAAACTTTGAAGGTTACCTGTGTTAATGTAAAAATTAACACTCAAAGAGCCTTGCACTGGAGATTGGGTCACATAGTTATAGATAGGTTCAAAATACCCACTTTGAGCTTCGCCCTCAGTTAGATTCCAGCCGCCACTTTTTGAGTAAAGTTCAACAAGATAGTCGTGTCCATTAGGGCGAATAGTTGAGTTAAAATGCAAATGTTTTCCATTAGGAAAAGTAATTTTGGTTCCGCTAGGTATTTCAAAAATGGAAGTTGATAATGTCATTGGAGGACCACCGCTTGGGCCAACCACACCTGTATATGTTTCGTTGGCTAAAAAATCAGGTGAATCATATATCATTGTAGATCCTGTGCCGAACTCACAAATTCTCAGTATATTGTCTTCAATATGTCGAGTTGGTGCTGTTGAATGCTCTATTGATAGAGTTGCGCTTTCGGCAAAAATATGCTCTCCTTCTTGCCCGCTAACGGCAAGATACAAGGGGACATCTTCATACGGTAAAAACTTCATTTTTTGTTAATATAACCTATATACCTAAAATCAATAGTTAATAAATCATCACTACTAGAAGATAAAGACTGATCTAATAATCTTGCTTTTTCAATTGTAAAAGATTCAATGGCGCTTGCATTAATTGGATTGGCGAATGATATTGTTAAATCTTGTTGTTTTGGTTTAATTAAATATTCTTGTATTCTGCTAACTTCTAGGTCATCTACTTCAATCGAAAAGCTAGCCTCTTGGATGAGTGGAAACTTTCTATCTACTTGAACTGGAAAAGGTGAGCCTATTTTATAAATAGGATTTCTGTCTGTTCTAATGGTGTATGAAAAATCCGTGATTCTGTTTGTTTGATAGCCCGAGGCATTTAAGCTAATGGACCCCTGATTAGGAATTTGAATGTCAGGGTGGGGGTTAGACCCTGAAGCGTTTATGCCAGACCCAATATCGCCATAAACAACAATAGAAGCGCTAGCGTTAGGAATCTGACCTATACTCGCAGACATACTATATTCAGTTAAATATCCATCTTTAAATCCGAAACTGCTGTCATTAAAGTTGATACTTCCACTGATTGGGTGGTCTCCAGTATAATTCAATAAAGGTTCTTCTCCTATATAATATTTAGATATTGAAAAATTGCCAACTAAGGGGCCCTGTCTTGTTGGAAAGGTATGCCCTTTGCCAATGATATTGATAGGCTCTTCAGATACCGAATATCCGCCATTCATGCTTGTTACGCCAGACAATAATATCCCTGAAAGATAAAATTGTTGTTCGTAATTTAAAACAGCATTTTTTGTAGCCATTACCTAAGCATTCCTCCGACTCTTTTTTCTTGAGAAATGACATTAACAACAGCTTCTTTAATTTTCGAAGCAAAAGCTTGTTGGTCGCCAGCGCCTCCATTTACAGTTGTTTCTCCTCCTGCTGACACATTAATGTTAACCGTTACATTACTGGAAGAACTCTGATTGTTGGTAACTTCTGAGTTTTGCACATTAGCAGAACTTGCGCTTGGGTCCACAACTCCACCTTGATTGAATTTCATGGTGTTTAATTGATCAAAGAAACCTGGGTATTGTTTTTCTACTTTATTGACGCTAGAAGCCTTAATTACAAACTCACCTCTATCAAGCATTACAGGTCCGACTTTATCGATGCCTGCTGGGCCATGAACTCTACCTCCTTCACTGTAGCCAGAATTTTTGGCAAAAAATCGTTCTTCATTGCTGGATAAATTTCCGCCGCCGATAGAATAAGCTGAACTAATATTGTTTTGAGAAATTGAGGTATTTTTATTTAAAAATTTATCGCTTTTTGTTTGTTGGTTTACTTGATAGTCTCGAAAGGCGTTGACTTGAGAGTTATCAATACTTGTATGGTATTCTTTTCTTTTTTCAGGTTGAAATGCTGAGCGTACAGCTTGCTCGGTTCCATACATGACTCCCATCATTCCAATTTGGTTGACGATACCTTGCATCATTGAGGCTCTGCTTTTTAGCTTTTCATTTCTTTGATTGACATCATGTTGATATTTATCAAGAAGATAATCGCCATACTTACTACTGTAATCATCTTGAGCCCTAAATCGAGCGCTCATAGAGCGGCTAGAAGGGTCAACATTCAACATGGATCTAGTATTTAGGGGGTTTACTCTAATTGGGGCTGAACCGCTATACGCTTGGGCTTCGTAGCCTTGATATCCACCAGCAACCGTTCCCGCCAGATAACCTGAACCTTTAGCTATTTTAACTCCAGCGGTGTCATTCGGGTCTGAAATTAATGAATTTTTAGTCGCTTCCTTAACTCTGCCTCCAAAACTAAATTTAGCTAATCCGCCCATAAATTTAGCAATCGTATTAGATAAAGTGTTAACTACCTCGCCGTCCACAATAGTTCTTTCGTTTTGCGAGCCTGAGTCAGAGGATTGATCTCGTTTCGCTAGATAGTTTTGAATCGAGCCACCTTCTTTTAACTTTATAATAGGAGGCATCGCTAAACCTCCACTATTCATCATCTCGAAGCCATTTTCATTTGGCTTGTTGTATAAATCTTCTAGTGACCCAGTTTGATTGATTTTATTCAAATCATTAACGCCAAGTTTGTCGACGATTTTTTTCTTCACAACATATTCTCCATTCGTAAGCATCGCGGGCACCCTGCCAACACTGCCTCCAGTTGAATATCTTGAAACTATACCTCCGCCTTGTTTGGAAGTTGTTGCCCCCATACCTAAACCTTCAAATATGCCTGCGGTAATTTGACTGGTTGCTCTATTTAAGAGTTGTTCGTGTATTTTACTTACAATGCCATGAGCAAATCCCAAAGCCGCATCCCCAAGGGATTTTGTGCCACTAATCATATCGTTCACAAAGCCCTTAAATCCATCTTGCACGGCGTCAAAAGTTGTATTTGCTAAAGTTTCACCAAATCGAGCCATTTCAGCATTCGCCTCAGCAATTTTAACTGCCATACTGTCAGCGAACAGAGTGCCTTTGTTTTGTTCAATGTTCAATTCTTTTTGAGCTTGAGCATATTTTAGGGTAGCTTCAGCTCCTTTAATTTCATTGCCAGTACCCGCGCTGCCTTCTTGATTTGCATAAAATGCCATTTGAGTTTTTGCCATTTCCATGCTTTTAATTAAATCATTAACGGCTCCCTGAATTTCGGCCAAGGCATCCAAGCCGAATTGGCCGCGTTGCAAGGCTTCAGTAAACTTTTCCTGCTGGCGAGTTAGATTGTTTTGACTGGTTATGTAATTAGCATTAGCTTCGCTACGAAATTTACCCTGCCTCAACTCTTCTTGCAGTAAATCAGTATCATCCCCTGCCCCTTTGTTTAATTCTTTAATTTCATTTTTTACTTTGGTTTCTAAAATTTTAGCGAATAATTGAGTGTTTTTTCTTACTTCTTCTTCTGCATCTAATCGAGCTCCTTGCTCGACTAGCGATCCTAATTCAGTGATCAATTGCTTCTGGACTGTTCCCTCAAGAGATTCCGCTAAATCTTTTTGATATTTTGCGCTAGTTAATACTTGCAACTTTGCATTAGATATTTCTTTATCTTGTTTAAGGTTTTCATTTCTTGAATCAATTTCTTCGTAGTATTTTTGTTCTACCGCTTTCATTACTCCAGTAATACCTCCGAGGGCAGCTTTTTGTCTTTCGTATTCTGCCGCTCTTTCTTTTGCATATTCTACAGTCTTAGAGTTAGCCTCTAATTCGTTGCGGACTAAATTTAGATTTTTTATTCTAAATTCTCTCTCTTTTTTAACCGCATCAAGCTTTGCACTTTCCATGTCTGAAATTTCTTCTAAGAGTGATTCTATTTCAATATTTGCAGGAATTATTCCTTGATCTTGAAGTTTATATAAAAGAGAAGCTTGGTGAGCTTGGTTTTTCAAGCTTAATAAATAATCCACTGTTACATTATTTGCCCTTTGGTAATTTTCCACGCCTTCTAATTGCTCAGCTAATTGTTCTTCTCCAGCTTTTGTAAGATTTTTTCTGATTATTTCTAATTGCCCTTCGTGTGCTTGTTTTGTGCCTCCTTCAAATGTTTTCTCGCCTGCATAGAAAGAAGGCCTCCTTGGCCCTTGAACATCTGGACCAAGGGGTGTAAAAGGCTCCATATTGGCGTCTAGCATTGATGCCGTTGTAAAAGATTTTCTTAAATCAGCAAACATTTCTGCAGAGTTAAATTTGCCCCCTTCAGTAAAAAGATCTTTTACTATACCTCTTTGAGCTTGCAAAGCTTCTCTGTTGAGGGCTTCTTTTTTATTATTAAAATCATTGTCAATTGCTTGAGACTTCTCTTTCATTTGTAAGTCGGCAATAGACTGATTGGAAAGTATTCCTAAAGACTCAATTATTTTATTTTGATGGACTAGTTTTTGTATATCAAAATCTTGACCCATTTTAGATATTTTTATTTGACTTTCGTAAGCAATGCTTTCTATTTTTAAACCTGTAAGAATTTTTTTTCTTTGCTTGGCGATTTCTCGCATTAAAAGTAAATTGACTTCAGTTTGATTGGCTTGTTTTTTATTTTTGCCATTTAATTGTTTGACTGTGATTTCCTGTTCTTCCAAAAATTTTGCAATTTCTTCGAAGCTTTTCCCGCCGTCTAACGCTGCACTAAGTTGGGATTTTAGGACTAAATCTAGATCTGATTCAGAGATTGATTTTTTGAAGTCTTCAATAATTTTTGGGACCCCAAATCTTTCAACATCATTAAAAAGACCACCTTCGACGGTTTGCTTTTTACGAACATCATTCACTTCGGCCCCTGCTTCCTTTACTTTTTCTAGCATTGTAGCGTAATTAGCTTCTAACTTATCAGAATCCACTGAAGTGCTCACTATATTTGCTAAATTTAACTTTTGAATTCCTGCCATTAAAGGATCTGGATCGTCGCCAAAGATTCCACCGCCTTTCGACCCAAGTATAAAGCCTGACATCGCATTTTGCACAGCCATTGACTGTTCGGCTTTAAGCATTGCTTCTTGCAGTTTTTTCATTCCCTCAGCTGTGCCCGAAGTCATCAATTGAATTTCTTTACCACTCAAATTTAAATTTTTACCTAGAGTGGCTGCCTGACTTCCTAGTTCGGATTGCTGTTTAATTAGCTGAGCGTTTAATTTTAAACGCTTCATTTCGCCTTGATAGGTGCCAGACATCGCGGACGCATCTAGTTCAACAAGTTTAGTGCGAGTTTCTTGGATTCCTGTGGCTGCTGTCATTGCTGAACCCAAAACATTAATTCCTTTTGAGGTTTTTTCTGCTGATTTTCGTAAAGTATCGAGTCCGCTGTCTAATAAAGTTGTGTTTTCCTTTAAGGAATTAAAGACAGGAACCGCAACAGCTACTGCAGCGCCAAGGGGGCCAAGGGCCATCATGCCTAAACCGCCAGCTTTTTGAAGCCCACCCATTAGGTTACCCTTCTGGGCCCCTTTTGCCATTAAGCTCTTTCCTGTTTCTCTACCTAATCCCGCAACCATTGATGCTTGACTTAAGCCCATAATGGCAGAATTCGTAACTTTCATAAATTGAGACATTCCACTTTCAGCTTCACCCAACGCTCCGTCTAAAGCATAAGTAACCGTGGCCAAAGCAAACATTTTCATCATTAATCCATCCATCGCGCCACCTGCTTCTTTTGTGGCTTTTTCTGCGCCTTTTGATTTTTCTTTAAATCCATATTTACCTGAACTATGGACCGCCTTACCTCCTTGTTGAGTAAATGTATTAAAATTAGGTAAAAATCCTGAGCTACTTCCATGGGATTTTGGATCAATTCCCATTTGTTTGGCCCTTTGTATACCTTGCTTTACTCCAGCAGGTTCATCTCTAGTATTGATCACAGCAAGACCCATAGGGTTTTGGGTTGAGCGCAGACTATTATCTTGATCTACTCGAATTAAGGATTTTGGCACTCCAGCATTTGATTCTCTTTGAATCGCATCTTGAAGCGGATTTGAAAAGTTTGGGACCAGACCAAAACTATATGTATTTTTCCCTTTTGACCCTTTGCCTGAGGCGTATCCATATGTAGCTTGATTGGCGCCTTTAAATCTAGTATTTCTAACATTAATATCTGACCATTTTTTTCCTTGAGAAAGTTCCCATTGATGTATATACATTTTAGCTTTTGGGTGAAGATAATCTACCTTTCCAGTTTTTTTATTTTCCCTGAAATGGCTTTTTCCCCATATACCCTTTTTAGCTTTACGGGCGAATTCAACGTCCCTGACATATGATTTATATTCTGCTTTATTTAGGTATCCAATATCTGGAATTCCGTAGCCTTTCGCAACTAAATCTTTTGCTAATTGTTCGTCAGCAAAAAGGCCTCGGTTATATGCGGCAGAACCTTTAGATACCCTATTGCGTTCAAGTAGGGTCCTGCCTTCTTTGTTATTTTTATATCTTGATTTAGCTAGGGTTTGAGCTCTAGTTCCAAATGCTTGATTTTTTTCCACCGCATCTACACCTTTAAGTCGATGGTCAATTGATTGCGTTCCAACAAAAACATCGGCTACTACGCTATCTCCATCAATAACATTTTGTATTTTTTTAACAGAAAAATTTGGAATAAAACCGCTTGATAGGCCCATTGTATCAATTAAATTACTGTTGGCATCTGGGAAGCCCATTTTATCGAGAGTGTTCTTAGCTTCCCCTAATTTCTTGTCAGACATTTCAGCAGCTAAGCCTGAAAAACGTTTGCTTGATAAAAAATTTTCTATATATTTATCTTTAGATAGCCTTATGCTTTTAGCTAACAAATTAGCGGGAACAAATTTGCCGAATTTAGCCTCAATTGGGATTTTACCAGACTTCGCAAAATCAACCGTAGCATTCTTGTACCCTTGCTTTGAATCTGGATCATAAGTTCTGGAGTAGCCTTTATTTTTAAGTCCACTTTTAAACAATACTCCCTCATACGTATCACCTTTTTTATTTAAATTTTTACTACGCAAACCTTGCCTATCTGACCTTGTTAATGTTTCTGGCTGATTACCAAAATACATTTTTCTTTGCAAGGAGTTAAAACCTAAACTTTTTAATGCTTGAAATTGTTTCTTGTAACTGGCCGCGAACTTTAAAACGTTATCAAGCGGAGCTTCAAGAGTGCGCCAGCCTTTTACTTTATTTCCTTTGAAGTCTGATTGAGTAGTTTGAGTGACCATTTTAGCAGTCGGCAACCTTAAAATATTTGTGTTTCCAAGCCTTTGCGCTGCAAGCGCAAAATTAGGTATCAAGCCGCTATTATAAGTTTCGTTGTTTGAACTACCCTGAAGGTTAATTGCTTTACTTTCATTAAAAGAATTATGGTAGCCACCTTGCTTTTTTAAGGCTAAGGTTATTTCATTCATGTTAATTTTATGGCCACCTATATTTATGAATTCATTGGGGAAGTCGCGATTTTTCGTCGCCGATAAATATCTTTGAACATGAAAATCAAGCTTGGGGTCATTGGGCCGCATTCTAGCCCCTCTTTTTTTAAGGGCAGCGCGAATTGCAGATTTTACAGCCATAGGTTGGGCGGCAAAATTAGAAATAAAACCGTTACTATAAGTTGAGTTATTACTGCCACCTTGCTCATAAGGATTGAATCCATGCTTAGCCCTAAAGTCGACCTTATAATTTCTGCCAGCTTTTGAGTTCAGTGGAGGCATGATTGCTGGCTGATTTAAATTTGGGAACTGCTTGATAGTTTCCGCGTCATTATAAATCACTCTCCCTAGGCCATTTATATTAGTTGATTTAATGGAGCCTGGCTGATATCCAGCCTTCATTGCTCCAGCTAACTCGGACTGCTTCTCCAATGGAGTAACTCCACCGTAGTTATTTGCTGCATTTTTGGATGCATAATTAGGTATAAAGCCTTCAGATTTTTGATTTTTACTTTTCGATCCTTTTGTGACGGTTAAATTTTCATTTACGCCAGCCACCCTTAAGCCTGGTGCTATAGATGAGGCTATTTGCCTTTGCTTTTCTAGAAATGCAGTTTGTTTGCTAAGCAATTTTAACATGACTTGCTCTTGCTTTAATTGGTCGCCGTCTAATTTGAATAATTCTTTGTTTAAGGCTACATTTTGAACCATAGCATCAACAATAGCTTCCTGAATGGCAAGCTCTTGATCTTTGATCGTTTTTATTTGTAAAATATCTTTTACCGAATTTTTAGCAAACTTAAAAGCCATTTGAAATAATTTGCCAAAAATTAAAGCTCCAACCATTAAGCCAGGACCTGTTAATACGGAACCGAAAGCTCTAGCGAATCCTTTAGCAAAATCGCCACCTATGCTTTCGCCTTCTTCTGAACCAAATAGTTTACTCATAACTTCAGCTATTTGATTAAAACTCTTAAGGAATTCCTTTAGGGCGGGTGCTACAGTTAATTCACCTAAATTTGCAGTTAGTTCTCTAAGATTTGTGAAGCTTTGATTAGAGATTGCTGCTAATGTTTTTTGTAGTTGATCGTTTTTTCTTTGCGCTTCGTCTGTCGCTTGACTAGATATTTTCGTAGCTTGAGCGTATAGGGATGTTTCATTGCCTAAATCTTTAAGTGCCGCTTTTAATATATTGATTTGAAAAACGCCACCAACTTGTTCCGCTACAGCTGCCTTTGTTGTGTCTCCGAGTTGATCGTAAGCTTTTGATAAGTTTGTCAAAACCGTAATTGCAGGCAATGTGTTACCTCGAATGTCTCGAACAGCAACCCCAAGCTCTTCCAACCTCGTGATTGTACTACTCCTTTGGATTCTTGTAAAAATTGTTTTAAAACTATTACCTATAACTGCGCCACCTCGAGCTGTAATTTGTTGAGCTGCAGTAACAGATCCTATTAGTTGGTCAAAACTAACACCCGCATCTTGAGCGACTGCTCCAGCGCGAGCGAGAGCGTCAACTAAATCGTCAGCGCTGACAGCAAATTTTACATCTACAGCGGCAAGTTTATTAATTATTTGCGTGGTTGATAACCCCGCATCGGCAAAACCATTAACTGCTGCAGTTAAACCTTTTACGGCGTCTGCAGCTTTTATTCCCGTTAATCTCGTCAAAATAAGGGCATCATTTGTTCTTTTGAGGGTTTCTTCCATTGATAAACCTTGACGAGAAAATTCTAAAGCCGCCTCTGCGGCAACCTCTAGCGCTTGGGATGTATTTTTTGCGACTTTAAATAAACCGTCACCAAATTTCTGAAGATTGCTTGCAGTTGTGCCAAGAACAACATTAATATCTGTAAGAATTTTTTCAACTTTTTGAGCCTGTACGAAGAGTTGAGCAAAAGAGGTTGTAACTCCACCAATAATTGCTGCAGATGCGCCGAAGGCTATAACGCGAGCATTAGAGGCTTCTAGAGATTTACTGAACTCGTTAGCTTTTGCTGACATGCGCCCTAAAGGCTGGGTAAAGTCACTAGCTCTAACCCTAATAACTATTCCTTTTCTGTTGACGCCAGCGACTATTCGCTCAATGTCTTCTCTTAAGCCAACTACATGTGTTCTTAATCCTGCTCCTACTGCCATACCTTTTTCCTTTTAAGGATTATATACACTTTATTTTTGAGGAATACCACTTAATTCCATAAGATCTTGCATATTTAACGACCCACCTTTTTTCTCTGCAGCTTTATGTAAAGAAACGCCAGCTTTATCGCTTGGTTTTTCTAAGCCTGCATATTCAAAGTCTTCATCAGTAGCATTGAACAATGTAGAGCCATCTTTATCACTGTTGAATTTATCTTGAACTTTTTGTTTAGCCTCATCGGAAATACTGCCGTAATCCAGTAGTGCCTCTGGATCCTTTTTAATTTTAGCGGGAATATGTTTATTATTTTCAAATATATTTTTAAATATTTTTGTATATACAATTAATTTTAATTGATTGTAAGTTAACTCCACAACTGGTCTGCCAAAAAAACCAACAGTATCATCACTAAAAGGGAAATAAATATAATAAAAATCTTGAAGAATCATTGTTTGTATGGTTAATTCTTCAAACCTCTGAAAAACTTCATTGTAGGATTGCACAAATCTAGAAACATCTTCAGCGTATAATTCATTAAAGTCTGTTTCTTTAGGAAACATTGGTTTTTCTAGGTCAGCATCTTCATAAAAGCTTTTAATTATATAATAATCATTTGATCTTTTTTCTGCGTAATCTTCGGCGTTAACGCCTATTAATTCCTGCTTCTTTTGATGCAATGCTTGTATTTTTTCTCGAGTCTCTTTAATTTGAGCATTTTGTTTATCAATTTGAGATTTTAATACAAGTTGTGTTTTATTTTCTTGCAGTTGGATGATGAAAAGATCAAGTTTTTTAATTTCAGATTCATCTTCATCAGTCCAAATTCCGTCTTTTTTAAGGGTAGATAAAACAGACTCTTTTGTGGGTATACCCCTATCTACAGCAGTCTTGAGGTACGCGTCTTTAATGTCGTCAATATCAACTTGATCTAACGCACTTAGGTGCTTGATGTAGTATTTATCGCCATCAATTAATACATCTGATCTACCTTTAACTACATCTCTAAAGATTTTTCTATATGCGGACGCATCCACATTATATCTCGCCTTTTTCTATGTCTTCTGCGAGGCTCTCAAAATCTTCTTTTTCCGCTGAGACACTAAAGTACCAAAAGCTAATGAATGCTGTAAGTTTTTGATACACTGCGGCGAACAAGTCATCCTCCTCCTCTTCGAGCTTAAACATAAATTCTTCTTTAGCTGTAAAGTCATCGCCTTCAAAGTATGGAACAATTTCTCCATCTCGCTCGATGTGCGACAAAGACAACAGATACCATGTTACTACTCTAGTTTGAGCTTTGTGGTCGGCTGTATGATTTAAAAGTGCTGCAAAATTTGTTTCGGTTTGAGCGATCTCCCTGCGAAGCGCTGCCATATCTTCTACGACTTTTTGCTGCTTTTCGGTGAATTTCCTTTTGTCGGTCATTTTCCAACTAGTGAATTCAGTTTGTAACTCTCCAAGCCTGCCGTAAAGCTTTGCTAAATCTTTAGCTTCAGCTTCACTCATTAATCCTCCAGTATCTGAATATTTATTTAGAAGCATAGCCTTGGTAAGAATTCCCTCTTTTACGCATTTACTCATTTGTATGCTGAATTCCATGTCAGCTTCTTCCATTTGTCTACGGGTAGGCTGCTTAATTACAAAAGTATGTTCTTTGTTTTCTTTTTGCTTTCTTTTTTCTTTGACGATTTGTTTTTCTTTGACCATCTTTTTTTCGATGTCAGTATATTTTTCGTCTTTACCTTCCGCGTTTTTGCGAGTTTTTTCAACTTCAACTTCTTTTTCGACTTCGATTTCTTTTTCGACTTCGATTTCTTTTTCAATCTCTTCTTCGAGATTTAATTTAAAACGATATATTTCTTTATTTGATTTTGTATACATGCCTTGTACCTTGGTTATTAAACTATATTAATATTAAAATTTAAAATTTATAGTAAATTTTTCTAAATCTGAATTTGAACCTCTAATTGATTCATTTCCTATGTCAAGAATTTTCTTTCGAAGGTATTGCATTTTCTCTTCATCAAAATAATTCGCTTGATCTATAAGCTTTTGATGCTCAGGTAAATTGCGCTTGAGTTTACTAAATGCCATTTGATTGTCGGCGTGTAGATCCTCAATTAGAACTAAAAAACTTTTAAATAAATTTTTAGTACTACCGTTAACCCTATCCGAAAGAAATTCTTTTGCTTCCATAAAACCTTTTACCAATTTAATGATACACTTATTATAGCTTTGTGTGTAAAAAAAAGTATGGGATCGCTAATCAACAACATAAACAAAGATATACTTGAGTCAGTTTTTGACCATATACACGACACTTTTTCTAGAGAAATAAAATTTATAAAAGATGCGCAACGAATAATATTAAGCACAGATCCAAATTATAATTATTTATATAAAAATGCAAGAGGGCAAATTACATCTGTTAAAAGAAAAATTGTAGAATCTAAATTTAATGCCAGAATATTATATGTAGGTCGGCAGAATGAAGACTTGTTTGATGGCGAGGCTGGTGCTCAAATTAAAGTCGATAAACATGTGGGGGAAGTTAGAATCAAGGTGGGCGCCGATGGATATGAATATTTAAAAGATACCAAGCGCTGCGAGTTTGATGGTAGAAAATTTAGTGTAATTAGTGATGAAATGCCTCATGGATTGTTTGCTCCAAGATATTATACTTTTTATTTAAAACCCGTAGACGAAGGATAATATTATTATGGTCATGATACCAAGAAATCAAGGAGCTAAAGCTTTAGCGTCAATGGACTTAAGGCAGTCCTTTGAGTTTGTGAAATATGTCAAAATGGCTGTAAGAGATGAATTTCAAAAAATTAAAAGAGACACAATTCAGGAATTTGATGAACACTTAGTGACTCGCGAGATTGAAGCGGGGGCAAATGCCGAGAACATATCAAGAACGCTGGGCGGAAAGGGAAGCCTTTTTTCTTTTATTGGGTTTGATGCAAACGCAAAACCAACCCTACCAATTAGACAAGCTTTTGAGGGGATGGAATTAACATCAACAATAGTTAGAAAGAATGGAAGTTCTGAAAGTAGAATTTTGTATCCATCAAAAGATGACATATATAAAATTACGCCAATGCCTTGGGCAGAAGGAAGAAGTTGGGCTGCGGGTATTGAGGAAGGTATATCAAATTTTGGACAATTCCTTGAGAAGTCTGCGCCGCAAAGTAGGTCTGGCGGAGGTATACAGTCCAAGAATCAAGTATCTACATCTCAATTTAATAGAACGCCATATATTTCTACAATTATAAAATCATTAGAAAAAAGAATTCAAGAATTGAATTCCTCAATAATATAATATGAAACCCCAGTTTCAACATCAGATAATTACTAGCTTCATGTTGTGGTTAGATCACATTATACTGAATAGAGGTGAAGCATATCAAAATATTGATTCTTCTTTTTATTATCAAAATGACGACAGATTAGATGAAAATTATGTGGCATTTGCGTCGCCACACAAACAATGGGTTGCGGATTCTTCAATTAAGGGGGCAAATGTAATCAAAGGTATTGTGCTTGATGGTTATTATATTGAAAGAGGGAAGCAGGGTATTCGTTATGATTTTGAAAACGGTAGAGTTTTAATTCCTCGATCCCTCGCAAATCAGACATCTAATGTTGAAGGAATATATTCTGTAAAAGATTTTAATACATATATAACAGATCAAACAGAAGAAGAATTATTAATTGAAACAAAATTTGATAAAAATAGTAGATTTGATCAAGATATATTTGAAGGCATAAAGCCATACGATCAAGTTGTACCAGCTATATTTACTTCTTATGAACAAGGCGAAAATATTCCTTTTGCTTTTGGCGGGCAAGATATTACAGAAAGTAAAATTAGATGTGTTGTTTTTGCTGAAAATTCATATCAATTAGATGGTATATTTTCTATATTAAAAGATTTAAATTTAAGCACAATTGCAAATGTTGGGTTTAATGAGCATCCTTTAAATGAATTTGGCGATTTAAAATATGGTATTTACGATTATAAAGATTTAAGTGATAGATATTATCATGTTGGAAATAGTGATAGTTTCTTTTATCTTGATAGGGTTACAGTTTCTAAGCTAAACGATAGGGTGGCAAAGAAATCGCATCCTGGTTTATATATAGGTTTTATTGATTTTAATGTTAGAGCGCATCGCTATCCACGAGGACCCCTTGCTGAGCCCGTCGCCTCTAGAGCTCCGAAAACAAGTTATGCACCACTGTCTCCGTATCAATTAAGCATAGAAGCAATGCAGGCTCCATTGCCTCCATTTAGTTTAAGTGTTCACGATGGATATCCTAAAGCTCCTAGAAATTTATTCTTAACTACAATAGAGCACATAAGAATGATGGCTGGAGAAATCGCTTCTTTTACAATTCTTCAAGGTGGACAAATTAAGATAAAACTAGAAGGTGCTGCGGGACAAATTGCGTACCTCAGTATAATGGGTGAAATTATAAAAATAGGTGCAGATGTTAATGATAATTTAATTTTTGATAATCACACTTTTACAACTGTAGGCGAGACAATAACTCGTAATATTACAGGTGTTGATTTTGATATAACATGGGACGGTAGAGGTAGTCAAATTTTTACAATTACAAGGGGAGCAGGCACTTCTTCGAGAGAGTTTCAGGTCGCCGTGTATGTTCCTTGTGATTAACCGCAAAAAAAAGTGTACCTAATAAAACATGGCATATAAAGTATATTATAGTTTCCTTCACGATAATCAAGTTCCATACGAGACTGATTATTACAAGCTTTATAGACAAGAAGTTATAGGTGGAACAAGTGGAACCTATATTCAGGTAGCTCAAATAACTCCTACTGGATTAGGAAAAAATTTAATTATTAGTGGTATAGATTTAGTAAACGATTGTAATATAGAGTACAATTATAAAGTTTCTGCATATAATGATAATGCTGAAATTTTTTGTATTAATCCTTTGTATTCTGGAGTAGAATTTATTTGCCCAACACCTAGCTCTACTGTTACACCCACCACAACAATAACTCCAACCATTACAGTAAGCCCAACCATTACGGTAAGTCCAACTATAACCCCAACCATTACGGTAAGTCCAACTATAACCCCAACCATTACGGTAAGTCCAACTATAACCCCAACAATTACGGTAAGTCCAACTATAACCCCAACAATTACGGTAAGTCCAACTATAACCCCAACAATTACGGTAAGTCCAACTATAACCCCAACAATTACGG
>Ga0206131_10001046_pt1 | contig 36648 bp, 50 predicted proteins | sample Helgoland_Spring_FD_148636 | JGI IMG/M metagenome (GOLD analysis project Ga0206131, IMG submission 148636) | Pelagic subsurface seawater microbial communities from Kabeltonne, Helgoland, North Sea - Helgoland_Spring_Bloom_20160517_1 | ecosystem: Environmental > Aquatic > Marine > Epipelagic ... | reverse complement strand
ATAATTGAAATAGAGAATAATAATTTAACCCAAGTATTATCTAATATTTTTTTAATAAATTTTTTCATAGTAAATTAACTTTAAATATAAATATCATGCCAAAATCAAGATTACGAGGCGGTGCAAAGGCACACAAAAAAAGAGTTCAGAAAAGAAATAACACCATTACGAATCAACGTAGTAAAATGCAACAGATGTTCGAAGAAGAGATGATGAAAAAAATGGAAGAGTTAAGAGGTTCAGGAGAAACTGAAAACCAAGAGATAGACACATCAGAGTCTATGAATATAAGTCTGTAATGGACCTGTTCAATCAACCGATAGAATTTGACTATATTAACATGAACCACGAATTAAAAGTAGACGAAATAGAAAACCCATACATACAAGTTGTATGGGAAGACACTCCTGACAATTTCACACAAGAAAGAATCAAGAGAGTCCGTTCTTACTTTGAAAAAAAGTATGGTTCAAAAAACGTTAATGTAGTTACTAAAGTAAAATCTTCAAACGAAGAAATACAGTCGGTTGACGTATCTATGAATATTCTCGATGAGAATTTTCAAAAAGATTTAATTACTAAGTTTTTAAAAGTCCATGAGTTACTGGATGATGAAAAAGAAATACTTGAATTTAATGATATTGTTGAGAATAAAGTAAGTGCGGATAAATCAGATATCACGCCCTTTAAAAAATGGTATATAAATAAGATTGAGTTTTCTAACTTCTTATCTTTCGGGGACAACCAAGTATTAGATTTTAATAAGGTAAAAGGTATTACCGCTGTTGAATCTAATCCACCAAACTTTGGAGGTAAGACAGTACTAACAGTGGACCTTTTGCTCTTCTTATTCTTTAACACTACAACTAAAACAAATAAAGCTGAAGAGATATTCAACAGATTTAGAGATAAGAATAAGGTTAGTGTTAAGGGAGATATTACTATCGATGGTGAAAACTACATCATAGTTCGAGAGGTGATAAGAAAACCAAAAAGAAGTGGAGAAGGGTTTACAGTAAGTACCAAGTTAGATTTCTTTAAGAAGTTAGTTGACGGTTCCTTAGTTAACTTTACTGGAGAACAAAGAAGGGAAACCGAAGAGTTCATTAAGAGGTCCATAGGTGAGATGAATGACTTCCTAATGACTATCTTAACCACATCAAGTAATTTAGAGGAACTAATAGATTCTAAACCAACAGCACGAGGTCAGGTACTATCAAGATTCTTAGGTTTAGATAGTTTAAAACTTAAAGAAGAAGCTGCTAAAGAAATAGTGTCCAACTTCAATAAACGGATGACCTCAAATCTATATAATATTGAGGATTTAAAATCAGATATTGAAATCAATAAAGAAAAGATATCAGAGGAAAAGGTTAACATTAAAACATACGATAACCAAATAAAAGATGTTAACGAAAGAATTGATAAAGGACAAAAATATCGTGATGAGTGGATACAGAAGAAACATACAGGAATTGATAAAGACTTACTTAGAGTTAATCCAAACGACTTAGATTTAGATATAAAGAATTACGAGTCTAAGGTTACAAAAACTCAGAAAGATATCTACGAACTAAACATTACGGAACCACCAAAAGGGTATGAGGAAGATAAACATGACGGAGTTAAAGAACTGTTGTTAATGTCTGAGATTAGTTTTGGTACTACTGAGTCAAAGATTAAGGATATCGAGGGGGAATTAAAAGAATTTGAAGGAGGAATTAAATGTCAATACTGTGGAATAACACTTGCTCAGTCCGAATATTCTGAGAACAAAAAATTAGAATTAATAGAACTAAAAGAATACCTTAAGAAGTGCGTAAAAGAAGTTAAGAAATATACAAAAGAAGAAAAAATATTTGTCGACCTTAAAAATCAATTTGATGTGTATGAGAAGAACAAATTGGTTAAAGAAAAGTGTGAAATACAAATAGAGTCTTTTGAGTTAAAAAAGAAAGGTGTTGAAGATATACTAAATAGGTTTAGGGAACAAGAGGTTAAAGTTAAGGAGAACAACAAAATTGATGAGGTACTGCTTAAAGCCGATATGAGATTGGACGAATTAACAAATGAAAAAGAAGAAGTCAATTCAAACATAACAACCTCAAATAACAACATAACTAAGTACAAAGATAAAATTGAAGAACTTAATGGATTCATAACTAGAATCAAAGAGGAAGAAGAAAAACTAAGAGTGTATAAGATATATTTAGAGTTGTTTGGTAAGAAAGGTATAACCAAAATGATTATGAGAAGTATGACACCTGTTATTAATTCTGAATTACAAAGACTTCTTATGGACTCTGCAGAGTTTAAACTTGAGGTACGTATATCTGAAAAAGATGAAGTTGAATTTTGGATGGTAGATAACAATACCCAAATAGAGAAACTAATGAGTAGTGGTAGTGGATATGAAAGAACTATTGCTTCACTTGCATTACGAGCGGTACTATCCAAAGTATGTTCATTACCTAAACCAAATATTGTAGTGTTCGATGAGGTGTTTGGTAAGATATCAAATGATAACCTTGATATGGTATCTGAGTTTTTTCATAAGATTAAATCATACTTCGAAAAGATATTCGTTATTACACACAACCCTATGGTTAGTCAATGGTCTGACTCTATCGTAAAAATTGAGAAGAATAAAAACGTATCAAAAGTAGTACAATGAATTGGACTGAATACTTTTTGAATATTGCGGAGACAGTTAAACTAAAATCCAAAGATAAGCGTACTCAGATAGGGGCAGTTATTGTAGGTCAGGATAATGAGATTGTGTCTACAGGTTACAATTCATTTCCTCGTGGTATTGACGATGATGTGGACGAGAGACAGGTAAGGCCTGAAAAGTATTATTGGATTGTTCACGCTGAAATGAATGCGATACTGAACGCTGCACGTATAGGAGTATCCACTAAAGATTGTACTATGTACCTAACCTGTGGAGTTCCGTGCTCTGATTGTTGTAGAGGAATTATTAATGCGGGTATTAAAAAGATATATGTCAAAAAAGAAGACACTACTCGTAATCGTGAACATTGGGACGCCCATGCGGCACGTTCAAGAGTAATGTTTGAAGAAAGTGGAGTTAAAGTTTTGTTTTATGAATAAGGAAATACTACATTATGAAAAAAGAGACCAATACTTTGCATATGAAAGTATGGTTGAGACATGTTTAAGTGAACTAAATAATAAAATAAGTGAACTTAATTTAACAGAAAAAGAATACACATACATTGAACCATCGGCTGGTGACGGTGCTTTTTTAAAAAAATTACCTATTGATAGAAGAATAGGTGTGGATATAGAACCAAGATACGAAGGTATCATAGAATCAGATTTCTTAGAATGGGAACCCGAAAATGGTAAGTATATAACAGTTGGTGGTCCACCATTTGGACACAGAGGAGATTTAGCTGTTAAGTTTATAAATCATGCATCTAAATTTTCAGATGTAGTTGCATTTATACTTCCACAGTATTTTGAGTATAAAGGTAAGTTTTACTGTGGAGATAAAGTAAGAAATTTAAAATTAGTACACTCTAAGAAAATAGGTTCTGAATTCCGATTTCCAAATGAAAAAAATATTGTTGTGGGATTAAACATGTACTTTCAGATTTGGATTAAGAGTGATGTTTGAAGAAAGTGGGGTTGAGGTTTGTTTTTATGAGTAAATTGTACTATCTTTCATGGTATGAAGAAAGGAACAAATCCATCACAAACCCTAATGATTATCAATGAGATAAAATCTGAATATAATAACATAGAAGTTACAAGTGAGAGATTCAAAAATATGGTTATTAATAGATATAACAGTATCTATAGTACAACATCTAAAGACACAATTATTGCTAATTTAAGGGAAGATGCGATGATTTATCACCAAGAGGAAATGTTTTTAACAAAATTACCGCAAGATGGTAATAAAGTTGATATTTTAGGAGCTAAAAGGGTTAATAATTGTGTAAAAATAGTTATCAGTCAACAAAAAGGTAATAATGCCTCATTTAACTCAACAAGCTTTCAGAAAACTTTAGAAAAATTACAATATTTCCTTGATAATTCTTTATTTGAACAATATTTTAACTTATTACCTGAACACCTTAATCCTAATATTTGTGGATTAAACTATGAAGTTGAAGTAATTATTGGTATGACTATCGCTTTTGGTGAAACTATTATTTTAGATAAAGAAAGGAATATAAAAATGTACGCGGGTGAAAATTATTTAACAAAAATGGGGATATGTAGTTATAATATTATAGATTTAGATATGTGGTGTATTAATAACAGTAAGATTAAAAATCATTCATATGACGCGATTTCTAAATGTTGTGATTTTGATGAAATTTATAATAAATGTATTGAAAAAATAAATTCATGATTGAAGTAAATAAAACATATAATGAGAGTTGTCTAGAAACGATGAGTAAAATGCCTGATAATTTTATAGATTGTACAGTAACGTCACCACCTTATGATGATATAAGAAATTACAATAAAAAAATAAAAGGCTTAAGTGATGAATTTAATGGATACTCATTTCCTTTTGAAGAAATTGCAAAAGAATTGTTTAGGGTTACTAAAAAAGGTGGTGTAGTCGTGTGGGTAATTAATGACGCAACACACAAAGGCTCCGAGACACTTAATTCATTTAGACAAGCTTTATTTTTTAAAGAAGTTGGATTCAGGATGCACGACACGATGATTTATCGGAAACTAAACCCAATGCCTAATGCTGGTAAAAGATATCAACAAATGTTTGAATATATGTTTGTTTTATCAAAAGGGTCACCTAAAACTACAAATATATCACTAAGAGAAAGAAGTAATAAATGTGAAGACAAAAGAACTTATAGAAAAAAGAAATTTTCACGTAATAAAGATGGGGATTTTAATGAGAACGATTATTATGTCAAAGAAATGGTTCCTGACTATAATATTTGGGATTTTTATGTTGGTTGGGGAAACACAACTAAAGACGATGTTGCATTTGAACACCCCGCAATTTTTCCCGAAGAATTGGCGAAGCGCCACATTGAGAGTTGGACTAATGAAGGTGAATTGATTTATGACCCATTCATGGGCTCTGGAACAACTTCTAAAATGTCAATATTAAGTAATCGTAATTATATAGGGTCTGAATTGTCAGAAGAATATTGTATTATTGAAAGTAAAAGGTTATCACAAATACAATCTAAATTAGACTTGTAACTACTTTTTTTATGAACGAAGAAATGATTAAAATGTTGATTGCGGTCTCAGACGCGGATGGTGTATACACAATGATAAGAGACATGGGTGAAGATGATGTGGCGGATTGGATTGAAGAAAATTATTTTGATTAATAGAAATTTTACCTTATATTTGTCTTATGAAAACAGTTATTTTTGATTTAGACGGAACTTTGGCAGACATCACCAAGCGTCGTGAAATGTCAACCAAAGAGAATGGTAAGATTGATTGGGATATATTCTTCACACCTGAGAATATTTGGTTCGACACACCCAATGAGGTTGTTATTCAAATGGCTCAGATGTTGAGTCAAAAGAATAGAATTGTAATCTTATCAGGACGTTCTAAAGGTACTAAGAATGAAACTAAGAGGTGGTTGAATAAGTTTGAAGTACCATTCGACGTAATCAAAATGAGACCCACCAGTAAAGATTGGATGTACATGCCTGATGATGAACTAAAACAACATTGGTTGGACAGTCTTTTCCATGGTGAAAAGAAGAATGATATTCTTTGTGTATTTGATGACCGTGATAAGGTGGTAAAGATGTGGAGGGATAACGGACTTCAGTGTTTTCAAGTTGCAAATGGGGACTTCTGATGGACACTATTAAAGAACTTACATATAAGAAGAGAGGTGAGGATGTTTATTATCCACCACTCAAATATTACGAGACAGATGAGAAAACCCTCGTTGCTATCTATCAGGGGTTCCGTGGCGGGAATCCTGAGTTAGATTTCATCGTCAAATATAAAGAGGAAGGAAGGCGTCTAAGGACGCCTTCCCACACTCACTGGATTGTGGACCTATTGGTTAAATGTGAAACACAAAAAGATACTGTAAAAAATTACATTAATGATATGATTGGTATGTATGATACCATACAACCATTCAATAGTATCGATGAGAGAAATGGTTACGAATTACAATACGTTAATAACCAACTACAAGAAAAATACGGTAGTCTATCTAAAAGTGGTTATTACACTGTAAGTACACTCACAACATTTATTGAGTTATTCACTAAATGTGAGAAACAGACAGAAGGTGCGTTTATGTTTTTGAACCTTCTAAAATTAGTAAAAGAGTACACTGAAGATAAAAAAGATTTTTATCAGGTGGTTGGATATTCAAAAAGAGTTTAAAATATGTTAAAAATTATGGCCTGCTCGGCATCAAAAGAGTACGGAGAAAAAGTTGCAAAATCATTTGGGACTAAATTGGTTCCTGTTAAAACAACACGATTTAGTGATGGAGAATTTTCGGTTAGTATTGAAGAAACTATTCGAGGAGATGAAGTTGCAATCATACAATCAACATTTCCACCTACAGATAACCTTATGGAGTTATTGTTATTGGTTGACGCAGCCAAACGAGCGAGTGCGAAAAAGATAATTGCGGTTGTACCATACTTCGGTTATGCTAGACAAGACAGAAAGGACCAACCAAGAGTCCCAATTGGTGCTAAACTAGTAGCTAATCTACTCACAGCTGCGGGTATAGATAGGTTGGTAACCATCGACCTTCATGCGGACCAAATACAAGGGTTCTTTGAGGTACCTGTAGACCACTTATATGCTAACACCTTGTTCGTACCTTATCTTCAGAGTTTGGGTACTGAGAATCTATGTATTGCAACTCCCGATACAGGTGGTACCAAAAGAGCAAACTCTTACTCTAAGATATTGGGTGTTGACATGGCGATTTGTTATAAACAAAGGAAAGCGGCAAACCAAATCGAAGATATGAAAGTGATTGGTAGTGTAGAAGGTAAAGATGTTGTTATCGTTGATGATATTTGTGATACTGCGGGAACACTAACAACCGCATCATCCCTTATGATGAAAAACGGAGCAAAATCAGTTAGAGCTTTGTGTACTCACGCGGTTTTGAGTGGACCTGCATATGATAGAATAAAACAAAGTTCTTTAACAGAACTTGTGGTGACAGATACAATCCCGTTAAGTGAGAATGAAATTTACTATAATAACACAGAGAAGATAAAAGTGATACCGACTAACGAACTTTTCGCGAATACTCTTCATTGTTTAACTGAAAATCGTTCTATTAGTGATACTTTTTTGGTGAGTTAAAACTTTAGACCTATATTTGTACCACAAACAAAATAAACATGTCAGAAAAAATATTCCATTTCCATCTTGAAGATGGTATGAAGAACAAGAAAACACTTGTGTGTAACTTGGTTGATGGTAGCATTAAGTATAGCTTTTATGGAGGTCATAGTAGTAGTGGTACTGCATTTGCGTTGAGTAACATGCAGGTTGGATACCGTAAAGGTAATAAACTTCCGGTAGAGAATCTACCGGGTGAAACCAAAGAAGGGTTCACTTACCGTGTTATTGAGATGATTAATAATGATAGTGTTGTGAATGTGGTTAAAGTTGTTAATACTGAAGTAAAATTTGCATAATGAAAAAACAATTGTTTATACTTAGAGGACTTCCAGGTAGTGGGAAGTCTACCATAGCAGAGTCTTTAGGTGGTTATAACCTTGAGGCGGATACATACTTCACTGACGATGACGGTGAATACAATTTTGACCCTTCAAAACTACCTGAGGCACATAAATGGTGTCAGTCTATGGTTAAAGAGTTGATGACGGAAAATGTTGAAAGAATCGTAGTATCTAATACCTCAACACAAGAGTGGGAGATGACACCATATAGAGAAATTGCGGAAGAAAATGGATACTTGGTGTTCTATTTGATTGTGGAAAATCGTCATAACGGAGATAATATTCACGGAGTTCCTTCAGAGGCTATCGATAGAATGAAGAACCGATTTGAAATACAACTTTAATATGTAAATTTACATATTAAGATAAGTATATATAAGTATAAAACACAACATATGAACAATAAAACCGAGAAATTTCAATATATGATATTTATATTTGGAGACTTCAAAAATGATGATGAGTTAGTTAAGTTAATTGCAACTCAAATATCTCCCTTTACCAATAATAACTCATATCTAAAATATAATTATGGTGACCATGGTATCGTAATGAATTTAGAAAGTCTTCTACCTTTTTATGAGATTAGAGATTATATTCATTTGGTTTTAGAAAAGGTAACTCCACAATATTTTCTTATAGAGAGACCAAAACATATGTATGCTTTTATACCTCCCGAATTAAAGTTAAATTTATTCGATTTAAATGAAGAAAATGAGAAGATTGAGCAAAAAGATATTAATTTTAAAGATATGACTAGTATCATAGACAGCTTTTTGTTAAATGCCGCGTCTACTATATTACCTGAAAACTTTCTATCAGAAGAAAAAATGAACGGACTGTATGACAATATTATGACCAAAGTCAATGAAGAAAAACCAAGTATGGACGACATCCTTGAAAAAATAAAAGAGAACGGTATAACCTCTTTAACCAAACAAGAAAAACAAATTTTAGATGAATACTCAAAAACTTAATTTAATGAACAATCAAAATCCTATTAATCAAGACGAGATACAAATGTATCTTAAAGATATCCGTAAGATTAAAGTTATGACACCAGAGAGAGAAAGAGAACTGGCAAAAATCATATGTTCAACTGAATGTACTGAAAAACAAAAAGAAGAAATCTACCAAGAGCTTTTACAGGGTAATCTAAGGTTTGTTATTACAGTGGCTAAACAGTATCAAAATCAGGGGTTAGACTTAAGTGATTTAATTGCTGAGGGTAATTATGGACTCATGAAGGCGATAAAAAACTTTGATTGGACTAAGAACCTAAGATTTATATCTTATGCTGTTTGGTGGATTAAACAGTCAATTTTACAATCACTAAATGAGAATTCTCGTACAATCCGACTACCGGTAAATGTAGTTCAAGACTTATATAAGGCTAAAAAAGAATGTCAAAAGACAAATAAAGAGATGGATTCAAAATTCACTTCTTTACCCAAAGTGACAGGTTTAGATAATCATATCAATGAGGAAGGCGATACATTAATTGATTTAATTGAGAATGAAAACTCTATTAGTCCTGACGCGGCTTTTGATGATGACAAAGCTTTAAAAGGTAAATTATTTGCGATTATGAAAACTTTAGATGAAAGAGAGCAAGTAATTGTTAGAGATTATTATGGGATAAGTGGGACACCTAAAACTTTAGAAGAAATAGGTAATGATTTTAACCTTACGAAAGAAAGAGTTAGACAAATTAAAGAAAAGGCGTTAAGAAAACTCAGGAACGAGAGTAGTATACTTTTTGATTATTTATAATAACTTAGTCTATTTATAGGTAGACTAAAAATAATCAAATGAGATTTATACAAAGATTAAAAGAAATATTATTCCCGACCATGGTTGCACTATCTGCGTTGTCAGTTAGTGCTTCTGCGGCATTCTATTCAATAACTGGATTAAGTAAATTGTTTGCAGGTGCAAGTTTTGAAGTAATAATTATGGCTTCTTCATTAGAAGTATCTAAACTTATTATTGCATCATTACTATACCAGTATTGGGGTGAATTAAATAAAGTGTTAAGGTTCTATTTAACAGTAGCAGCAACTACATTAGTGATTATTACCTCTATGGGTATATATGGATTTTTATCTGCCGCCTATCAAGAAACTGCATCAAAATCAGGTATAATTGATAAACAGATTAATTTATTAGATGTTAAACGGAATCGTTTTATTGAAAATCGAGAATATATTATAGAAGAAAAGAAAATCGTTGAAGAAAGTATATCATCACTTAGGAATGGAATTTCAAACAACGTAATTCAATACAAAGACAAGGAGACAGGTCAAATAATTACCACAACATCATCTTCTAATCGACGAGTTTTACAAGAACAATTAGATGAGGCAATAGGAAATAAAAATAATTTATCAATAAAATTAGAGTCAGTCACAGATTCTATAACATCTTTAGATATTAAAATATTAGATATAGAATCTAATTCTGATGTAGCGGCTGAATTAGGTCCGTTAAAATACTTAAGTGAGTTAACAGACTTACCGATGAATAAAATTATTAATTACTTACTATTAGTTATAATTTTTGTATTTGACCCACTTGCGATTGCACTTGTAATCGCGGCTAATTTCTTATTTAAAACTATAAGAAAAAAAGAAGATAATGATGACTTATCACAAAAAAACAATACTATTATTATAGAAGAACCAAAAGAAGAAATCATAGAAGAACCAAAAGAAGAAATCATAGAAGAATCAAAAGAAGAAATCATAGAAGAACCGAAAGAAGAAATTATAGAAGAATCAAAAGAAGAAATCATAGAAGAACCGAAAGAAGAAATTATAGAAGAACCGAAAGAAGAAATTATAGAAGAACCGATTACAATAGAAAAAGTTCAAAACAATAAAAGGTTAGTTTATAAAAAACGTAATGATAAAAGTTAATGTTATTGATGGTTTTAAACCTGTGGGGAGATATAAGAAAAAAAAACAAATAATCCTTACACATACTTCTAGAAATCTAAAAGATTATATTTCTTCATTAAAGTACAGATATAATGGGGATAATAAAAAACTACCACACTTTATTATCGGAAGGGAAGGAGATGTATATAACACAATCCCAACGGATACCTATAGTTATTATATGGAAACTAACAATAACAACAAACAATCTATAGTTATTTGTTTGGAAAATTTAGGGTGGTTAAGAAAAAACCCTTTAACTCACAATTTTATTAATTGGATAGGTGATATACATGAAGATGAAATATATAGTAGAAAATGGAGAGGGTATCATTTTTGGCAACCATACACAGACAACCAAATGGATTCATTAGTTAATATAGTAAATAAATTATGTGATGATTATGAAATACCTAAAATAAGTGTAGGTCATAATGTTAAGGTAGATAAAATAGAAAAATTTAGAGGAATATCTAGCAATAGTAATTATGATATAATTAATACTGATTTGAATCCTGCTTTTGATTTCGACATATTTATAAATAAAATAAAAGATGAGTAACCAATACGACGAAATCAAAAATTTACTAAAAAGTAGTAGAAACTTAATGGGTGTTAGTGGATTAGAAGAGTCTAAAAAAACTTTAATTAAAAGTGGACTATTAAAAGAAATGGACATTAAACCCGATAACTTAGCCGTTGATAGTGAGGAGGAGATTGAATTACAAACTCAACCTCAAGAAGATAAGCAAAAGACCTATAGGGTGTCTGGAGGTTTAATAACACTTCACGGAAAAGATAAACAAGACTTAGAACTATCCACAGATGAAAAGTTATCTTACCAAGAGACAATGGATGATTTTGTTAACGAAGTATCTGACCTATCTGACTTTGGTACGTTAAATATTTACCCTAGTAATGTTGATTGGTCAGGTAAAGTAATTGATTTTGATTTAGAATTTTATTTTACTATAGGAGAAAATAATGGTGTGTATATTAACGGAGATATGATTAAATTAGATACGGAGTTAGTTGAGTTAATAAATAAGTTAACATCCTTTTATGAAAAGTTTAAATCAAAATGGGCCAAAACTTTAGCGCAGAGAAAGAAGACTATGCCTGCAGGGGAAGAGTAAAAAATATAATAATTTTTACTTTAGTTATTGTAATTATTTTTTTAAGTAAGTGTGTAGGAGATAATGAGGTAATCGTATCTGAACCGATAACTATTATTGAAACTGAAACGTTACTGGATACCATAGAGACTGTGACGACTAAAACATTATGGAAAACAAATACACACTTCATATATGATACAGTGATTATTAATGTACCTATAAAAGTGGATACTTTAAATATTATCCAAAAATACCGAAAAAAAAACGTATGTATCGATACACTACAGATTGATAGTATAGGTTATGTACAGGTGATTGATACCATATATAATAATAGTATCCTATCAAGAAATTATATTCCCGAAATAGATATACCTATTAAAACCATTAGAACAGTAGAAAATATTAATAAGTTAGAATTATATGCTGGTTTTGGGGCAAGATATAACATGGAAAAAGTTAATTGGATGGGGTTAGAAGGAGGGGTAAAAAATAAGAAAGGAAACCTATTTATTTTAGGTATAGGAACAGATACAGAAAATAATTTATCAGTTGGAGGAAGTATTCATTGGAAATTAAAGAGTGAGTGATATTTATATGTGATGGCACTAAGTAATACAGATAAAAAAGATATCGAAGTGATAGTCAGGAAAGAGATTAAAGACTTTCTTAACTCTAGCACACTACAACAATTCGAAAAAAAAATTGTAGACAATATCCAAAAAGAAATTAATAACGGAAAGATACGTGGTGATATAAACGAAATAGTGACTAAAATCATGAAAGAGTTCTATAAGATTATGTGGACTAGAAGAAGTTTTTGGGAACCATCTTTAAAAAATGTTAAGTAATGGATTCAGTTAATCAACAATTTAAAAAAGCCTTAAGTAGTGAATTTAAAGATGCTGGGACACAGATTACCACAGGTAAAGACCCACTACCGATTAAAACTTATGGGACTATGATGACTAGTTTGAGTAAAGCTCAAAAAGAGGTAAAGGAAGAGGATTATGATGAGTTTTTCGATGAGGTTACTAAAGTTGAGGCCAAAGAAGCTACAGGTTCAGCCTCATCGGGGTCTTTTGAAAAACCAATGTTTACTGAACCCGTTAAAAACACATTGTTCCAACCCGATACTGAAACTAAACTAACTAAATCTGTGAATGAAGATGAAATACCTGGAGGATTGGCTGACGGAATGACTGTTGGTGATTTAGCCAGTAAACATGAGGTCGATATTGAACAACTTTTAGACAAAATGGAAAAAGGTGTTAATGTTGAAATGGAGCACACTAATGATAAGTCTATTGCAATAGAAATAGCCATGGACCATATATATGAAGATTTAAATTATTACGATAAGTTAGAAAAAATAGAAGGTGATTCACATAAAGAAGAATCTACAGAAGCTACTACATCGTCGTCTGCTGGTGTATATGACGCACCATTTGGAGCACCAAAAAGAGACCCACTAAAGATAGATACACCTAAGAGTGTTTACAATAACTTAAGGTCAGTAAAAGATAAAAACTTTCCAAAGCTTGGAGGACCTGGAAGTACCTTTGTAAGAATCAAAGATGAATGTAAAAAGTTCCCATACTGCAACCAAGGGGATATTAAGGCTTTAGAATTCTTTGAGAATAGCTTAGTTAAAGAAGCCATAAAAAATATATCAAACAGATATAGTTTAAATGAAGATTACATAAAAGGTGTTATTTTAGAAAACACTAATATTTATTATAAAAATACTGATATGAATAAAGAACTTGAAAATATGATTGATGGTATCGTCGATAAAGTACTTTCTGAAGAAATACAAAAAAAAGTAAGCCGAATCACTGAAAGTGATAGTGAACAAATTGATGAGATGGAAGAATATTATGAGACCGCTAAGAGTCGTAAAGAAGAGCGGTTAGAAAATATGGGTAAAATGCCTGAGGATAGGAGTCAGTATGGTAACCGTGACTCTGAAGTGGTAGGTGTCTACTCTAATATAGATAAACAACGTGAAGAAATGAGTGAAGAAGATGTTGAAGAAGGTAATGCTTTTGTCGGTGCAAGGGCCAAAGCCATTGAGAACGGTGAAGATGAATTTAAAGTTAATGATAAAATTTATAAAGTCACTGATGAAGAAGGAGAAACCACAGAAGCTACTACTGCTTCATCATCAGGTTCGTTTAGTGCTCCTTTAGATTTTCATGAAGGTAAAAAAAATATACAGTTGAGTGAAGAGGATATGGTAGATTTGATTGAAAAAATAATCGAAGAACAAAAAATAGAAGGAATTACGTCTCAAAACAAGGCTTTTAAACAAACCAAAAAAGATACGGATAGTTATATGAAGGAGTTAAAATCTAGATTGGTAGACTTCTTAAAAGGCTCCAACGGTAAGTATGAGATGAATCCCAAAAAATTTCCATCAGGAAATGGAGACCTTAAAGATGACAAGATGATGTATACCGCATCAGATGGTGTTGAAGAATATATAAAACAGATTGCTCGTTCAGGAGGGCAAGAGAATTTAAGTTACGACCAAATTAAACCAGATGAAGAATGGTTAGATAAAAATATTTTAGGTTCTTCTGATACGGGTAATAATCCTGAATGGGCCAATGCGGTGGCTACGGATGTTGGTGATGAAGTTAAAGATAGAAAAGATAAAAATATTTTAGCTAAATTAAAAGATAAATCTTACAACAAGGCTATACAGCCGGTTAGTGACATTGCGGGTCATAATAAAAGTGATGAAAAGTTCGCAGGTATAGAGGTGAGTGAATCTAAAAAAGATAAGAATAAATTAAAAATTAACGAGAATATTGATAGAATGAAGAAATTATTCTCGCACAATTATAAGTCACAATAATAAAACTTATCATTCATTTTTTATTGGTCCGTATTATATTTCTTATATGAAGAGATATAATCCGGACCAATTCTTTAAGTGGTTATCTGAACCTATGAGAAAGGAAGACATACATACATGGAATATGGCTCATAATATAATGCCAGAATTGACAGAGTTATTTAAAGACTTCTGTTTCTCCTTTTATTACTTAGTTAGGGATACATACTTAGGGGATAGTTATAACGACTCTAAAGAGACTAAAATAGGTATGACGACATCAGATAAAGTCAAACACTATGAATGGTGTTGGAATAGAACCATAGACAACTTTAGAAAAGAAAATATAGTCTTCAAATTTAGTGAATCAGACGAAGAGTACTTCAAAGAATTTTTTTTCGAGGTATTTTATGACCAAGAAGATAAGGAAATGAGAGAGGCACTCAACGACTTTCTAAAACAGATGTTTAACAGAAAAAGACCAACCAGTAAGTCCGATTTAGAGATGTTTACTGATGTTTACAAAACACTTGAAAGGTCTTTACATATTTAAAAAAGTGGTTATCTATTTACTATAACTGTAAAAAAATTACTTTTTTATAGAATAATAAAAACAAAAAAATTACAAAAATGGAAACTTTAGAAAACATTAAGACGCTTGTCGAAACACTATCGGTAGATACTGTTAAATTTTACGGAGGTAATAAATCGGCAGGTACTAGAGCTAGAAAGTCAGCACAGGAACTAAAAGCTTTACTCCAAGATTTAAGAAAAGAAATTTTAGAAGAAAGAAACAAGTAATATGAATATAGAGATACCTATAATGGGATATATCATCACTTTTTTATTTGTTTTTGCAATAATTTCATTACTTAGGTTGTTGTTTAAATTTATTAGTGCGTTGTTGTCCACACCACCTCAAAAGTTTATACTGGATAATAACGCACTAATTTATTACGGGATATGTATATCTTTTTTAATTACAGTTTTATTTAATATTATAACATGATGTCGTACTATAATTTTATAAGTTCCACTAAAAATTACCTTAAGTCGGTTAGGGTTATAAAAGACTATATAAGTTTTGATATGTCATTTCCTGATAAATGGGTAATTTTAAAAGAGCATTCAGAAGGAATTGAAATAATTAAAAACAAAGGTGAAAACGGAAGAATTATAATATCTTTTGTGTCGCCCTTTAAGGAAGAATCTATTAATAAAATAGAAAGTACCACTAACTCGATAATTAAATTCAATATCGAGAAAGAGGAGAAAGAAAAACTATTTAAAAATAAAGTTCAGGAGTTAAAGAGTATTTTTGAAGATAAAAAGTTAGATACCTTAAAGAACCTTAAGTTTGATATTGATGAGTTTACCCTATTAACTAATAACGTTGAAGAAAATGGACAAAGTTCAGAAGGAGATAGAGAGGTTGAAATTACAGATAGAGAAAAATCAACAGAACCTAAAACAGCATAAACAAGTTCTTATTAAAGAAATAAAAAGTACTCAAAAACCCATAGTAGAGAGTAAAATTAAGGAGGAAGAAAAATATTCATTATGGAAAAGAATCAAGAAAACTTTGGGGATAATATAAAATCATTCGCGGAAATCGCAGATTTAATTGAGAAAAATTCTTTACTAAAGGATGAAGAGGTGCAGATAAAACTTAATTTAGAAAAACCTAAATACGATAAAATATTAAAGCACTTTAGAGAAATTGATTGGAATTCAGAAAAGTTTTTTATTACCTTTGGTAAGGTTAGTTTTAAGTTCGTTTTGAAAAAGTAGTCTTTTGTCTATAAAGTTTTTTCTTATTAAATCCATTTTTTTCTAATACTCCATATAACCATTTACGTTGAGTTTGAGTACTATCTTTAATAAACATAGCGTCACTCCTTCCTAACTCTCTAAATGAAGACTCTAGAGTGTCTATTAGACGTTCAGAGTCTTCTGTGTTTTTTAAAGAAAATAAACTAAAAACTTCATCTATTTGAATAACAATTTTATTATTTAACTTGGATATAACTTTAAAGTCTTTTTTCTTACAATATTTTGTTATTAGCTGATTAAAAGATATACGATAAGATGATTGCCAATCATAAATTAATTCCTCTAACTTATAGTCTGATATATTTTTAATTGTGTAGTCTGATTGGTCATCCATAAAAACTCGATTATTTCTACCAACCTCATCCATTTTATATAAGGGTAATTGATAGTCGTCTATTTTAGAGAGTAGTGCTAACTCGTATTTAACCTTTTCCGAATTTTCATACTTAGTGTCAAATAAAACGTCATTACTTTTCAATAAAGAATTAAATTTAGATAATGCGTTTTTCTCTGTAGAATAACCTTTGATAATTTTTTTCTTTTTCTTATTCTTAAATAATACTATTATAAAATTTTCCATACATGAAGGATTACTATAAAATACTAGGTGTTAATAAAAAATCAACAAAAGATGAGATTAAGAAGTCTTATAGAAAGTTGTCTAAAAAGTATCATCCCGACATTAATCCCGATGGAGGGGATAAATTCAAAGAGATTGTTGAGGCATATGAAACACTAACGGACGATAATAAAAGAGCGAAGTACGATAACCCTAATCCTTTCAATAACCGAAGAAGTAATGGATTTGACCCTTTTTCTGATTTTATGCATCAGTTTAGAAATCAAAATAAAAAAAAGAGAAGAAGTCCAGACAAAAAAATAAATGTACAAATTAACCCTATTGAATCCTTTAAAGGTGTTAGTAAACCGATAACCTATCAAACAAACAATACCTGTAATACCTGTGCTGGAAGTGGAGGTAAGAAGAATGTATGTCAAACTTGTAAAGGAAGTGGTAACATAAGAAGAAAGATGGGCTCAGGGTTTGTTAATCATATAATTGATACTCCATGTAACTCCTGTAATGGAGTGGGTGAAATTATGATAGACCCATGTTTTCATTGCCAAGGTAAAGGGGTTAAACAAAAAATAGAGAATATAACTGTAGACATTCCGTCAAATATAAATACGGGGGAATATTTAAGAGTTAAGGGTAAGGGTGATTTTACACCTAATTTAGGTTTTGGTGATTTAATATTACAAATCGAAGTAATCAATAGTGATAACTTTGAAAAAATTAATCATGATTTAGTTTATACTAAATCTGTTAAACTATATGATTTAATTATGGAAAATGAGATTAGTCTTCCTCACCCTGATGGTGAAGTATTAATAAGTATTCCTAAAAATACTGAGACGGGTAAACCATTAAGGTTAAAAGGTAAGGGATATAAAACTAAAAGTGGGATGGGTGATTTTTACGTTAAAATGAGTGTAATTAACGAAATCATGGACGAAGACATGAAAAATAAGATTATAGAAAAATTAAAAGAGTGAAATTATATTTTGTATTATTTTATAAGTTCCGTATATACCAGAAATTAATATATAAAATGACAATATTATCATTGATGTCTGAGAAACATTTAAACCTTTATTACAGGTTTTACACTCTTCTTTTTTTTCTTCCATTATATTTATATTTTGATGAATAGTATTATTAAACGTGTTATTAAATCCTACTTAGAGGAGAAAGAACAAAGTAATGATAAGGGAACTCGTAAGATGAGTAAATCTTATTGTGAAAAAACGCTTTGTAAAGATATGGGGTTCTCACAGAAAGCTTCGTGTAAACCTTATAAGAATTGTTATAAGTAATATTGTTTCTTAATTGTTAACACAAGGCTAACATATTAGATAATGTGAAATTTTGAATAATCTATTTCTATATATGATTAGAAATTTATTATTATGAAACTAACACTAACATTTTTAATGTTATTATTCAGTTGTAGTCTCCTATCCCAAAAAATAGGTTATGAGATGAGAACCAACGGAAAATCCTACATAACATTTAGTCACAAAATTACTGAAAAGGGAGGACTTGAACTCAGACACAAAACAAAGTTGGATGAGAATAGAGTCACATACAGACACAACTTTAATTTTACGGAATCACCGATAATATTTAGTGTACCACTACATTATAAGATTGAAAATAACCTACCAACGTTTGAACCTAGATTAATTTATAAATTTGAAAAGTTCAAACTTTGGGTACAACAAGAATTTTGGTATGATAAATTATATAATTTAGCGGTGGCTGTTGACATACCATATAAAAATAATAAATTTACTTACAGGATTGGATGGGATAATTCTAAAACCATAAGATTCAGATTTTCTATAAAAATTTAAAAATATGACATTACTTTCATTAATAGGATTTACATTGGCGGGTTACTCAGTAATTGCCAATGATAGTGTACAAACGCTCGGCACATGGATTGCATCAAATAAAGAAAAATTTAAATGGTATGTATTATGGTTAGCCGCTTCATCCGTAATGGCTTTCACATTAATATATGGATGGAATGTATATGACGGTGACATATCCTTTGGTAGATTAGATAAGATACCCTTCCAAGAAGTACAGTGGTATCACGCACTTGCACCTCTTGCTTTAGTTGCCCTAACAAGAAAAGGTATTCCTGTGTCTACATCATTTTTGGTATTATCGGCTTTTGCGTCAACATTTGTATTAGAGAAGATGTTAATGAAAAGTATTGTAGGATATGGTCTGGCAGCTGTGGCGGCGTACGGATTATGGTTCTTAATATCAGGAGTATTCAACGAAGATAACGACATAAAAGAAAGTAATAAAAAATATTGGAGAATAGGACAATGGTTAACCACAAGTTTTTTGTGGTTTACGTGGCTTTCACACGATATCGCAAACATCGCAGTGTTCTTACCAAGACAACTTTCAGTTGTTGAACTGTCAGGTGTTATAACCTTTTTTACTATAGGATTGGGATGGATATTTTATCAACAAGGTGGTAAGATACAACAGATAGTTCTTGACAAACAAAATACAAAATACGTTCGCTCAGCGACTTTAATTGACTTAGTGTATGCTTTCCTACTATTGTATTTTAAACAATTAAATAACGTCCCTATGTCAACTACATGGGTATTTGTTGGATTGTTGTGTGGTAGAGAACTTGCTTTAAACACATACCTAACTAAGAAAGGTAATTTAAAACAAGTATTTCCTATAGTAGCTAAAGATTTCTTAAAGTTATTAGTTGGTCTACTTGTTTCAGTAGCTATAGTATTATTAATACATTATGTATAAAGGTTTCGCAATATTCGACATACTTTTTTAATCCTTTCAATCTCAATAATAACTATATCCGTTATATCTGTATTGATTGAAAAATTAAAAAATCAAGATTAATTTGCTTTTTGAATTTTCTTTACTATATTTGTGGTAAATTGAAAAGTATGCTTAGTTACATCGGAGGAAAAAGTAAAATAGGTAAATGGATTGTACCATATTACCCAAAAGATATGGAGACATACGTCGAACCATTCGGAGGAATGTTTTGGTGTTACTATAACATGGATTTGGATGAGTACCCAAACCTTAAGAATATTGTATACAACGACTTTAATCCGTTGAACTACAATCTCTTTATGTGTGTACAGAACCCGTCAGAACTTCTTAAATCTATTGAGTCTATTCCCTGTCAACAACGAGGGGTGGAGAATACACCTACAGAATACAAAGACTTATTCAAAGAATTTCAATCTGAGATATTCGCAGACGACTTTGAAATAAACTACCCTGATTATGATGTTGCTGCTAAGTACGCATACATTATCACACAGGTATTTAGTGGTAGTAAACCTGAGACATCAAACTATATCGATTTGAAGGGAAAGTACAAATCAAAGTACCTTACGTTTAGAGATAAGTTGAAGAACGACAAGTGGTTAACTAAGTTCGACAAAATTAATGTGGTTGAAAATATGGACTTCGAGGAACTCATTAACAAGTACGATGGGGATAAGTCATACTTTTATTTGGACCCACCTTATTGGAAGACTGAGAACTACTACTCCAACCACGATTTCGATAGGGACGACCATGAGAGATTGGCGAATGTACTCACAAATGTGGAAGGAAAATTTTCACTTTCTTACTATGAATTTGAACTTTTAAGTGAATGGTTTCCAAAAAAACAGTATCTTTGGGAAGAGAAACAATTCGTAAAAGCGGCAGCAGCTAGTAAAGGTAAGACTCAGAACAAAGGAACAGAACTACTTATTTTGAACTACAATCTGTAATCTTTTACACTTAGAACATATTTATATGAAAAAGAAAGAGATGAAATTTAGTGGACTACTTAAAGGACTCATTATTGAACAGGGTCGTTATGAAATCTTGAAAAAGACTTACACCGAACCTAAAAAGAAAGGTGAAAAGGTAAAACCTGCTAGAATGAAACCTGAGCAGTTAGATACTATTATTTTAGCCGACCCCACTACTCGTAGAGATGGTGATAAGATTAAAAAGGCTGGTACTTACAGTCCGTGGTTAATTAAACAATTTTTGAAATTAGAACCTGACTCAGATTATGGTACTCCACAGTTTAAAGAGGAGATGACCGAACTACAAAGACTATTCTTTGAGGATTTGTTTAAAACAACCGAAGACCTTCAGAAATTTGATAGGTTTAAAAGTCAAATTGAGCAAGAAAAAAGAGATATAAACAAACATAGTATCGATAGCCTTATGGATATAACTGCCGACTTTAGTTTAGATAAGACTAAGGCAACTAAGGACGAAAAAAAGGCGGCAGCGACAACATATGAACATCCTGGGGGTGAAATTATTCACAGAGGTCCTGAGTGGACGGTTGCTAAAATTGAAGACCAAGGAGAATTAGGAAGAGACGCGGCATGTTTCTACGGCGGAAATAGTCTGCGTTCAGGTAAAGGTGAAACAGGGTGGTGTACATCAGCACCTGGTTTGAAATGGTTTAACAATTATATTAAAGACGGTCCTTTGTATGTGGTTATACCTAATGAACCTAAACCATTTAGAAGTGATGACAGAACTACAGGTGAACAGTCAGGTTTACCGGCTCTTAGATATCAGTTCCATTTCCCAAGTAATCAATACATGGACCCTGATGACCGTCAGATTAACTTAGTTGATTTCTTAACTAAAAATCCTGAACTTAAAGAAGTATTTAAACCTGAGTTCATGAATGGATTGACAGGTACTGAGGGAACTTCAGTTTCGGTTGAATACCCAAGAGACTCGGCATCTAAGTTTATCGCTCTTTATGGGTTTGATGAGTTCTTTGATAATCTACCCGATAATTTGGAAAGACTCGATTTTGTTAAATCAAACAGTAGATATAGTGGTGATAATGACAATAATGATTTGTCGGTAGAACTACCAAAATCAATAGGTAGGTTTAAAAATCTAAATGCTCTTCATTTGGAAGGTATTCTAAACAAACTACCTAAGGAGATTGGTGAACTTAAGGATTTGGTATTCTTATCACTCCCTAACAATCCAAATCTAACAAGTCTACCCGAAGAGATTTCAAAATTGAATAACCTCCAAGTGGTTAACTTAAAGAATAGTCCAAACGTTAAAATACCTGACGAAATTGAGAATAATAAAGATTTACATATCTTTAGATAAGACTTGGTATTTATCGTTATGGAAGACTTTGAAGAAAAGTATGGATTACTTGTGAAGTACATGTTACCTTCAGTAAATAGATGTATTGATAAGATTGAATTCGATGGATTTGTTTCTGGTGGTGAGTCGTTGGCAATTGACAATCCCAAAGATGAATTTGAAAAAAGAATGAACGATAGGTTCAATGAATACATTACTCCTAAAATCAAAATATCATTAAAGGAAAGATGTAAAGGAATGAGGGGTATAGATAGTATGGGATTGAAGGGTGATATTTTCGGTAAGTTAACAGAAATACATTCTACATATTTTAAAGATAGGAGTCTGAATGCGAATGTAAGATATATTGATATTGTACCATTTATTAAATAAAATTTACTGATATACTTATATCAATAAATTCTTATTATCAAAATTAAAATGAAGAAATTTTTATTTACTTTACTATCTGCTACATTCTTATTCGGGTGTACTCCAGAACCTGAACAAATTGTAGTACTACATGAAGGTTCATTTTCTTTCTGTGGGGCATCAGGTGCCGTACCTACAGGTAAAAAAATAACTGTACAAGGAACTGAGTTCGATGAAGGTTGTGCAATTTGTCCTGTTATGAACGGACTATCAATCTCCAATTTGGCTATGGAAGGTGAAAGTGGAACATGGGGAGAATTCAATGTAAAAGGGAATCAACAAACTCCTGATGGTACCGATGAAACAACATGGTCGTTCTTTTGGTTCTTTACATCAAATGATACCGTACCACAATTTAATCCTGAAACCAATGGATGGGAATGGTTACCTCCAACTAATCGTAAATTTATTGTTGATACAAATTCACCAAGTACGAGTATGAGTAATATGTTCGCAATGCCATGTGATATAATAGATACTCTTGATAATGGTATAATTTTGTCAAAGTGTTATGGACCTTTGAATGAAGCAGCAGTACCATTAAGATTTGCAATTCCTGTAGATTCAGGTATGACTTCTGTTACTGCAGCAAAAGAAGGGTTTCCATATCCTGTAGGTACTCCAATACCTGTTAACTAAATTGATTTAAAGATGTTGTGATTTGAAGACCTCTCCAACACGGGGAGGTTTTTTTATTTGTATTGGTATTTATCGGTATGAGAGATTTAATTAAGAAAGTTTTGTACGAACAATACGAAATTGAGAATAATAAAGATTTACATATCTTTAGATAAGACTTGAAAATAACCTTTAAAACGGTTATTTTCATTTTACATAGATTTTAAAAAAATAATTAAATGAGTGATGTTGACGTGCAAATATATCTTTCACAGATAAAAACATTCTTTAACGAAAATCCAAAAGAATTATATACTTTGATTGGTGACTCACCTGCTGATAATTTTTTCGATGCAGTATATGATATGGCATTAGTTAACCACAGAGAAGGTAATGATATACAACTCACCCAAAAACAGATGATAGAGGTTATTTTAAAGTTGAATACGGTTAAAAGTAAAAAAGAATTTACAGTAACTATGGAAAGTAAATTTGGTAAAATATATTTAAATTGAGTTGAAAGTTCAGAAATTATATTTTACTCTTTAGTAAATTAAACTTATTATGGGTGAAACTATACTTTACGAAAAAGAAGGTACAATTAACATATTAGAACATTTTAAAAATAGTTGTGACATAAGTAATCCAGACTCCGAACAACGCAATTTAAAATACGGAAAATTCTTTTTTGAAAAAGATGAGATAATCAAAGACGAAGAGGTAAAAAAGTTTTATTCTGATAAAACTAAACAATTACACCTTATTAAAATAAAAGTGAAAATTGTTCAATCAGGTGATAAGGTCAGTATCAGATTTTATCATAAAATTTTTAAAAGATTGGTCGGTAGTCAATATTTCCGAGTGAATAAAGAAATAAGTTTTGTCACATATAACACTAAAAGTAAAAATTTTTATCACGGACACATATCCAAAAAACGTAAAAAGATAATATCCAAAAGAATTAGATGTAATGGATTTCAATTACCATTCTTAACAGAAATAAAATTAGCCATAAGAAGACACTTTAATCACGTAGTAAGTAAAAATAAAGATTGGAAAGATATGATTTCTACAACCAATAACTTTAATACTATAGGAGATGAGGTTGCACTACAAGCAATAAAAATATTTATTAATCAGATATATAAACGAACCAACATTTTAATGGAATATACGTCAAACCACTTAGAGGGTGAAATGTATAAATTATACTTAAAAGTTAATGGAGTGTCTTATCCCGACTCGGTATTACAATATACCGTATTACAAATTCCAAAAAGAGAACTTATCAAAAAGGGAAACTTAACACAGTACTTTATGGATAAAAACAAATTAAAAGGTAGGAGAGTCAGAAAGATATTAAATCAAGGGAGAGACATTGACTTTTTTACTTTATTTGAAGTATTTCACAATTTAGGTGTAGACTATTTTAATAAAATAAGAGAAAGTTTTTTTAGTAAAAGTAGTGTGGGTATGTATTCTACTTGGTTTAATTTGGTTGATTTTAATAAAAGGTCTTACTTTTACCTTAATAATAATGATAAAAAAAGGATAGTTAACTTAATTAATGATAATAAAGATATGAATTGGTCAATTATAAAAGACCATTTACATATTATAAAATCTTTAAAAAGGTATGGAGAAGACTTCAGGATGAAATTCACTAACATATCACAGTTTAATGATGAACATTATTCTATAAGTGAGTTAGTTGAAACATATAAGAAAGGTAAAATAAAGAGAATATATAATGACCATACCTTTCAGGTTATAGAAGTACCCATAGAAGGATGGTCAAACGAAAGTTATCACCCTGTCGTATTAACAAGTTCAGGGGATTATAATGAGGAGTCTCAGGTACAGTCTAATTGTGTTAGAACCTATATTGAAAAACCTGAATCTTTAATCATATCATTAAGAAAAAATGATATAGAGGGTAACGATAGGGCAACAGTAGAATATAAAATATTAAAAAATAGTTTAAATAGAACTCAAAGTAGAGGAAAATTTAATAGTAATTTAGATGAGACGTGGGACGTCGCCTTGGAAGTGTTAGATAATAGAATTGAATTATTATTCAATAATAATAATTTTGATTTACCTAAAATGACTAAAGAGTTTAGTAACGGTAAAGTAATTAAAACCAAATCATATTTTTATAAAAATAAAAAACTTAATAGTGGTTTTGATTATTTGATATGGGAAGATAATATTGAAAGTACAGATGAATTTATAGATTTCGACTTACCTATAGATTTCGACTTACCTTTTTGACTTATTAAAAAAAATGTCATATATTTGTTGAGTAAAACATTTTAAATAATAAAAAATTATGGCAAAAATTGCAGGAGGTTATGAAACCAAGAACACAGTAAATCGTCCCGGAGTACACTCCAAGACGAAAAATTCCAAAAACAAAAATTCCAAAAATTATAAAAAGACTTATCGAGGGCAAGGGCGATAATAAAAAACTACACACTAAGACTTTTCTTATAATTAAGTTCGATTATTCTTAGTGAGTTTAAAATTACAAATATGGCAAATCACGTAAGTAACAACATCCGAGTTATCGGAAATGAGAAAGTACAAGAGCGTATGAATGAATACATCGAAACTCTTGACGGATTAGATTATGCGAATACCGGTGGATTCGCAAAGGTATTTTATAGCGACCCTGAACTTGGTGAAGGGGGAGGAACCATGAATTCATGGGCAACCGAAAATATAGGTTCTAAATGGGCGTACTTTGAACACACTATAGATGATAATGAAATTAAAGTCACATCTGCATGGTATCCAGTTAGAGAATTTATGATGCATCTTTATAATCTACTTGTTAAATTAGACCCTGATGTGGCAATAGAAAATAGATATGAAGATGAATCATACGACCCAGTTGGAGGTACTTTAGTTCATAAAAACCAAATATTCACGGACGAAGATGATGACTTTGAATATCCTGATGAAGATGATATGGAGGATGAAGAGTCATATGAAAACGCTATGATGGAGTTCTATGACAGTGTGGGTACTACACAGGATGCTTTTATAGAAAGAGGTTACGCATTTATTAATGACGGGGAAGGAGACCCCTTCGTGTTTACGGAAACGAAAACCGAAAAAACCACATAAATTGAATTTAGAACTACCCTCAGAGTGGGGGTAGTTTTTTATTATATAAACAACCAATAAACACTTAAAAAAAAACTAATGAAATTAATTAATCGATTGTTTATGTTAGGAGTAATGATGGTCTCAACTACGAGCCTATTCTCCCAAATTACAGGTAAAGTTGTTGACTCTAAGACAGGTAATGAGCTCATCGGAGCGAATGTCTATCTTGAAGGTAACACACGAGGAACATCAACTAATGTATCAGGTGAATTCACTCTCGACAGTGAGGCTACAGGAAACTTAGTTGTACGTTTTATCGGGTATGAAACAATAACTGTACCAGCACTAAAAGATATGGGTACCATATCATTAACCGCTACGGCGTTGGGTTTGGATGAAGCATCCGTAATCGTAAACGTTGTTGACTTTGCGAAAGTGAGGGAAACACCAGTTGCGGTATCAACTATTGGTCCATCAGAGATTGCTTTGAAGGTCGGAAACCAAGAATTCCCTGAAATCATGAATAGAACACCTGGTGTCTATGCTACGAAACAAGGTGGTGGTTACGGAGACTCAAGAATATCTCTTAGGGGTTTCGACCAACGTAACACATCATTCCTAATTAACGGTCAACCTGTTAATGACATGGAAAACGGATGGGTATATTGGTCTAATTGGCAAGGTCTTACCGATGTTGCTTCAGGTATTCAAATCCAAAGAGGATTGGGTGCAACACGTTTGGCGGTTCCATCTGTTGGTGGTACCGTTTCTATTTCTACCAAGGCGGCAGAGAAGGAACAAGGTGGTTCTGTATCTGAAACTATTGGTAATGATGGTTATACCAAAACAAGTGTAAACTACAACACAGGTAAAAATGAGAATGGATGGGCGTCATCATTCTTGTTGAGTAGATGGGCAGGTAACGGATATGTTGACAACACCAGTGGTGAAGGTTGGACATACTTCGGAGCTGTTGGATATCAACCTGAAGGTTCAAAACACGCTTTAAACCTATCTGTCTTAGGTGCGGGTCAATGGCACCACCAAAGAGATGTTTGGGTTTCTATCAGAGACTTTCAAACGTTTGGAGAACAGAATGACGATGGTATCAACGCTCGTTGGAACACAAATGGAGGTACTTTAAATGGGGAGGAGTTCTCTATGAGAAGAAATTTCTATAACAAACCACTTGCAACCTTTAACTGGGATTGGGATATCAACGAAGATTTAACATTGAATACTTCGGTTTATGGTTCTGCTGGTCGTGGTGGAGGAACAGGTCCTCGTGGAAGAAACTACGATGTCCATCCTTATAGAAAAGATTTGTATGAGTTCATGTATGAAGATAGTACAACTCAATTCCGCAACGATGACGGTACAATTGATTTCGATGCTATTGTTGCAGACAATCAATCAGGAGCTCAAACTTATGGTATTGATGCTGACGGAACAATTCCAGATTCAACTTTAATGGACAGTCCTTTTTACGGACAACTCATCGGTTCAAATGGATATAATGAAGGAGGTGTTAACAGTGGTGGTATGATTCGTAGAGCGTCTATGAACTCACACGACTGGGTAGGTGCTATCTCTAATTTAGAGTACGATAAAGACAAGTGGAGAGCTTCTATAGGTATCGACCTCAGAAAGTATAAAGGATACCACTATCGTACAGTAAACAACCTTATGGGATTTGATGCGTACTACTCAACAGGTAACGACAATAGCGTAGGTCAGTTTGTTAACACAACTGTAAATGCTAGTCCTTTCAATAATACAGGTCTTAACGGTCCAAAAATTGACTACTATAACGTAGGTAATGTTGGATGGGCAGGTGTTAATGGTCTTGTCGAGTATAATGATGATGGAAGAGTTAATGCTGTGGTACAAGCAGGATTATCAAATCAGTCGTTCCAAAGAGAAGACTACTTTGACCAACCAGACAACCCAATTTCAGAAACCGCTAATTTAGGTGGTGGATACATTAAGGGTGGTGCAAACTATAATATTGATGAAAAGTCTAATGTATTTGCTAACGCGGGATTCATCTCACGTCAACCAAACTTCTCAGCAGTATTCCCAAGTTATGCTAACAACATTAATGATGACTTACAAAATGAGGAGATAACTTCATTTGAATTAGGTTATGGATACTTAGGTGATGAACTTACTGTTAATGTTAACGCATATGCAACAACATGGGGTAACAGATTTAGAGCACTATCATTAACTAACGCTCAAGGAGTTGATGGATTTGCACAGTTCAGAGATATTGACGTTCAACACAACGGTATCGAGTTAGAGTCTACATATAGACCTACTAACAACTTAAAACTCACAGGTATGTTATCATTGGGTGACTGGAAGTACACAAAAGACTTTGAAACCACATTGTTTGATGAAAATCAAGAAGAGATTGGTACAGGAGTTCTTTATACTGAAGGTGCTAAAGTTGGTGATGCAGCACAAGTTGTTGGAAACTTAGGTGTTGACTACAGAGTAACTAGAGGTGTGAATGTAGACTTAGGTATGAGATATGTTGACGGACTTTACGCTGACTACTCAATCACAGGTTCTGACTTCTTCACACCCGATAACCAAGGGGCGTTGAAGTTACCGTCATACAATTTAGTTGATTTGGGTGTTACCACTCGTTTTGACTTGTTAGGTAACAATGCAACGTTTAGAGTTAACGTAAATAACTTATTCGACACTACATACATTGCGGAGTCAAACACTAATATTCACGCATCTGAAACATCAGATACGTGGAACGGTATTGACACACGTAACTCAGTGTGGTTTGGATTTGGTAGAACTTGGAATGCATCTTTAAGATATAACTTCTAATTTACGATAATATTATAAAACATATGAAAGAGGGGTTCAGTTTCTGAACCCCTTTTTTATTATTAAAAAAATTTAAAATATTAGGTATACTAATACTTATAATTTGATATTATATAATATCAAATAAACTCATTAAAAAACATAAACAATGAAAAACACATTATTAACATTGTTGTCATCCTTCTTACTACTAAGTTGTGGACAACAAACGGAAGTGGATACCGTTATTGTCGGCGCAACTGGAGGGAAAATAAAATTTACAAATAAAACTGAAGTACCTATTTGTTATGCTTTATGGACAGACCCAAGAGTTGAGGGATTTCCCGCATCTAACTATGGGGTAATTGAGCCAGGTGCATCTCATGAATATTCTAAAAATTCAGGTGACTATTCAGTTACTGCATGTATGTCAGGAGATATGGGAGAACATCACGATTGGTTAGATACAGATTTTCCTGGTATCAGTACAATAACAGGTGTATTAGAATTAGGTTTTCAACTTTGGCATGAGGATGAAATTGATTGGGAAAATATTAAAAATATGTCAGGTGATGACTTAAACGCAACTTTCGGTAAGGATTACACATGGGGTACTCATAGTAATTTTACACATGGAGGGGAATTATCTCATTTTGAATTTGAAGGAGGTCCGGCATGGATTGAATCTACACCAGACCCTGATAATAGTAATAGAAGATGGAGAGTAGGTCACCAAAGTGAAGGTGAAGTAGTATCTACACCATTTAAAGTTCATAAATCAAACTAAGTCATGAAAAATATTTTATTTACTATTTTATCTGCTACATTTTTATTTGGATGCGCTCCTGAACCTGAAGAAGTGGTTGTAACATGAAGGTTCTTTCTCATTTTGTGGGGCGTCAGGTGCTGTACCTACAGGTAAAAAAATAACTGTACAAGGAACTGAGTTCGACGAAGGTTGTGCAATTTGTCCTGTTATGAACGGACTATCAATTTCCAACTTGGCTATGGAATGCATCTTTAAGATATAACTTCTAAGTTTTTAATAAAAAAAATATGAAAAGGGATTCGGTTTTTCGAATCCCTTTTTTTATAAACTATTACGTTTAGGAGTTGACTTACTCAGTAAACATTAATATTTTTTAAAAAAAACATATGAAAATTAAATTAGAATATATTTGGTTGGATGGGTATAGTCCCGAACCTAATCTCAGGAGTAAAGTAAAAGTAATCAACCCACCGACACATACTATACACGGTAAAACCGTTCATGGTGTAGGGTTAACTGATTGTCCTGAATGGTCATTCGATGGGTCATCAACTGAACAAGCTGAGGGACATTTTTCAGACTGTATATTAAAACCTGTAACACTCTACCCAAACCCATTAAATAATGGGTTATTAGAAAGTTATTTAGTCCTTTGTGAAGTTTTAAATCCTGACGGTACATTACACGAAAGTAATAACAGAGGATTGTTTAATGAAGATGATGAGGATTTATGGTTTGGATTTGAACAAGAGTATACTCTAATGAAAGACGGTAAACCTATAGGGTTTCCTAAAAACGGATTTCCCGAACCTCAAGGGAAATATTATTGTGGTGTCGGTAATGGACAAGTAACCGGTAGAGAGTTTGTTGATAAACATATGGAAAACTGTATAATGGCTGGTATAGATATCACAGGGACTAACGCTGAGGTCATGTTAGGTCAGTGGGAATATCAAGTCTTCAGTAAGGGTAAAATTAAGGCCGGTGATGACCTATGGATAACTAGATATATCTTACATCAGATGTCCGAGGATTATGGTTATGATATCGAATTTCATCCTAAACCTGTTACAGGTGATTGGAACGGTTCAGGACTTCACTGTAACTTCTCTAATAAAAAAATGAGAGAAGACGGAGATGAGGAGTACTACCAAGATATATTTAAATCTTTTGAGGAGAGACACGATGTACATATTAAGAATTACGGTTCAAGTAATGAGATGAGGCTAACAGGGTTACATGAAACTCAAAGTATAACTAAATTTAGTTGGGGTGTGTCCGATAGAGGGGCGTCTATACGGGTTCCATTACAAACAAGTAAAACATGGAATGGTTATTTAGAAGATAGGAGACCAGCTTCTAACGCCGACCCATATAAAATAACTAAAGTAATAAGTGATAGTATTGATTACGTAAAAAAATCAAAAAGTATAGAAAAAGAATTACTTGAAGTTTAATGGGAGGTAAAGAAAAACATAATAGTTATGATGTACCTGATAAAATATTAACCTTATCTGAAGATATAATTGGAAGTTTACCTTCTATTATTGAAACTGATTTTTATGCTATTGATGCGTTAAGAATAACTTTAAAAAAAAATAAAATAATATGGTCAAAAAAACACTTTGATGGTCATGTTACTATTTACAATAAAGGTTTAATACAGTTTATAGATACTAAAACACTATTATACTTTATTAAAAATGAATATGAAAATACATATAAATTCTATTACTTATGTAATGAAGATTCCTCTGATAGTATAATCTTCTATTTAAATCAACTTAAAAAATATAAAACAATATGAAAATAAATGCACAAGAATTACAAGAAAAAATAAATTCAGGTGAAAAATTTATGGTAGACTTATACGCCGATTGGTGTGGACCTTGTAGAATGTTAAGTCCTATTATAGAAAGTGTCGCTAAAAAATTAGAAGAAGAGGGAAGTGAAATGAAAGTCTATAAATTTAACATTGAAGAAGACCAACAAATGGCGGCTCAATTAGGAGTTCGTTCAATTCCTTATGTTAAAATTTTTAGTGGAGGAGAAAATGTTGGAAATAAAGTCGGGTTAGTTAGTGAAAACCAACTATTAGAAATGGTTAAAAACGTATTATAATGAAAACAGTAATCTTATATAGTATGGAAGGGTGTCCTCATTGCTCGTCTTTAAAAAAAATGTTAAAAGAAGAAAATTTAGATTATCACGAAAGAAATGTTCATGAACACGAAAAAGAGTACCAACAATTTGTTGACGCGACTAAAAATGAATATTTACCCGCTTTAACGTTAGTTGAGATTAAAGAAGGTAAAAAACCTGAAATACAGTTATTAGCTCCCGACCTATCATTTAAAGACTTAAATGAAGCGACTCAAAAAGTTAAGGAATTCTTATTATAATAGAATCATTTCTGAAGTCCTATCTCTAACCTTCCAACAAGGAGAAACACCAGTAATATCATTCTCAAAGTCATATTTATCTATAGATAAATGTGATTTTACATGACTAATACTAAAGTCAAATAAATCCAGTATTAATGACTTTACCCACTCTTTGTCTGCCATGAAAGAATTACTATCAATAACAAAAGACATGGTCTCCCAATTTAACTTATCAATATCACCTTCGTAGTATAGATTGTAAGATATATCTTTACATAGTTGTCTTTCAAAAAGATTATGAGAAATGTATTTTAAATACGTTTCATATATTTTGAATGGTGATAAACTCATTCCATAAAATTTATCACAAATAAATGACTTATTGGTTTTTAACCTCTTATTTACATAGTGAGAGTAATCACCTTCTAATAATATTTTAGAATACAACGACTCACTTGTAGTGAATATTATATTATTAGTGTCGTCAATTAAATACTCACCTTGTTGATGGGAGTTTAAAAAAAGATGATTAGGGTATAAAGACTTATTATCAAAACTACTTTTTACTATTACATCTTTGTAATTAATCGAAGACCCATACTCAATCAAGTCTATGATACTATATTTATTCTCAACGCCTAATTTATCTTCCACATAATTTCTAAATAATTTAGAATAATTTATAGGGTTATTTATCGAAGTCTTACCTCTTAATATGATAAATTGAGTAACGTCCACTAACTCTAAGTTGGTGATATGAGAGATATCAATTTTATCATACTCCTTTATTATTTCATTTAAAAATAAATTGCCTAAATTCTTACCAAAAAAAACTGTTTCCATAATATACTTTTTATGAAATATACCAATAAATAAAAGTACTATAAATAGAAAAAGGGATGTATTACATCCCTTTTTAAGTTTATAACGGCTTTTACTCAGTCTTTTTTCTTATAGTACTTTTCCACAGTCTTATTCACGGTTTCCTGTACGGATTTAGTATTATTTTGCTGTTGAACTTGTCCTTGTTGTTGAGCTTGTTGAGCCTTTTTTTTACATCCACATCCCATAATTTTAATTTTTTTAATAGTGAGGGTTTATTTAATATATAAATAGTCTTTAAAAAGTTTATTTTATAAACTACTAATATTTATTATAAAAGTATTACAATATGAATCTTAGTAAAGTTTTATTAGAGGGTAGAAGAGAAGAGTTTTTATCAAAATACAAAGGTAAATTTAGTGACGATGATATTAAGAAGATATTCTTACTATCAAGAGAACTAGCTTCAAATCAAAAGTATTTAAATTTTTTAGGTAAAGTTATTTCACCCGAATCTACTAACGAGGATATGATAAAAGCTAAAATAGCTATTGAAAAATTCATTAGATTTCAAAAAAACTTAGAGCAAAAAGACATTAATCAATATGATACTTTAAAAGATATATCCGACGCAATTTTAAATCACGAAAACAAAGTAAGAAGGGACGTAAAGAAAATTGATGGTGCAGACGTTGTTTACGAAGACGACAGGTTTACAGTCATATCACCAAAGACACATGACGCTAGTTGTTATTATGGTACAGGTAGTAAATGGTGTACTGCAGCTAAAAGTAGTGAATCTCACTTTCAATCATACAATAGAGATGGTAAATTGTTTTACTTTTTAGATAAAAAAGCTAAGACAGGTAGTAGGTTTTATAAAGTGGCTCTTTTACAGAAATATGACGGAGCTCAAACATTCTTTGACGCTACTGACGAATCATTTAAAACAGGGTGGATATTAGGTACACCTGAGTTTAATAAAATCAATGATTACATACAAAAATATATGAATACGGAGTATGAAAATGAGATAGATATTTTTAAAGATAAAGTTAAGGCTAAACAAGAAGTCGAAAGACTTCGTATTAGAGATGATAGAAGGAGACGAGAGAGGTTACTTAGACAGATGGATGATATAAAGGAGAGAGATGCGTGGAACCCTGATAACAACGAATTAGATGACATTGGAAGAAAGGCTAATGCGGTTATGAGTGGATTAAGGAATGAATGGTTAATGAATGAAATAGGTGAAGATGAAGACATTTATAATTTAATACCCGAAACCGACAACTTTTACCCTGGAGAGATAATGGCATTTAAATGGATGGGTGAAAATGAAACAGACAGTGAGTATATTGTTGGAGAGTGGGATGAGGTTTATGAATTTGCTAAATTTCGACTCGACGAGCTAGTTAGTGATATTGGTTTACTTGAATCATTTAATGAAGACTATTTAATGAATTATATTGATATAGACTCTCTTGTTTCCTACTTCGAAAGTTGGTATGATGACTATGTTAGAGATGATTGGGAAAGTATTTTTGAAGAAGATGAATTACCTATGTCCACAGAACAAAAGAAAAGACACGAAGAGTTAGACCAAGAGATTGAAGAATTATATCGTAAAACTAGAGACACGGACAACTTTCCATATAGTAGTGATGAAAGAGGTGAAATTTATGATAAAATAGAGGAGTTAGAAGAAGAAAGAGATGACTTAACTTTGAGTCCTGAGGGAGAACCCACAGAGGAAATGATAGAAGAAAAGGTAAATAATTATTTAAGTGACGTTAGGTCTTACCCACAACAATACCTTAAAGAATATGAATTAGACATTGAAGAATTCGTAAATAAAGATGAGGTAATTGAGGATGCGGTCGATACGGATGGAGTTGGTCACAACATATCCCACTACGATGGTATTGAGTATGACATTAGAATTGACGGTCAGGATTACTATGTATTTAGGATGGATTAATTGATTAATTAAAAGTTTTTTTTATTATATGAGGTATAACATTTAATTATGAGATTACCTTTAGATTGGATTTTACAAGAACCCATAGATATGGAACATAAAGAGTATGTTCTATTAGATTATATTTCTAAAATAGATAAAGACTTAGAAAACTTTAAACTATACCCAACGTTCCAAGAGCTTTCTTTACATTTAGCTAATCTTAATTCGATAAGTAAAAACTTAACTAGAATAGAATTAAAAAAAGAACCTGAAAATGTGGATGATGAAATACTTTTAACTCATTTATCACATAAAAAATTAACAGGTGTAAGTAATGATGATTTAATAGAAATTGTTAAAATATCTAAAAAGGCAAATGAACAATTAAAAGATTACTTTTTAATTGCCAAGTCAATATGGTCTATCGTATTTGAGTCTGTATTAGTACAACAAACTAACAAAGAAGTTAAATTAAACAGTAAAAATACGAATAAAGGTTATTTAATATTTGAATATAATGACGAAAAGTTTTTATATGAATATCGTATAAAAAAAATTCATAGAAGATATGATGAAAAGAAGTGTGATTTTATATTAAAAGAAAGGGGAGAATTAATTACACATAAATTTAAAAAGAATCATATGATTTTTGAGGCGAAATTTGATAGTGAATTCCCCATTGAAGGGTGCCTACTTTCAATAATTAAAAGAAAAGTAATTAACTATATCGCTCAAACAATAAAATTAGACGAGCTCAAAGAAAGTAATATAAAATGAGTAAAAAGTCTAGATATCCTGACCATATAGTATGGGACGAAGAGAATGAAAAATTCCATGCTAACATATTACCATACGCATCTAACTTATCAGGTCCTAAAATCGAGGTAGAGGATATTGATTTATTTAGACAAAAAGGGGCTCATAAATTACAAAAAATATTTAAATCTGAGTTTGAACAAATCGCTGATAAGTACAATAAATTAATAGAAGAAGTCAACCTAAATAATATGATTTATAATGCGACATATTCATTTGAACCTGTCGTAGGTAATATATATCATTTATACTATGGAAATAATGGAGAAAAATTCTTATCATTAATATCACCAAACGAATGGGATAAAGAACATATAGTATCAGTAAAACTAAATTCAGATTTAAAATGGGATTCAACAAAAGATTTATAACAAAAGAGATAATTGAAATGACTGAGGAAAACTACATGAATAATTTGTTTAGTTCAGACTCACTAATTTTTGGAGATGATTGGTCACACAAGTTTTATAAAATGTTTTTAGATAACAAATCAATAAATGAAATAAAAGAAAAACTTAAAGATTATGAAGACAATTAAGAAAGGTAATGAAATTAAAAGAGTCTCAGATAATGAGGTTATTAAGATGATTAAGTTGGGATGGGAATACTGTCCTAAGAATTTGTGGAAAGAAGGTAAAAAAAATAAACCAGTGGTAGGTTTAAATGATACTACTGATAATATGTCAGAAAAAAAGAAAAGAAAACTCCGAAAAGAGAATAAAAGAAAAAAATACGAAAAATAAATGAATA
>Ga0206131_10001045_pt1 | contig 36721 bp, 38 predicted proteins | sample Helgoland_Spring_FD_148636 | JGI IMG/M metagenome (GOLD analysis project Ga0206131, IMG submission 148636) | Pelagic subsurface seawater microbial communities from Kabeltonne, Helgoland, North Sea - Helgoland_Spring_Bloom_20160517_1 | ecosystem: Environmental > Aquatic > Marine > Epipelagic ... | reverse complement strand
ATAATGTCAACAAATACTGATACTGTTTTTTATAACGATTCTGGTTCTACCAGTGTAGCTATCTCCGGTCAACTTACTAGTGCAAATTATCCAAGTGGTTATACTGTACATAATATAACACAGGTTGCTATAGGAAATACAGTAACTAGTATTGGAAATAATACGTTTAAGGACGCAACATCATTGACTACAGTCACATTTGAAGATGGGTCCACATTAACCACTATTGGAAATTATGCTTTCCAACAATCAGGATTAACCGCTATTGAAATCCCTAAATCAGTAACCAGTATTGGTTCTTCTGCGTTCTCGGAATCAATATTGACCTCTATTAAAATCCCTAATTCAGTTAACAGTATTGGAGATTATGCGTTCTATATGGCAACATTCTTAACTGAAGTCACATTTGAAGCTGATTCTTCAGTAACCAGTATTGGTCAAGGTGCGTTCGGTAATGCATCAGGATTAACCGCTATTGAAATCCCTAAATCAGTAACCAGTATTGGAAATAGTGGGTTCTATAATACAACATCATTGACTACAGTCACATTTGAAGCTGATTCTTTATTAATCAGTATTGGAAATTATACTTTCCAAACATCAGGATTAACCGCTATTGAAATCCCTAAATCAGTAACCAGTATTGGAAATTATGCGTTCTACCAAACATCATATTTATCATCAGTCACCTTTCAAGCTGATTCCACATTAACCACTATTGGATTAGTAGGTGCGTTCCGAGAATCAGGATTAACCTCTATTACCATCCCTAAATCAGTAACCAGTATTGGAGATATTACGTTCCAATCCGCAACAAATTTATCATCAGTCACCTTTCAAGCTGATTCCACATTAACCACTATTGGAAATGGTGCGTTCTATAGCTCAGGATTAACCTCTATTGAAATCCCTAAATCAGTAACCAGTATTGGAAATTATGCGTTCCAACAAACAAATTTATCATCAGTCACCTTTCAAGCTGATTCCACATTAACCACTATTGGAGACACTGCGTTCCTAAAATCAGGATTCACCTCTATTGTCATACCTAGTAGTGTAACTTCTATTGGTAATAATGCTTTTCAAGAAAGTGGTATAGAAAATAATACTATATACATAGAACAGCCTAGCTCTTTAGATGTGATTTATAATACCCCTACTACTTTTTTTGGAGCAAACAATGTAACAATTGTTCATGCATTGGATACTGATACTGTTTTTTATAACAGTTCTGGTTCTACCAGTGTAGATATCTCCGGTCAACTTACTAGTGCAAATTTTCCAAGTGGTTATACTGTAAGTAATATAACAAGGGTTGATATAGGAACTACAGTAACCAGTATTGGAAATAATGCGTTTAAGGACGCAACATCATTGACTTCAGTCACATTTAAATCAGATTCTTCAGTAACCAGTATTGGTCAAAGTGCGTTCAATAACTCAGGTTTAACCTCTATTGAAATCCCTAAATCAGTAACCGGTGTTGGAACTCAGGTGTTCTCTGATACATCAGCATTGCATACAGTCACATTTGAAGCTGATTCTTCATTAACCAATATTGGAAATAATATGTTTAACAAATCTAGATTATTAACCTCTATTATCATCCCTAAATCAGTAACCAGTATTGGAGTGAATGCGTTCTCTAGTACATCAGCAATGACTACAGTCACATTTGAAGCTGATTCTTCAGTAACCAGTATTGGTCAAGGTGCGTTCTATAACTCAGGTTTAACCTCTATTGAAATCCCTAAATCAGTAACCACTATTGTAAAGAATGCGTTCAGAACGAATAAATTGACTTCAGTCACATTTGAAGCTGATTCTTCATTAATCAGTATTGGAAATGAGGCGTTCCGAAGTTCATCTTTGACGACCATTGCTATTCCTAATACAGTCACTAGTATTGGATATAGATCGTTTCATGATTCAAGTTTGACTACAGTCACATTTGAAGCTGATTCTTCATTAATCAGTATTGAAAATGAGGCGTTCCGAGAATCAGGATTAGCCTCTATTGAAATCCCTAATTCAGTCACTAGTATTGGATCTAATGCGTTTTATAAATCAAGTTTGAATACAGTTAGTCTAACCCAAAATTTAACAATATCTGACGTAACATACGAAATTGGAACAACAGTTAATTTTTTTGGAAAAGACAATGTAACATTTGTTCGTGCAATTGGGTGGTACTTGTTTGGTAGTTCAGGACAAACATGGAGTAGTTCAAGAATAGCGTGGGGTTTAAATGACTATAATATATATCAATATATATACAATTTAAATGGTTCACCTATTCCAGATGGAACCACATTGACTAGTAATAATTGGACGGCAATAGATATTATTGGTAATGACCCAGTATTACCCGAATACTCTGCGTATTGGGTAAAAGTTATACCAGAACTAGAACCTGTTACTTTTGAATTGTATGTTTCTGATACAACTAATGCAGCTACTAGTGGTCCATTGTTTTTGGAATTATATTCATCGGATAAGAGTAACCAATTGAATATATATAATAATTCTAATATAAATGGAAAGACACTTTCATTAAATGATGGGGGTTCATATGCCATAAATTCTTCTAGTACAGACGTAATTTGGATAGATGGTAATGTGACCAACTTTTTAGTAAAACTATTTATAGATACACCTGACGGGACTTCTATTGATAATGTACAAATAAAGTATAAAGATTATGAACCAAGTTTTGCCCTGGTAGATAATTCTTATACTGGGGACAATCCTTATTATGTCGCGACAGATAATACAATTGGTGCTTTGGATGGAGGTACGACCGATAGTGATCAAACTATTTACCCAAGAATTAGATGGTATAATATAACATTTGGTTCAAATACTACAATTTTACAACAGCCTGTAAGATATTTAGATCCTTTTATGTTATCACCCACTAGGTTCGATGTATTTGGTTATAGATTATCTGTATCAAATGACGAAATCACTGGATCTACCGTATTAAAAGTGTCAAATAACCCAGACAAACATACTCCTATAATGTTTGTCAAGTCAGATAGTACAAATTCTGACCCTATAAAATATAATGAAGAGGTCAATATTTTTACTATAGATGGAACACAAATGGGATACTATTATGAGGATGGCGGGGAAACTGACAACAAATTATTATTTGATAAAGTTGAAAATATTGACTTGACTGTTAATGCTAATGGATATTATAATCATATATCCTTTTATATTAAATCTGAATTAAACGGAGAAGGAGAAGAAACAGATCCTCTGATTGATGAAGGAACTACTGTTATGTATGGAGACACTATTGGTATAGCAGGTGACAATATATGGAATAAGGATAATGATGGTTGGTGGGGGAGTCGTAACATGATTGTGGGAATGGCAGCTAATTCTATTTCCAATGATGATAATATAACTGTAAATTTTATACCTGGAAATAGGAGATTTAATGGAGGTGAGGGCAATCCAGAAACATTTGATATAAATAAATTTGTTGTATAACCAGAGCCCCAAGTTGAGCCAGACCAAATCACAACCAACATAACCCAAACAATTCAACAACAACCAGGGTATTATATGAATATTGAAGCAGTCGCTTCAGGTGGTAATTCTGTAAGTGGGGTTCCCAGGGCAATTCTTTTGGAAATGTGGTGAATGTGGTGGTGCGACTCTAAAATATAGTGGAATTCAATTAATCTAAATAAATGTAAAATATCTAATAATATTTTTTGAATATTATTAAATGTGTATTAAATGTGTATTATATTACGCATGTAATTCTTAGTATTGGTATAACGCGGTTGCAGTTAGTGTAAATGACCAGTCGTTTCCATTTAGATTTACGGTGTAACCTTTATCATTAACTAATCTTACTCGCATTCTTTCAATATCTACTGGTCCGAAATATACTCGTGTTGCCTCATCTAAATTAAAATCATCAATGAGTTGTTTTCCATAAGCTAATGTATTGGCTAATCGCAGTGGTATTAATGCCAGCACATCTGTCGTTGTAGGTGTTCTAGCGAAATGATTTGTTGTTTGTGTTCTAGCCAAGGTAGTTTCGTTTAATGTATATAATTGGGCTTGTGTTAATCTTCTAGGAGCATTTTGAGTGTATGTTGTCGTTTTTGTGGAAGAAAATGGAGGAGTTGTTCTAGGTTCCACTATATTTAAATCAGTATTCCAATATGACGGAATTTCGGCATTTTTTTTGGTTGGTGTAATTCCTATCAGACCCTTATTCAAATGGTTTTGATTATAATCATCTAATACCAGTAAAAAATATTTAGATCCGAACGTATCTATAAATGCTTCGGATTGAATAGATGTACCGACTGATCCACTTAAATCATATATTAATTGTCCATATAATGAATCGTCTGATGATATAGTAGTATTTCCGCGAAATCCTAATATCCATCCCAAGTTATTATTGAATTTTGGCTGACTTCGAACACCTAGACCAGTTGGGGGGACTAATTGACCAGATGGGTCATAAAAGGTAATGTTATAATTTGTTGCACCTGTAAGCTCCATAGTAGTTTTACCAGTCAGTTCAGTATAATTAAAGCTAATATCGTATGTGTGTGATGTCATTTCAGTATTAATTGCGGCTATAAGAGATTCATTGGTATAATTTCCAGAAGGGATAGTTACTATAGTACCGTCTATCCAAAAGCAGTTATTTCCTTGATATTCCGCATCAATTAAATACCAAGTAAATGGTATTTGAAAAGATGTCATTTCAAGACTAATTGTATTATGTAAAATATCGGTCAAGTCGAGAGTATAATTAGTTGGAGATGATGGTCCGTCAGGGTCTGGATTATAGGGAAAAATATTTTCTCGATATTGACTATCAATATTAATCAGTCTAGTAGTAGTATTTTTCAAATTGGGGTTTATTGTGCCTTGAGAAACGGGGACATCAAATGTATTACTAACTCCTAATTTGTTTTTATTCATTATAAATTTACCATCTTGTTCAAATACGTTGACTTGTTGTGTTCTATCAGAAACTTTGTTTGCTTGAGTTTCGTCGGTATTTTTTTGCGATTTGTATTGATTACTCCATAAATTGCCTAATTGTGCTGAATCATTGTATTGAATATTTGTTTCATCATTATCAGATTCGTAATCTAAATCTTCTACCAGTTTATTTTGAAGTTGTTGAAAAAAATTGGCTAAATCATAATTATCTTCACTGGTATATAGATTGATAATGGGGTTAGATGCATTTAAAATATCATTATATGTTACATCATCTGCATCAGAAAAATTTAATAATGCTAATAAATCGTCTTGTGTATAATTTTCTACATTTAAATCCATGTTTGTATCCATTAAATATATATAATTCATAGTTTTAAATAATAATAATAGCTATTTTGTTTATTTTATTTTATTGTTTATCAAATACGTATTTGTTGAACATATCGTCCATACATTTTATAAAATTGAACTCGTGTTTATTGTTAATTATCCAGTCAGCTAGATTAGTGATTCCGTGTGCTCTTTTACAATGTCGTCCTCCTTTGAATAATAGTTGTTCAAGAACATAAATGACTCTTTTAAAATATTCATCACTAATGGAACTAGTATCTAATCTATAATGGCCTTTGTAAATGTATCTATTATAATCCATATCATTATAGATACGATAATTCTTATCAAGTATTGTTCTGTTATTGATGAGTCCAATTCCTTCTATTTTATTTGTTTCGTTGTTCATTTCAATTACATATACAGGGGTTTCTAGAGGAATATTTGATTTGAGTCTAATAGGTGTTCCATATATACAACCTATTACATTTGCGTTTTTCATATAATTTTTGTTTTGTTGAAAGGTCTCATTATTAAATCGTGTAGTTGTTATTGATTTACTTTTCATAGTTTGAATAAATAAATGGAGGAATATATTAATCAATTTTTTTGAGAAATATGTCAGATATGGCGGAAATATAAAATAGGGACAATAGATATAAAATATACAGCCACTACATACATTGTACCAAAGTGTCGTGTATCATTGTTTAACGGGTAATCAAAATACATTAAGTACGGATCTATAATATTAATGAATTTCTTTTTATTCAATTTATATTCTAAATGTGTGACAAAACATCCGTGTAGATAAATAAATAAACCAATAAATATAAATTGAATAAACAAAACTATATATATCAATGGTAATGGGGCATATAAATAAATAAAAAAGGTTGCTAATGGAAATGTAAAATGGTGTGATTTTATCATAAATGCCAACATTTCGGGTGTAAAATTGGTTTTCTTTAATCTTTCGTATAGATAATTGACGAGTTGTTTCCTAATATTTTTTCTATAAGTTATATCAAAATACTTTATCATTAATGTATTTTGGTAATATATTAATTCGGTTATAACGAAATGTTTGTGATAGTGCCTTTTTTTTAGTGACTTTTTTTCAGTGACTTTTTTTCAGTGACTTTTTTTTCAGTAATATTTATCCTATTAAAATTGATTTTACTATTGGTATGTCCGCCTTGAATGTTACACCACACCACTTAGAATCTGTAAACAATATTTCTAGATCTAGAAGTTTATTGTTTAATAGTCTATTTATAAAGTCTGGCAACATGGCTTCGCAAGACAAATCCTTTCCAGCATCTTCTTTAAATTTATTCATCATTATAGCCATCTTTTCAAGTATTTCTGGTTGTAATAATAATAAATTTACACTTACATATTGATTATTTAATTCAGCCTCATTGTAATATGCCTTTTCTATATTTAATTTCTCGCATATTTTATTTATGCGTCTTGAACTATCAAACGAAATAAATCCTCTATTTGCTTTATGTCCGTTCATAAATGTATTGCCTAATTTGTATCCTATAATATAATTCTTTGAAACATCACATTCTGTGCTTATTAACTCGAATGTATGCTCTCCATATAAGTCGTCACTATTTAATAATATAAATGTACTATCTATATGTTGATGAGCAGATGCTAATGCATCAGCTGTACCCCATGGTTTCTCACGAAATGTCGGAGAATTCTGAATATTATGTGATATTTCTGCTACTATTTTGTATTTTTCACACACTCTTGATACTTCTTTCAAAATCTTATCACACGTTTTTACATTACATATTAAATGTATTTTTTTAGGAGATATATATTTTTTTAAATGAAGTATATTCATTTCGAATATGGTTTCATTTTTTGGACCTACATTACATAATATCTTTGGTTCTCCTCCAAATCTTGACGATAATCCTGCTGCCATAAATAGTAAATTTAATTCAATCATTTTATATATATGTTATTTTGTATTTATACTCATAATAATTAAATACACAAATGAGAAATAAAAATACTAAATACTAAAATGCTTGTATTTTATTCTATAATATCTCTCTATAAATTCCTTCTCGTCATTATCTATACCTATTAAATCATATATATTTACATTTTTTTTCCTTTTCATTTCTAGTGCTTCAGGTATTTTTGAAAAGTCAGGAATGAATTCAAATACGTACTTTTCCAAGTATCTCATTCTATATCTAGTTGTCTCAAATAGAAATAAAATAAGTTCGGTAGAGAGAAATGATTTAATTAATTCTAATTCAATTATAGATTTATTTATTATTATATAATTATCTCTCGATGATATTCCATACGATCCATTCTTATCTATATAAGGAAATCCATACATCTTATGGGCCATGATTATCTTTGGAACGTCTTGAAACACCAATGGTTTATTACTGTATTTTAATTGTAATACTGGTTCCTTATTCATATTTAATATTGTTGTATTTACGTTTTTAAAGGGATGAGTGAGAGAAAATACATCCCTTAATTCGACCCCCTTTTTGGGCATATTTGTTTTGACTACATTTAAATTTCCATATTTATATGTAAGTTTTAAAAATTTATTAACTATAGAAGCAAAGCAAAGGGGTATAGGTATGGATTTCCTTAAACTAAAATACTCATAATCGTTTTTTAATGTATCAAATAATTCTATTTTTCCATTGTTTTCTCTCTTTGTCAATAAAAAATAGCATATGGGAGTTTGGACATGAAAGTTGAATAGTTTATTTGTTTCACTTGCATTGAGTGTGTGTAATTTACTTATATCATATTGTAAAAGTAGGTCATACATTCCAGCTTTGTCTGGTTTCATCCAGATAGAAGGTATTAATACATTCATAATGCCACCATCTTTTAAGAGAGAAATGTTCTTTTTAATAAATCCGCACCAAATTGTTTTACCATCATCCTTTTTGTTTACATTACTCTTTGTAGGCACTTTCTTAACACCGCCACAGTTATAAGGTGGATTACCTATTATAACATCAAATTTCATATCTGTTTCCCATTCTAAATAATTATGTTTAATTATATTTGATTTTTCACCGAATTTCTCTCTAAGATGAGGTATATTATCTTCATTTACTTCTATCATATAAATCATGTTTTCTATAATATGATTCTTTCTAATACACTCATCAGGAATTTCTTTGTCGAGAGATTTAAATAAAATAAAAAATAAACAAATGCTATAATTTCCATGTCCTGTTCCTGGATCCAACCATTTCAAATCCCTATTTTTAAAATAATGTTCTGGGATTATATTAAGCATTTGGTTAATAAAGTAAAAGGGAGTATTTACCTCTCCATATAGGTCTTTTAATTTGGTATGATAATCCAAATATTGTTCAAATTCTTTTTCTAAATCTGTGTTTAAATTAATATTTAACAATAACATTAATTTAAATTCATATTTTTCTTTTTGTGTTTTTACGGGTATTTCGCATATGTTTCTTGATTTTATCTTTATTCTTTTTAGTAGTAGAATGTCGTTTCATTTTGTTAGTTATGTTTTTCTCTTCTTTAATAATTAAATCCACGATATTCCGATAGAAACTACGGAAGTTTTTTTTCTCCTTCTTTAATTCATCATAAGAAAACCATCTTATTTTTTCCTTTTCTAATAGACCATTATCCTTTTTATGTTTAATATGAGGTAAATAACGAGAAAAAAACTCGTAATTATTTTTGTAATATGTTGGTAGGTTTTCATCAAAATCCATTTTAAATACATAAGTAGTATACTCCTTAAATTTGATATTGGCTATTTTGTTTTTCTTAACTCGTTTTCTTAATTGTTCGGCAGAACCTAAAAATCCGTTTATTTCTTCTGAACCTTCTCTAAGCGCTGTATCAAGATGAGTTTCACCTGTCTCATGACCGCCACCAAAATCAGCCCATCCAGGTGTATCATCTAGTTCATTTTCCTTACCAAATAAAAAATACACTTTGTCGTTTTTTATTGCTACGGGTAATATGCCTCCTCCCATTATAATAAGTGTATATTTTATATTTTTGTAATTTTAATTTTGTAATTTTGTAATTTTGTAATTTTGTAATTTTGTAATTTTGTAATTTTGTAATTTTGTAATTTTGTAATTTTGTAATTTTGTAATTTTGTAATTTTGTTTCTATGCATTTCCACAAATGTTCTCGGTGACCCATTTTTTTAGATAATTATCCTTATCCGAAATTAGAATGGCATGACTATCAGGAGCCCCTCCTAATTCTAAATCATCAAAACCATCGCTACTTACACTCATTTGTTCATCATAGTTTGGATTGCTTGGATTGCTTGAATTGCTTGAATTGCTTGAATGAATCTTTGCATATGGAGTATAATGAAGAGGAATATCCAATTCACTCATAGACATACGAGTAAAATCTCCAGACTCGATGTCAATAGAGTAGTCACGAACCAAACTATGGTTATGGCTATGTTTCATAAACATTTTGTTATATACAGCATTCAATTTTTCTGTGATACTACTAATACGATTAACATAATCATTCAAATCAAACTGACTATCTCTCTTATATTGTCTAGATACGGAAGACTTGTTGGGAAGAATGATCCAATACCAAGGATCATCATATACCAATTTAGCTTCAATATATGGGTCTTCAATCCTCTCTCTCAACTCAATAGCAGAAGAGTTATTAGACCAATATGAAAAGTGGATAAACGCCATCTTGTAGGTGCTTCCATCATTACCAGTCCGATATACTATGTCCATATATTGAACCTTACCTAGTTGTAAATTTTCGAATGTACTAACAATCTTACTATTGGAAATATTAGTAAAGATGCGTGGGATATAGATGGAGAATTGAGCGGAAGACATTTTAAATAAATGTTATTATGAGTTTCTATGTCATTCATTTATTTAAGTATTTAAACTTCAATTTTTTTTTAATTGAAAAAAAAATTGAAGTTTTTTATGTGAAATTTCCTCTGGTATAAACTAGCTGATAGTATTCTAATGGAATATCAACATATCGTTCCATATAATTTCAAGAAACGAACATGTAAGGGACGGGATCCTCGTGACGGCGTATTTCTGTGTTATAGACATGTAAGTACTAAATCGATATGGAACATTACATTAAACCCCGACCCGTTTAATATTAATGAAAACTTTAAGATCGATGATAATGATAAAAATGATTTATCTATAAATATCATTCGTCGGGTTCAATGTCGAGATAAATTTATACAAATGATTATATGTAAGATTGTAAACGAACACGTCCCCTATATGGACGTGACCTGGATGTATCAATACATAAAATCATTTATTCGATGGGAATGTTCCGAAAATATATTCACAAATATTAAATGTACACTTCGTAATACGTTCGATGATATGATGTACACAACGTAACACGCTCGATGATATGGATTTTAAATTCACTAATCGAAAAGTTGATAAAAATAGTAATAAGGAAAAGGAAAAGGAAAAGAAATAATTTATGACTTTTCAAAAAAGGAAGCAGAAGAATTCATTGATCTAGTATTGATTCTTTTTTTATTAGCAATGGAACAAATATTACTAGAAACTTCTTTTGAAATTTCTTGCATCATTATTCCTCTTGTTTGAGCACGAATCGTACGTTGAATATTTTGTTGTTCAATCTTTTTTTTTTGACATCTTTGTTCATAACGAATATCACGATTTGTTTGTAGAATAATTCCAGACGGCATCTTATAATTAATATTAACATATTTGCTTTAAATAGATTTCATAAATATTTTTATTATTCCAATACTAAAAAGCTAATACACATTCAACTCCCATATACACATTCAAACATTAAAGCACAAGACCAATCCATATTATTTAAATTCAATATTCTACCATACTCATCATATAATGTAATTTTCAATTTTTCAATATTGACTGGACCAAAATAATTACGACTTCTGTTAATTTGCGTAGAAAATCCATCATCTTCTCCTGTTTGATATGATCCACGTGATTGTTGAATAGCACCTAAATTAATTCGAGCTATTATATTTCTATTATTTATAGAATCACTATATGCTGAGATATAATAATTATTTACATTATTATTGTAATCATCTATGGCAACAAATATATATGATGGTCCTTTTATATAACATATTCCTTCTGAAATAACAGCCGGTGAAGTGGTTATTGGTCCTGTTGGTGAATCACTTACATAAATATTTACTCTATATCCCAACATCCATCCTAAAAAGAAAGATATATTTTCATTTACTGCAGGACTACCATCAGAATTTACTGCCCATACCAACTGATAAGATGTAGTCGGTACGATACTATTAGAAGCATCTATAGCAAATATACTTCTACCACTTGTATGATCAACTGTATAAATTAAATTAAAATTAGGATCAAGAGACATTGGAGTTCCACTATTCATATAATTATCTGGATTTTGAAGAGCTGCGTTCATCACAGATTCAATTGAAGACATTCCTGAACTATTATTTATGTTTGTAACGTAATTGCCATCTGGGATGGTTACTGCCATTGAATTTATATATGAATTACCACTCATATCCCAGTTCAATAAAAAAATATTATTACCATTTGATTTACTAATGGTATAATATGTTAATGGTAATTCTATAGAAGCAAGTCTCATATTTATTACATTCTCAAAGCGATATGGTAAGTCTATTTTCTGATCACTTGAACTTGTATTATAATAATTAGGTCTAAATCTAGAATCTATATTTAAAGCCTTCTTTATTGTTGTATATTTTATTGGATTTATAATTCCTGGAGGAGCACCACCAGTGTCCGAAACATTTAATCCGTCATTTGCATTTAATTTGTATGCATCTGTTATTCTTTCTTCATTTTCAATAATAAAATGACCACCAACTTCGTTTACATAATTTTTCATTTTTCCAAATGTTGTGTTTTCTGTATTGTCTATTCCTGACTTATGAATACCGGTTGATACTTTATTTATTAACCTAGATGATGCATGATCTAAAAATTGACTTATATTTTGTTTTGATGATATAGTTATAGATGAATCACCATTCATTTTCTGTAGCATATTTTTTTTCTGAAATAGAATCTCATCCGATTGGTATGGATACGATAGTGACAATATATCTTCCAATTCTTTATCAGAATATTCAGCATGATTTAAATTTAACAAGTCCATATATAATGTAATAAGCTTTTTTTATATTATAATAAAAATTTAATACATTCGGCAAGATTTATTAAACATTTTGTTTCAAATATATCTATAACTATCTCTGTTATAATTCTGTATACCTTTACAATTCTCATTACTATTATCATTTATTCACTCTAATAATTAAATAAACATTTTCTCTAAAGTGATATTATTGTTACTCTTATATTATTTTACTAAACAAATTTTCTCGAGTGATAATGTACTACAAATACTTCCATTTACACCGTCATTCCGAATAATACTATTCCATTTGTTATTAAAATAATTAATTATCTTCGATTATCTTCGATTATCTTCGGCCACCTCATCCACACGGACCATTTTTTGAATGAAACATTCCACTTAAATTACCCATAACACTCATTCTAGTATGTAGATTATTAGACATTTGAGATTTGATTGGATTTTGAGTTTGAGTTTGAGCTCTTAAAACTGGTCTCCTTACACTTTGTCTGGTTGACCTTTTTGGAAAAAACATACCAATTTGTTGTGGCATTATATAATAACACAACAAATTAAGAATTTAAGTAAAACATAAACATGAACCTGGTCTGTTATGAGAACCTACAATACCAATTGATCTCGTTTTATTTCCGGTTAATGCATTTATGTTTGTATTTGATGATTGTGTTCTTAAAGGACCCTTTCCTTTTAATCTGGCTAAATATCTAGCATAACTTCCATGTTTTACATCAACACCTATTCCACCCGCCCGTTGAGAACCTGGACGTTCACGAGTAATAGATCTTTTGGTAGAATTTCCATGAGAGGGAACTACTGATATATTTGAAACCTGTGAATTTGCAGGAAGATTACGATCACTCATTTGATTCCAGTTTACCTTAGGACTTGGAGTTGAATTTGTATTTGTATTTTGAAATACAGTCAAACTTCCTAGATTCATAGTATATTCTGACGCAGGAACACGAACTGTATTCCATATTCTTTTTTGGGTAATGTTAGTTAGATCAGGAGGAGAACACGTAGATGGTCCACAAATTAAACTACCAGAAGCATCATATGTACACTCATATTGACATCCACAACTTCTACACGGTGATACTCCAAATATAATTCCAGTATTACAATGACAAGTATTAGAATCAGACATTAATATATATTATATTTATAATAAAATTGATATGAAACATTTATTGTTTTAATAAACAAAACTCGATAAATGTCTTTAAAACAAATTGTAAATTGTCCCGCATGCTTTAAGACCTATAAAAAAAAGGGATGCTACGAGAAACATATTTTATATTGTGATAGAGAATTAAAAACCACTAATATACCATCTAATACTCAACTATTAGAGATGATTACAAATCTAACTGAAAAATATAATACAGTTCAACAAGAACTACAAAATATTAAAAGTCAAATTTATACAAAGAATAAAAAGATTGATGTATTAAAATGGTTAAATCAATCACAAGACAAAGAAGATGATGAAGAAATCCAAGTATCTTTCATAGAGGCACTGCAAAATATAGATATTTCTATGGATGATTTGAATTTATTGTTCGAAAATAACTTTGTGACGGGTGTATTTGAAATTATTAATAGGTATTTAAATAGTCATTATGAAATCAATAAGCTTGTTAAATGCTTTAATCAAAAAAAGAATGTGTTATATATCTACGAGTCACATAATTGGATTCCTCTAGAAAATGCGGATTTTATTAACATTATGAAAATTATTAATGTAAGGATATTTGAACAGTTTAAGAAATATCGTGATATGAATAATGATAAGATTGATTCAGATTCATTTCAAATCCAATATAATGCCAATTTAAAAAAAATACTCTGTGTAAATATGCCATTTGATATGAAATGTACACGAATCCAGAACAAGATTTATACAGAATATAAGGAATGTATTAAGTCAATTACAGAAATAGAATTAATATGATTTACTTAATGCTGGGAAAAGATGAAAAATAATCTGCAAAAAATACCATGCAAAATAAAATTGAAGTACTTTTTTATAAACTTGTGTAGACTATCAAAGTAATAAGATCTAGCAAACAGTTCAAATAACTCAAGATGACTTCCACATACTCAGTTTTCATTCCTCGCGTGTTTTCCAACATTCGCGCCAGTCGTATTTCTGATACATTCCATAACCTCGACATTGGAGATGTTGAGAAGGTTGATCTTGTTGCCAAGACCGGCAAGAATGGTGACAGCTACAATATGGCTTTCGTTCATTTTAAGAGATTATATGACACTGAGGCAGCATCTGACTTCCGCAAAGAACTTGAAGAACCTGAGATCAAGACGAAGGTGGTCTACGAGGACCCCTGGTTCTGGCTTGTTCTACCATTTGAGAAGAAGGATAAGCCAGTTGATGAGACGCTTAACAATCCTGATGTAGCATTACAGCCTCAACATCAACATCAACATCAACATCAACATCAACATCAGTTCCATCCTCAACATCAAGAGCAGCAACAGCAGCAACAACAACAGTACTACACAGATCAGCAGCAGCAGTTCCATCCTCAACATCAAGAGCAGCATCAGCAGTTCCATCCTCAACATCAAGAGCAGCATCAGCAGTTCCATCCTCAACATCAAGAGCAGCATCAGCAGCAGTACTACCAGCAGCAACAACAACAGTACTACACAGATCAGCAGCAGCATCAGATGGTTCAATTCCAAGTGATGACTCCACAGGGACCAATGCTTCAGTGGGGATTTCCTATGATGAATATGTATTCTCAAGAATTCGAAACATCCTCTCCTGTAAAGCGAGCATCCAAACATCGCAACAAACCTCGTATGAGAATCAATATCCCCCAAAGCGTTTCAATTCAACCTCAAGGTGAGGTTGAGGAGGGTGAGATCGTCTCAGAGTATGATGATCATTATGATATGTAAAGAAAGTAAGTAATCATTTGTTTTAAAGTAAAGTAAAGTAAAGAAAAGTAAAGTAAAGAAAAGTAAAGTAAAGTAAAGTAAAGTAAAGAAAAGTAAAGTAAAGTAAAGTAAAGTAAAGTAAAGTAAAGTAAAGTAAAGTAAAGTAAAGTAAAGTAAAGTAAAGTATAGTACAGAAAAGTAAAAAGTAAAAAAAAGAAAAGGGAAACCTTTTTTTTGTTAGAATAAAAGAATATTTAATTATTAATAACAAGACTAACAAAACGAGACATATTAACGCCAATCTACAATAATCAAACGATGAATGGTTACATTATCATGTATGTCATACACCTCTTTATTTTTAAAATAAACATTAGAATCAACAAATATTTTTTTTAATTCTTTTATAATAATTTCAAATGCATATTTCCAAGCCAAATTATAATCTATATTTTGATTACGCTGTATACAATATTCTCTTGTATTTTGTTCAGCAGTAAGATCATATATAACTTTTGTTTTCTTTTCTCGAATTTTTTTCCAAACTTGTGTTTCAATTAATTTATCAGTTATAACACGTGTTACAAGACGTCTCACAAAATCAATTACTTCACACTCGGAGTTCATTAATTCATGAGTATATTCAATCATATTTAATGATATAATAATTATATTTTTATATCATTTATCTTTTTAGTATGTGTAGGCTTTAAACTACGGCTTTAAACTACGGCTTTAAACTACAGGGTAAGAAGCTTGCATAGCAATACCACATACACCAGGATCGTTTGTACTGTCACTTCTAGCAATCTTTATATAACCTTCATCTCCCCATGAAGGACCCCAGCTATTCTTAACAAGCCAATACTCAGATCCAGATTCCTCACCATATCCGACAATAAGAACACCATGATCAAGATTAGTTCCACAAGCATCGCCGGTTAAAACACCACTTGTGTAAAGTTGGAATGCCATAGTGTCAGCCTCAATCGCAATAGAAACAGGACCACGAGACACAGCCTCCTTTAAATCAACTTGATTGTTTTTTGTTACATCAGTACAAGATGAAATCTCAACTACTGTATCGCATTTTTGACAATCACCACCTTTGGCAGTATAAGGATAAGCACTTTCTAAACACATACCATTATCCATAGCATATTGGAAAGCATCATCCATAAGACCACCATTACACCCGTGGTTGCCATATGACTTTGAACAATCAACTAGTTGCTGCTCAGATAAGCTTACAAGTTCTCCATTAGAAATAGACCAAGCACCTTCCATCGCCCCAGTTGCGCTAAACGACCAACAAGATCCACATTGTCCTTGATCCTTTACAGGAGTCACTGCATTGTGTTCACGCCAGTCATATGATTCGGCAACAGAGGCAGAATTCGATTGAAATTTATCACACCCGGTAGAAAATGGTCCTCCTGTTCTAATACCGTTAAATGAAGAAAATTCTTCATTTGTTAAATCAGCAAAGGGTGTTACACCAAGTTGAAACGAATGACCCTTGGCATTCTCCTCAGTAATATATTCCATATTAAATCTGAAAATATCAAATCTCTTTTCTAATTGAGCGATTGTAGGATATGTTTTTTCATAATGGTTCATAAAGTTTTGGAAACCAATCCAATGGTGGTCTGTCTCATTAAAAGCGTTTACGGAAGCTAATGCAAGCATAGATACTACAGTAAAAAACATCATATTATAATATATAACAATATATAGTTTTTATATTGTTTTTATATTTTACTTCTGTTACTACATAAACTGAGAATTATTTATTTTGAAATACTATTTTGGTCTACTTTAATGGAGAAGGATAAATCGAACTTTTCTTTGAATTCTTCTTCTGTGTAAATAGGAATACCCTTTTTTCTAGCTGCTTCTACCTTTCCAGTATCTTCGTCTTTCGTTTTCACTATAACAGCAAATGTATTTTTACTTACAGCATTCGATTCTTTTACACCAAGTTGTTTCAATTCTTCGGACATTTCTTTATTTCTGAATCCAGTAATAATAATAGATTTGCCATATAGTGGATTACTAGTATCTTTTTCTACAGGTTGTGGAAGATTTGTAATTTTATCTTCCAGTTTGGCAACCTTGACAAAGTCCATAAATTTTGGAATATTTTTAACAAATCGCTCCGCTGTCTTTTTCTCCATTCCTTTAATAGATTTAATTAGAGCAATTTTATACTCGTCACTAGCCTCAGATGTCAATATATCAGGATATTCTTCCAGAATTGGTGCAATTTTCCTTTCTCCGAATCCTCTTCCAAATATGTTGGAAACCGCCATAATCGTAGATATTGACGATGTAGCAATTTTATCCTTTATGGAATTATACACCTTATCCGCCATTTTTTGTTTGAATCCATCTACTTTCAAAAAGTCTTCCGATGTCATTGCAATAATTTTCGGTAATGAATCATATCCAGCTTTTATAATTTTCTTCACATTACCACCTCCTAATCCTAATACTTCAAGACCTTTGAAGAACCCTACTATATTCTTTTCTCTCACCGTTTCATCTTGCTCAACATCTTCAAGAATAATATCCACATGTGTATCATTCCATTTATAAGCTACATCGGGCATCTTTGCCTTTTCAGCCGGCTCAATAACAGCCATAATATGCGGTATGACATCACCACTTCTTACTAATTTGACTAATGCCCCAATACCTAACTTATTTTCCTCCACAAACGCAGCATTAAATGCCGTCGCATATTCTATTTTAGCTCCACCTAATACAACCGGTTCTATTTGAATTCTTGGCTTTAAATAACCATCCTTACTCGGAGACCATAATACATTTAATACCTTTGCTTCCGCAACTTGATCCGATAGAACCATCTTAAACGCAAATCCATGATCTGGATTTTTATCAGTTCTGTCGTATTTCTTGTCATTTGATACAATGACACCATCAATCGTATATTCATAATTTTCACGCCAATCTACTAGAATTTCTGATAAAAGTTCATTATTTATCTCTGGTTTTACTTCATTAATAACCGTAACGACATCATGTGATTCTAAAAATTTCATCTGTTCACTCGGTTTTAAATGCGGTTTTACAACTTCATATGCGACAAAATCTATATCTTTAAATCTATCAACTCTATCAACGTCTATTTTTTTTTGATTTACCATACCAGCAACTAAGTTACGAGAATTGGCAAAGTCATCTTTGTATTTTTCCAAGAATGTACTCTTCTTCATAATAATTTCACCACGAATTGTAATATCATCATCTATTGGTAGTCGTAAATAGGGAATTAAATGACTAATATCTTGCCCTACAGAACCATTACCTCGTGTATATAACTTTTTCTCGCCATTTTCTGTTGAATAAAGACCACTAATCCCGTCTAATTTTGCGGATAGTACATAAGGCCCTGTATATTTTAGCTTCCATTTAGGTAAAGCATTTGTGTCGGGTTTAATTTTATCCATTGAAGGCATATTATATGGCAATTTTATTTTGTTTTTATCATTAATGGGTGCTCCTATTTGCTGTAGAACTTTATTTTTTGGATACTTTACTTCCATATATTCTTTAATAATGTCAAATTCATTGTCTGTCATTAAAGGATCTTCATTATAATATGCTTTTGACGATTCATCTAACATAGTCGCCAAATTTTTTTCCGATAAAAGTTTTAAGGCATCGATGCCGTTCTCTTTAAAGTTAGAAATGTGGTCCTTATAGTCTTCCTTTTTTGGTTGTTTAACCTTTAATGTTTTATTTTTACTCACTTTTTTCTCTGGTGTTTCTTTTTTCTCTGGTATAGCACCATCTAATAATTCTAATGATTTATAACCTTCTCTCTCCTTTGGTTCTTTATATTTCATACCTAAAAATTCAAATATAGATTCTTCTGTTGGAAATTCAATATCGATTTTATCTCCTTTTTTCCCTGAAACCATCTTGGATAATCCATGTTCATTTAATGTATAACCCAAGTCAAGAGCTCTTTGCCTCATAACCGTATTAAATGCTTTACTGCCGGTAAAATATAATGTAGCAAATGCATATTCGTCTGGTGATGTATAAAGGAAATCCAGTCTTCTTGCGATAGATGTGGATAATTCACCAATAGTGAGGCTTTTTGTTTTACCTCGTGTTAAAACTTCAATAACTACCTTTTCTGAGATTAGTTTATCTAAAAATTTGTTAAAAGCACCAATATTGTCTTGATCATTTGTAATAATAATATCAATATCTCCTGAATTTTGTGCTTCTCTTCTATAACTTCCAACAATGTCGTATTTACTACCCTCTGGTGTTACTTCTTTAAATATGGAATCGAATTTTTTCTTGAACTCCTCAATTTCATCTCTGGGTATGCGTTTATTCAATGGCTCAAAGTATTCTAATCCTATTTTTTGAGTATCATTTAATTTACTTTGGTGTTCTTTCAATTGATCAATCGTTGTAATACCATCCTCAATTAACAATTTGGCTTTTTTAGGTCCAACACCGTAAATTTTTGTAAACAAATTTAGTGGATTTTTTCGCTCACGCTCTAACACTTTAAGTGTACCTGTTTTTTGAATTTCTTCCATTTTTTCCATTATTGTTTTTCCAATGCCTGGTTTTCCTTCTAATTGACTCACGTTTGTTATATCTTCTGGAAATGCCATTATTGTTTCAGATGCCTTTTTATATGCTCTAGATTTAAATGGTTCTCCTTGTCTAACCATTATATCTGCTAGTTCTTCCATAATATCAATGAGTGATTTGTTCATTATTTTATCTTTTGATTTAGACTTTAAGTCTATTTTTATAGTTTCCTCACTTTGTTCTGGACTTTTTGATTTCAATTTTTCTAGTATTATAGGGGATTTTGACTTGGATTTTGACTTGGATTTCGACTTGGATTTCGACTTGGATTTCGGTGAAAAATGATCTACTATTTTCAATTTTTGCTTTTTTAAAGTCTTTTTTAGTGCCTTTTTGTTAGTGCCTTTTTTTAAACTCTCATTAGATTTGGATTTGGATTTAGACTTAGACTTGGATTTGGATCTTGATTCACCACTACTACAATACCCATATGTTTTTAATGTCCCTCTTTCTGATGTTGATGTCGCACAAATTTTCCCCTTTTCAGTATCTACACATTCATTGTAATCTTTCCATTGATATTTAAACGGAAATATACAATCACCTTCTTTTACCCTTTTATTCTTTTCTGTTTTCCCACTCTTATTTATATTTGTTCCAAGCATATATAAAATTTAAATATTTTATTCTAAAAGATTAAATAAAATATTTTCATAAATTATATGGATTCTTATTTACAAAATTATGGACAAACTAAAACGATTATTGATGGTAATATTATTGATGATGTCAAATGGAATGCTATTTATGATGGAGATGTCCTTGATTTAGAAGCAACACGAAATGAAGACTCTATATATGTTAAAATGGATACTGATGAAATCATGAAGTTATTAGAAGTACATCCTAATAATAAGACAATTGGTCATCGATTATCAAATGACTTACTAGGTGATATTCGTATTGAACCTATTATTATTGAAGAATTATCACATATTAGAGAGAGAAAACCTACACCCCACCCAAAAAAACATAAAAAGAGAAAAACTAAAAGAAAATCTAAAAGAAAATCTAAATCTAACTCTAACTCTAACTCTAACTCTAAAAGAAAATCTAACTCTAAAAGAAAATCTAGAACAATTACTCCGGATTATCTTAAAACTATTTATTAATAATTCTTTTTCATTATGTCTCTTATAATAAAATAATCTGTCTCTGAAAATGCTCTCGTCGAACGCCTATGTTTATAATTATCTTTTTGTTCGAATTCCATTGTTGACATATAATAAGAGGAGGCATATATCAAATTATGATTATCTATCTCATATATTGACTCTATAAACAATCTCTTTTTGTATATTTCTATTACTTTTTTTAGGAAATTGGTCATTTCTGTAAATTTTTCATCTTCAAAACAAAATACCAGCACTTGCGCACTTCGCTTTAATCGCCGTACTTCACCTTCACATTCTGAAAATTGAAAATGTCTTTCACAATTATTATTTTCCGCCAATTCGACCACACCATCTATTATTGATGTTACGTTCCTATGCTTTCGTAAGTCTAAGGACATCTCTATCTCATATCCCATATAATATAACTAAATATTTTATTTAATATCACTACATCCCCCTACAAGATGTAGTGATGTTTTAATACTGGTTTTATCACTACATATTAATTTATCAAGATTTATCACTATTTCATACGCTTTATATATTTTATTAAAAATTATATAATATATATAAATGTCTTTTACATCTGATTCATGGAAAAAAACTGGAGGTATTAATAGAACATCTAGCCATAATCTGGTTAGAATTCCAAAGGCTATTGAAGGTTCATTAAAAGTTTACGAGAATACAAACAGCAGCAATATAACAATTGACGGTAATTCTAAGCTACAAATTAATCAAGGTTATGATATAAATGGTAAGTGGGGAACAGAATATGGGACTTATAAAATTGGAGAAGACGTTTCATCTAATATTTATGACCCACATATGTTACTATATATGGCAACAGACCCTACAATAAAAAATGATTATGCTTATTTTATGAGCGAATCTGCGAATGGTAATACTGATAGAGGAAATTTAACATTAGTTGTTGGTGATAATTCTGATGCACATAATGATAAGTTTATTATTAGAGGCTATGATCAAGCTTCTAAAAAAAATACAGATATTGCCTATTTTAGCAGTCAAAATGGGGCAGTATTTAACAAAGTCGGGATTGGACTTAGTGCGCCTAGAAGTGGAGCAATATTGGATATTAGTGGAATAGCTTATGGAACATATCCTGCCATAAATGATCCTTCTTTTAATTTGCAATTGTCTACAATAGGATGGGTGAAAAATTATTTTACATCAATTGAAAGCGGACTTGCTATTTGGACATCAGATAATGGAAATGATATTTACGAGAATACGGGAAATGTTGCTTTACTAATAAATGGCGATGATACATCTTATGTAGATAATATATATGCTGCGACAGATAATCCTACTCCCAAGTTATATGTTGATGGTACTGCGTTTGTAACGCAAAATACTGGGATTAAAGGCAATTTATCTGTAGGTTATGATCAATCGTATAATAATATTACTAATGCGTTGGATGTGAGTGGTAATGTTGGTATTGGGAATAATGATGCAGACGGTGTTAGGAGTATTTTGTTGAGTGGTGGTAGTGAAACACCATCTTATATTAATAATGGTGCTAATTTCGGGATTGGGACGACTAATCCTGGTCAAGCATTGGATGTGAGTGGTAATGTTGTATGTAATGGTAATGTTGGTATTGGGACGACTAATCCTGGTCAAGCATTGGATGTGAGTGGTAATGTTGTATGTAATGGTAATGTTGGTATTGGAACGACTAGTCCTGGTCAAGCATTGGATGTGAGTGGTAATGTTGTATGTAATGGTAATGTTGTATGTAATGGTAATGTTGGGATTGGGACGAGTAGTCCCCAGCAAAAATTGGAAGTTCACGGTAATATTTTACTCGGGGCGAATGATGTAGATTCATTCATACACAGTGGCGGAAAGGGCGCATTTAGCGCGGACGGTGATCTGATATTAGTTGCTGATTCGAATGATATGACTGGTGCTGGTGCCGGTGATAGTGATTTAATATTTGGTTATGGTTCTAATGTTAATATGGATTCTGTTAGAAATACCTCTTTCCCTACTTCTTTTCCTAGGGTTGAAACTATGAGAATAAAATCGTCTAATAGTTGTGTCGGGATTGGGTTATCTAGTCCTACTGAAATATTAGATGTTAGTGGTAATATTAAAGCTTCCGGAAATATTGGGATTGGTGGTGCAGCACCTCACGATACAATCAAATTAGTAATCGGTGATAATGACACGGGGATTTCGCAGGCAGATGACGGAATATTAACTTTTTATTCGAATGGTAGTGAAAAAATGAGAATTCTCGCATACTCGGGAAACGTCGGGATTGGGACGACTAGTCCTGGTCAAAAGTTGGTTGTTAATGGTACGGCGCAAGCGACTTCTTTTAACGCAACTTCTGATGTTCGTCATAAAGAAAATATTTGTGATTTGGACCGGGCGCTCGAAAAGATTTGCGCTATTCGTGGTGTTAATTATACATTCAAAACCGACAAAGACAAAAATATGCACGCGGGTATTTTAGCACAAGAGGTTCAAGATATTATTCCCGAAGCAATATGTAAAACAAATGATGATATGTGGAGTGCCAATTATAACACATTAATCGGTTATTTGATTGAATCCGTGAAAACATTGAAGGCAGAAAATGATGAATATAAAAAAGAAAAAGAGGAACAAAATATAAAGATTGAAAAACAACAAACTCGTATTGAAACTTTAGAATCCAAAATGGATGCACTTTTGGCTCTGCCTTAAGACGAATCATTCAACAATTGATGGAAAAAATGGATATCAAATAAACGAATAATCTATTAATAATAGATTTTTAATAATAAAAATTTAAAAGGTTTATTTTTATTTTTATTATTATATATTAAATATAATGACTGATAATAATTTTACTATTAACGGGATTCCTGTTTGCGGCACTACATTCAATTTCTACGCCGCTGATGGTAACCGAACCTATAGTAACTATATGTTGTCTCATGGATCCACTCTTGGAAATTTTATGGATTCCATGGCACGTTGGATAAGGTTGCCATTCCCTATAAAAGTGTATGCTTTATCATTCACAACAGATACAGACCCCGATCAATCACCTTTTAATATTGCTTTTACTGTCCGGAAGGATACAGGTGACACGTATGATGGCTCGAACGGTACGGGTGTGGTTACGGGTAGTACTGAAACAATATCAAATGCTGATACTGCTCATCACCAGTATTGTATATTCTCTTCTGAGCCTACATTTGTCAAAGGCGACTCTATAGGATTGATGGTGAGTAGCAACATAGGGATTGGATGTGAATTCACTGTAAAATTGTGGTGTTATCAAATTTAGTAAAACCAGTAACACAACAATACAACAATACAACAATACAACAATACATATATATGCAATAAATATATATATATTTATTTTATCATAAGTAACCAAAATTATTAAGATGTATAATAATATTATTTCTTATTTGCTGTGTAAATGCTTGAATATTTTGAATAGTAATTGTATTATCCATTTTATTTTATTTTATTTTATTTTATTTTATTTTACACCCTTGAAGATTTATTATTTTTATTTCAAATTTTTATAAAAAATAATCGGTGTTTGAAATGTGAAAAGGTGTAAAAACATGGTTTGGTTTATATGTATTTATATCGAAAATATATTTATATTATTTAAAAATTGATATTGATTTAATAATAATTGTTTGTATTATTATTAAATATAGAGAATGGAATTCATTGACACAAATACTGTACCACCTACTTATTTGGCCGAATTAAATCCACATGAACGAGATAGTCGCATCGTCTTTGATGAAGGTCCTCACATTTACTACATTGATGGTTCTTCTACTGGTTATGTGTCTGTAACAACATTTAATCATGCTAATTTTGAACAATTTAATGCTGACGCGATTATTAGTGGTATGATGAAATCGAAGAATTGGCCGCAAAGCAAATATTATGGGCAAACTGCTGACGAAATTAAGGCTGGATGGGATAAGAATTGTAATGAAGCTGCTAATGCTGGAACCAAAATGCACTACGATATTGAGTGCTATTACAATGAAGTTTCTGTTGAAAATGAGTCTATCGAATACCAATATTTCAAGAATTTCTTGGCGGATTATTCGGATTTGAAACCATATAGAACTGAGTGGACTGTCTTTAATGAAGATATTAAACTTTCCGGTTCAATTGATATGGTGTTTGAAAAGGACGATGGACATCTGCTTATTTATGACTGGAAAAGGTGTAAGGAGATTGTGAAGACGAATGGATTTGGGAAATGGGGACAAAAAGAATGTATAGAGCATCTACCAGATACTAATTATTGGCATTATTGTTTGCAGTTGAATACGTATAAACGGATTTTGGAAGATAAATATGGGAAAATTGTGGATGAAATGTATTTAGTATGCTTACATCCAGAAAATAAAAATAAGGATTATCAACGTATCAAGGTAGTTGACTTACAAACAGAAGTGTCTGAATTGTTTGATTTGAGAAGAAAAGAAATTGCGAACAAAGCTTAAAAATATAAACTCACATTAACTCATATAAAATCATATGTCTATCAACTATGTATTAAATAATAATTTGATAAATAATAATTTGATTATATTTGGAACGTCTGCCGCTATTGTGTCTGTTTTTTTATATTATTATATGAAAAATACAAACAGTCAAATAGTGGTGAAAACGGAAGTGGTGAAAACGGAAGTGGTGAAAACGGAAGAACCTTATGAAAATAAATATTATGATAAATTTGATTTATTAGAAGTTGAAGAATTAGAAGAGGACTATGTAAAAGGTTTGAAAAATAATATACTATATGAATCCACTCCAAAAGGGAAAGTAATTATGTATTATGATCATGATAAAGAGTCTTTTATTTATTATTGCGATACAAAGGATATTTCATATTTATATTTGGAAACCGTTGCTAGAAAATATGCATTAACTTATAGTTGTAAAAAAATTGTGGTTGATATTAAAGCAGAATTAAAACGAGCAAAAGACATAAAAGCTGGAAATATTGTAGGTGGTGGTAAATCTGCAGATGGTGGTAAATCTGCAGATGGTGGTAAATCTGCAGGTGGTGGTAAATCTGCAGGTGGTGGTAAATCTGCAGATGGTGGTAAATCTGCAGATGGTGGTCTATTTGCTTCATTTAAAGAGTATAATAAAAAAAGTGGAGTACAAAATACGATGAATAAAAAGTTTGTATTACGACAAAATGCAAATAGATATTCGTACAAGGGTAAAATAAATACATTTAATTTTATAAAATCAGACGAATATAAAAGTGAAAACTGCGATAATAATTTGGATTACGGAACATTTAAGCGATTAATGGAAAAAAAAAATTAAAGATAGAATATATATGAATGAATTCTTAGATATTCCTAATCCAGAAAATAAAATAAATGGTGTATTGGATATTGCTATTGAAAATAGAGAGAATAAGGTGAAAAAAATAGAGCAAGAAATAGAATCGGTAAAGGAACAAAAAGGATCCGGTGTATATTATACAGAAATGTCTGACAAAGACGAATCGTCCATCGAAACCTTTGGATGGGCATTTGTAACAATTATAGGTGATATATTAAGCGGGTTTAGTGACGCTGCAAAAAAGATAAAATGGAAAGCGGATGCTATTCGCGGGGACAGTAATGCTAAGGTTATATCAGAGCAGGCAGATAAATTGGGTAAGATTGTCGGTAAAGTTCAAGAAAAGACTAGCGAATTGGTTGAAAAAGTAGATGGTTTATATAAAGGTGGCGCCAACCCTTTATCTGAGACGACAGACGATGAGACGACAGATGATAATACATCTTCTTTAGGAAATGAAAATAGACAAGAAGACGATTCTTTAACGACATTGTCCTTGGTTGACAGTGCTAAAAGTATTGGTTCAGAGACTGCCTCTCATATAAAAGACATCGGAATTGCTTCTGTAAAAACCGGAATTCAATGGTCTGCAGACTTCATAAATGATATGATAGAAATGGGGATGGAATTGACAGGTAAAGCGAAAATATTGGATACACCTGTTGATGAATTAAGTCCAGAATTAAACAAGAACATATTATTATTGGCTGGATTATTGAAGGAAGTCTCGGAAAATCCTGCTACTCGTGAAGCTGTAAAAGAAATAGCACAAGCCATTGCTATTACTATAATAGAGATATTAGATGAGATAAGACCTGCCGTAAATGAAGTAACCGACAAAACGTTAGAGATGTTAGATGAAGTTAGTATGAAATCTGTTAGAGGAGCTACTGCGACTGGAATATCAGTTGCACAAGCATTTATAGCAGAGATTCCTTGGGTAGGTGGTATAATAGATATGATGCTTGCTATAGGGAAAGGATTTAATGTATTGATGGAAGCATTTCAAATTATTGTAGATAAAGGTGGTCCTATAGGTATTAAGGGTATTCAAACAGCTGTAGATACTAAACAAACTGTAGAAAGGGGTGTAGATCGAATTGAAAGTGCGGCCAGTAGTGCAATGGACGCGATAAAACTGGATACAACACAAGAATCACAACAACAAGGTGGATTATATATACCAAATAAACAATTAAATTCTAAAATACATCGTGGAGGTAAACGTTTAAGAAAAACAATGAAAATATTTTCATCTACTTTGCCTATGTTGAAATTCTCATGTAAAATACAGAAACGAGGGAGAAAAAGTGGAAAAAGTAGGAAGATTATCAAAACAAATATTAGGAAAAGTAATAGGAAAAAAAGAAATTAATAAGGGTATTTGGTCTTTATTTGGTCTTTATTTGGTCTTTATTTGGTCTTTATTTGGTCTTTATTTGGTCTTTATTTGGTCTTTATTTGGGCAACTTTCATTCCATTTAATGAAACCAACACTCTTGACAATATTAAATGACGTCCCCAAATGATCTTTCGCTATTTCTAGAGTTTTTCTTTCTTGGTCGTTTAATGACGATATATATTGTTCAATTAATTTGGTGTCCATTATTATTATATTGAACTCATTTCATATATTTAAATGAGTTCAATTTTATTATTTTATTTTATTTTATTTTATTTTATATTATTAATATTAATATTGAATAGCGCAAATTAATTCTCCCCACATTTTTACTTTTGCCTTTTGTAGAATTTTTGTTATACTCGTATCTATCATATATCCATTATTCAATAAATACTCAAATAATTCTGGCAAATCATCTATACACATTAATTCTTGACTATTGTTTATGTTTGTTATTCCTATTACACATTTTGGTCTAGGACATGTATTCGAAGTTACATCAAATGGTGATAATTTATTCAATGTTACATTTTTTACAATTGAAGCCAATGGTCCAGATGGCATTTTATTTAACATTAGTATATTACGATATTCTTGTTTAATAGAATCATAATACGGTATACTACTTAATGAATAGATTAACATTACTTTATCATTAGCAAATAAAATTGAAGTAATGTAATTACTTATTTTTTTTTTCATAAACTAATAATCATGGCGGCTGCTATTACTGAAAATACTATTTTCCGATTTAAATTTACACCCGAATTTACCGACGATTTATTGTCTTTCTCTAAACTTCATCAGTTTGACGATAGAGTCACCTATAAGGAGGCTTGGACTATATGGGTTCGAAATAACGATGATCTTATTGAGTCTGAATGTAGACGAATGAAACAAATTGGATATGAAGGAAATGTTCTAGATAAAATGTATAAAAGTGGACGGTATTATTTTCGCAAAAAGACCACACAAGAACCTAAAAAAAGAAGAAAATATGTTTCTATTGACAAAGATGTCATTGAAGCAATGGACAATCATATTCTAAATAATTATTGGACACCTTTATTTAAGCCATCGTCCTCACATGAGGTATTCTGTAATGAATATGTAGACCTAATTCAAGATGAATTCACACGACTAGTCGACGAACAATTAACAAAGGATGATATTGTTAATAAAATTAAGAAAACATATAAGAATAGATATTTCCTATTTGCTCAACACAATCAAACTCGTAATAGGGATGACAATTCAATTATGTCGGATATTACGGAAGATTAATGATATTTAATTCACGAATAATATAAATGACATTATTTATAAAAAATACATTATCCACAAATAATCATATAGCCATATCAAATAAAATTAAGAGCATTCCTCTTTTTTTATCGTATTTCTTTCCAATTATTGACTTTAAAAATTTAGATGAAAATTATAATGTATTGGAAGATTCAGTTTCTAATTCAATACAGAGAGAAATTAAATATAAATTAATTCAATTCCCTAATAATGATTTTACAGATTTTAATTTTAATAATCATTTCTCAAAATCTCTCTATCAAGTGTTTCTAGGATGTTTAACACTTCACGAATATAATATTTCATACACAGTAAATGATGATTCGTTTGTTATGATTAATGATGACCATTCACCACTACTACATAATTTTTCTAATTCTTTTTATTTTCCAGTTATTAGATACAGTAATTTACGATCCTATTTCTCTCTATCACTACTACAAAATCCATATATACCCATTGATATTTTTGTTATAACTTATATCATTCATAACAATATTACTATATTCGATAATAGATGTTTGCTTTCCATTTCTGAATTATTTTTTGATGATAGAGAGAAAATAAATAAAAATACAATTATTATGAATTTATCCTATTTTTTGAATTATCCAATAGAACAAATTATAAAATATCTACTTCAGTTCAAGTTTACGTGGACCTATTATTCTTTATCACAATATTTCATAGTACATTATTCTGAACAATTAAGACAAGAAGGACTTTATGATATTCTCTCCGAATATGTCAATTTCACATTTAAAGAGAGAGACGTGAATTTAATTGATAATATTCATGAGAAGATATTTGTTATATGATTTTTGGATATTTTGAATATATGAATTAAAATATTATTATTCATATACTTATTTATTGTGGGTCCAGAAGAGAGAAAGCATGCGCATGACCGGCAGCACTACCACCCTTCTTACTGCTTTTCTTGCTCTTTCTAGAACGTCCCTTCTTGCCACCTTTTTTGGCAGTCTTCTTACCACCCTTCTTGCCTTTCTTATGTGTCTTAGCGACAGCTGAAGTACCAGATTTCTTGTAAGTTTTACCGGCTTGCTTTAAAACATCCTTTAACATTACAGTTTTTCCACTAGATTTGGCTTTCATTAAAGCCATTGTCTTCTTAACGTGTTCTCTCCAAGAATTAGTCTTAGTAGCTACCATGATAGATTATATAATTTACTTATATAATAAAAAAATTGAATTTTTTTATTGAATTTTTATTGAATACTATTTATTAGAAATTACAAACAAATACTATTCAATATCAAACATATACAATATGTCTAAACTTGTTTTAACGCGATTCTTATATTTATTTGATGAAGTATGCATTTCATTTATGACATCTGTATTGAAAAAAGAATCTCTTGATGAATGCTATTTTTGGATTTCCGAATTGTATTTATCTGGACTTCACGATCAATCTTGGGAATTCATTTGGTTCGTATATTATGACTTCTATTATGTGAAAAATCCATCATTAGAAAATTATATTTCTAAAAAACATTCTAACGGTGATTTAAAAAGCCTCATGTCAGTCGTTAAAAATTTCTTTAAAATTCAGTCGTCATCTGAAGTATTCATTAATAGACAATATAATATGAATATTAAAGAAATTACACATATTTTTAGAGGGAAAAAGCCTAATTGGCTTGCAAAACACCCATCTAAATACCACGCAATACTTCGATTCATAGATAAAAAACTATACCACTTTGCCATTTCATCTCTTCCAGAAACCATTACAGATGAACTATTTCAAACTATAAAAACATATTTTAATATTCCTGATGAACGATTCAAACTACTTATTGACACATTTCATACAAGCAATAATAAATATGATAATAAATTTCATAAATTATGGGCATTAATATCCTTGTTAATATTTAACCCAGACTATCATCTTTCAAAAAAGAAAATATATATGGGTTCTAATGAATCTGAATTTAATGAAATTATGAAACATAACGAACCAGTACCTCCTTCATTGAATAATAACAATCAAATATATAAAACACTTGCATATAAACGTACATATGCCATTCATCCAATGTGTTCCTCTTTTAATTTGTTACGAGATTCTTCTGAAAATATCAATGACGAACTTTGGTATCATTGGGAATATCACGCATATTTGGCACCCATCTGGTTTGAAAGATTTAATAGATATAAAATTATTGTAGATTCTGAAAAGAAGCAGATACAATTTAACGACGATGATGAGTTGGAAGAATTCTATAGCCAATATGGTTATGATCCAGATGAACAGTCTACGGAAACTCAAAAAAAGGCATTGTCTCTTATGACGGATATTAACTGGAAAGACTGGTATGAAAATATATTCCAAGACAAAGACAAAGATAAATCATTATATAATTATAAAGATGAATTTAAATTCTCTTATTAAAAAATCTCTTATTAAAAAATCTCTTATTAAAAAAATTGAAGATTAATAATATATATTAAAATATATATATATTATTAGCAAAATGGTCAAGAATCAAAAAGGTGGTAATAAAGGAAAAAAAATGGGGCGTAAGTTCATTACAGCTCCAGTCGATAAAAGAATTCGTCTTGCAGAAGAAGAAGGCGAGATTTATGGGGTAGTTACTAAGTTACTTGGTAATGGTATGTTTTATGTCAATGACCCCGATGGTAAAGAACGGTTAGTTGTTATGAGAAATAAATTTCGTGGTAGAAGTAAACGTGATAATTCAGTTGCTAAAGGTGGTTGGGTTTTGATTGGAGTACGAGAGTTTGAATCATGTCTCAAACCTAAGCACGATTTACTTGAGGTATATAATGACACAGAAAAACTTAAGATGGAGAATTCGGGTAATCCGATCTTTGCAAACTTAAGGTCGGAACACGACAATAAAAAAAATGATGATAACCCAACTGGATTTATAATAGACAACAATGTACAGGAATCAAATTCATTAGATGAACAACTTGAAAATATGGTTAGTTCTGTAGAAAAGGTAGATACTATTAATATGAATACAGGAGATGATAATGACGATGTTGATGCTATTATTGATGAAATTTAGATTAGATTAGATTAGATTATTGATTGACCAGAAATATCTTTCGGACTATTTACGATTATATGATTTAAATCGTCTTCTCCTCCATCCGATATAATTACATTATTATTATTTATATACGAATGAGGTATGGTGTTGTGTATTTGATTTCTTCCAAATGGATGTGATATAGAATTTAATATATTTAATGAATTTAAAAAAGAATTTCTAGAATCCTGAATATTTGGAGTTTCAACATAATCCTCATTTTTTATTTCTATACTATCTAATTTTAACCTACACATGGGACATTCTGCTCGCTGATTTTCTAACCATTCATCAATTGATTCTGGATTAAATCCGTGTTTACAAGGTAATATTGTAACTTTTTGTCTTGTTTTAAATTTTTCTTGTGTTATTGGACAATGATCGTTTTTACATACACCAACTCTGTATTGTATAGTTTTCAACGTCTTTTTACCAACATCTGATAATACTTGTTTGTATTTACTACCTTCGTTAAAACTATCATTTATTATTCCATTTACTGGATGATAATTATATTGATCTTGTATGAGAACATTAGAGAGAAGACTTCTTTCTAATAATCTATCAAAATAACTATCTAATGTTGGTGTATTTGTATCTGTATCTGTATCTGTATCTGTATCTGTATCTGTATCTGTATATAAAATTGTCATTGTATTTATTCCTATGTATTGCGATGGTTCATACAAAAAAGTATTTGAACTTATATCATTAAATATATTCATATTTAATATCTATATGAATATATTTTTAAACGAATCATGATAAACAATTAAACAATTAATTTCTCTAATTCTATATATCTAACTTTGTCAAGAGTTTTCATTAACATGTTCCAAGGTGTAACTGTATGAAGACCAATAATACCACGTTCTGTGAAAATATTTAGTAAATGAGGACTAAAACCAGACATCATTGAGTAACCATCTCTATAAGATAATTCAGGAAATCCGTCTGTAGAACGAAGATTCCAAAACAGAATATGTGGTACTTTATAAGGTGTTCCACATACTTTAATTCCTGCATTTTTAAACTTCATTTCTAGTATTTCTCGCACAATACCATTACCATATGTACTGTCTTTTTGAGCTTGATCGAATTGCATATCCGAAAATATAGCCAATATAAGATTATCTACTTCTTCTGCCGGAACTTTTCCAGCCACTAGACCATCAAGAATCATATCCATTGCCTTGTGGAAATTTGTATTCATACCCCATGGAATTTGTATAACAGCATTAACCATTTCACAAAAGGTTTCTGTATCTTCCAAATTAATCCACTCCGGATTAGCAGTAAATGATAATATACGCTTTCCTAGTTTTGATTTCTCTGCTACACGACACCCAAGACCTATGGCAGAATATAATGGATTACTATTATCTTGTTCCATTGACCCAGATATATCTACCATTGCAATAATATTCGCAAGATCACTTGTTCCTTTACTGTTATTCTTCCATGCTTCATTGATAATAAATTTTTCTTCATCGCTATCCGAATGTATCGCTTGTTTTACAAAATCTACCATACTTATATTTGAACCTTTCATCTCTTTTGTCCCTTGTTTTACATCTTCCATATATTGTAACAAATTATTATGACATATTACTCTATCTGTACTTGTATTAGAATTACTATTTAAAAATGCTTTCTTTTGTTTCATCATTGTAATACTAGTTACTTTGTCAAAATTAATATTTTTCCACATTTTTCCACACTGTTTAACTTGTGTTGTATCAATATACTTATTCACAGAACTTACCAACTTTCTATAATGAGTTCTTGCCTTATCTGATGCTGCCTTAGTCCAACCATTTTTCCCATATGATGAGAAATAGTTCTGTGCTAATGTACAATTAATCCAGCCAAATTTTTTACTTTTCTCACGAGGAATCCATTTTGCTACTAGAGAACAATTTTCATTATTATCCATACTGTTCTTATCTATCTGTAGCTGAGTATTTATCACATTGACTAATTCTGTTGGAATGTCATTTAATTCGTTGAATAAATATTTCATATCTTTCCAACTTCCCATCGAACTTCCCATCTTTTCAAAACCAACCAAAAATTTCATAAAATTTACACATAATTCCCGATTATTAACAATAAGCTCCTTTATGATACAAAATGTTAGAGCATATTCTCCTTTACCTTCTTCAATATCTCGAGTATGTCCTAGTAGTTTAATTAGTACCTTCTTTTCATCAGAAGTTGCCTTCTCAAAACACTCTCTAAATTTAATAGCTAGACCCTTTTTTATAGTTGTATCTGATGTTCTCACCATTTGAAAACTTAGTTGCAATATCTTTTCTTGTTGAACAGCTGACCATTTATATTCAATGTGGTTATTTTCACCATATTGAATAGAATTATTTGTGTCTAATGCTGATACTAGAGCTGCCATTTGGATATTAGTAGTTATTATTAACGTGAATTCTTTATATTAATTAAATATATAGTAAATATATAGTAAATATATATTTACTGTGGTTTTCGTCTCGTCTTACCTTTTACTAAATTAAATCTAACACGCTTTGTACTATTGACTTTTTTTTTATCATCCTCGTTAAATAAAATAAATAATGTGTTTATATTCTGTAAACAGTTAATTGAAGACCCTAATCCATAATCATCTATATTTTTTATATTCGTCATAAAATTATAATTCTCATCATTTCTTAAAAAGTTTTTCAATTCTTCATGCTTTAAAGTTAAATTGTATACCAAAATAGATATTAATTTATATTTTATTTTATCCAATTTCTCATTATCCTTTATTAATTTTATTAATTCCTCCTTTTTTATTTTATTTGGTGTGCTTAATTTAATCGTTTTTTCGCTTATCTTTTCTAATTCGTTTCGCTTATTTACATATAATAAATTTATTTTTATGTTAGTATTTTCTTCTGGAAAAAACATTTCATATTGCTTATCTTCTTCTTCAAAATCATCTATCCAACTCTCGTCAAATATTTCAATATTATCTTCCATTAATAATTTTCTATATTTATTCATTATTATTCAAACTAATTATTCAAACTAATTATTCATCATAATCATCTTCTAAATCATCTTCATTTACAATTTCATTATTTCCGTATTTTTCATCGAAATCTCTACAATATTCTTCATATTCTTCTGCCTCTATTTCAGCAATTGCAAAGCCATCTAATTCACCAGTTTCATAATAATAACGATTAGATTCTTCTCTTCTTTGCTCATGAAGATTACATATTCTTCTAAAACTGTCGTTCCAATTACTATTGGCTTCATAATTATTCATTGCCTCCAATTCAGTAGATGTAAATGTTTCTTCCCAACTATCATACCATTGAAGTCCATTTCTACTATATTCTGTTTTATTATAAGGAATAATAACTGATGAAGCATGATTATTCTCATAATTTCTTAAATATAATTTAGTATCCTCTGTCATTTTATTTGACCTTACAAACATTGGACCTGTCCAGTTTGGACCATCCCAATAGTTTGGATCGTTTAGATTTATTACATTGCTTTTTTCTGCTTTTCGCATGTTTATTCTTTTAATCCATTCTGATTCTTTTGGTACTGCTTCTCTTGCTGCTTGTTCTCTTGCTGCTTGTTCTCTTGCTGCTTGTTCTCTTGCTGCTTGTTCTACTTCTGCTTCTACTAGTACTTCTGCTTTTTCTGATTCTCGTTTATTCCTATTTTTTCTTCTATTAGAATTATTAGTCTTATTACTATTTTTCTGTTCATCAGTTGATGATGAAAAGCTATTTCCTTTTAAAGCGTCAAATCTTCCCATTATCTTTCAATATACTTCCTTGATTACTGGTGTTATAATTATATTAATAATAAAGGCTTATATTGTTTTAAAAATATTTATATTAGTTTTACAATTATTTATATATACAATTGTTTTGTTTCATTGTCTAGATACACATTCTTACTTATTGAACGAATTATTTTACCTGTTTCCTTTTCATCACTTTCTATTTGAGTCATGGAATTGAATACTAGATTTGTCATCTTTGATTGTAAATTTTCATCTGTTTGCCATCCTGGATTTACATCCTTCCATTTAATTATCATTGTTCTCTGTTTCAAAGAAAGTGCCCTTATCCCCTTCAATATATGTAGTAGCTCGTTGTCCTTTTCCCAATTATCATTCTCCTTGATGTATAATGTCTTTCTTGATGCATCCGTACAATGTATGGGTCTCTCTAGAATATCCAGATCATTCAGACCATTCAACATCATATTTGTTATTGTTTTTGTTAATCCATTCTCTATAGTACTATCATATGTTTCACTTGTTATAGGCAACGATTGTATAAAGTCCGTTAGATTCATAGCGTTCTTACAAT
>Ga0206131_10001043_pt1 | contig 36808 bp, 28 predicted proteins | sample Helgoland_Spring_FD_148636 | JGI IMG/M metagenome (GOLD analysis project Ga0206131, IMG submission 148636) | Pelagic subsurface seawater microbial communities from Kabeltonne, Helgoland, North Sea - Helgoland_Spring_Bloom_20160517_1 | ecosystem: Environmental > Aquatic > Marine > Epipelagic ... | reverse complement strand
CTGCATTTTCAAGTACCATATCGAAATCTCCAGGCTCACCAATTTGGGTTTCCATTTTGACCACTTCACTCGTTTTTTCTAAGAAGTCCACCGAGATGTAAGCATCCTTTTGAAAAAATCGACTTTTACGCATATTTTTTAGAGATATTCTGCTGGCTGTGAGGTTAGCCACACAACCATTTTCAAAGGCCAGTCGCGCATTTGCAATGTCTGGTGAAGCACTAATTACCGAAACACCACTAGCACTAATGTCCACTACTTTTGAGTTGACCGCCTTAAGGATAATGTCAATATCATGAATCATCAAATCTAAAACCACAGGCACATCGGTGCCACGAGGATTGAATTCGGCCAATCGGTGGGTTTCAATAAACATTGGATTGGATAATTGATCTTGCACAGCGGTGAAAGCAGGGTTAAAACGCTCCACATGTCCTACTTGACCTTTTACGTGATGGTCTTCGGCCAAGGTAATTAATTGGTTTGCTTCGTCAACTGTGTTGGTTATGGGTTTCTCAATAAAAACATGTATTCCTTTTTCAATGGCCAGCTTGGCGCAGTTAAAATGATTTAGAGTGGGGGTAACAATGTCTATCACATCGATTTGATCGAGAAGCGCATCGTAACTGTCAAATTTCTTGTAACCAAATTCTTTTTCAACGTCAGTGGCGGTCTTAGAATCGTTTTCAAAAAAACCAACCAACTCATATTTTTCTGATGCTTGAAGAAGTCTTAAGTGAATTTTCCCCAAATGACCAGCTCCAATAACGCCCACTTTTAACATCTTTTTTTCTTTTGTCCAAAATTACATGATTTCACCTGATAAATAGGAATCAATGGCGAAGAAAGTTGGTAAATTGAAACTCTATATGGAGAACTTTTGTACTATTAAAACGTCATCGATTCTCCGATGGAAAGAAGATACAAGTTTTTGTTGAATTGGGTAAAATATTTCATAGCCAGATCGAAGTCTATAGTAATGTGAGGAAAGGTATTGTAATGGCAGCCGATGATGGTATCACAATCTATAAAGTTGTACTGATCTTCACTAAGATATGCCTTTCAACAACCACAAAACTCAACTAAAAAATGATTAATTCGGTTAAACTACTCTGAAGATTGAGGTTTGGAGTCAAAATCAGACTAAAGGTAATAAAAAAACAATTTATGGAGTACACTCAAGCATCAGCAAGAGATTATTCGATTTATCTCATAATAGAATCATACCATAGCAGAAGGCTGTAGTGCCTAAATCTACGTTATGGGTTTAGTCCATTTTTAGAGACAGTTCCAACCAGCGTTCTTCATATTTGGCAAGAAGATTGTTGAGGTCTTGAAGTTCCATTGATAAGTAGTGGATGTCTTCGGCTGGTACTTTTTGTTCGACAAACAAGTTTTCCAATTCAGTTTTTTTAAGCTCCAGTTTGGCGATGTCTTTTTCAATGGATTCAAATTCCTTTTTTTCTTGATAGGAAATTTTGGGCAACTCTTTTATTTTTTCGATATCCTCTTTTGGCGAGGCTTCTGGATTGTTCTCCAAGGGTTTAGAATCATCATAGGTTCTAAAATCGGAGTAGTTTCCTGGAAAATCTTCAATCACGCCTTCACCTCTAAATACGAACAAATGGTCCACAATTTTGTCCATAAAATACCGGTCGTGAGACACGACTAACAGACAGCCAGGGTAATCTAACAAAAAGTCCTCCAACACGGTGAGGGTTGCAATGTCGAGGTCATTGGTAGGCTCATCGAGGATAAGAAAATTGGGGTTTTGAATAAGCACGGTACACAGAAAGAGTCTTTTTCGTTCACCACCACTTAATTTTTCTACAAAGTCATACTGGCGTTTGCGGCTGAATAAAAACTTTTCTAGCAATTGTCCTGCCGAGATACTGCGGCCCTTGCTAAGTGGAATATGCTCACCAAATTCCTTGATCACATCAATTACCTTTTGTCCTTCTTTAACTTGAATGCCACTTTGAGTGAAATAACCAAATTTGATGGTATCGCCGACAATAATTTTCCCGCTGTCAACAGGTAATTCTTGTGTTATCATATTTAAGAATGTCGATTTTCCTGTCCCATTGTTTCCAATGATCCCAATGCGTTCGTCTTTTTTAAAGAAATATTCAAATTTATCTAAGATGGTAAGATTATCAAATCGTTTTGACGCATGGTGAATTTCTATAATTTTGGATCCCATACGCTCCATAACAATCTCCAACTGTACCTTATGATCATTACGACGTTTTTGAGCTTCTTCTTTGATTTTAAAAAAATCATCAATCCTTGATTTCGATTTAGTCGTCCGGGCTTTAGGTTGCCGTCTCATCCAATCGAGTTCTTTTTTGAATAACAGCTTAGCTTTACCTAGTGACACTTGCTCTTGTTGCAATCTTTCTTCCTTTTTTTGAAGGTAATAGGAATAATTCCCTTTATAGCTGAAGATTTCACCTTCGTCTAACTCTAAAATTTCATTGCAAACCCGCTCTAAAAAATAACGGTCGTGGGTCACCATAAATAGGGTGATATTTTCCTTTTTAAAATAATTTTCTAACCATTCAATCATATCTAAATCAAGATGGTTGGTTGGCTCATCTAGAATCAATAAATCGGGCTTGTTGATCAAAGTAACAGCTAAGGCTAGTCTCTTTCTTTGTCCTCCTGAAAGTTGACTCACCTTTTGGTTGAGATCGTTCAGTTTTAGCTTTGATAAAATCTGACTATACTGTGTTTCAAAATCCCAAGCATTGTATTGCTCCATTTTTTCAAAAGCCTTTTGATAGGCTATTTCATCATCAGGATTACTCAGTGCTGTGTTGTAGTCTTCAATAATTTTAACAATGGGATTGTCAGACTTGAGTACGGTTTCTTCTAAAGTCAAATGATCTTCAAAATTATCATCTTGTGACAGATAAACCGTAAATAAATTTTTGCGACTGGAAATCTGACCTTGGTTTGGAGAATCAAGTCCCGCAATGATATTTAGAATTGATGTTTTACCTGCACCATTTTTGGCAATAAGTGCTATTTTTTGACCCTTATTAATACCGAAGGATAAGTTTTCGAAAAGCGTGAGCTCGCCGTATGATTTGGAGATGTTCTCAACAGAGATATAGTTCATCAATGGATTTTGACAAATCTAATCAAATTGGGGCATTTGTATTGATATAAAATGAGGTCCTTTTCGATCATCTCGTATAATTAAGTCAAATGATTATCACAAATAGGTACGACAGTCATCCAAAAACAGCACTTACCACAATCCGAGATCATTTTAATGTTAAAGGCGAAATAAAGTTAAGAAAAAATAAATCACATGGTTTCATCTTCGCACAATGATGTTAACAAGTGTTCGAAAATTCTTAATTTTACGGAAAAATCCACAGCGTGATGATTGACAGTCCTAAACACGAAGGCATGCGTTATCGACTTGTTGAGCAACTTCGTCAAAAGGGCATTCAAGATGAGTCCACTTTAGCTGCCATTGGTGTCGTACCACGTCATTTGTTTTTAGATTCTGGTTTTCTAGATCACGCTTATGAAGACAAGGCTTTTCCCATTGCAGCCGATCAAACCATCTCTCAGCCCTATACTGTGGCTTTCCAAACGGAATTATTGCAATGTCATGCAGGACATAAGGTTTTGGAAATAGGAACGGGGAGTGGCTATCAAACTGCAGTGCTATGTCATATGGGGATCGATGTGTATTCCATTGAACGCCAGCAAACATTGTTTAAAAAAACATCTTTGTTTTTGCCCAAATTGGGTTTTCATGCCAAGAAGCTCATTTTTGGTGACGGCTATAAGGGTTTTCCTTCCGCAGCACCTTTCGACGGTATCATTGTCACTGCAGGCGCACCCGAAGTCCCCAAAGCTTTATTGACGCAATTGACTATTGGTGGTCGCTTGGTAATACCAGTAGGTACTGATGAGCAGATCATGACCCGCTTTATACGCACTGGTGTCAAGAGTTTCGACAAACAGACTTTTGGTGAATTCCGTTTTGTGCCTCTATTGTCAGACAGGGCGTCAAGCGAATCCTAGTGATCGTCCTAAAAATTAAGTCCAAGCAGTAGTCCATCGTTGCGGTAACCGTTATGGTAACTTTGCGCATAATCGATGCGAAGAAATTTCAATTTTTTAAATCCGATGTTTTCTAAGCCTACGTTCCATTCCATATACGGAGCATGGTGTTCTACTTTGAGGAAATGAAAGCCTACCAACGCTTTCCAGTTGAGTTTGGATAGTAATGGCAAACGGTTCCATATATAGCCATCAAAATGATGCTCGGCGTGGAATCCAGAATATGTGCCGTTGGTGCTCAGTCGGTAATACTCTAACAAATTATACGTTGAACTGTTACTCCCTTGGTCTCGAAGTATGGTTTGGTTACCGCTAAAGTGCTTATAGTCAGTAAAGGCCAAATCTTCTGCCTCAGAAAAGCCACCTGCAAAGCCGTTGTAGTTAAGGGTTCCAAAATTCCCTAAGCCTACTGATTGCCGTATCCGAGCTTCGACCTGCATAAAATTGTAATTGTTCACTGTTGCTCCAAATCCCTTTTTGACATCAAGATAGAGCGTAGGGTAGTTTCGATTTCCCACATTGTATTTACTGTCAGGGTATTCGAGATATTTTTGACTAAAATTGATCCTTAAACTCATTGCAGCAATGATCATTCGATGACTGGTAAAGGTCTCGCTGATATCATTTTGAGGATTAAGCGGGTTATTACTCGTATAACTTTTATCTGTTTGTGGGAAGAACACCTGATCGGTATTGTTGAATAAAGGGTTTCTTTCTTCATACGCCAAGCTTAAATAGCCATTAAGACCATTAAACCATTCTTGACCATAAGAGGTGCGCAGAAAATGACGTTCATATAGTTTGAGGTAATTGTCTTCAAAAGCAGTATAAATATCGTTGACAGTTGGACTGATGGGGTTGTTAAGGTTATAAGAAACAGTCTCAGAACCAGCAGATATTCTGACATATGCCCGGCTAATATCATTGAATTTAAAATAAAAAGAGGTTTTTGGACGGAATCGCTTATCGCTAAAGCCATAATTTCCGATGATCGAAGCAGTCCAATAGCGGCGGTTCTCGTCAAGACGCTTTGAGAAATTAAAATCAGGTGAGATGTGAATGCCCTGAACCGTGTTAAAATGAATGCCTCGTGTAAGTCCAGAAAAGCCCCAAGAGCGCTTTTCATATGAATTTTGATGACGATATCCAGCCGTTAAAACATGCCATTTTAGACTGTTTTTCACAAGATCGATGGAGTCTAAATAAGGTTTAGATTCTCTTAAAATGCGAATACTGTCTTTTCGGATATAGTCTCTAGATTCAATATCTGTGAGTGGAATTGGACGATTGGCTAACCAAAACAAACTGTCTTTTTTGTTGGCGTCACGCTCTACCTTTAAAATACGGTTGTTAAAATAAGAGTCGTCAAATACAGGCTCGAATTCGTAATTACTATACACGGCAGAAAAGCGTCCACTACCTTTGAAACCAAACAATCCAAAATTAAAGTCGAGCAATTGTGTTCTTAAAACCCATTGGTCACGTGTGTCGTCAAAAGCAAAAGATTGGGTAATGGTCATCTCATCCAAAGCCGGAATCCGCACCTGATTACCACTAATGATTAAAGCGGTACTGTAAATAGCCCATTGGCCGTCAACAATGTAAATATGTCCATTAAATGCACGGTCATTATTGCGTTTTGGAATTACTCTAATTTTATAAATCAAATGCTGACGGTCGTCATAAAAATCGCCCTCGTATTTGAAATCATATGTTCCCAAAGCATTATTTGCAATAGGCGAGAGGATGGGATAATTAATCTCGATAGTATTTCGGTATAAATTAAAATCGACATCTCTCGCACTGTTAAAACTAAACCCATTATTATCGCCGCTTACTTTGGAGGCCGTGATGTTTTCAATTAAATCATCTGGTTGTCTAAAGGATAGTTTCGAAAAAGTTTCAGACAGATAAATCACGCCACTTCGGGTGCTGTCTATGGCGCCGTCTAAATCTCCAATATCTTGACCAAATATTTTCTCGGGAACGGAATCTAATGCAATCAATCCTCTCGAATAAAATTCTGCGTGAAAAGTGGCCATTTTTTGCATATGACTTTTTCTGGCTGCGATGGCTTTGCGCATGATAGGATAGGCGGGGTCTTCGCTATTGGTGATTAACACCTCTTGCAACGAAATGGCTTCTGGAATCAGTTTAATGTGTAAATTGTCAATTTTATCGCCTTCAGTAAGGCGTATATTATTAGATTTGAACCCCAAACTTTGAAACACTAAAACATCCCCTTCTTTTGGACTATGTTCTAGTAAAAAATCACCATCACCATTTGAAGTGGTACCGATATAAGTGTTTTCAATGTATATATTGACGCCCAAAATAGGCGCGTCCAAGTTGTCGGTTACCGTGCCTCTAATTTGTCCAAAGAAGACTGCTGGGTAAAGATAAAAAATGAGGGTAATAGTTCGAAAGATGTAGGTATTGGGCATCAATTTTGTCATTTAAAATTTTTCTTAACCCGATCCAAATCACGTTTGTTGTCGCGATCTTTGATGGTCTCACGCTTGTCAAATAGCTTCTTTCCTTTGGCTAGGGCAATATCCAATTTTGCCATGCCTTTTTCATTTAAAAAAAGTCTTAAAGGCACAATCGTAAAACCAGATGTGGTGACTTCTTTTTCAAGTTTTTTAAGCTCTTTGCGATTGAGCAGCAGCTTACGACTAGCTTTGGGTTGGTGGTTGTAATGGGTGCCATGACTATAAATATCAATGGACATATTCACGACAAAAAGCTCGCCACGATCGTTGAACTCACAGAAACTATCTGCAATACGCGCCTTGCTTAAACGTATCGATTTGATTTCCGTTCCAGTCAGAACGATGCCGGCAGTATAGTGGTCTATGAGTTCAAACTCAAAACGTGCACGACTATTCTTTATATTAACTGCTTTTTGCATGCCTCAAAACTACAAAAATAAAGGCACCCTGAGATGCCTTTTTTATACCTTTCAATTCTGGAATTTGAGTGCTATTGCTGCCTAAAAACCAACTTATTCTCAAAAGCATCCAGCAGTAAGATACTGTCTTCGTTGACTTTTCCTGACAATATATCCTTACTCAATAAGTTGAGAACTTCCTTTTGAATAATCCGTATTACTGGTCGGGCGCCATATTCAGGTTGATAGCCTTTTTCTGCCAAATAAGATTTAGCCTCCTCTGTGACATCGAATGTGATGCCTTGCTTGGCAACGGTTTTTCTAACCATCCGAAGCTGTAGATCTACTATCGCTAATATATCTTTTTGACTCAATGGCGTAAACAATACGGTGCCGTCGATTCGGTTTAAAAACTCGGGTCTTACCCTTTGTTTTAATAGCCCAATGACATCATCTTTCGCCAATTCCATAGCCTGATCGATGTTAGTATGTTCATCAAAACGCTTTTGAATGAGTTCGCTTCCTAAATTAGATGTCATAATAATAATGCAATTTTTAAAGTCGGCCACACGACCTTTATTATCTGTCAATCGACCTTCGTCTAATACCTGTAATAAAATATTAAAAGTGTCAGGATGAGCTTTTTCAATCTCGTCTAATAATACTACTGAATAAGGCTTTCGACGCACAGCTTCAGTCAATTGACCTCCTTCGTCATATCCCACATAACCGGGAGGTGCGCCAACCAATCGGCTTACGGCATGTCGTTCTTGATACTCGCTCATGTCTATGCGTGTCATGGCATTTTCGTCATCAAACAAATATGAAGCTAAAGCCTTTGCGAGTTCTGTTTTGCCTACTCCTGTGGTACCTAAAAACAAAAAAGTACCAATCGGCTTTTGAGGATTTTGTAGGCCTGCACGGCTGCGTCGAACGGCATCACTGACCGCTGTTATCGCCTCATTTTGGCCTACAACACGTTTGTGTAATTCATCTTCTAAGGTCAGAAGTTTCTCGCGTTCACTTTGAATCATTTTAGTTACTGGAATACCTGTCCATTTCGCTACTACCTCTGCAATGTCTTCATAAGTTACTTCCTCTTTGATAAGAGCAGTTTCTTCTTGCTCGGCTAAGGTGGTTTGTAAGTTTTCAAGGTTCTCTTGTGCTTCTTTGATTTTACCGTAGCGCAGTTCGGCCACTTTGCCATAGTCGCCATCGCGCTCAGCGCGTTCGGCTTCAGTTTTATAGTTTTCGATTTCTAACTTGGTTTGTTGGATTTTATCTACGACTTCTTTTTCACTTTTCCATTTGGCGTTAATCGTTCCACGCTCTTCTTTAAGGTTGGCCACTTCTGACCTCAATGATTTTAATTTGGTTTCGTCGTTTTCTCTTTTTATAGCCTCAATTTCAATTTCAAGTTGCATGATTTTGCGATCTAAAACATCCAATTCTTCGGGCTTGGAATTAATCTCCATCCGCAGTTTAGAGGCGGCTTCGTCCATCAAATCGATTGCCTTATCAGGCAAAAATCGATTTGCGATATAACGATCCGATAAGGTGACAGCACCGATGATGGCATCGTCTTTAATCCGTACCTTATGATGAGTTTCGTATTTTTCCTTTATACCTCTAAGTATGGAAATAGCACTCTCCGTGTCTGGTTCGTCTACCATTACTTTTTGAAAACGACGTTCTAATGCTTTGTCTTTCTCAAAATACTTTTGATACTCATCCAACGTAGTCGCTCCAATTGCACGGAGCTCTCCTCTTGCCAATGCTGGTTTTAGAATATTGGCCGCATCCATAGCGCCCTCTCCACCGCCAGCACCCACTAAGGTATGAATCTCGTCAATGAATAAAACAACATCTCCACTGCTGTTAGTCACTTCTTTAATAACAGCCTTCAAACGTTCTTCAAATTCACCTTTGTATTTTGCTCCAGCGATAAGCGCACCCATGTCTAATGCAAAAATTTCTTTACTTTTTAAGTTTTCAGGAATATCACCATCAATAATACGGTGGGCCAAACCCTCGGCTATGGCGGTTTTTCCGGTTCCAGGTTCGCCAACTAGAATAGGATTATTTTTGGTGCGTCTCGATAAAATTTGAAGAATTCGTCTGATCTCTTCATCTCGACCGATCACCGGATCGAGCTTGTTGTCAAGTGCCAACTTATTCAGGTTCTTAGCATACTTATTAAGTGCATCATAGGTCATTTCTTGACTTTTTGATGTTACGTTTTCACCTTGACGCAACTGGTTAATGGCTTCCAATAGTGCCTTTTCTGTGATACCTTGATCTTTAAATAGTTTGGAAATGCTTCCGTTGCTTTTAAACAGTCCCAAAATGAGGTGATCGATAGCTACAAAATCATCTTTCATTTTTTTTGCCAATTGTGCAGCTTGATTTAAAACCTCACCAGCAGAGCGCGACCACATCATGTCACCAACTTGAACCTTAGGATAACTTTCGATTTCCTTATCCAATACTTTCAGAATGATATTTATGTTTACGTTAAGTTTGTTAAAAAGGAAAGGCACGACATTATTGTCAACGGCGATAATACCTTTCAATAGATGTCCCTGCTCAATTTGCTGGTGTTTAAATTGTTGAGCAAGCGTTTGGGCTTCGTGAATCGCTTCTTGCGATTTTATAGTTAAATTATTTAGGTTCATTTTGCTAGTTGTTTTGGGTTTTTCTACTTTTGTTCAATAATCTTACCAAGTCAATTGGCACGACATCTTGTCATTTGTAATAACCTAAACACCTGACTTTTAGTCATTTTAATTCCAAATTATGGGTCTATTTTTTAACCGAAAAAAGAAAGAAATCAAACCTGAGAGGCTGAATTTTCCCTGGCAAGACTTAACCACTTTAGACATGCTTGAGGGTATTGTTGAAGCGTCACATTCGCGCCCTCAAGTGATATTTAAACATTCTACAAGTTGTGGTATTAGTCGGATGGTAAAATTAAATTTTGAGAGTGATTTCTCGCGCATTCCAAACGATATGGATTTCCATTATCTGGACTTATTTTCTTATCGTCCAGTGTCGAATACTGTTTCTGACATCTTTAGAATCAAACATGAATCACCTCAATTAATCGTTGTCAAAAATGGGGAGGTGGTTGCCCATGCATCTCACGACCGTATTATGGATGTCAATTTGTGGGATTACAAAAACTAATGTCTCCTTTTTTTGCTGTTAAAAACAGGTAAGAGTTGTGAACGCACTTCTCCAAAACCGATTCTTGTACCGTTTTTTTCGCAAAAGCCGCGCATGATCACAGTGTCGTAATCCTCAATGAATTTACGTGTTTGGTTGTTGTCGAGTTGTACCGGTTTTTCACCGCGCCAGGACAATTCTAGCATTGATCCATAGGCAGAAGGATCTGGTCCTGAAATGGTACCACTTCCCATCATGTCTCCTGCATTAATTCTGCAACCGTTGATGGCGTGATGGGTCAATTGTTGGGCCATGTTCCAATACATATACTTGAAATTGGATTTACTAACTACTGTTTCCTTAGCGTCTTTTGGCTGAATAGAAGCCTCAAGTTCAATGTCAAAACTCTTATTTCCTGTGAACTGAAGGTAGGGTAGAGGTTGTGGACTTTGTTCTGGTCCTTGAGTTCTGAAAGGTTCAAGGGCATCAAGCGTTACAATCCATGGTGATATTGAAGAGGCAAAGTTCTTGCCTAAAAATGGTCCTAAGGGCACGTACTCCCATTTCTGAATATCACGTGCGCTCCAATCATTAAACAATACCAAGCCAAAGATGTAGCTTTCGGCATCCTCAATAGGAATAGGCTCTCCAATATCGTTGGCATCTGTGGTAATAAATGCCATTTCTAATTCGAAATCAACCAATTTTGACGGTCCAAAAACAGGCGTTTCAGCCCCGTTTGGTAAAGTTTGACCCTGTGGACGGTGTACTGGAATACCAGATGGTATAATTGTAGAACTGCGGCCGTGATAGCCTACAGGAAGATGAAGCCAATTCGGCATCAAAGCATTCTCTTCACCTCGAAACATAATTCCTACATTCGTAGCGTGTTCTTTACTCGCATAAAAATCGGTATAATCTCCAATTTGAACAGGCAGTTGCATTTCTATTTCATCTAAACGGAATAAGACAGCTTCTTTGTGCGCCGTATTGTTTTTCAAAACATCATTTTTCGCATCAAAAACATCTGCAATTCGGTTCCGCATCGCACGCCAAGTCTGACGTCCATCTGCAATAAAATCATTCAATGTGTCTTGTAAAAAAATATCGTCAGTCAACGGGATTCCGTCAAAATAGCCTAATTGGTGCAAAGCACCTAAATCAATAGCAGTGTCACCAATTCGGGAACCAATAGTAACGATGTCATCTCTTGTTAAAAAAACACCAAATGGAATATTTTGAATGGGAAAGTCAGAGTTTTTATCAACATGTAACCAAGAGGTTCTGTCAGGATTATTAGCAAAGTTGGGCATAGTCGAATCAATTGTTTATTAAATGTACATTCAAATATATGTTTTTTGTAAGATCGTGCGCTTCCCTTTTCATATTTTTGACAAATAAAATGATTGAATATGCGTGACGAACAAATTTTTGAGTTGATTGAAGCAGAGCATCAACGTCAGTTAAATGGTCTTGAATTGATTGCTTCTGAAAATTTCACCAGTGATCAAGTATTGGAAGCGACGGGATCCATCTTAACCAATAAATACGCTGAGGGTTATCCTGGCAAACGTTATTACGGCGGTTGTGAGGTAGTGGACGAAGTGGAGCGAGTCGCGATCGATCGTGCAAAAACACTTTTTGGAGCTGAGTATGCCAATGTTCAGCCCCACTCTGGAAGTCAGGCCAATACCGCGGTATTTGCTGCTTTGCTTAATCCAGGTGACAAGATTTTAGGATTTGATTTGTCTCACGGAGGACATTTGACTCATGGTTCTCCGGTCAACTTCTCAGGTAAAATTTACAAACCTTCATTTTATGGCGTAAATCCAGAATCAGGATTGTTGGATTATGACGTTATTATGCAACGTGCTAAAGAAGAGCAACCAAAACTTATTATTGCTGGAGCATCGGCCTATTCTCGAGATATGGATTTTGAAAAATTCAGAGCTATAGCAGATGAAGTTGGTGCCATGTTATTGGCTGATATTTCTCATCCATCTGGTTTGATTGCCAAAGGTGTTTTGAACGATCCATTACCCCATTGTCATGTGGTGACTACAACCACCCACAAAACGTTACGCGGACCGCGCGGTGGATTGATCTTGATAGGTCAAGATTTTGACAATCCATTTGGACAAACTTTAAAAAATGGAAGTCTAAAAAAGATGTCTTCTTTGATGGACAGCGGTGTTTTTCCAGGAAATCAAGGCGGGCCCTTGGAGCATGTTATTGCTGCTAAAGCTATTGCATTTGGTGAAGCTTTAGAGGATAGTTTCCTACACTATATGTTACAAGTAAAAAAGAATGCAACAGCTATGGCCGAAGCCTTTATGGCGCGCAATTATGGACTTGTTTCGGGCGGTACAGATAACCATTTGATGTTACTCGATTTACGTAATAAAAAGGTTACAGGTAAAGCAGCAGAGCAAGCCTTAGTTCGGGCTCATATCACTGTCAATAAAAATATGGTTCCATTCGATGATCAGTCACCTTTTGTTACCTCAGGTATTCGGGTTGGAACACCAGCCGTAACGACTCGTGGCATGAAAGAGCATGATATGGAAGCTATAGTTGATCTTATTGATCGTGTCATCTGTCATGTTGAAAATGATGCTGTGATTGAAGAAGTTGGTCAAAAAGTCCACGATCTGATGTCAGGTCGACCTTTGTTTATTGCCTAAAATTCTTGACTTTCATAAGCGCCAAGATCAGGCAGCGCTCCGCGATTAATACCCAAAATATCCTGAAATAAATGGCCTGAAATTATACCCACTCCATTTGCAGAAGAGCTGTTGGGAATGAGAAGCTTGTTTGCTGAAGGCGCTTCAAATTGTGGGTCGCTGTTTCGTATTAGGTTGTTGAATAACAGGCTGTTTTGAAAATCATAATTAAGTCCTAGTGTGGCGTTGGTATTTTCAAATCGCAATAAAACATGATCAAAATAGAAGTTAAACTCTGAGCCGGATACCTCGTCCAAAATCAACTCATTGCTATTGGATCCATAAATAATGCAATTGGTGAAAACGGCTGATTCTAAATCGTTGGTGATGGTATTGTTGTTGTCGTCTATGATATAATTGTTTAATAAAACGGCGGGAAATTGCCTAAAACTATTGCTCCAATAATTAGCAAAGGTAGCATGTGTAAATTCATACCGCCCACCTATGGTTCCAGCAAAGGATGATTGACCTGCATTATTAATCACCACGTTTTCACCAGAAATTGAACTCGCCCGACCAAGAATTCCGAAATTAATATGATTATACAACTGTGTATTTTCTAGTATAAGCTTTGTTGGATCGTTGGCATTGCCGTCACTTAAAAGCCCAATAGTACCGTTTTTAATAATGGCATGATTGAAATAATTATCTGTGCTGCCTTCATAAAGCCAAATGGTTTCCCATTGTCCGGGAATGTCGCTGAACTCAGGTTCTAACCGATCACCTTCAAAAATCACGGCTTGCTCAAGGAGTAGGGGATCATCACTTAATGCACCATTGACATGGATGGAGCCTCCAGGAGTGATGATTAGTCCAGAATTGGCATGAAAATGAATGCGCGCTCCTGCCTCAATATTGAGTAATTTATTTTGACCGACACCGGCAAATCCAAAGATGACATAAGGTTTGGTATTGGTGAAAGTCAACTCTTCGTCTGTTAAAAATCTTCCTTGCAAGTTGGTTTCGTCATCTTCACCGTCTGCATCGGCATCAAAAGATAGTGTTTCGTAAATGTAGCCACCTTGGTCAGTATTTGGAAATCTTTGGGGGTAGATGAAAATAGCATCTTTAACCAAAGTAACCAGTTCTACTTTTTTTTCAATACCATTAGCTTCAAATAAAATGTGATCGGTGTAAAGAAATTGATTGCCGTTACTTAATGTTTGTATATCGATGGTGGTTTCGATAAAAACAAACATGCTGTCTTTTGCTAATAATTCCACATTTCCGAATACTTTTCCAGCACTTGCCCCTGTACCACTCAAGCCGTCCACGTTCATTCTGTAAAACGAATTTTCACCTTTTCCGAGTTGCAGTGACGGAATCAGAATGTCGTTGTTACTTCGATTGTATACTTTTAAAGTATAGGTGCTGGATCCAATGTTTGAAAAAACAGTATCTAAATAAACAGTGTCTTTTGAAAAACTCAATGAATTAATATCAGGTGTAAACTCAAAATCTGTTCTGCAACTATTCCAGAACCCTAAAACCAATAATGCAAGGCACCAATAAATTACATTATAAAAGTATTTTGTTTCTTTTTTTCTTTTCATTTAGTCGAATATTTGTGCGATATCATGGCTCATGCGTTTTGGCTTATGACTATTTCTATCCATAAGACACCAAGTGGTTTTGGACAAAACTATTAGTTGTGTCTTATCGGTATTGTGAATTTCAACAATTCTCTCTGAGGTGACGCCAGATATTCCCGTTACAAAAGTTTCTATCTTGAGATTATCATTTAAAAAAGCTGGTTTTTTATATTGAATATGATGATCAATAAGTACCCAATAGTATTGGTCTATGATGTCTTTTTGGGCTTTTTTATTCCAGTGGTCTTTGGCAATAGACTGAACCCAATCGATATACTTGACATTGTTAACATGATTTAATTCATCTAAATCTTCGCAAACGACAGTATGATATTTAACATATCGTTTCATTTTAATTTGATTTCAAACATGAGATCCCAATATTTACCAGTAACAAAGAAAGTGCCGCTCGATCGTCTGTAAGCAATACCGTTAAGGACATCAAGCTGATTGTGCTGAGTCACCTGAGACCGCATAGTACTGCAGTCAAGTACACCGACCACTGCGCCGTTTTTAGCATCGATGACAGCTATGCCATTGTATTGGTATCGGTTGGCGAAAATCTTACCATCAACCCATTCCAATTCATTGAGACCATTTACTTTTCCTTTATTCGTTGTGGCTTGGATAAATCCTTCTTCTGCATAGTTTTCCGGATTAAGTCTAAACAACTTATCCGTACCATCGCTTTTGAAAATCTGACTGCCATTATTACATAGTCCCCATCCTTCTTTACTCTTATTGTATTTAAACGACTTGAGCTGCTCAAAATTAGAACGGTCATAGACAAAGCCAATACCAGCTTGCCAAGTGAGTTGAATGATTTTATCATCCATAATGGTGAGTCCCTCTCCAAAAAAGGCATCTGATAAGGGTTTACTCATTAAAACATCGCCAGTGTTAAAATCAACAAGTCGTAAAGTAGATTTGCCATATTGGCCAGTACTTTCATACAGAGAATCGTTGATAAATTCTAAGCCTTGCGTATAAGCTTCAATATCGTGAGGATAGGTATTTACAATTTCAAATTCTAAAATCTCTGGGGCACTGTCGTTCAGCAATGTAAAATCAGATTTTAATATTTCGGAACGATTATCAAAGTATACAAAGGCTTCAATCTTATGATCGCCTAGGCGTTGATTTTTAAGTGAAATGTTATTGGTTGTTTTAATTCCATTGAGTTTAAAGACCACCGAATCCGCTTTTAGCTCAGCATGTACAACTTCACATGTCAATGTATCTGCAAGCGATAAGGTTTTGTTATTAATGTTGGTATTGAGTTTGAAACCTAGAGCATTCTCTTTGTTGTCGCATTGAAAACTAAACAAACTTAGTCCGATGACCAATAAAATGAGGCGCAATGACATATTTAAATTTTTTAGCAAGTTATTCAATTCGTGGAACTAAAAAAAATAGTGTTTTATATCAAGTTTCGACTTCATGGCAATTCGAAAAAGGCATCGTATCTTGGCACTACTAATGAGTGAAGTTATGTCAGAAAAAGGAAAAGTAGTTTTAATAACCGGTGCGTCACGAGGCTTAGGTCTGGCTATCGCAGAACATTGCCTATCCAAGGGTATGTGCGTTTATGGTACAAGTCGGAATCCTGGGCGCTTTTCTGATTGTTCGTTTAACTTGCTGCAAATGGAAGTTACGGATAGCTCATCAGTAAAATTGGCAGTGGCTCAAGTTCTTGATTTGGAAGGGAAAATTGATGTTTTAGTGAACAACGCTGGTGTTGGTATTACAGGCCCAATTGAAGAAATCGATTTGGATGAAGTGCAACATCATTTTGATGTCAATTATCGTGGTCCCCTGAGATTGATTCAATCTGTTTTGCCATCAATGAGGCAACAAGGATCTGGAATGATTATCAATATCACTTCAGTCGCAGGTACGATGGGACTTCCTTTTCGGGCGGTTTACAGTGCTGCAAAAAGTGCCTTACTGCTAAGTGCGGAAGCATTGCGCATGGAGCTACGTCCTTTTGGAGTAAAAGTAACAAATCTGGTTCCTGGCGATATCAATACTGATATGGCGGCAGGACGCTATCACGCTCCAGTGATTCAAAATTCACCTTATGAAAAGTTATATAAAAAACTACTGAATCGTATTAATCAGGATGTAAATACAGGTAGTAGTCCAGAGGCCATAGCCCGCCGTGTTTACAAGATTATGTGCAAATCGAACCCTAAATTATACTATACCGCTGGACCGTCATTTCAACAATTTGCTGTATTATTAAAAAGGGTTTTGCCTTCACGTTTGTTTGAGCGACTAATGATCTCCTTTCAAAAATTAGATTAATGTTTAAAAAACCTGTTGAAAGTTTTTTTCATTAAGGTTAATTTGATTCTGGTATTGTGTTAATTTGCAGATAAAATAACATAGATGAAATTTTTTATTGATACTGCAAATCTCACGCAAATTGCCGAAGCTCAAAAGATGGGTGTTCTTGATGGTGTAACCACCAATCCATCATTGATGGCAAAAGAGGGTATTACCGGCACTGAAAATATTAAAAACCATTACAAGGCTATTTGTGATATTGTTGATGGTGAAGTATCAGCCGAAGTCATTGCGACTGACTATGAAGGCATGGTTAAAGAAGGTCATGAATTGGCTGCTTTGCACCCTCAAATTGTGGTGAAACTTCCTATGATCAAAGCAGGTGTTCAGGCGTGTAAGTATTTCTCTCAACAAGGAATAAAAACCAATGTGACCTTGGTTTTTTCTGCTGGTCAAGCCTTGTTGGCAGCCAAAGCTGGTGCTACTTTTGTGTCACCTTTTATTGGACGCTTGGATGATATTTCAACTGATGGTCTCAACTTGATTGCTGAAATTCGTCAGATCTATGACAATTATGGTTTTGAAACACAAATTCTAGCTGCGTCTGTGAGACATACCATGCATATTATTGATTGTGCTAAAATTGGTGCTGATGTCATGACAGGACCTCTAAGTTCGATTGAAGGACTTTTAAAACATCCTTTAACTGATATAGGATTAGCGCAATTCCTGAAAGACTATAAAAAGGGGAATTAATTTTTACTTAAAGAATTGAGTTTGTAATTAAACTTCCTGCTGAATAAATTAGCATTTGGGAGCACCACCTTGCCTTTGTTGTCTACTAGGACAACCTTGTTAACATTGTACAAAGCGAGTATTTTTTTCGCAGCATTAGGATCGCGAAATCTGTATTCTGATGTTCTAACCACCTCTGGGCCTCGCAAGAATGACTCCCATTCCTCACTTTGATTGTTGTCGGTGTTTATTGAAATAAAATTCACTTGATCAAAAGTCTTACGCAGGTAGGCTAACCGCTCATGGCTGTTTTCGAAATGGGCCTTTGCTTCTGTAGTCCAAAAGGTACAAACCGTGGTTCTGTCAAAAAGTTGATGTATGTTCATTGTATTCCCATTTGTGTCGATCACCTCAACCTCAGGAAAACGCTGACCGACATCAATTTTTGTCAAACTAGAAAACCAATTGGCCATATAAGCCTTGTCGGAATCGGACTGGCTATGATTGTAAAAAAATTGGAGTAAATCTTCCTGTTGACGCGGATTGTTAGAATTGGATAGCAAACTCTTTGTAGTATATTTTAGAATATTATTTTTTATTATCGGGTCACTAATTCTTGCATCCATAAGTCCCAATTTGGTTAAATAAAACTCAGGACTTTGTTGGTTAACGGGCCGATCAGGACGCTCTTCGACCAGCTGTTGCAGAGCTAATGTGTTAAAATGTGGAAAAAGATAATTATAGTAATGATGAAAATGAGCCAACTGCGCGTCATTATAATTTAAATCAGAACGGAAATCAAAATAATTTTCAGGCAATTGCTCAAGTGTTACCTTGTCTAGTCGATCAAAGTGTCTGAATGGATAGGCTTCGCGCATCGCGCCATAATTGTATTTTATGCCTGCCTTAATCAAATCGTGATAAACTTCAGAGTGCTTATTTTGCTTTAAAAACTTATTTAATCGTTCAGTTTTACCTAATTCTAAAGAATCTATACGAATAACAAAAGCTTTCGGCATCATTTGACTTATTTCGAACATGGATTGACTCTCTTGCTCCATTTCTAAAAATAATTGAACCAAAAAGTTGTTTTTTTTAGCACCTCTTCCCATATAAACTAATGACTGGTCAAAATCAATCGTATTGCCCCGAACTACAATACTATCGCCAGGTTCAACAACCGCCAATTGGTATTCATTTCCATGCATAAATGAATACATACCAGTGGTTATATCTGATAAATGTAATTCAAAAAAGTTTTGGTCGTCAAGACTTAGGGTATCCACGACTTCGCCTTCGCGATAAACATATACTGTTTTTGAAGACGGATTCTTGATTTCACCCCCAATATAGGCATCGCCGCGCTGCGTTTTCCTTGCACAGCCGCTAACTATCAATAGAACGCTAAATATTGATATTTTAAATAATATTTTAAATCTCCAATTAATCATGTTACACAAAAATATTAGTTCTGTTTAATATCCAATGTTAATGCTGCGTTAAATATATTTAATATCATTTGAACTAAAGGTTGGAAACGCCTGTCAATTTTTCTAATTTTGCCACACATAAATAATAACTATGTTATCAGTATCTAATCTTTCCGTACAATTTGGCAAACGTGTGCTTTTTGATGAAGTGAATACCACCTTTCAATCGGGCAATTGCTATGGAGTTATCGGCGCAAATGGTGCTGGAAAATCCACTTTTCTCAAAATATTAGCTGGCCAATTGGAGCCAACGTCAGGTCAAGTTCATTTGGAGGCCGGTCGTCGTTTGTCGGTTTTTGAGCAAAACCACAACCTCTATGACGAGTATCCTGTATTAGAAACAGTGATGCGCGGAAACAAGCCTTTATTTGAAATAAAGACTAAGATTGATGCGCTGTATGCCGATTATAGTGATGAAAATGCGGAAAAAATAGGTGAACTTCAAGCGCAATTTGAAGAAATGGATGGTTGGAATGCGGAATCTGCTGCGGCCTCAATGCTTTCTAACTTGGATATTCATGAGTCTTTGCATTATACACAAATGAAAGATTTGGACGGAAAGCAAAAGGTTCGTGTGCTTTTGGCTCAAGCCTTATTTGGATCGCCAGACGTTTTGATCATGGATGAGCCAACCAATGACCTCGATTATGAAACCATCATGTGGTTGGAAAACTTTTTAGCTCATTATGACAGTTGTGTTATTGTAGTTTCTCATGACCGTCACTTTTTGGACGCTGTTTGTACTCATGTTTCTGATATTGATTTTGGAAAAATTAATCACTACTCAGGGAATTATACCTTTTGGTATGAATCATCTCAATTGGCGGCCAGACAGCGCTCTCAGCAAAACAAAAAAGCCGAAGAGAAGAAAAAAGAACTTCAAGAGTTTATTGCTCGATTTAGTGCCAACGTCGCTAAGAGTAAACAAGCTACCAGTCGTAAAAAAATGATTGAAAAACTCAATATTGAGGATATCAAGCCGTCGAGTCGCCGCTATCCAGCCATAATTTTCGACCGAAACCGTGAAGCAGGCGATCAAATTTTAAACATTGACGGTCTAAAAGCTGAACAAGACGGCGCCATTTTGTTTGACAATGTGAGCCTCAATCTTAAAAAAGGTGATAAGGTGGTCGTTTACTCTAAAGATTCACGTGCAGTAACAGCTTTTTACCAAATCATATCGAATAATCAAAAAGCGTCATCAGGTACTTATGACTGGGGTATAACCACGACGCAGTCCTATTTGCCACTGGATAATAGCGAATTTTTCAACTCTGACATGTCTCTGGTGGACTGGTTGCGCCAATGGGCTACAACGGAAGAAGAGCGCGAAGAGGTCTATTTACGTGGTTTCCTAGGAAAGATGATCTTTTCTGGTGAAGAGGCTTTAAAAAAATGCAGTATTCTTTCAGGAGGGGAAAAAGTACGTTGTATGTTGTCAAAAATGATGATGGTTCGCGCAAACGTTTTGCTTTTAGATGAACCTACCAACCACTTAGATCTCGAAAGTATTACCGCATTCAATAATTCATTGAAAAATTTTAAAGGTACTGTGCTTTTTTCTACACATGATCATGCTTTTGCAGAAACTGTCGCCAACCGCGTTGTGGAATTGACACCAAAGGGTGTCATTGATAGATATGCAACCTTTGATGAATACATGCAAGACCCTGCTCTAAAGGAAATTCGAGCCAAAATGTATATCTAATTTATATATTTCAGAGGAGTAGTATGTTTACCCCGATATTTAATCCTCTGCTAATAATGGCGTAATGATAAGAGTCGCTTTATCCCATTCATAGTCATCGACCCATATTTCTTTTAAACCAATTGGACTTACACCAAAACCCGCCATACGCCCAGACTCTGACTCGTCTTTAACTACGGGAATGATGTCTTGTGCTTGTAAGGCGATGATCAGCCGATCGGCTAAAATAAAATTTCCTGAGAATAATTTTTTGTAGGTATTCATACTTGATAAGTTTAAATTTTTATCTCAATGATGCACCAACTTCATGTTCAAAGCTACCTAGTAGCTGTGACATGATTTTGTCGATCTGTTTATCAGATAAAGTTTTTCTCTCATCCTGAATGGTAAATCGCAAAGCATAACTTTTTTTACCTTCTGGGATAGGCGTGCCGACATATTCGTCAAACAATTCAACACCTTTAAGCAGGTAGCGCTCCGATTTAAAGGCGATTGTTTTTAAGGCGTCAAATGTCACTTTTTTGTCAATAATTAAGGCCAAATCTCTTTTCACGGCAGGGTATTTTGCAATCGATTTAAACTGCGGCACCAGGGCGTTGGTCTTAATTTTACAGATGTAATCCCATTCGAATTCTGCATAGAAAATTTCCCGATCTATATCGAAGTCTTTCAAAAGTCGGTCATTGATTTGGCCGTAGCTGACCAAATTTTTTCCATGAAATTGAATGGACTGTCCTCGAGAAAATACATTATTTTCTGTTTCAACTTCCGTTATTTCGGCTAGTCCTAAACCCTCTAAAACACTAAAAACATATCCTTTAATATCAAAAAATGATAAAATCTGAGATTCAGACTGCCAGCTTTTTACTGTTTTTTGGCCCATAGTCCACAAACCTAAAAGCTGTTTTTCGGTATAATTGTTTTTGTCCAGAGCATAAACTTTTCCATATTCAAAACAACGTAAATCGGTTTGTTGTCTGTTCTTGTTGTATGCTAAAACCTGCAATCCAGATGAACAAAGAGATGTTCTCATCATGCCTAGATCATTGCTCAATGGATTAAGTAAACGCACTGCTGAGGTGTTTTCTTTATCCAGAGGTACCAGAGAGTTGGTCATCACTTCAAAGAACCCGTTAGCCACAAGTCCATGACTAACACGCTGCACAAGTTGATGTTTAGAGACTAAAGGAATATCCACCAGAGCTGCTTTTAAATTGCGGCTGGCGTTGATATTATTATAACCGTAAACTCTCAAAATTTCTTCAATAACATCAATTTCTCGAGTTACGTCGTTTCTGTAAGCAGGGATGGTAAGTCCTACACCTGTTTCTGTAACACTATTGATTTTGATGTCTAATGAAGTCAAAATATCCTTTATAACTTCCCTGTCGATATCTTTTCCTATCGTAGCATCAATTTTGGAATAATTGACCAAAACCTGATTGGCTTCGAAACGCTTAGGATATAAGTCCGAAACCTCACTGGTAACTTGTCCTCCGGCTACTTCAAGAATTAGCAATACCGCACGTTTTAGAGCATAGTCGGTAATGTTGGGATCAATACCCCGTTCAAATCGGAATGACGCATCGGTACTGAGACCGTGACGTTTTGCTGTTTTCCGAATAGATATGGGATTAAAATAGGCACTTTCAAGAAATATTGTTGATGTGGATTGATTCACCCCCGAATTAAGGCCTCCAAAAACACCTGCAATACAAAGTGGTTTTTCGGCATCACATATCATCAGGTCTTCATTTGAAAGGATTCGTTCAACACCATCAAGAGTAACAAACTTTGTGCCTTCTGCAACGGTCTGAACAACAATCTTTTTATCCACTAAGGCATCTGCATCGAACGCATGGAGAGGTTGACCTAATTCGTGTAAGACGTAATTGGTGACATCTACAATATTATTGATTGGATTCAGACCAATAGCTTTCAGTCTATTTTGCATCCAAACAGGAGATTTGCCAACTTTTAATCCAGATATTGTCACACCGCAGTATCGCGGAGCCAATTCTGGTTGTTTGACATCAATATCGATAATAAATGTGCGATTGTCCACATGAAATTTTGACACCGAAGGGGTGATCAATTCGTGGTTTTTTCCATGCCTTTTCAAGCCTGCTCGCAAATCACGGGCAACGCCCATGTGACTCATGGCGTCGGCACGGTTTGGGGTTAGTCCAATATCAAACACTTCGTCCTTTTCAACCTCAAATACTTCAGACAATAGGGTGCCAGCTTCAAGCTCGTCCTCTAAAATCATAATACCAGCATGACTTTCACCTAAACTTAATTCGTCCTCAGCGCAAATCATTCCATAACTTTCCTCACCACGAATTTTACCTTTTTTAATACTCCAGGCTTTTCCTTCATCATCGTAAAGGGTTGTGCCAATTGTGGCAACAGGAACAGTTTGTCCGACAGCTACATTTGGCGCCCCACAAACAATTTGAAGAGGCTCCTCTCGGCCTATATCAACCGTGGTTAGTTTTAACCGGTCAGCGTTGGGATGCTGAATACAAGTAAGTACCTTGCCAACAACCACACCTTCGAGTCCGCCAGGAATAGATATTTTAGACTCCATGCCTTCAACTTCTAAACCCAAATGGGTAAGAATATCTGCCACTTGAACAGCAGGTAAATTTGTTTCGACAAATTGTTTTAACCAGTTAAATGATATTTTCATGTTTTAGCCTATAAGAACGCAAATATAAGAATAGTTGTGGCAGCACAAAAAGTCAATCAAAAGGTTTAATTTTGGATCAATTATTCAAGTTATGAAACAATTTTTTAAATTTTTAGGTATTGTGATGTTGCTGTCTTCGTGTGGTTCGGAGTCTAATGAACGCCTTTCATTAGGTCGTTATCGTGCAAAATTATTGGTTCAAGATGGCCAACAGTTACCATTTGTTTTTGAGGTCAAATCGCCAACATCTATTTCGATCATTAATGGTGACGAATCAATCACAACGACTGAAATAACATATTTTAATGATTCTGTTCGCATTCAATTACCTGTTTTTGAAGGCTATTTTAAAGCGGCTTTATCAAAAAGCCGATTAGAGGGTCTATTTATAACGGAAGGTAAAGATCGTCAACAACAGTTTTATGCAGAGCGCTCAGAGGCAACCCGTTTTCCTTTAACTGAGGCCCCTGCATTTGATGTAACTGGCATTTGGGAAATTACATTTACCGAACCTGATGGTAACACTTATCCAGCAATGGGTGTTTTTGATCAAACTGATGCTATTGTGAAAGGAACTATCCGCACCAATACAGGAGATTATCGTTTTTTGGAAGGTGCAGTAGTTGGAAAGACACTTGAGCTGTCCGTATTTGATAGTGCTCATGCATTTTTGTTTAAGGCTTCATTGAGCGCAGGTCAAATGCAAGGGGTGTTTTACTCGGGCAACCATTACAAAGAAACCTTTGAAGGATATCGCAATGCTAATTTTGAGCTGGCTGACCCAGAGCAACTTACCTATCTTAAAGAGGGGTATGCGTCTTTCGAATTTGAATTTCCAGACGAATCAGGCAAGATGGTTAATTTGTCCGATGAACGTTTTAAAGAGAAGGTGGTGATCGTACAACTTATGGGTACGTGGTGTCCCAATTGTCTCGATGAGTCAAAATTCTTATCCTCTTTTTATAAAACATATCAAGAAAAGGGATTAGAGGTGGTGGCATTGACTTTCGAATATGTAAAGACTGTGGAGAAAGCTAACGCTAATTTAGAGCGCTTAAAAACGTTTTTGGACATTAGTTATCCTTTACTACTCGCGCAATACGGGTCAACTGATAAGGTTCTGGCTCAGGAAAAACTGCCTATGCTCAACAAAGTATGGTCGTATCCCACAACTATTGTTTTAGATCGAAATCATCAAGTGAGAAAGATTCATACAGGATATAACGGCCCAGCTACAGGTCAAGTTTATATTGATTTCGTTGCGGATTTTACTGCCTTTGTTGAACAATTATTAGATGAACGCTAAGAAATAAAATTCCAAATATTTCTAAATTGTTTCATTTTTAAAAGTGTCTCCCGCAGATTGACGTGAGCGGCTTGACTTAAGTTAGGGTCAGCTTCTAAAATGCGATGTGCCGTATGTCTCGATAGTTCTAAAATCTCACGATTCTTTACAATATTAGCTATTTTCAATTGGAGTACACCACTTTGTTGTGTGCCCATTAAATCACCAGGCCCACGAAGCTTGAGATCGACTTCAGCAATTTCAAAACCATCATTGGTTCGCACCATAGTGGCAATTCGGGTTTTACTGTCGTCACCTAATTTTGGACCAGTCATCAAAATACAGTAGCTCTGCGCGGCACCTCGACCAACCCGACCACGAAGTTGATGCAATTGTGACAATCCAAAGCGTTCAGCACTTTCGATCACCATTACAGTAGCATTAGGAACGTCAATACCTACTTCTATTACGGTAGTGGCAATGAGAATTTGTGTTATACCTTTGGCAAATCGCTCCATTTCTATAGTCTTGTCCGCGGGCTTCATTTGTCCATGGACAATAGAAATTTGATATTCTGGACGTGGGAAGTCCCTGACCATACTGTCATAACCATCCATCAAATCTTTATAATCCAATGTTTCACTCTCTTCGATCAGAGGATACACCACATAGGCTTGGCGGCCTTTAGCGATTTCCTCTCTCAGAAATCGAATCACTTTTAAGCGGTTGTTATCAAAACGGTGAACCGTTTTGATAGGGGTGCGTCCTGGAGGTAATTCATCAATTATTGAATTGTCCAAATCACCATAAACCGACATCGCTAAAGTACGAGGAATTGGGGTGGCAGTCATCACCAGAACATGCGGTGGAAGGGTATTTTTATGCCAAAGCTTACTGCGTTGGGCCACACCAAAACGGTGTTGTTCATCGATAATAGCAAGTCCAAGATTTTTGAACTTAACACGGTCTTCGACCAAAGCATGAGTGCCAACTAGAATATGAAGGATACCAGATTCTAAATCCTCATGAATGATGCGTCGCTCAGCTGTTTTAGTAGCACCAATGAGCAAACTGATATGAATATGCATAGGGTCGCAAAACCGCCGCAAATTTTCGTAATGTTGCGTTGCTAAAATTGCTGTAGGTGCCATAAGGCAAGCTTGAAAGCCGTTGTCCAATGCCATTAAAATGGTCATAAATGCAACCATGGTTTTACCCGACCCTACATCACCTTGAAGTAAACGATTCATTTGTGCACCAGTGCCAAGGTCGTGTCTTATTTCTTTGAGTACCCGTTTTTGGGCGTTAGTCAACTCGAAAGGAAGAAACTGGTTGTAAAAACTATTAAAATAATCTCCAACAGAGCTAAATGGAAAACCTTTGATTTTGGCCTTGTGCTGGCGGTTTTTTAGTAATAATTGCAACTGTATAAAAAACAACTCCTCAAACTTAAGTCTGAACTCGGCCTTACTCAGCAAGTCGTTGGATTCTGGAAAATGAACTTGTATCAAGGCATCTGTTTTTGATAAAAGCTTGAGTTGATCTATTACTGAGAGTGGCAAGGTTTCTGTAAATCTGCCTTTTGTTGTTTCAAATAATTGCATCATCATTTTACGCATCACCCGATTGGAAATACCTTGCTTGGCTAAGGCTTCAGTTGATGGGTAAACGGCTTGCATGCTACTTGATTTGTTTTGGTCATAGTCGGATTTGAGCTCCAATTCTGGATGCGCCATATTCCAACGTCCACCAAATTCATTGACCCGTCCAAAAGCCACATAAGCTTGATTGGTTTTGAGACTCTGACGAATCCATTTATGACCGCGAAACCAAACCAGTTCCATAACACCAGTGTCGTCTTGAAACGTCGCTACAAGACGCTTGCCCCGCTGTTGTCCTACTTCTTTGATATCAACGATTTGTCCAATGACTTGAACTTCCGCAGAACTTGGTGCCAATTCGGACACCTTATAGAATTTGGTCCTATCAATGTGTCGGTTAGGGAAGATGTTTAAAAGATCCTGAAAGGTATGAACACCCAATTCTTTTCTCAACAATGCGGCCCTGTTAGAGCCTACGCCTTTGAGATAATCGATCGGAGTTTGAAGCACTTCAACTTTCATGACATGACTTTATACCATTGGTTGCGACATGGCATAGGGTTTACCAAAGTTTACTGACTTCATTTTTAAGAAATAATAGCCCAGTATCTGTCGGCGGTTGGTTTTCAATGATTTCATTCAACAAGATTTCACGAAGCTTTTGAGCGTTTTCAACCTTTTCAGACATATTGGCTTGACGGATCATTTGGATGGTAGCATTTTTTGAGGCGACTACCACATTCCAACAATTTTGGCTGACATAAATTTGCTGGGTCACGTTGTGCTCAAACTCCTGATCAATCGTTGCTACCAGTTTTTTTTCATACATATTTTTATCATCCGATTGGGGTGGAATACGTGTAAGCAAATTGCCAATGGCGATGCGTTCCAAGAACAGTGCCATTCGTTCATAGGCTTGAAGCCGCAGAGGAAGGGATTGTTTAGCGTGTTCCAAATGTAAGGCAACATTACGCCTTTGGTCTTCGCTTTTGGTATAACTGTTAAAAAAGTAGTAAGCTGTTACGGCAACAATAAGCGACGGAACGAGCATGATAAGCATATTGGTCAAATCGGCAGTCATGTGGATGGATATGATTTTTACCAAAGATATTTATTTTATCGGACATAGTTATGTCCTTGAAATTGTTAGTAAAAAGTCAGTGATTTCCATCATTTCCCAACCTACAATGGCTATTTTCACATTTAGAAAATTTGAAGTATTGGAAGCCTATTTAGATCAACTTAACGAATCACAACGCGAAGCTACCGTCCAAAAGGATGGACCTATGATTATCATCGCAGGAGCTGGCTCTGGAAAGACTCGTGTGCTGACTTACAAAATCGCTTACCTGATGCATCATGGTGTTGATCCTTTTAATATCCTGTCACTTACTTTTACCAACAAAGCAGCCAAAGAAATGAAACTTCGGATTGCCGATATCGTCGGTGCGTCGGAGGCTAAGAATCTTTGGATGGGAACCTTTCACTCAGTATTTGCCAAATTATTACGTGCTGATGCACCCAAATTGGGTTTTCCGTCGAACTTCACGATTTACGACACCCAAGATTCTCAACGTCTGATATCTTCTATCATTAAGGAAATGGGATTGGATAAAGAGATTTATAAATACAAACAGATTTACGGGCGCATATCCTCTTATAAAAACAGTTTGATCACCGTTAGGGCTTATTTTCAAAATCCTGAATTACAAGAAGCGGATGCTGCGGCACGCCGCGAAAAGATGGGAGAAATCTATCAAAATTATGTAGAACGTTGCTTTAAGGCAGGTGCTATGGATTTTGATGACCTTCTGCTGCGTACCAACGAATTGCTTACACGTTTTCCAGAAGTGTTGGCCAAATACCAGGAGCGGTTCAAATACATTTTGGTGGATGAGTATCAAGACACCAATCATTCTCAGTATTTGATCGTGCGGGCTTTGTCCGACCGTTATCAGAATATCTGTGTGGTGGGGGATGATGCCCAAAGTATATATGCCTTTCGAGGGGCTAATATTGACAATATCCTCAATTTTCAAAGGGATTATGAGAACACAAAAGTGTTTCGATTGGAGCAAAACTACCGTTCCACCAAAACCATTGTCAATGCGGCCAATTCGATTATCGACAAAAACCAGGTCAAACTGGATAAGGTCGTTTGGACTGCTAATGAACAAGGTGAAAGCATCAAGGTGCAACGCTTGTTGACAGATGGTGATGAAGGTCGTTTTGTGGCCAGTTCCATTTTTGAAAACAAAATGAACCACCAGCTGCACAATAAGAGTTTTGCAGTACTTTACCGCACCAATGCGCAGTCTCGCGCCATTGAAGATGCCTTGCGCAAGCGGGACATTCCCTACCGAATTTTTGGAGGCTTGTCATTTTATCAGCGTAAAGAAATTAAGGATGTATTGAGCTATTTGCGCTTGGTGATCAATCCGGCGGATGAAGAGGCTCTAAAAAGGATCATCAATTTTCCGGCGCGGGGCATTGGGCAAACCACCATTGATAAGCTCATCGTTGGTGCCAATACTCAGGGTGTGACCATCTTTGAGCTGCTTCAACAATTGGACACCTTGGCTTTAGATGTTAATGCAGGTACCCGAACCAAACTTAAGAATTTTGCTACCCTAATTGAAAGTTTTCAGGTGATGAATCAAACGGCTAACGCCTTTGAATTGGCAGAACATGTAACCAAAGCAGCTGGTTTGATGCGCACTTTTGGTGAAGACCTAACGCCAGAGGGAATCACTCGAATGGAGAACATCGAGGAGTTGCTCAACGGGATTAAAGATTTTGTGGATGGCCAAGAAGAATTGGTTGATGCTAAAGGCTCTTTGACTGAGTTTTTGGAAGATGTATCGCTAGCCACAGATTTAGATCAAGAGGATGATAACGATGACCGCGTGGCTTTAATGACCATTCATTTGGCTAAAGGATTAGAGTTTCCATATGTGTATATTGTAGGGATGGAGGAGGATTTATTCCCCTCGGCCATGAGTATGAATACGCGAAGCGAGTTGGAGGAGGAGCGACGTTTGTTTTATGTGGCCCTAACTCGTGCTGAAAAACAGGCCTATTTGACCTATACCTTATCACGTTACCGTTGGGGCCGACCCGTAGATGCAGAGCCAAGCCGGTTTATTGAAGAAATTGACGAACAGTATTTGGAATTCGCAACACCACCAGCGTCGCAGCGCAGCAATCCGATGTTGGATGCTTCTATCTTTGGAGATGTCCCCCAAAACACCATACGGTTTAGAAAACCGAGTCCAGCCAAAACCCCTAAGAAAATACCACCAGCACGAAGCGTGGTGCCCAAAAATCTTAAGCCAGTGCATGCAGAGGCTAAAACTGTGCCTTATGACGGTGATATGACCGTTGGTTTGCGCGTTAGTCACATGCGTTTTGGACAAGGTACTATTGTAGCCCTTGAAGGCCAAGCCGCTGATCAAAATGCCACCATCAATTTTGACCACGGTGGCGAGAAGAAATTGTTGTTGCGCTTTGCCAAGCTCAATGTTCTAGAATCATAATTATGAAAGCCCAGCATATCCGTTTGTATGAAGCCAATCCCAACCCCAAGCAGGTGGGGCAGGTGGTGGAAGTGCTCAAAAATGGCGGTTTGATCATTTACCCTACCGATACCGTTTATGCTCTTGGTTGTGATAGTCAGCACCCCAAAGCCTTAAAGGAATTGGCTAAACTCAAAGGCGTGACACTCGAAAAAGCCCATTTTTCATTTGTCTGTGCCGATCTTAGTGACCTGAGTATATACGCGAAACAACTGGATAGTCCTACTTTTAGAATTCTTAAGCGTGCACTGCCCGGGCCTTACACATTTATTTTACCAGCTGCTAAATCTTTACCAGCACCTTTCAATAAAAAGAAAACCGTTGGTATCCGCGTGCCCAAAAATGCTATTGCAAAAGCCATTGCCTCAGCGCTTGGACGGCCTATTGCCACCGCCTCGCTTCATCACCAAGATGACATTATAGACTACACCACAGACCCAGAAAGTATTTTTGAAGATTGGAGCCTGCGCGTCAATGCTTTTGTGGACGGAGGAATGGGCGGCCTAGTGCCCTCTACTGTGATTGACCTTTCCCAAACGGAACCTACCATCATCCGTAAAGGTCTTGGTGATGTGGGGGTGGTTTAGGATTTATATCATTTTTTCCGTTTAGGATAGTATTTCGATCTGCGGTAATAGGGTCTTTAGTTGCGGGTGTGGGATTCGAACCCACCAATTATCTCAGATAAAATTGAATTACTGATTGTAATACTTTGACTACTCTCAGCGATTTCGTCAATTTGTATGATTTCTACACTGAATCTGTTGTCATTATTATGAAAAAGATCTAAAATGTAAGAGCAACGAGGCTGACTTAGCTGAGTGGTTTCTATAATTGTTTTCATGGGTAGTTACTTTTAGCATTAAATTACACGTTGTTATTAATACGATTATTATTTTTGAATATCGCACAGAAGTTCAATCACATCATCTAAATGATTCTTATTAGTAACTTCTATACTTGCGCAAGCTCCATTATAAAAATTTTGAACATTTTGACTAAGTGGTGTTATATTATGATTTATTAATCTTTTCCTGATGTTGGTTTCACTCATTAAAGCGATTATTATGATCTTTTTTCTTCTAATTTTTATGTAGGCAAAGTTTCTCTTTTTACGCAGCGAGATATAATAACGTTGACTATTAAAATGGAGCGAAGGAATTTTGTCCGATAATTTGTGGCGCAACTCCTGATATAAATTTTTAATTTCTTCAGTAACATTATCGAGATGAAATGATTCAAGATAAGCAATACCAGTTTTTGACAAATCTTGCTCATTCGAAATGATATCTACATTCCCAATGTTTTCAAATTCTGGACTCATAGAGATGATATTTTCACCGCTTAGACTCACATATTCCTTTAATATCGCAATTTTGACCATTTTGCCCCAAGTATCTCCATAGGTTTGAATAATTTCAGGGAATTCAGATTTTTCATGATCAATAATGATTAGAATACTTTGACTATTTTCGACAGTATCCTTTAAAAATTTAAATATTTTGCGATTGCCGATTTTTGATTTAAACGCCCGATGAATTTCGCTGTCATCTATTAAAATAGAATAAAGTTTTTCAATTAACTTACCCTGACTCTCCGAGTTTTTAAAAAATGCAAAGAACTTAGTGATTTGAGGAAAAATATGATTGAAAAAACTGTATTTAGCAAGTTCAGCTTCTACAATATGAAACTCGGGATTGTTAATGTCGGAGAGATCAAACAAAAAACCCCTGACAAGCAGGGGTTAAAAATGTGTTAAGATGCGATTTATTCGCCGCTCAATTTTTTCATTTCTTTTTCAATCATGTCATAAAACTGATCGATTTTAGGCATAACAACGATGCGTGTGCGGCGGTTTCTGGCACGTCCTTCAACAGTATCGTTAGTGTCTAATGGTACATAAGAACTACGCCCAGCAGCAACCAAACGAGAAGGGTTAACGCCAAGTGATTGTAGCACACGGATTACCGAAGTCGAACGCTTCACGCTCAAATCCCAGTTGTCTATCAAAACGCCGCTGCTGTATGACTGGTCGTCTGTGTGACCCTCCACTAGGCATTCGAAATCTGGTTTATCATTGACCACTTTGGCTACCTTAGCCAAAACATCTTTGGCCTTGCTGCTTACGACATAACTGCCTGAATTGAACAGTAATTTATCTGCAATAGAGATAAATACCACACCTTTTTCAACGCTAATTTCGATGTCTGGATCGTCAATACCGACAGATCTCTTCAAGCTTGTGACTAGGGCAAAAGTCACACTATCCTTTTTGTTGATGGCATCCTGAAGGCGATTGATTTTCAAATCTTTCTCACGCATGCTTTCCAAAGATTTCTCTAAGTTGTCCGCACCTTTAGAAGTCAGAACGGTAAGTTCTTTTGTGTTTTCAATTAAGCTGGCGTTATTTGCGCGCAAATCTTTTATTTGCTCTTCAAGGGCTTGAACTCTTGCCAAAGCCACCGCTTTATCTTCGTCACAGATGTTTAATTTATAGGTTGTGTTATTGAGCATGTCTTGTGTTTCAGCTTGTTTGGCTTCCAAAGCAGCATATTGCTTTTTCGATACACAAGATGATAACAATAGAATTGCAGATAGGGTAAGTGCAAATGATGTTTTCATTGTAATTTCAGTTTTATTTGTACAAATTTACTAAAATTTTGCAGCCTATATCATTGTTAACATAACTTTTACAAAGCATATTAGGGTCTGTATTTACGATAACCTAAAATATAATATTTCCACACAATAGATGGATTTAATGATATGATTTTCAATGACTTATTTCTTTTCATAAAATAAGAACGGGCACCACGATAAAAGTCCATGTATGCCATAAATATGGCGCCAAAGTGTGAAGTTTGTCCCTTGAACATAAAACGCCATGCTGCTATTCCGTCGAGTAACAGCCTTATAATTAGGATAAACGGCAAATGCTTGGCGGTGTTTTTGACAAGCATAAAAAGGCTGTTTCGAAAATTTAATCGTGTTTTTCTCGAACTGCCATATGTTAAAGTGCCACCGCCTAAATGTAAAACACTACTGTTGCATAGCGCCCAAACTTCATGTCCTTGATGCTGTGCACGCCAACAGAGGTCAATTTCTTCCATATGTGCAAAAAAGCTATCGTCGAATCCCCCTAAAGATTCAAACACAGATTTACGCACAAACAAACAGGCACCAGAAGCCCAAAATACTTGTGCGCTAGCATACTGGTCGCTATCCTCCTCTATGGTGTCAAATATACGACCACGACAGTAGGGATAACCAAAACGGTCCATCATACCACCAGCGGCGCCAGCATATTCGAAGTGGGTGGGATGGTTAAGGTCTAAAATTTTTGGTTGTGCCAAAGCCATACGACCATTAGCAGCAAAAGCCTCAATAATCGCATTGAGCCAATGAGGCGTTGTCCGAATGTCGTTGTTCATCAAGCAAATTAGATCAGCGTCTATTTGTGCCATGGCTTTATTGTAGCCGCCTGCATAGCCCCAATTTTCTGTATGACAAATTAGCTTGATTTCAGGGTATTGAGTTTGTAAAAAGGCGATGGAGTCATCCGTTGAGGCGTTGTCAACCACATAAATGGTGGCTTGTTCTGCGCTGTGAGCAATCACATCAGGAAGAAACCTTTCTAATAAGGCTCTGCCATTCCAATTCAATATGACGATTGCTGTTTTCATTGCACGTAACTAGGAATGTCTTTTAAAAACAGGTAGCGCTCTTCTTGGTGGTTCATCTGACAAAAATAGTGATCTAATCCATTTGTCACCATTAAATAATCTGCCTTTAGTGTAAGGTTATAACGTGCAATTTGGTCGAAGGTGTCTTGAGAGATGCTCACCTCTGGGGCTTTGCACTCTACCACAACCGAAACCGTCCCATCTGGTTTAAAAATGATGATATCATATCGCTTAGTGGTGATGCCCACTTTGATTTGCTTTTCGACGTTTATTAGGCTTTTGGGATACCCCTTGCTTTGAATTAAAAATTGCACACAATGCTGTCTTACCCATTCTTCGGGTTGAAGTTGGACATATTTTTTGCGGATGGGGTCAAAAATGAGCCGTTTATTTTCGCTACTTTTGAACTTGAACGTATAGGGCGGAAATGACAATGCCTGCATACTGCAAAAATGATGATTTTTTTTGAATGAATGAGATTGATGCCATCTTAGCCGACATTAGGAAAAAAGTATTTAAGCCCATTTATGTGCTTATGGGTGATGAGCCTTATTATATCGACTTGATTACGACAGAAATTAAAAAGCACGCCCTCAAAGAGGAGGAGCGGGGTTTCAATGAAATGGTATTTTATGCTAGAGATACTAACGTTGACGAGGTGGTATCTAGTGCAAAACGCTTTCCAATGATGGCTGAACGTCAATTGATTATTGTAAAGGAAGCACAAGATTGGTCGAGGACCATTGATGGTTTATCAGTTTATGCTGCGAATCCGCAACCTTCAACAGTCTTGGTCATTAATTATAAATATAAAACGCTCGACAAGCGAAAGGCTTTTTATAAGGCGGTGTCAAAATCAGGCGCAGTCATTGAGTCTAAGAGTTTGTATGAAAATAAGGTAGCGCACTGGATTCACGATTATCTGAAGCAACAGCAATATGACATTGTGCCTAAGGCAGCACAAATGCTGGTGGAGTTTTTAGGAAATGATTTGTCTAAAATTGCCAATGAGCTAGAAAAATTAGGATTGCTGTTTCCAAAGGGACATCAGATTACACCAGACGATGTCGAAACAAATATTGGTATTTCTAAGGATTTTAATGTGTTTGAATTGCGCAACGCCATTGGAAATCGTGACGTTTCTCGGGCCTACAAGATTGCAGAACATTTTGGACATAATCCAAAAGAGCATCCTTTGGTTTTGACTGTCGGAATGTTATTTTCATACTTTGCACAGATTTTACAATACCACGCCTTGACCGATCACAGTCCCCGTTCCGTTGCATCTGCATTGGGCATCAATCCGTATTTTGTAAAGGACTACACCCTAGCGGCAAAAAATTATCCAATGAAATATGCTTCGCGCAATATTTCATTGTTAAGAGAATATGATGTTAAAAGCAAAGGGGTGGGCGTTAGAGAAATTTATGACGGCGATCTCCTTAGAGAATTAGTTCACCGCTTAATGCACTAATTAGAGGGCTGGAAATTTGACTGGATCAGATTCGCTCATCATGTCATAAGCCTTTTCAAAGATATCATCTACAGAAGGTTTTGAAAAATAATCACCATCAGTACTGTATGCCGGTCGGTGTGCTTTTGCACTAAGTGTTTGAGGAGCACTGTCCAAATACTGATAGGCTCGTTGTTCATTCAGAATGGCATTTAAAATATAGGCTGTAGCACCACCTGGAACGTCTTCGTCAACGATCAATAGTCGGTTGGTTTTGGCAATACTTTTACTGATATTATGCTTTAAATCGAAAGGTATAAGAGACTGGATATCAATAACTTCAATATTAATACCAACGTTTGATAATTCTTGAGCCGCTTCCATTACTAAACGTAGTGTTGAACCGTAGGAAACGATGGTCAAGTCGGATCCTAATCGCAGGGTTTCGACTTCGCCAAATGGCGTGGTAAATGCACCTAAATTTGTTGGCAGAGCTTCTTTAAGACGATAGCCATTGAGGCACTCTACAACCAATGCCGGCGTGTCGGTGGTCAAAAGATGATTGTAAAAACCAGCTGCTTGCGTCATGTTTCTGGGTACTAAAACGAACATCCCATGGAGTAGATTAACAATACCGCCCATTGGGGACCCCGAATGCCAAATCCCTTCCAAACGGTGACCTCTAGTACGGATAATTAAAGGTGCTTTTTGCTTGCCTTTGGTGCGGTAATGCAAAGTAGCAACATCATCACTCATAATTTGCAGGGCATATAAAACATAATCTAAATACTGTATTTCGGCAATAGGTCTTAATCCTCGCATGGCCATACCAATACCTTGTCCAATGATACTCGCTTCTCGAATACCAGTATCTGCCACTCGTATGTCGCCGTATTTTGCCTGAAGACCTTCTAAGCCCTGATTAACATCACCGATTGTGCCGGCATCTTCACCGAAGATTAATACTTCGGGATACTTGGCCAAAAGGGTGTCAAAGTTTTCACGCAGTACCACACGACCATCGACTTGTGTGTCCTGATCGCTATAGTTTGGTGGAATGCAGGTTGATTGGTATGAGTTTTCAGCACTCATGGAGTAGAGTTGACCGCTAAAATTGTCTTTCTGTTTGATATTGTAGGCCTCTATCCAATCATGGAGGTTGCGTTTATCACTTGGATTTAACGCTCTACACAATCGGAGGACTTTACGAGCCGTAGTAATAATATCCTTTCTGATCGGCGTTCTATTCGTTTCGAGTGCCTTTATTATAGGCGTTAACAAAACTTTATTTGTGGACTTTGACGCAATTTCATTAAGAATACTCAATACACTTTGTTGTTCTGCTAAGATGGGTGTTAAGTAAGCCTTCCATGCTGATTTTTGGGCTTTTTTAACCTCTTCTTGACATTCTGCTTCAACGGCTTCTAATTCGGAAGATGTACAATAATCTTTATCAATAAGCCATGCTTTAAACTTTATCAAGCAATCGAACTCAGCTTCCCATGCTAAACGGTCTTTGTCTTTGTAACGTTCGTGTGATCCAGAAGTAGAATGACCCTGTGGTTGAGTAAGTTCGCAAACATGGATAAGCACTGGTACGTGATGTATTCTTGCTAATTCACTAGCATTTTCATAGGCTTCGATAAGAGCTGGGTAGTCCCAACCTTTAACTTTGATGATTTCAAATCCATTAGCCTTGCTGTTGCGCTGGAAACCTGCAAGAATTTCAGATATACTTTCTTTAGTAGTTTGGTGTGAGGCGTGTACTGAAATACCATATTCATCGTCCCAAACACTAACCACCATAGGGACTTGCAAAACACCTGCGGCATTTATTGTTT
>Ga0206131_10001038_pt1 | contig 36918 bp, 27 predicted proteins | sample Helgoland_Spring_FD_148636 | JGI IMG/M metagenome (GOLD analysis project Ga0206131, IMG submission 148636) | Pelagic subsurface seawater microbial communities from Kabeltonne, Helgoland, North Sea - Helgoland_Spring_Bloom_20160517_1 | ecosystem: Environmental > Aquatic > Marine > Epipelagic ... | reverse complement strand
GTTTAGTTTCTACTGAAATATTAAACCGTGTAAACAATGAAATTATATCTAACAGATTGGATGCCTTAGGAGTAAAAGAATGGCACTTAACTTCAAATAATCCTATTAATTCTTCTCAACACTTATTGTGTGTATATGAAAATTACAATAATACTTCTAATTTTAAAGTTGGTCATTTTTTTTCAAATAGTGTTGCAAAAAAAATAAAATACGATGAAAAATCTATACTTGAAGATAAACTATTTTCTGAAGAATGTATGATTAATAATTATAAAATTAAAATTATAGATGATGTATTATTATTTAGAAATTTTTCATCTAATATAAAAAAAATATATAGTCAACAATATAGATATCAATTAGGTGGTATCTATAATGATACAAAAAATAGTAAAATAATAAATACAATGTTAATTTCATTATTATTATTATTTACTATCATAATAGATTATAAACAATTTTTAAAAATAATAATTTATATAATCATTGAAGTTTATAGTGGAATATTCATCTATTACCATAATTATTATATGATGGCATTATTAAATTCACCAATTGAATTAAAAAATTTAATTAAGAGTCAATACAGAGATAATTCGTTAATAAATTTACTATCTACATTTATTTTTTTATTTTTTGTAATATTTTTAAGATTAGTACCTTTTTATAGGACAATACTAGGTATAGAAAAAATTAAATGGAATCGTTTTTGATATTATTTTTAGAAAAATATTAAAAAATTATTAATTTATTTACAGAATCATATATGAAATTAGGATTAATAATACCATATCGCGATAGGAAAGAACACCTTGATATATTTATTCCGTATATTACTCAACATTTAGAATCTCAAAATATAAGCTATAAAATTATAGTTGTTGAACAATGTAATAAAAATCCGTTTAATAGAAGTAAACTAATGAATATTGGGGCAAAATATATTTATGACGAGGTTGATTACTTGTGTTTTCATGATGTTGATCTTATACCAGAAAAATCAGTATCATACAAAATAAATAATGAAAAGGTAATACATTTAGTTGGATATCTTATAAAAAATAGAGATAATGTTGTAACTAATAGTATGATAAATTATGGAATGTCTTTTGATGAATATTTTAAAAAATATAAATCTACTAATTATACTAAAACCACATATATAGGAGGTGTAACATTATTTAAAAAAGAAATTTGGAAAAATAATAAATTTAATGAAATTTATCAAGGTTGGGGTAAAGAAGATGATGATATTTATTGGAGATTAGCTAAATATAGTAATATAAATATAACAAAAACAGAAAATAGATATATATCATTAAATCATAAATCAAATAATAAAATTTTTAAAATACTAAAATATAATTTTAATACTTTAGATTATTATTCAAACTATTACATATTACATGAGCTAATTGACCAATATATAAAAAAAAATGTAAATCAGGACCTAATTAAATTTGATACAAAATATGATATATGTGAATTAGATGTTAAGCAAAAATATAAAAAAATAAAAGTTAACTTTAAATATGATAAATATATTAAATTTAAGGCTTTTCACATTTACATTAATAAAATATATTTATTTAGAAAAATAAAAAATAAATACTACAAATATTTTTCATATTATAATTTTATAACTTTAATGTTATATTTAATTCTATTAATTTCTTTGAAACTAAATATAAATATAAATTTGAAATAAATGCTAGAATATTTAAAATATAAAAAATTTTTTTAATTTATTTCTACATTTTTTGGATTTACTTATAATTTTTTCTTTATTTTCCTGTATACTTTTAGATTCATTTATTTTATTTTCCTGTATACTTTTAGATTCATTTATTTCATTATCAATTTGTCTTTCAATAAATATTTGATTTAATTTATCAATATCATAATTTTTTACAAACTTTTCACCAAATACACATCTGCCTAAGTAATAATTACTATATTTAATAGGCTTATTTTTATACATAAGATTATGGTAATTTTTTGAGTATAATTTAATTATATTTAAATTATCAATATCAACTATATATTTTGTATCAAATATATTAGTAGAATAACGATTATTTATTTTGTAAAAATCTGTTTCTTTTAAATGTACATATCTACCAATAATTGAAATATTAAACTTGTTAATTATATAATTATTCATGATTAGATTTTTATATTGTCTAAAATTAAAAAAAATATTATATGCTTTTAAACATGCATTAGGTCCAGTAATATCAAAAACATTTTCTCCATATCTTTTAAATAGAACATTATTTATTTGATAATCTATAATATATTTTATAATATCACTTTTAGGTTTAGCAGCTATAAAAGCTATTTCCATATTTTCTATAAAAATTAAATCTTTTGAATGATCTACAAAGGTTTTTAAAGGTTTTATAAACTGTTGAGGTAAATCACTGTATATTCCCCCTTTTAACCTGTTGAATATTTTAAATGTCGTATAAATCTAATATATTATATTACAAAAACAGGTCAAGTGAAAAATTTTTTTTATAATAAAAAAAAAAAATTATATATATATATATAATATGAGTTCACTATTGCAAAACAAATTAATACATTTATTTAATAAAAATAATATTGTAGTATCAACTATTTCTGATAATAATATATTTCATATATTTGTTTTTGATATCATAAAATATTATAATGATAAAAGTTCAAACGCATACATTTTATCTAAAAATATAGATAAGAATTCCAATGTTCAAAAATGGAGATATTTTGTAATGAATAAACTATATAATTGCAAATACATTGATAAAAATATATTTAAAAAAATTCAATTTCATCGTGGTTATGATTGTTGGAAATTTATAAAATACAAACAAGATCAACACATCACAAAGATATATAGGAAAATCATTTCTAATAAAATCGAAGGAAAATACATATTGTTAAATATTAGAGATGATCAAAGAATCCTGTACGAAAATAATTCTGGATTAGAATTAGAAACTTTTTTACAAGAGAATAAACACAGGTTAAATGCTCCTTTTCTATACTGCAATTTTTCTAAAATGAAACCAGAAGAACAATATATGATATGTCATAATGCTAGTATTTTTATTTCAGCACATGGTGCTGGATGTACTAATCTTATATTCACACCACTTAACACACCATTAATTGAAATAAATTTCAGAAAACATTGGTACTGTGATAATGTATGTGATAAACATTATAAGGGAAAAATTTCAATGAATACAAAATGTGATGGAAAATTAACATACAGACCATATTTTCATAAAGCAGATTATCATAATCTATGTTATTTATTAGGAAAAAAATACTTGGAAATAGAAGCTATAAAATATGATGGCGGGTTTTTATCAAAAAATCCAATTTCCAAGAAAAATATTTATATAGATGGAGAAAAATTAATAAAAGATGTCAACGAATTACTTATTGAAAAAAACAAGTGAAGCCGCTCTACTCTTACTATTAAATACTATTAACTTAAGTATTTATGTGAAATTGTTATAGTAAAAGCATCAATTAATTTCATTACGCTTCGCGTAGATAACCCTTGATTTTAAACCGTACGGGCAATACTGTGAAATACAATAGAATATATGTATGTTATAAACGTAAAGTGATTTTGTTTTTTAACAAAAGTCTCTTTATCACACAAATATATGTTAAATGATGAAAAATATATTTATTTCATATTATTTAATATGAATCTCACAACAGTTGACAGCCTTATTTTTTTCATTAATTTTTGTATGTTTTTGCTGGTCTTCTTCTACTTGAAATAGCACTTTTCGAATTTCGATTAGTTTTATTATCATATGCATATTTCATTATGTTAAAATAACTTTTTTTCTTAACTTTTTTAATTGCCTTTTTTACAATTTTTTTTAGATCACTATATGATATTTTATTCTTTTGTTCATGAATAAAATAGTGTTTAAATTGACTAAACCAAGTTTCTATAGCATTGGTTTTTGGTCTGTATGGAACACTATAATGTAAAGTATTATTAGTTTTAGATACAGCTTCTTTTACAATAATATTTCTATGAGATCCAACATTGTCCATTATAATTAAATTATTTTCAAACTTATTTTGAATAAATTGATTAATAAATTCAACCATCCTCTTACCTGTCATACCACCTTTCTCATACATTTTCCATCCAATAACCCCATTTGATGATATGGCTGCAATAATTGTATATTTTACAAATACGGCGTTGTTAGTTGTTTTCATTACACATCTTTTACCCAATTCACACCTTGAATAGGATGGTTTCATCATAGCATATATAGAAATCTCATCTAGACAAATGATTTTATCTAAAGTAAATTTATCAACAACTGAGTAAAATTTCTTAATTTCTTTTTTCAAATTAACGGATTTACCATATCTTGTTTCAGGATAATGGCGTCTAGTCGTTCTTTTTCTTGTTATATTATTGTCTCTAATTACTTTTCCTAAATGTTGAGGTGTTATTGAATAATCATTGAATTTCTTTTTTATTAACTCATGTAATGTATTGATTGAAATATGAGTATTCTTTTTTATTATTTTGAGTGAATATATGACATGTTTCTGCTTTACTTTATATGAACCCGAAATTCTAGGCTTTCTTTGAATTTGTTGATTTTCATTGTAACTATATAACCACCTTTGAAATGTTCTAATATTTATTCCGAAAATATTAGATACTTCTTCTTGTGTAACTTTTTCATTATCTTTATAATATTTTATTGCTAAATATTTGGTAGTTTTGGTTAATTGAACCATATATAATTATACGACATTTAAAATCTTCAACGGGTTAAATATAAGATTACCATTCTAAATATGTCAGCCTTATAAGCAGTAGGTGTTAATCTATTATAAGCTTCATAAACAAGAGGATCAAATTTTTTTATAATGTTAATACAATCTTCATCATTATAGTAAATAAATTTATATTCTTTATTACTAATACTATTTAATTTATAAATATTTTTTATTTCTTCTGGTAATTCTTCAATAGAATTAAATGGACCAGTTTTATGAACTATTTTAGGTATCATGTATATATATATATATATTTATATAAATATATATATATATGGATCGACTTAATTTTTATTTAGGTAATATTTTAAATGTTAAATTTAAAAAAATTAATTTACAATCTATTGATGAAATTACTAATATCAGGTATGATGAATATAAAAAACCATTATCTAAATTACTTTTAAATTACTCTAAAAATATAAAAATTAAATGTATAGTAGGAGATAATTTCTATAATAAAAATTGTACATATTCATTGGTTAAAAATAGATGTTGTTATGGACATTTAAAAAATGAATCATTTAATGATACCAAAGATGGAGTAATTTTAAGGAGTCTTAATTTTAATCGACATTGGGCTAATTACTATAGAAAATTTAATGAGTTACCATTTGAAGAAAAAAAAAATAAACTAATATGGCGAGGCGCAACAACTGGTCAAAATAATTATACAGCTAATAGATTTGATTTGGTTAAAAAATGGTTTAATGTAAATGAAGATATTGATATAGGATTTAATCTATTTGTTCAAGATAAAGAAAAAAATTATTTAAAATTTTTTAAAAAAACAATGAAAATAGAAGAAATGTTAAATTTTAAATATATTTTATCAGTTCAAGGAAACGATAAAGATAGTGGGCTTCAATGGAAATTAAATAGTAATTCAGTGGTTTTGATGGCCAAACCAACTATTTGTTCGTGGTTAATGGAAACAACTTTAATCCCAAATTATCATTATATATTGTTAAAAAATGACTTTAGTGATCTCGAGGAAAAGTTGAATTGGTGTAAACAAAATCAAACTAAATGTTTAAAGATAATAAAAAATGCGAATAAATTTATGGATCAGTTTAAAGATAATGAATTAGAAGAAGAATTAGAAAGAGATGTATTACATAATTATTTAGAATTAGTTAATCCAAAAAAAAAAAAAATAAAAAAAAAAATAAAAAAAAATGGATTAAATAATTATTTAAAAATAATTAAAACAAAAAAAAAAAAAAAAATTGGATTAATAATACCATATCGCGATAGGAAAGAACACCTTGATATATTTATTCCATATATTACTCAACATCTAGAATCTCAAAAGATAGATTATAAGATTATAGTTGTAGAACAATGTAATAAAAATCCATTTAATAGAAGTAAGCTATTGAATATTGGAGCTAAATATGTTTATGATGAAGTTGATTACTTGTGTTTTCATGATGTTGATTTTATACCAGATAAAAATGTAAGTTATGATATCAATAATTATAATGCTATTATTAATTGTTCACAATTAATAGATAATAGAAATAATAAAATTAAAAATAGTAAATTTTTTTATGGAATGAATTTTGATAAATATTTTCAAAAAATAAATTTTTCTAGTTTTGGTATAAAAAATTTTGGAGGTGTTACTATAATTAGAAAAGATATTTGGAAAGATAAAAAATGGAATGAAATATTTGAAGGTTGGGGAAGAGAAGATGATGAATATTACTATAGAATTAACCAGCCAAATCATATTACATACCATCCTCAAAATAGATATATATCATTAAATCACAAAAGTAATAGTATTAGAATTTGTGGTTTTAAATCTAAGACATTAATTTTAAATTCATATTTTTTAAATAGAATAATTAAAAATCATAGTATAAAATTTATTTTAACTGATACAGAATTTACAATTAGAATAATTAAAAATCATAGTAAAAAATTTATTTTAACTGATACTGAGTTTACAATTTTGGACAAAATTAATAAGTCAAAATATGAATTATTAAAAGTAGATTTTCAAATAAATAAAATTAATTATAAATATTATATTGTTTCTCATATTAAATATTTTATTACTAAAATATGGTTTCTGATAAGTTTATATCTTTTATACTATATAGTAAATGAATTTAGTATCATGTATTTTTATAACTCAAAATAAATATGATATAATAAAAAATTCAATAGAAAGTTATTTTAATCAAACATATCTTCACAAAGAATTAGTTATAGTTTTTGAAGATGATAATATCAATGAACCATATTTTAATAAATTAATTGGAAATATTAAATTGATAAAAATTAAAAAGAAAAGTATTTCTTTAGGAGAAATGAGAAATCTTGCTATCCAAAATTGTAATGGTAAATATATAATTCAATGGGATGATGATGATATTTACAGTAGATACAGAATTGAATATATGATTAATAATTTACTAAAAACTAAATCTGATATTTGTATTTTAAATAAATGGTTAATGTATGATTATACAACCAAAAATTTATATATTAGTAATAAATATAAATGGCAAGGAAGTATGATTTGTAAAAAAGAAATTTTACAAAAAAATAAATATTATAATTTATCTAGAGAGGAAGATTTAATTATAAATAAAATTACTGAAAAATATAAAACCAATTATATTGATAAACCTGAATTATATCTATATACTTATCATTCAAAAAATACTAATAATCAGGGACATTTTAATAATATATTTGTTAGATCTAAACTATTACAAAAAAATATATCTATCGAAAAAATTAAAAAAAAATTATTAAATTTTTATTCAAAAGATAATAGATATTATCAAAATGTATCAATAGTAATGTTAACTTTTAATAATCTCGGAATATTAAAAAAATGTATTGATTCTGTATTAAAAGTAATAGATAATATGATTATTAAAGAATTTATAATTTTAGATAATAATTCAGATATAGAAACAAAAATTTTTTTAAAAAATTTAAGGCATAATAAAATAAAGGTTAATTATGGAAAGAAAAATTTAGGGGTTACTCTCGGAAGGAAATATTTATTTAGTGAAGCGAAAGGTAATTTTATAGTTAGTTTAGATAGTGACATTATATTGAATGATATCAATTATATAAAAAAAAGTATTGATGTTATTAATAGTAATAATAATGTAGGACTTGTAGGATTAATGGGATACTTTCATAAAAGTTTTAATTTTAATGATATTTTAGAAAAAAAAGGTGAAGGATATGTTGATTATATATCAGGATGTGTTCAAATATTTAGTAAAGAAATTATTGAAAAAGTATCCTTAGATGAAAATTATAGTCCTTTTTGGGTAGAAGACAGTGATTTTTGTTTGCAAATTAAAAATATTGGTAAAAGACTATATAAATTACCTGCAATTTATGGTATTGAACATATTTATAGATCAAAAAAAAATTATGAAAAACTTCATTTAATAAATCATAAGAAAAAATGGAACTATTTTAAAAATAAAATTAAAATTAATTATGAAGATCAAAAATTTATAAAAAATTCTTTTCAAACAATAAATCATTTTAATGATGAATTTGATGGATTATCAAATATTGGTAAAATTTTTAGTAACAATTATATAAGTAATTTAAAATTATATAATGGAAGTCCAATGTATTATAAGAATATTGTCAATAAGCATGATTTTAATATGATATTATTACCTTTTGAATCTAGTAAGATTCCAAATCAATGGATTAATGAACTTAATAAAAATTATCATATTTGTATAACTACTAATAGTTTTTTATATAGTTCATTTAAAAATTCTGGTTTATTAATACCACTTTATGTAGTAGATCAAACTTATATTAAATATAATATTCTTGATAATAATTTTCCAAACAGATCAAAGAAAAATATTTTTAAATTAGGAATTAATTGTTCTACCTTAGTTTTGAGAAAAAATCTAATAAATTTATTAATTGCTTGTAATAGAATTTCAAAAAAAAATAAGATAGAATTGTATCTACATGTTTCGTCTGACTGTTTTGATATTTTAAAAAAAATAAAATTACCTAATTATGTTAAATTAAGTAATAAAAAATTAAATTATGAAGAAATGTCACAATGGTATAGTAATTTAGATTGTTATATTTCTTGTTCATTTGGCGAAGGATGGTCTATGACACCAAGAGAATCTATGTATTTAGGTATACCTACAATTATTAGTGATATACCTGCACATAATGATTTAAAAAAATCAGGTTATTATGAAGTTATAGAACCTACGAAAACAATAAGTAGTTACTATGAATTTGAAGAAAATTATATTGGAAAATGGACATATTCAGATAGTAAATCAATAGAAAAATCTATATTAAAGGTTATGTATAATAGAGATAAATATAATTTTTTAGCTAAAAATGGAACTAACTGGATATCTAATAAATATACAAAGGAATCTTTTTTAAATTCTATAAACCATATTTTAAATATTAATCAAGTTAGATATAAAGTTAAAAATAAATCTTTTATTAAAAAATTTAAAAGTTCTAACTGTTATAGAAACTGGAGGAGAAAACGTGAAATTATTAGAAAGAGTAAATGTTGTATTTTTATAAAAAATATTCAATATTATATTATTAATTTTTTTATAATGATTGTATATGCAATAGCTAATTATTTTATTAACTATAAAACTACCTATAATTACTCATTAAATCCCGCAGTTTTAAATTTAGATAATAAATATATCATGATTCATCGAGATGAAGTATCAAATAATTATAAAACAGCTAATTTTAAATATTGTAACTCTAAGCAAGTTCTATCATATTATGATTTAGATCATAACCTAATTAAAAAAAATGACTTGAAATTAAATATTAATCAAAATATTTTTGTAGAAAAATCACGGGCAGTCCTATCAGATAAAAGTTTTATTTTAGAAGATATGAGGTTTTTAAATTTTAATAATAAAATCTATCTATATGGTCCAGCTATGATTTCCTATAAACCTATTTATAAAACTAAAATTACTATATTGGAACTAGTTGATAACCAGTTAGTTTTTAAAAAATTTATTGAAATTAATAAATTAGCAGAAATTGAAAAGAATTGGCTATTATTTTATCAAAATAATAAGATTCTTATTTTATATCAAATAAATGATTATTTGGAAATATATAGATGTAATACCAATTTTGAAATGATAGAATTGTATAAAAAAATTAAATTTAATTATGTAGAATTAATAGATAATTACACTAATATATTTTTTTTGGATAACAAATTTAAGTTTGGATTAAGCTCATTTATAAAATATAAAAATTATAATCTTCTTGTTTTTCATTACAAAATTAAAAGTTTTACTTCAGTTCAAGGTAGAAAATACTATAACTATATGATTATACTTAATAAAAAAATGGACGATATCTTAGCTTGTAGTAGAATATTTACTGAAAATGAATATTCTAATTATAGTATTATTATGAATTATAGTATTATGATAAGTAAAGGAAAAATAATATTTTGGTGTGGAATAGAAGATAGTAATATTTTAAAAATTGATTATGAGATAGAATATTTTTTTAATAAATATTTTAATAAATTAAAAAAAATAAAAAAACAATAAATGCAAATATAATTATTTATTAATTTATTTTATTTATAACATATTGTAAATCAGGGAATGAATTATTTTCCCCTATTATATATTTACCATGCCAAGGTTTTGTCTTATGTATTTCAGTAATACCAAATATTCCTATAATATTTGCTCCAAAAAATGATGCTAGATGCATTGCACCACTATCATTTGTTAAAACATATTTAGCTTTGGTCATTATATATGCATTTCCAATTAACCCTTTTGAAATAGTAATAATATTAGGATAATCTTTTTTGCATTTTTTTAAATCTTTATTAGATACAAGTGCAACAATTTTATATTTTTTAAATGAATCGCAAAATTGTTTCCAATAAGGCCACTCTTTATTTTTACCTTTATGTAAATTTTTAGCATATGGACAAATTACAATAAACTGTTTATCAAAAAGATTAAATTTATTTACAATCTTTGTAGCTTTTTTAATATATTCTTTATTTATTGTGATTATTGTATTTAATTTATTCAATTTTATATTTTTATTAATAAAATAATTAGCTAAATCGTAATAATTTTCTGTCCTGTGTTTATGTTCCTTATATGGAACTTTTATATGTGAAAAATAATTATAACTGAAAATTTTAATATTAGATAATTTCATTAAAAGATGAATTGGTAATGATTTTGTGAATATAATTCCATATTCAAAATCATATTTTTTATAGATATTTTTATAATACCAATACATATTTTTAATTTTAGAACTAGAAATAATTTTAAAATTTGTACCAGAAAATAACTGATTTGTCCAAGGATGACCTATACAAATAAAATCTATTTTTGATTGTTGTAATGCTAATAATGTAGGATAAACCATCAAAGTATCTCCTATCCAATTAGGTAATCTTATAACTAATTTTACTTTTTGCTTTTTATTATTTTTTTTTAATAGATAGCAAATAAATATAAAAGAGGTAAATAGAATTATTAATGTAATAATATTAAACATCTTATTTTATTAATAATAGATTATAATTTTTTAAATACGTTTACAAATTTTTCTATCATATTATCCAACAAATAATCTTGAACAAATTTAAAACCGTTATTTACAAAATTTAATCTTAAATTATCGTCATTCAATATTTTCATTACACCACTAGATACTCCTTCATAATCATTTATCTCATACACTAATCCATTAAAATCATTTTTAATGATTTCAGTTATTCCTCCACTATTACTTGATATAATTGGAATTTTTAAATATAAAGCATCTAGTAAAGTAGTTCCCAAACCTTCATTTTTCGAAAGAAATAATAATAAATCAATATTTTGAATTAAATCAGGCAAGTCTTTTTGAAATCCTAATAAATGAACATTTTTTTCTAACTTGTATTCTTTAATCTTAATTTTAATTTGGTTTTCCAATTCACCACTTCCAAACATAAAAAAATGTATTGTTTTATCCTGCTTATTTAATATTTTAGATACTTCAATAAAACCCAATGGATTTTTACAATCTTTAAATTGACCAATAAAGCCTATTATTTTTGAATCTTTTGGAATCTTTAGTTCTTCTTTTAGACATACAAAATTATTATTTTGCCATCTTTTAATATCAATAGAATCTTTTATTGTTTTTATTTTATTTTTTTCAAAACTATTTATTAGTTTATTTTTAATATGATCTGATATACAGATAATATTATCTGCATTATTTTTAATAATATTTATTGATTTATTACTAATTTTATTAGGTATTCGTCTTATAACATTTATTTTTATATTTGGTAATACATATTTGAGTAAACAATAAATATGAGCTTTACCATCATTTATATTTAATATAATTTTATTATAATTTTTGAATTTTCTTAAATAAAAATATGTTTGTATTAATCCAATTACATTTATTTTTGAGGTTTGTTTTACTATAAAATTATTTTTTTCTATTTTTTTTGATAATTCTGATTTTTTTGGTGTAATCAAAATTTGACAATATTCATCTTTGTTTTTAAATCCATCAATTAAATTTAAAACCTGTCTTTCACCTCCATAAAAATAATTTACTGATGATACATGTACTAATAAATTTTTATTTTTACACCATTGTTGAGATAATTCATATAAATAAACATGTTTATTAAATACGTATACTGCACTAGTCAATGAAAATATTAGTCCATATATGCCATCTAAAAAACCACGCTTTAATATATAATGACTAATAAACTTCCATATAGTACTTATAATCATTACAATCATACTAAAAAACGTTCCATTTAACCATTTTTGTTGTGCACATAATTTAGAATATTTTATAGAATTTGTTAAATAATCATTTACATTTTCATACGAATAATGTAATATATCACCTTTTAAAAACCCTACAGTACCTTCAAAAACAGGTGTTTCATGTATAATATTTTTATAGTAAATATTTTTAGTTATATTTAATAATCTTTTACATTTATCTTTTTGAAAAATATATTTTGGATTTTCATATAAATTATTTTCAAAAAAGGTTTTTCTATTTACTTCAAATATACTATGATTACAATTGACTTTTGATAGTTGTAAAATAATATTTTTTTTTAAATCTTCTGTTAATACTTCATCCGCATCTAGAAAGAATAACCATTTTGTTTTGCATGATTGTATTACAAAGTTTCTTTGATCTGAATGATTTTTCCAATTTCTTTGAATTGGATTATAACCTTCATTTTTTATTAATTCAACAGTATTATCGGTTGAATTTGAATCTACAATTAATACATTATTTGTTAAATTTTTAATACTGTTTAAACATCGTATAATATTTTTTTCCTCATTATATGTTAAAATACCAATAGTTAAATCAGGTAAATTTTTATTTATTAATTTGGAGGATATTGTTAGTTGTTTATTAATTTCAATTTCACGAAAATAATCTTTAATACCATTTTCTAAATTAAATTTTGGATTATATTTTAAACCTATTTTAGTTTCTTTAATATCAGCTAATGTGTGGTTTTGATAAAAAGTCCATGGATTATTAATGTATTCTATATCAAGATTTTTACTAAAGTAGTTATTAATAATTTTTATAATTTCATTAAATGATCTAGAACATCCGTATCCTACATTATAAATTCCTGATTTTCCATATAATGCACCGTTTATATTTGCTTGTATAACATCTTTGATATAAACAAAATCTCTTTTTTGCTCTCCGTATTTAAATATTCTGGGCTTTTTATTTTGTTTCATTTGTAAATACAATTGATATATCATAGAAGCCATCGATTTTTTATGATATTCTCCGTGTCCATAGACATTAAAATATCTTAATCCAATAATAATCATATTTGGATTTTTTTTCATAAATTCCAATGCAATTTTATCCATTTTTAATTTTGATTCTCCATAACAATTAGTTGGCGTTTCATTTATACCAACTGTATTGGGTGCCGAGGAGTTACCATAAACTGCTGCAGATGATGCATAAATTAATTTACAATTATTATTTTTAGCTAGATCTAATATTCTATAAAATGATTTTGTATTTGTATCTAACATTAATTTTTTATCGGTAACAGTTGTATCAACTAAAGCAGCTTGATGAAAAATATAATCAAATTTAAACTTATTTAGTTTATCCAAATCTTTCAATAAATCACCTTTAATAAATTTTATATTTTTACTAAATTTTCTAAACGTTTTATCAAAAATATAAATATTTGATTCTCTATAATTATTTTGAATAAATTTTACAAGATTATGACCGATAAATCCAGATCCTCCAGTTACTAATATATTTTTATTATTTAAATCCATATATATATATATATATATATATATATATATATATATATGGATTTAAATAAAAATTTACCTTTAATATTATTATGAATATAATTATTTTGGGTGATATAATATTAGACCGTAATATTTATTGTAATTCAAAAAAAATAAATTCTGAAACTCCAAATATAGTATTTAACTATAATTACCAAAATTATAATTTAGGAGGCTGTGTAAATGTTGCCCAAATTTTAAAAAATTTAGACAATAATGTTTTTTTATTATCAGTTTTAGGAAATGATAGTAATGCAAATATTTTATGTAAATTATTAGATGACAATAATATTACGAATGAATATTTAATATTATCTAATAGACCTACTACAATAAAAGAAAGGTTTATTTGTAATACTAGACAAATATTTAGAATAGACAATGAGATAACAGACAAAATTACTTCAAATATTGAAGAAGAAATTTATACTAAATTTCTAGAAATTTGCGATAAAAATAATATTGATGGTTTAATTATTTCAGATTACAATAAAGGAATTATTACACATGATTTGTCTAAGAAAATTATATCACATTGTAATTCTCACGATATTTTAACATTTGTTGATCCTAAACCTGAAAATATTAACAATTATTATAATATTACATTACTTAAACCGAACAGATATGAATTTAGTCAATTGAGTAAAAATAAAAGTGATATATCAGATATTAGTAATTATAGATTTTTAACTAAAAAATATAACATTAAATATTTGTTAGTTACTCTTGATAAAGATGGAATGAATTTATTTAATTCAGAGAAAAATAAATTAATTAATTTTAAAAATGAAATAACTATGAATAATTTATTAGTAGACACAACAGGAGCAGGAGATATAGTAATAGCTGTCTTTGTAAATTTTTATTTAAGAGAAAAAAACTTAAATAAATCGATAAATTATGCTAATAAATTAAGTTCATACAGTGTTACTGTTACTGGTAATTTAAAGGTTACAAAATTATTAGTGAAAAAGATTATATTTAAATCAAAAATAATTACCTTGAATGAATTTAAAGAAATTAATAGATCAAATGTAATAGTTTTTACTAATGGTTGTTTTGATATACTACATTCTGGACACTTAGATTATCTAAATAAAAGTAAAAAATTAGGAGATATATTAATAATAGGATTAAATTCTGATAATTCAGTTAAATTAAACAAAGGTAGTTCAAGACCAATTAATAATGTACAAGAGAGAGCATCTATGCTTAGTGGCTTTCCATTTGTAGATTATATAATAATTTTTGATGAAAAAACACCTTATAATTTAATAAAAGAAATTAAACCAGATATCTTAGTAAAAGGATCAGATTATACTAGAGAAGAAGTAATTGGTAATGATCTTGTTAAAAAAGTTATTTTGATAGATTATAAAAAAGGATTTTCCACTAGCAATATAATAAATAAAATAAAATCTACTTAGCTAATATTTAATATAATTAATAATGTTAAAAAAACCAGAAATTGTTAAAAAAAAATGGGGTCACGAATTAATTATTGAAAATAACGATAATTATTGTGGTAAAATTTTACATTTAAATAAAAATGCTAAATTTAGCATGCATTTTCATATGAAAAAACACGAAACGTGGTATGTTCAATCTGGAAAATTTATTTATAGATGGATAGATACATTAACTGCTGATGATAAAAGCAAAGTATTAGAACCCGGAGATATAGTGGTAATTAAACAAGGGCTTCCCCATCAATTAGAAGCGATTGAAGAAGGTGATATATTCGAAGTATCGACTACACATTATGATTATGACAGTTATAGAATAATTAAGGGTGATAGTCAAAATTTAAATCTAGAATAGTGTAAATGAAAAAAATAGCGTTATTATTTTATGGATTAACTAGAAATTTTAAATTTAAAAATTATCCAAGTATTAAAAATAAGATATTAAAAATTTTAATTCAAAATAATATTAAATATGACATATATATTCATACATTTAGTATGGATAATGAACATGGTGCCAAATTAAATAATAATGAATTTTTATTATTAAAACCAAAAAAATATATTATTGATAATCAAAATAAAATAGATAAATTATTAGATTTTGAAAAATATAAATCACTTTTTAAAAAATTATATCCAGATAATACAATTAAAAATATTGCAAGAGCAAATTACAGTAAAAGACAAGTTTGGAAATTATTAGAAAATTCAAATATAAATTATGATGTTTTAATTGCTCTAAGACCAGATGTTGAATATTTAAACGAAATCAGTTTAAAACATTTAGAAATACAAGACAATGAAATTAAATTACCAAACTTTAGTCCAGAAATATATCCATTATATTTTATAAACATATTTAGTAATCAAAAAAAATTAAATTATAAAAAAAGTAAGCAACGGTCAGTAAATGACAGATTTGCTATTGGAAATTTTAGTACAATTAAATCATATCTAAATATAGGTAAATATTTATTAAAATTAGAACCGGATAATATAGGTGAAACAGAAGAAAATTTAAAATCATATTTAGATTTAAAAAAAATAAAAATAACTATTATTTTTAATTTTTATTTTAGACGTGTAAGAAGTAATGGTGAATATGCTACAAATAGTTATTGTGTTTGGTTCCCCAGAATTTTTAATTATGAAATAAGACTATTTTTATTTGTTTTTTATTTATTTTTTATTTATAATATTCTTAATTTAATTTACTAAATACTTATAATGATTAGTTTCTATACAATAATTACTTATTTAAATTATTAATATTTATATAAATCTCTCTCAATATCTGGTACTAAATTAAATATTTTATTACTATATGGTATTTTAAATTTATTTATAAAATTAAGAGTACCAAATCCATCAACAATTATTAAATTGTCTATTTTATTATTATTCATTTTAACAACAATATTATAAAAATTTAATTCATTATGCTCTATATTATATTTTTTTATAATTGAAATTAAATTTTTTATTTTAGATAACAATTCTTCTGTTAATCCATAGATATTAATATATTCAACAATATTCTTAGAAATAGTACCATCATCATTTAAAATTAATTCATAACACAGTCCTAACCCCTTATTAGTATTTATAAAACCATACATTTTAGGAAAATATTTCATAAAAGGAGAATTTTTATTTTTATTATAAAATATATATTCTCGTACATTTTCATCTCTTATATAAAGATATTTAAATATAAAATAACATTTTTTTTTTCTATGATTAGATAAAATTTTAATAACTTTATTTTTATCTAAAGGATGTTGATATAATAAACGATTACCACCTTTTTTAACATAATTAATATCATTTAAATAAATTAAATTTTTATTTTTATTTATTTTGTAAAAAAGTTTTAATGTATTAAATGAAATTAAATGTGGTATCAGATCACAAGAAAATATTAGATTTATAAAAATAAAAGAAAATAATAAATACATAAACATATATTATATTAATATAAATAAAAACAAATATGAAACGTAATAATAATATAAAATTAAATTATTTTTATATATTTAATTAATATATGAAAATTCTTATAATCAGATTATCTGCTATAGGTGATGTAATACATGTATTACCTTCACTTTATTTATTACGAAAATATTTTTCAAATGACTTTATAGGTTGGGCTGTTCAAAAAAAAAGCTCTGAATTATTAATTAATCACCCACTTATAAATAGAGTATATGTACTTGACAATAATATATATAATTGGTTTAAATGTAATAAAATTATAAATGAACTAAAAAATAAACAATGGGATATTATAATAGATTTTCACAATATATTTAAAAGTATTATATTAAGATATTTATTAAATGGATCAATATATACATTTCCGTATTATTTAGCCAGAAATATAGAAAATAAAATAGGAAGTATTTTACCAGCTAAAACAACTAAAATCGAATCTAATAATGTTGTTCAAAGATCAATTTATTTAACAAAATATGTAATAGAAAATACGCTCAAAATAAATATATATAATGTTGATTTAAAAATAAAAAATATGTCTCATAATTTTTCTTTTGAAAATAATAAACAAAATGAAAAAAAAGTTTTAAGATGGATGATAACTAATAATTTAAAAAAATTTATAATTATTAGTCCAAATTCTAGTAAAAAAGAAAAATGTTTGCCTATACTAAATTGGATTGAAATACTATCTAATATTAATATAAATATTGTTATAATAGGTAAGCATTTTGGTAATCAAGCTTTTGAATTATGTGAAACATTAGATAATACTAATAATAAATTCAAATATATTGTTGCGCCAGATTTTAATCTAAAACAATTGATATATTTAATAAAAAAATCATTATTTGTAATTTCTCCCGATTCTTGTGTTTTACATATTACATCATTTTTAAATAAACAAGGAATTGGCCTATTCGGACCAACTTCAAAAAAATTTTTTAGTAATTATTATAATGGTTTTACAAATAAAAATTCTATTCAAATACCAATTAAACATAATTTAAATAAATTTTCCAATTTTTCGGACCCGGATTGTATGAGTTATTTAGATACCAAAAAATTAGTTTCTTTGGTTAAAGATAAATTAACTCAAATTATTGGATAATATCTAAAATATATTATAATTGGAAAATTATAATTATTTTTTGTATACTTTTATCTAATATTATTTTTATATATAATAATGAAGTCCAAATTAATAGTTATATTAAGTTTAGCAAGAAGTGGATCATCAAATTTAGTAAAGCTATTCAAAAATTTTAAATATATTGATTATAATGAAGAGGTATTTAATCCTGATAATCAATTTAGTTTTAATAATATAAAAAATAGGGATAAATTAAGGATAAAATATGGTAATAATTATAAAAATTTTATAATAGAAAATTGTTTATATGAAGAGTGTCTTAAATTAATTATTGATAGTTCAAATAAAAAATTTATTGTTATTAAAATTTTAGATTATCAAGTACCATTTGAACAAATTATTAAAATTATTAATATATCTTATAAAGTATTATTTCTAGAAAGAAAAAATATATTAGATCGATATATTAGTATTAAAAAAGCTAATATGATACAAGAATGGGCACATGTAGATACAACAAATATTAATATCGTTTTTAATCAAGAAGATTATAATAAATTTAAAAAACATCATATAACTATAAATGATAAATTTAAAGAATTATTAATAAAAAATAAAAATATGACATATATTAAATATAAAAATACAATTAATCCAATGAAAATATTATCAAGGATAAATATAATTATCCCTGAGCTGAAAATTAAAAATATAAAAAATATCATATGTTTACAAATTCAAGATAAATCAAAATCTTATAAAAAAAAAATAAAAAATTATGAGGAATTTAAAGATTTCATAGATAAAGAAATTAAAACTTTTAACTAAATATATATATATGAATTTATTTTCATTCTATATTTCAATTATAATTTATAGAATTAAGTATTTTATTTACAACATATTTGTAAATTTACTATTAGTAAAGTTTTATAATTTTTATAAATATAAATCTTATTATATCTTATTTTATCGTGATAATTATATAAAAAAAAGAGTTGATTATTATAATAAAATTAATTTGAATTTTAAATTAAAACCTTATAAATCAGATCATAGCGATATAAGAATTTTGTCTAATTTAAAAAACGCTAAATATAAATTTAGAAATAACCAATCTGCTTATTTATTTGATTATTTAAATATAGCTAAATATTATGATTCTAATAAAATAATTTCTATTTTACCTGGAGATGTTGTTGAAATCCAAAATCAACCAACATTGGTAAAAACTAGAAAATTAGACTGTGATAATTCAAATAATATATTATGTAAATTTAATAAAATAAGACATTTTCATTTATTTAAAGATTACATAGTATTTGAAAATAAAATAAATAAACTAGTTTATCGAGGAGGTATTAATAGAAATAATAATATTAGAAGAAGATTTAAAAAAATGTTTACATCAAATAAGTTTATGAATATTGATGATAATTATATAAACCCAGCGGAAATGACCAAATATAAATTCATTTTAAGTTTAGAAGGTAATGATGTTGCTACTAATTTAAAATGGATAATGAATACAAATTCATTATGCTTTATGCCTAAACCTACAGTAGAATCATGGTTTATGGAAGGAACACTAATACCAAATTTTCATTACGTATTAATTAAAGATAATTTTTCTGATTTGATAAATAAAATTAAATACTATTCATTAAATACTGATGAATCTTTGAAAATTATTAAAAATGCAAATAATTATGTGGAACAATTTAAAGATTTAAAAAGAGAACATATTATAGAAGTTCTAGTATTGGATAAATATCTTAAATATAATATATGATAATTTTTTATATTATATTTATAATTGTGTGTATATCTGTTGATATTATTAGATATCAAGTAGATTTTAATACCATAATAAACAGATTTAATTATTTTAAATTTAAGAAAACAGATATATTAATGCACGGAGCCTCTTGTGGAGAAAGTCAAATCGCTATTCCTATCATAAAAAAATTAGAAAATTTTCATACCAAAGTGAATCTTAGTGTTACTACACCAACTGGTTTTAAGCTTGTTAGAAAATATACTGATAATGTATTTTTAAAACCATATGATGAAATATTTTCAATGTTGATAATGTTTGCAATTATGCGACCAAAAACATTAATTATTATAGAAAGGGATGTGTGGCCTTTTTATATTTTATTTGCAAAGATATTTAATTGTAGAATTTTTTTTATTAATTATAAGATAAAAAATAAAATAACTGATAGAATTCATTATTTATTAGCTGATAAAATTTTTACTATTAATGAATGTAACTCTTTAAAAAAAAAATATATACATTTAGGTGATTTAAAACTATTAGATTTATCTAATAACTCTTACAAAAAATCAAATAAATTTTTATTTATTGTAATTGCATCAGCAGGCAGAGATGAAATAGATATCCATAAGAAATATATTTCTTATCTATTAAAATATCCAAATATTAAAATAATCTATGTTCCACGACATTTAAATTGGAAAAAAACTTTTAAAGAACATTTTAAATGTTTTAATTACATTTTTATTAATAATATAAAAGATATTTATCATAACAAAATAAGTGTTTGTTGGAAAATAGGTTTATTAAATCAAATATACAAACACAGCCATATTTGTTTAATGGGTGATACATTTAATAATGTAGGAGGTCATAATCTGTTAGAACCAGGGATTTCTAATAATATTATATTAACTGGTCCAAATATTTCAACATGTAAGCATCAAATTAAATTAATTCCACACTTTTATCTTTGTAATAATTTATCAGATTTAATTTTAATTTCAAATAGAGTAATTAAAAACTATTATACACAAGAGATAAATAATACTGTTAAAATTTTAAAGACTAAAAAATATATTGAAAATAAATTAGATGATATAATTAAAAATTTTTTAATAATTTAATTAAAGTAATCATTTTATTCTAAATTATATAATATATTATAATGATTAATATATTAAAAAGTATATATATATTACTAAATTTTTTCTTATTTTTATTATTTAGTCTTATATTATATCCTTTTAATTATAATGATACAACAAGAAGAACTATTTTAAAAATTACAGGAAAATTTTGGTATAATATTTGTTTCTATTTGCTAAACAATAAAATTACCTTTATTAGTAAACCTAAAATTAAAAATAATGATATTAATATAATTAATGCAAACCATTCTTTTCAAATAGATTACTTGATTATTAATTATATTTTTTGTCTCTATAAAATTAAACCATATCAAATAAGAAGTTTTTCAACAAATGTAAATATATCTTTTTTAGACAAGGTTATCTTAAATTATATAGATGCGTGTATGATTAACAGTAAAGATTATAGAAATAGTATTATCAATAGTATAAAAAGATGGTCCAAAAGACCTTATGCTAAATTTGTTATAATGTTTTTTGAAGGTGTTGCCAATTCTGATTTAAAAAATAATAAACAATTAATCTTAAAACCTAAAAAACTAGGTTTTAATATAATTATGAAAAATATTCCTAAAAAAAATAAATACCTTACAGATATAAATATAGTTTATTCAAAAAATGGTAAAGTATATGATGGAACTAATAAACAACTAATTTATGATTTGTTATTAGGTAACAAGGTAAAAATATATGTGGAAATAAACAATTATTTATTACCTGATAAAAATTATTCTGAATGGTTAGATAAATTATATGTCAAAAAAGAAAACAAAATAAAAAAAATAATATTGAAGCTATAAATATGTAATAAAATATATCATTATCATATTTTGTGTAATATATTATATTTTTAAGGTTAAAAATAGTTTTAAATTTTTGATAATAAATAATATACTTCAAATCATTTGAACTAATTGGTAAGTTAGGATCATTTCTAGGTATTTTACTATACTTAATTTTCTTATTACATAAACAGTCTTTACCAAAAGCACGATATAAATATTTATCCGGATTATTTGGGATAGTAACTAATATTTTTCCAAATAATTTTTTTTTAAGTGGAAATAATTCATCTTTATAAAAATATTCGTTAATAAAACTTGCTCGGAATTTATTGAAATGCAATGAAATTTCATTATTATCATAAAAATTAAATGTAAAGATATCAATCATTTTATATGTAAAACCACATTTATTTTTCCCATTTCTTTTTTCTTTATAACCTAACTTTAATACTTTATCATAATCATTTATCATTATTCCAATATCTATATCATTATCATATGGAATTATTTTATTATTTCTTCTTAAACCTAATAATGAACCACTCATCATAAAATATTTTATATTATTTTTACTAAATATTTCAATAATTTCTTTTAAAGTTTCATACATTTTTAAGTGACATGTTTTTATATATAAAGAATTCTCATATTTATTAGATAAAAGATAGAAATCTAATTTTTTTTTACTTTCACAATATTTTTTAAAAATATTTATATTAATTAAAGTAATAAATTCTCTCATTATTTAAAGGGTTATTTTTTAATTTTATTTCTAAAATATAAGTCTTATTAATGTATTTAAAAATAGTTTTTAATATTATTGAAATAATATATTTATGTTTAATTTTATTTAATTATCTTAAATTATATAAATGTTTTCAAATATCTTATTATTATCATTTAATTTCATCATTTATATTTATTTATTTAAATTATTTACCAAACAGTATAAAAAAATATTATTTTTATTGGGGATGGAATAGAGCATGGTTTACAAGATCTAATATTTTATTTAATGGTATTAATTATAATTTTACATTAAAAAATGTAAAAGCAACAGATAGACAGACAAAAGAGCTTATTACATATTTTCACCCGTTAAAATTAACAATTCCGCAATACAATAGTAGAATAGGTAGAATTTTAAATAATAGTTATGATATTTCATTCGGCGTTGATCACATGAAATATGTAATGGTTCAAAATCAAACTGTTAATTGTAATGGATATATTAATAATACAAATACAAAATATGATAATAATTATGATAATAAATTAATTAAATTAACTGATGATTTTTTGAAATATGAACATACAGATGGGTTAAATTATTTAAATTTTGAAATTAGAAAATGTTTTGGATTAATTTCATTTTATTTTTTAAAATATTTTTAATAATAGGAATCGGTACAGGAACATTGTTTCCAAAAACGAATACAACATTATTTAATAATAAAAGACATGATCAATTTCATTTAAGTGGATACGGCATTAACATGATTTTGGGGTTTAAATTAGAAATTAGAAATTGGTTTGTATTAGTGGAATTTAAATTAGGATATATTAATATGCCAAATATAAGAACGGGGGTTTCTATTTACGATAAAGCAAAACAGTATTTTTATTTTATTTCTCCTAATATTGTTTTTGGAAAAAATATATAAAAAAAGAAAACCAAATAATAATATCAAGATTAAAATAATTCATATGTTCTCTCATTATTTAAAGGATTATATTTTTTTAAATAATAGGTATTATTTTTTTTTTTTAGTTCATAACTGAAGTTATTATTTTTCATTTCAAGATGCCTGGTATTATTAATAATAACTTGTTCAAAATTAAGTTCAATTCGTCTATCTAAAGTTGGTTTCAAAGCATCAAAATTCTCTGGTAAATTATTAATTGATAAACTAAATATTGAGCTACAACTTCCAGAACCATATCCAAACATTAAAATATTTTTCTCAGTAATATTGGTTTCATATTCTAACAATGAATGTAATGAAAAAAATAAAGATGCTGTATATAGACCTCCAATATTCTCACCATGTATGGTACTTTTTATAAATTTCTTTTCTAGAATCTTATAATCTATTTGATACCAAGTAGAAATTTGTTTAAATGTATTTATAACAAAATTTTTACATAACCCACCATGAATGACAATATAATCAAAATCAGTTATTTTCTTATTAGTTTCAATTAGAAATTTTTCAAGACAATATTTTAAAGAATCTTGATAGGTTGTTAATGATTCCATCCCTTTAATAGATGGTCCTAATTTTTTGCTATATATTGGTTTTTGAAAATCAGAAGTATTTTTCATACAAGATATAATATGATCATTAATTTCAATCGCAGGATTTTTACCTAATAGAATTGCACACGCACCAGCACCCTGAAAGCCTAATCTATCGATATCCATTATTGCTGTATCAGTAATAACAACAATCGCATATTTATTAGAATTTTGGCATTTCAACCAATTTAATGAATTTAATAAAGCAGCAACACCACCGTAACAAGCATTAATATTATCAACTCCTTCCATTTCTTTATTATCAAATAAATCCATTAAATAGGATTTAATACTTTTAGCTAAATCAACACTTGATTCAGTACCTACTTCTAATCTACCAATCATTTTTGAATCAATATTATTGTCTTTAATCAATCTATTTACAGCATTTAATGCCATTGAAACTGAATCTTCATTAGTATCCCAGACAGCAATCTTTTTGTGCATATATTTATCACAAGTAATATTATTATTTTCTAATTCAACTGAATCAATATAATAATTGGGAGTATATAATTTCATTGATACGATACCGTATTTAATATTACTGTTAGATTTTTTTTTTAATAATAAAGATTTATTTTGATCTTTAATATTTGTGAAAGTGTTATTATTACTGATACTATTTGCTATATACCAGACTTCCTCATTTACAATTTCTTCAATGTGTTTAATCCTTAAAAGTTTTAAATTATTAGAAACACCATTAGGATTGCATTTAGAAATAAATTTAGCTAATTTTAATGCTTCCTTTGTAGCTTCCTTCATATTGTCACAAACTATATTACAAATACCTTTTTTAACACAATCATCACTATTCCAATGACTATTATGAAAGTATAGTTCCATCAAATCATTTCTATTTAGAAAGTCTTTCAAAAGTGTTGATAATTGTCCAGCAGGAGACATTCCTCTAGTAATATTACCAAAATGAAAGTCGATATCTTTGGTAACTATTCTGTAATCTGACCATAAAGCTAAAGGTAATCCTCCACCAAAAACTTTTCCATTCAGGATAGTTATTATTGGTATATCTAATTTAAATAAACTTAATAAACCATGATAACTATCTTTTATTTTGTTAGCTATTTCAATTTTTGATAATTTACTATATTTATTTATCATGTATGGATTGATACCTACATGAAAATGGGTTAAACCACTTTTTAAAATTATAACCCTAATATTTTTAGGTATTTTTTTAGATAATGTTTCTATCTCACTCGCTGTTTGATGACTAAAAATATTAACAGATTTGTTATCATATAAAGTTAATATCCCTATATCGTTCTTAATACTAAACTTAATATTTTTGTATTTAGTTACAACTATTTGGTCATTATTAGACATAAATTTACCCATCACGACTCCCATTGATTCCGGAGTATTAAGTTTAGAATATTTTTTAATCAATATTGCATTATCTACATTTTTTACAAATCTTCTATAAGTATTATCCCAGGTATCTATTTGATAAATCCTACTAACTAATCCTATTTCAATTGCTTTATCTACAGAAATTGGTTCTCCTGTCATCGAGTAATATTTTAATATGCTATTATTTATTTTTCTCTTCAAAATTGTTGACACAATACTTGGTATCATCCCTAGATTTATTTCAGGTAAACCAAATGTACTTTCAGATGAACAATAACATAAATCTGATATAGCAGGGAACATCATCCCTCCACCTCTAACTTTACCATTTATCTTTGAAACTATTATCCCTTCAAAATCAATTAATCTGCGAGTTAATTGAATATATTGATCTAATAAAAATTTATTATTATCATTTGTTAAATCTAAGCCTAAATTAAAATTGGTTTTATTATGTTGAATAAAAATTATCATTTTTGGTTTTTTATCTAACACAAGATTAATAATTTTAAATAGTTCTTCAGATAAATATTCTCCAATTTTAATTTTGTAAATATTTTCATTTACTTTGATAATTTTATTTTTTAAACTATACTCTTCAATGTTAACATATATTTTGAAAGAAGGTTTAAATATGGAGAATAAAATATCTATCTCTCTACCATAAAACCTTTTATTATTTAATGTATAAATTGCAGTTATATCATAAATTGATTCTAAATCTTCATCCATTTCTGATATAATATAATTAAAAATACCATCATTTGGTATTATAGTACCATCAAAATCTTTTTCTTTCAATCCTATTTTTTTCAAACACATCTCTTTCCTTTTAGTTAATTTAGAATTACCTCGATAAACAGTACCTTCTGGAAATAAAATAATAGCTAGTTTACTATATTTTTTCCATTGCAATATGGTTTTTTTTTGATTAATATTATCTATTTTTTTATTGATTAACATATTACCATTAATTTTTAACATTTTATTTTGAAGAGATTTTGAAGATATTTTAGAAACTGTTCGAATTTCATGCCATTTGTAATTTTTTTCTAAAATATAATTTAAGATAATATTATCAAATATAGATGTGTGATTCATTACTATCATATTAAAATTTTCAGGTATTTGAGTCTTAAAAATAATTTTATCATCTATTTTCAATAATTTTAAAACAATTACTACATATTTTGCAAAATTACTGTACCAATTTTTTTTCATCATGTCTAAATCTTTATAAAACCAACTAATAATAATAGAAAAATACAGGTAGGTATATAAAATAAATAATAATATTAATAGGATAATTTCTTTAATCATATATGATAGTTTATATAAAAAGTTAATTATCTAAACAATACTATATGAAAATTTTTATTACAGGATATTCAGTTAAAGCACCTTCATCTAAAAATTCTCATGAATATTTTAATAATTTGAAAAATAAAATTACCATGACTACTGAAGAAACAAGATATCCTAAGAATTTTAATTCGTTACCTAAAAGAGCAGGATATATTGATAATATTGAGTATTTTGACCATAAACATTTTAATTACAATATTAAACAAGTTGATAAAATGGATATTATTGCTAGAATGCTTTTAGAACTTACTAATGAAGCCTTAATAGATTCAATGGTTGATATAAATTCACTAAAGGGGTCAAATACAGGGGTTTACGTGGGGCATTGTTTTAGTGATTATCTTAATAAAATTAGGAATGATAAAAAAATAACTGGATATGAATTAGTAAATTCATGCCCTTCTATGGTAGCAGGAAAAATTAGTTACTTTTATGATCTTAAAGGACCTAGTTTAGTGTTAGACACAGCCTGCTCCAGTTCATTAGTCGCTTTAGAAAAAGCAGTACAAGATATTAGAAACGGAGTTATAGAAAGAGCAATTATAGCAGGAGTTTCATTATGTTTAGACTATAAAACAACTAGTATGTTTAATGCATTTAAAATGTTATCACCAGATGGTATTTGTTATACTTTTGATAAAAGAGCAAATGGTTATTGCAGATCTGATGGATTGGGGGTTATTTTTTTAGAATCTTCTAATGTTTGTAACGATGGATATGCAGTTATTGAAGGGATATCTATTAATTCTGATGGACATACTTCTAAAGGTATTACTTATCCTAGTTTGGATTCTCAAATAGAAGTTGCAGAAAGAACTTTTGAATCTTTTGGTATAGATAAAAATAAAATAAAATATGTTGAGGCACATGGAACTGGAACAAAGGTAGGTGACATGATTGAACTTAATTCTTTAAGTAGAATATATCAAGGAGTTAAAAATTTACCAATTGGTTCAGTAAAATCTAATATAGGTCATACTGAAGGAGCATCTGGTATAATGTCTATAATTAAAGTTTTATTAATGTATGAACATAATATTATTTTACCTAATATGAATTATGAATCAACTAGTCATCAACAACTTTTATCACAGCAGTTTCGTGTAGTAACTGATGTAGAACCATTAGAAAAAGGATCTTATATAAGTATAAGTAATTATGGTTTTACAGGTACTAATGCTTTCCTGGTATTATCTCCAGGTAATATTAAATATAAACATCAATTAGTTTCAGAAAATATATTATTTTCAAATGTAGAAGATACTGATTCAAATACTAATTTAAAATTAAATAATTCTTTTTGGAGGAATCAAATACTAAATTCAAATTATTTAAATTATAAATACTATTTATCAGACAAATGGAAGAGAATATGTTGTAATAATCTAATTTATATATTTCCAGGACAAGGTTCTCAAATAAAAGATATGGGGAAAACCCTATTAAAACAATCTATAACTTTTCAAAAAACTATTGAAAGATTATCACAATATCTTGAAATTAATTTATTAGAAATTTATTATGATGGAAATAAATGGTTTGATAAAAGATTTAGTCCATTAGGAATTGTAAGTTGTCAAATTGGAATAGTTAATATTTTAAAAGAATTTAATGTAAATCCTAAATATTATATTGGACATAGCTTAGGAGAAATATCGTGTGGTTATGCTTCTGGTATGCTTAGTGAAAGTCAAGCTATCCAGATAGCAAATGTTAGGTGTAAATTAGTAGAAAAAATTAAACCATCAAAATCTCTTTTAATAACTTTTGATAATTATTCATACGAATTATGTACAACTTATCAAAATAAAAACATCTATTACGTAGAAAATAATCATCAAATTTTAGATAATGAAAAAAAAATTCCAATGAATGGTAAAATGATTGTTGTTTTTGAAACTAAAGGATATATTCAACAAATTATAAGACAATATAAACTCAATATGATATGTATAGCATGTTATAATACTAAGAAAAATAATACAGTTAGTGGTAATTTAGATCAGATGAATTTTCTACAAGAAAAATTAGAAGAAGATAATATTAGGGTCGTATCTCTTGATACAGATAATATAGCATATCATTCTCCTTTACTAATATGGTTTGAAGATTTTTTAGATAATGAATTTAAAAAATTAATAGATGAAGATTTACCTCTTAATAAAAAATGGCTATCTTGTTGCAATACCAAAACTTTTAATGTAAATTATTTTACTAAAAATATTATTAACCCAGTAACTTTTGAAAAAACAATAAAAAATATTGATCCAACTAATTCAGTATTTATGGAAATATCAACCAATCCATATCTAGTTAAAAATATAATTCGAATTAATAATAAAGCTCTAACAAGTAATTTTTTTAAACAAGATAAATTAAATATCGATAATTTATGGTATCATTTATATCTACATAATATTAAATTCAGTCTTAAAATAGATAGACAAACAAGAGAACCAATTGAATATAGACAACAATTTTTATGGGATCATACTTATAAACATCGAGTGTTAAATTTTGATGATTTTAATTCAAAGGAAACTTTCAATATTAATGTTGTTGAATTTGACTTGGAAAAAGAATGGAAATCTTTAAAAGGTCATATTGTAGATAATAATTCCCTTTTTCCAATGACAGGATATTGTTATATTTTATGGAAAATATTTAATTTTAGCAATATTATAATAGATAACCTAGAAGTAATTCAAAAAGTATATTTGGATAACAAAAAAAAAATAATTTTCAATATTAGTAGTAATAATAATTTATATAAAATTAAATATAACAATGAGTTAGTTGCTTCAGCATCTGTAAGATTGTACAATGATGAGTTTAAATTTTTAAATCTATCGCACAATAATTTAAATATAATCAACCAAAATAAATTATATAATTATATTGAACAATATGGATATTTTTACCAAAGTAATTTTAAAAGTATAGAATCATACGATTATTTAAACAATACAATTAAACTAAAAGATAATATTGACTGGATATCATATATGGATGGTATCTTACAAATGATAATTATTCAAGAGAAAAGTAGTATTTTACCGACTTTTATAAAAAAAATGATATTAACTAATTATCAAAACAGTGAAAACATTGTTGGATATAATAATAAGATTTTAGGAAATAATAATATTCAAATTCAAGGTTACAATTACTATAATTATTATTACACTAACCCACAAGAAATTGTTTTAGAAAAAGAGTTTTGGGTTAATTTTGGTAATAATAGTAACGAAAAATTAAAATACTTGCCTCAAATATTTAATAATATGATTAAAGATATTGTCTCTTTTGAGAAATCGGAATGGATAGATAAAGTGACACAAATTTTAAACCCAGTTATTAAAGAATCAAATAGTTTATCATTATTTATTACAAATAATAGTGATGTTGTTGATGGAGATATAATTATATCTCAAACAATGATTAATAATGAATCATATAACTATTTGATGAATTTTGGCAACATACACATACATGTAAAAAAATTTAATAGGAATATAATCAATGATAAAAATGAAGTTACTAAAGAAAAATTGATGTGGTTAAATAAATTATTATGTCAAGGTGTAGTTGGTTCGTCACTTAGTTTAAATTTAGAAGGATATGATATAAACTCATATTTTATGGAAGATATTAACGATAAACCAATTATGATTGAAAATAATATGAAGACAACAATACAAAAAAAAGATGGAACTTGTGGAATGTATGTTTATGATAATATATCTGATAGTAAGAATAATTTAGATAAATATCATTTAGTTATTGGAAAAGTGGGCAATATTAATAAATTAACTTGGACAAGTAATCAATATAATACAAAAGTTTATTTTAGTTCTTTAAATTTTCGAGATATTATGAGATCATTTGGAAAATTAAGAGAAAAAGATATAACAATAGGGTTAGAATTTAGTGGAGTAGATGATGATAATAATAGAATTGCTGGTATTGGTGTTAATACTATTGGAAATTATTGTAAAACTATTTATAAATATAAGGTTCCTGATTCTTTAACAGATGAAGAAGCAGCTACTATACCGATAACATATCTAACAGCTTACTATTGTATCTTAGAAAAATGTAGACTAAAAGAAGGTGATACAATTTTAATTCATGCAGGTTCAGGAGGAGTAGGAATGGCATGTATTAACATTTGTTTAGCTAGAGGAATAAAGGTATTTACAACTTGTTCTAAACCTAAAAGAGAATTTTTAAAAACTCATTTTAATCTTAAGGATAATAATATTGGAAATTCCAGAGATTTATCATTTTATAATCTAATTATGAAAGAAACTAATAATAAAGGTGTTGATGCAGTAATAAATAGTTTATCAAATAAATTTCAAGAGACGAGTATAAGGTGTGTGGCTCAATTTGGTAATTTTTGTGAAATTGGTAAGTATGATATTATTAATGAAACTCATATTAATCAATTTTTATTTGAAAGAAATATTTCTTTTCATGTGATAGATCTATTACCAATGTTAAAAGATAATAAATTTCATAAATTATGGGATAAATATTTAACAGATGGTTTTAAGAGAAAAGAAATCAAGCCTCTTCCTTATAAAGTATTTCAACCAGATAATATTAAAGATGCTTTTCGATTTATGTCAAAAGGTAAACATATTGGTAAAATTATTATAAATTTTAAAGATAAATTTTGTCCAAATAATATAGTATCTAGCTTACATTCAGAGAAAATTCATTTGATAACTGGTGGATTAGGTGGATTGGGATTAGAACTAGCAAAAAAATTAGCAGATTTTGGTTCTCGAAAAATTTATTTAGTATCCAGATCAGGAATTAAAGATACTTTTCAAAAATTTCAATTTGATCAAATTAAATGTAATACTGAAATAATAAAAAAATCAGTTACTGAATTAGACCAAATAGAAGAGGTTGATATTATTTGGCACTTAGCTAGTACTAGTAATGATAGTTTATTTTCTAATATGACAGATAGATTATGGGATGAAATATATGATGTAAAAGTCAATGGATATCTAAATTTAAAAAATAAGTTTCCTAATAAAAAAATTATTATTTTTGGTTCAATTGCTTCTAGGTGGGGTAATATAGGACAAACACATTATAGTTATAGTAATGATTGTTTAAAAAATTATGCTAGAAAAGACAACTATACAACTTATTTAGAATTAGGACCATTTGGAAACGTAGGCATGGCATCCAAAATAAAGGATAATATAAAAGAAAAGCTAAAAGAAATTAACTTTTTTAATTTAGCTTCTTTCTGGAAAATCTTTAACAAGATTGATTTTAATGAAAATGTTATTTCTATTTATTCACTAAATAATGAATTAACTAATAAAAACCAAAATACTATACCTAATAATGCAACGTCATCTAGTACTTCTAAAATATCTAATGATTTAATAATTTCAAAGTTAGCAGAGCTATTAGGCGGGGATCCTGTTGATTTTAAATCAGATGAACCTTTATATAATCATGGAATGGATTCTTTAACAATTATGGAAATAATCTCTTGGATTAATGAGACATATAATATTAATATGAAACCATCGTTTATCAATGAAGAAACTACTATTAATGGTTTAATTTTAGAGGTTTCTAAATATAAACAGAATGAATTACAACCTCTACAAAATGAGCCTAAATATCAAGTAAAAAAAAAAATTAACAATGATATTATTATTGATAAATTGGTAGAACTACTAGGAGGAGAGACTAAAGATTTTAATTCAAGCGAACCATTATTTAATTACGGAATGGACTCTTTAACAATTATGGAGATAGTGACTTGGATTAACGAAACTTATCATATTAATGTGAAACCATCATTTATTAATGAAGAAACCTGTATAGATGACTTGTATAAAATGATTAATAAAAATAATCAAGAAATAAATTTGAACATTGAAAATAAAGAATCGGATGAGATTAATATTGATAGTATAGATCTAGAAACGGATGAGATTAATATTGATAGTATAGATCTAGAAACGGATGAGATTAATATTGATAGTATAGATCTAGAAACGGATGACCTTAATATTAATAGTATAGATCTGGATGAGATTAATATTGATAGTATAGATTTAGAAACGGATGAGATTAATATTGATAGTATAGATTTAGAAACGGATGAGATTAATATTGATAGTATAGATTTAGAAACGGATGAGATTAATATTGATAGTATAGATTTATTTAACGATAGACTATCAATTTACAAAATATGGAAACATAAAAATGAAATCCTAAAATTATTTTCATAAATAATATAATGATTCAATTTATATTATTTATTATTATTTTATTTTATTTATATTTTAGATATTTGATATATGTAATAGATTTTTTTTCAGGAATTTTAGCAACTGTGGTAATATGGTGTAATGGTTTCAGAATGAAAGTAATAGATTATAATTTAAAAAAAGTGTTTCCCAACATGAGTGATAAAAGAAAAAGTGAGATTAAATTTAAATCACTAAAATTTTTTTTTATTAATTTATTTCTAGTATTACATCAAAGATTATTATTAAATAATTCTTTAGATTTTATTACTAATAGATTTATATCCGGTGATAATTTTATAGATAAAAAGAGAATATTAGCTTGTGCACATTTAGGTATATATTGGCACCCAGTCAGTTTTAATAAAAGATATGGTTCAAATAGTTTTATGTTTAAAAATAATATTAAATTTTTGGAAAAAATATTTTTACCTAAAAAAATTTTTCATTCAAATGGAATTTATCCTTGTAAAATTATTTAATGTCAATTTTAAAAAAATCTCCAGTAAATAATTTTATAATTATTTGTGATCAAAGAGGAAACAGTAATGAACTTAATTTTTTAAATCATAAGTTGAAAATATTTAATAGTCCTAGTAGATTACATTATGATTTAAACATTCCTTTGTATTGTTATTTTGCTATTTATAATTTTAAATCAAAAAATATTAAAGAACATGTTATCAAAATTAAAATTGATGATAATGATGATGTTCAGTCAGTTACTCAAAAAATTGCCGATGTATTTACAAAATTTATATTTAAATATCCTGAACAATATTTATGGTCTCATAATATATTTCGAGTGAAGTTTTAATTAAGAATTTTTAAATAGATCTAATAAATTAAATTTATAAAAAGTATTATTGTAAGATTGTAAGTATTTTGTTGTCACAGATACATAAAGATTGTTATCATATGTAATAAAACAATGTAATTCTCCGCTTTTAGATTTAGGAATAAACTTACCCAAAACGTTTTCTATAGTATCTAAATATTCCGAATTTTTTATTATTAATTCATTTGATTTTGTAGTTGTATTATAAAAATCATGTTTTAATATAAATTTATCTTTATTTGATAAAAAAATTTTGGAAGATTCATTATCACTTATTAATAATTCTAAATTACTTGTTTTAGATACACTTTTAAGCATTTTTTCAGAGGATTCAATATCTGAGCATTTCGCTAAGATATTGTGAGCTACATGATGAAAAGGCATCCCTATGTAGGAAATTTCTCCAATCAAATTATCATGATAAGTTTCGCCAAAAAATATATTATTTTTTGATACTCCTGAAACTACACCAAATATACAGCTTAAATTTAGAGAACAATATGGTATCATATCCTTAGGATGAAATACTATTAAAGTTTGAGAAAACTCGGGTGCCCCATAATCTAATGTTCTGATATTTAGAATCTTATTATTGATTTTCTTACTTAATATAATACAATGATTATCCATCATATCTGTAAATAAATTAATAATTAATAATTTACTAAAACTAATATTACTAGTAAGGGAAACTCCTTTTATAAAATTAATTATATTTAAGTTATAATTTTTTTTATTTATCTGATATAAATTTTTAATAGATAAGAATAAGTTTTTTTTTCTATATTTTTTTGAAATTCTATTATTAAATTTAACATTGTTTTTTTTTAAAGTATTCAAGAAAATATTACAATCTTTTTTTAAAATATTTTTCATTAACCTACCATATGATTTCCCCATATCTAAATAATCTCCGGATAATTTAACTAGGTAAAGGTGAGAATTGATTTTTTTCAAACTAGTTAAGTTTGTTAGTTCTATATTTTTTTTATCTAATGAATAAATAGGTAAGTATGAAATAATGATATTAAAAAAACATTTAATATAATATATCATCCAAAAGAATATATTTCCCATTAGTTTAAAATATATATTTTTTTTATATCTATAATCAATGGAAAATATTAAATATAACAAATATGGTAAATCTAAAGAATATTATCTAAGCAATAAAATTAGGATCTATAAATTAGTAGGAAATGATTATGAAATGGGATGTGCCTATGGTTATTTTAATAAAAATATTTATAATGTTAATAAAATTTACAATCATATTAACAATATTTTGAAAGATAAGTTTAGTGATTTAGAATACTTACAACTAATTCATAAGATTAATATCTGGCAAGATAGAATAGATCAAAATAATATGCTTGACTTTTACAAAGGATGCTCCTATTATTATAAGTGTGACTATAGAAAGCTTATTTTTGTAATAATACTATGTGAAATATTTGGATATTTTTGTACAATAATTACTAGTCAGAATGATAAATCTCATTTTCATTTTAGAATTTGTGACGTAAATAAATTTTCTATTAATTTATGTAATAAATATAAAAGTTATGTAGATATAGTTAATCATAATAATGAATTTACTTCAATAGCTCATTCGTTAACATTATCAAAACATACTATTATATCAGATAAATTTAATTATTCAGTAAAATCATCATATAGAACAAATTACAAAATAAATCTAAATAATCCATATCCAATAATTTTAACCATATTTGAAACTTTTAAATCATCAAAAAATATAGATGATTTTAGAGTAAATTTGAATGAATTAAATCTAAATGATAGTACTTATGTTTCATGTTATGATAAAAATAAAATGTATCTAATTAGTTTAAATAAATCTGTTAAAGATATTTGTGAAAAAAAAGATTTTGTTGAAATATCAGATTATTCTCCAGTAATAAAAAAAGCTATGAACTTAGAAGATATGTTTAAAAGATATAAAACTATTCCAGATAGAAATAGAGCTTTTACAGTAGTATTTGATATTAATACAAATAAATTATACGTAAATAATTATTTAGAAAAAGATGAGTTCATCTCAATAACTCTACCTTGAATTTAACCCAGTTTCATTTTTATTTGACTAAAATATTATTTCATATATATATATATATATATATATATATGGATAAAATTATAAATTATTTAGACAGAAATTTAACAATAATAATTCATAAAGTTAATTTACATAAATTTTCTAATATATTTAGTAAATATATTATTT
>Ga0206131_10001035_pt1 | contig 37056 bp, 37 predicted proteins | sample Helgoland_Spring_FD_148636 | JGI IMG/M metagenome (GOLD analysis project Ga0206131, IMG submission 148636) | Pelagic subsurface seawater microbial communities from Kabeltonne, Helgoland, North Sea - Helgoland_Spring_Bloom_20160517_1 | ecosystem: Environmental > Aquatic > Marine > Epipelagic ... | reverse complement strand
CGCCCGCCGCCGCCGCGCTGGCTGCCGCCGTGTTGCTCGATCACGCGCCCCCTGCGGGTCTCGATCCCGCCCGCTATGCGCCGACGCGGTTCACGGGTCGCATCGCCTGATCGTCAGCCCTTGGCTGATGCGGCCACCGCGGCATCGCTCGCCAGCCGATCGGCACGTTCGTTGTCGGGGTGCCCGGCATGACCCTTCACCCAGACCCATTCGATCTCGTGCCGCTCGGTCGCCGCGATCAGCGCGTGCCACAGTTCGGCATTCTTGACCGGCTTCTTGTCCGCGGTGCGCCAGCCGTTGCGCTGCCAGCCTTTGACCCATTTGGTCAGGCCATCCATCACATATTTGCTGTCGGTCGACAGCTTGACCGAACAGGGGCGGGTGAGTGCGTTCAGCGCCTCGATCGCGGCGGTCAGCTCCATCCGGTTGTTGGTCGTGTGCGCGTCGCCGCCGGACAATTCCTTCTCGCTGCCGCCGACGCGGAGCAACGCGCCCCAGCCGCCCGGCCCCGGATTGCCCTTGCAGGCGCCATCGGTGGCGATTTCGACCATGGTCATGCGAAGAGGTTCCTTTCCTCATAGGCGTCGAGCCGCCGCCGATAGGCCAGCGGATCCTTGCGCGTCACCAGCGCATCGGCGGGCGTGTTGATCCAGTCGTAAGCGCGTGTCAGCAAAAACCGCAGGCACGCGCCCCGCGCGAGGATCGGCAGCGCCGCGATTTCCGCATCGCTCAGCGCGCCGCCGTCGCGATACCCCTCGACGATCGCCGCCCCCACCGCCGCATCATAACCGCCACCGGTCGCATCGAACGCCCAGGACGTGTGCATCACCGCGATGTCGTAGGCGCGAATGTCGGTACAGGCGAAATAGAAATCGATCAGCCCGGTGACGCGATCGTCGAGCATCAGGACGTTGTCGGGAAACAGATCGGCGTGGATAACCGATTCGGGCAGGTCGCGGGGCCAGCGCGCGACCACGTCGTCGAGCGACCGCGACACCCGATCGCGCAACCCCGGCTCGATCGAATCGAGCTGGTCGGCGCACGACGCGAACAGCGCATGCCAGCGCGCCGCGCCGAGCGTGTTCGGACGCGCGAGATCGGCGCCGTCGACCGCGGCATGCATCGCCGCCATCGCCGCCCCCACTGCCTGCGCCTGCGCGGGCGTGGGCCGACCGGGCGAGACGCCGGGCAGGAATTCGATCAGGCAGGCGGGGCGGTCGGCCAGCGTCTGGATCGTCACGCCGCGGGAATCGGGCAGCATCCGCGGCACCGGGCAGCCGCCCTGCGCCAGTCGATCGAGCAGCGCCTGGAAAAAGGGCAGGTCGTCGGTCGCGACGCGCTTTTCGTACAGCGTCAGGAAGTAACGACCCCCCGTCGTGTCGACCATATAGTTCGAATTCTCGACCCCCTCGGCGATGCCCTTTGCCGAGATGAGGGTGCCGACATCATAGCCGGTCAGGAAATCGGCCAACGCCTCCGCCGACACATGCGTGTACACCGCCACCGGGCGTCAGGCCGCCGCTTCCAGGCCGCGCGGCAGTTTGAACGCGATCGTTTCGCGCCGCGTCTCGACTTCGCGTTCGGTGATCGCAAAGCGCGTGGCCAGATGATCGACCAGTTCGCGCACCAGCAATTCGGGTGCGGACGCACCCGCGGTGATGCCGAGCGTGCCGACTCCGATCAGGAAATCCCAGTCGAGGTCCGCCGCGCGCGCGATCAGCCGGGCGGGGGTGCCTTCGCGTTCGGCGACTTCGACCAGCCGCACCGAATTGGACGAATTCTGCGCCCCGATCACCAGCACCGCATCGCACGACGCCGCGATCGCCTTGACCGCTTCCTGACGGTTCGACGTCGCGTAGCAAATATCCTCGCCACGCGGCGCCTGCATCGCGGGAAAGCGGCGCTGCAGCGTGCGGACGATTTCCGCGGTGTCGTCGACCGACAGCGTCGTCTGCGTCAGGAACGCCAGGTTCGCGGGGTCCGGCACCACCAGCGTTTCGGCATCCGCGACGGTTTCGACCAGCGTCATCGATCCGTCGGGCACCTGTCCGAACGTCCCGATCACCTCGGGATGACCGGCATGGCCGACGAAGACGATATGGCGGCCCGCGGCGACCAGCCGTTCGGCCTGGCGATGGACCTTGCTGACCAGCGGGCAGGTCGCATCGAGATAGTCGAGCCCGCGATCCTGCGCTTCGGCGGGCACCGATTTGGGGACGCCGTGCGCCGAAAAGACGACGGGCGCGTCGTCGGGCACTTCGTCGAGTTCCTCGACGAAGATCGCGCCCTTCGCCTTCAGCGTGTCGACGACGAATTTGTTGTGGACGATTTCGTGGCGGACATAGACGGGCGCGCCGTGCTTTTCGATCGCGAGTTCGACGATGCGGATCGCACGATCGACCCCTGCGCAAAAACCGCGCGGGGCCGCGATCATCAGGTCGAGGACGGGTTTGTCGGATGATGGCATGATGCAACGTCCACTACGCGATTGCTTGCGTGGGCGAAAGCCGGTTCCTATGGTGCGCCCCGATCCGAAGGGCCGCCATGCCGCGGCCTTTCCCCGTTCGAAAAGGTGCGCGTCCCCGTGAAGAAAACCCTTGCTGCCTCGTCGGCCCTGCTTGTCGTGCTGGGCGGCTGTTCGACCCGGGGAGAGGTGGATGCGACCGGCGGCATCTCCGCCGTGCGGTCCGCCTGCCCGGCGGTCGCGGTGCCGGCCGGGACGGGGGACGTCACGCTGTTCGACCCGGTGACCAGCCGCGATTCGACCGCGATCGACGTCGTCGCCTCGGTCACCAACCTGCGCTCGACGTGCGGCGATGCGGGTGAGCAGATCAATACCGCGGTCACGTTCGACGTGGTGGCGCGGCGGACCCGCGCCGATGCGGCGCGCGATGTCGTGCTGCCCTATTTCGTCACCGTCATGCGCGGCGGCACCGCGGTGGTCGCCAAGCGGATCGGCAGCGTCACGGTCCATTTCGATGCGGGGCGCGACCGGGCGCAGGCCTCAGCCACCGGCTCCGCGCAGATCGCGCGCGCCGCGGCGACATTGCCCGATTCCGTCCGCAGCGAACTGACGAAGCGGCGCAAGGCGGGTGACGAGGATGCCGCGGTCGACCCGCTGACGCGCCCCGACATCCGCCAGGCGGTGCTCAGCGCGACGTTCGAAACATTGGTCGGTTTCCAGCTGACCGACGACCAGCTGAAATATAACGCGCAACGGTGACGCCGCGCGATTGACTCGGGTCGGGCGCGCCGCCAGAGCGTTGATCGTCGATTGCGGGCAACCGGAATAGGCACGCGCGGGAGAGAGCGCCCCGTCAAGGGCGCCGCCGAAGGAGCAACCACCCCGGAATCTCTCAGGCAACCGGACCGCGCGGCGCCAACGACACTCTGGAAAGCGCCGCCGTTTCGAACGGTGGCCACCGAAGGGGTAAGCCGCCGATCCGCCAGGACCGCCGGTCAAAGCTCTCAGGTTCCGTGACAGAGGGGGTAACGGTCAGGGTGCGGGCTTCCCGCACTCGCCGCCCTTGTGGAGACGGTTGATGAGCGACACCCTACCCACCATCGATGATCGCGACGACGACACCGATGCGGACGACGAACCGCAGATCGAACGGCTCGCGCTCGACGCCTGGCACCGGGCGCATGGCGCGCGGATGGTCGAATTCGCGGGCTATGAGATGCCGATCCAGTATGACGGCATCATGGCCGAACATCATTGGACGCGGGAGAGCGCGGGACTGTTCGACGTCAGCCATATGGGTCAGCTGTTCCTGTCGGGCGACGGCCTCGACGCGGCGCTCGAAACGCTGATCCCCGCCGATGTGACGGGCGTGAAGCCCAACGCCCAGAAATATTCGCTGCTGCTCGACGAGGGTGGCGGCATCCTCGACGACCTGATGCTGACCCGCTGGGAATCGCATGAGGGGCAGGCGGGCATCTACATGGTCGTCAACGGCGCGGTGAAATACGACGATATCGGCCATCTGCGGATGGAATTGCCCGACGAGATCACGCTCAACCACCTCGACGAACAGGCGCTGTTGGCGCTGCAGGGGCCGAAGGCGGTCGATGCGCTGTCGCGAATCGTCCCCGGCGTCGAGGCGCTGGTGTTCATGACCGGCGGCCATTTCGACTGGAACGGCACCCCGCTGTGGATCAGCCGGTCGGGCTATACGGGCGAGGACGGGTTCGAGATTTCGGTGCCCGGCGACGCGGTCGAGGCGCTGGCGACGGCGCTGGTCGGTGCGCCCGAGGTCAAGCCGATCGGACTGGGCGCGCGCGATTCGCTGCGGCTTGAGGCCGATCTGCCGCTCTATGGCCATGACCTCGATACCGAGACGACGCCGATCATGGCCGCGCTCAACTTCGTGATCGGCAGCAAGCGGCGGCGCGAGGAGGCGAATTTCCCCGGGGCCGAACGGATCCTGGCGGAACGTCAGGATGGCCCGATCGTCCGCCGCGTCGGGCTGGTGATCGACGGGCGTCAGCCGGTGCGGGAGGGCGCGGCGGTGATCGACGCGGACGAAACGACCGTTGGGAAGGTCACCAGCGGCGGCTTCGCCCCGACGCTCGGCGCGCCGATCGCGATGGCCTATGTCCCCGCCGCGATGGCGGCCGTCGGCACGCGGGTGCAGATCGTCCAGCGCGGCAAGATTCATACCGGCACCGTCACCGCGATGCCGTTCGTTCCCCATCGCTACGTCAGAGGAGCCAAGTGAAATGAGCCGTTACTTTACCGAAGATCATGAATGGGTCGATGTCGATGGTGAAATCGGCACCGTGGGCATCAGCGACTATGCGCAGGGTCAGCTCGGCGACATCGTGTTCGTCGACGTGCCCGAAGACGGCAAGCAACTGACCAAGGGCGACGAAGCCGCGGTCGTCGAATCGGTCAAGGCCGCCTCCGACGTCTATTCGCCCGTGTCGGGCACCGTCATCGAGGGCAATAGCGCGCTGGGCGACGACCCCAGCCTGGTCAACAGCGACGCCGAGGCGGAGGGCTGGTTCTACAAGATCACGCTGACCGACACGGCCGAACTCGACGAGCTGATGGACGAAAGCGCGTACGAAAGCTTCGTCGCGAAACTGTGACGCACCGCCCGCGCAGGCGCACCGGCCTGCGCGGCTTTCCCGTTTCCTGACCCCTTCCGCCGCCGGAAGGGGGGAGTGCCCCGCATGCGCTATTTGCCCCTGACCCCCGCCGATCGCCACGAGATGCTCGGCGTCATCGGTGCCGCCTCGATCGACGATCTGTTCGTTGACGTGCCCGATGCCGCGCGACTCGACGGCCCGATCCACGGCCTGCCGATGCACGCGAGCGAAATGGCGGTCGAACGCCATATGACCGCGCTGGCGCGGCAGAACATGACCGCGGGCGACGGGCCGTTCTTCCTGGGCTGTGGCGCGTACAAGCATCATGTCCCCGCCAGCGTCGATCACCTGATCCAGCGCGGCGAATTCCTGACCGCCTATACGCCGTACCAGCCCGAAATCGCGCAGGGCACGCTCCAGATGCTGTTCGAATTCCAGACGCAGGTCGCGCGGATGCTCGGCACCGATGTCGCCAACGCGTCGATGTACGACGGGTCGACCGCCTGCTGGGAAGCGATCGGGATGGCGCGGCGGATCACGCGGCGGGGGAAGGCGATCCTGTCGTCGGGGCTCCACCCGCATTACGTGTCGGTCGCGCGGACAATGGCAAAATATACCGGCGATGCGCTGGTCACCGCGACCCCGACGCTGACCGCGGACACCGATATCGACACGCTGATCGCGCAGATCGACGACGATACGTCGTGCGTCGTCGTCCAATATCCCGACATTCTGGGCCGGATCGCGGACCTCACCCCGCTCGCCGATGCCTGCCATGCGAAGAAGGCGTTGCTGATCGCGGTCGTCACCGAACCCGTCGCGATGGGGGCGATTCGGAGTCCGGGCGAAATGGATGCCGATATCGTCGTCGGCGAAGGCCAGTCGATCGGTGTCGGGCTGCAATTCGGCGGGCCCTATGTCGGGCTGATGGGCTGCAAGGATAAATATATCCGCCAGATGCCGGGGCGGTTCTGCGGCGAGACGGTCGATGCCGATGGCCGCCGCGGGTTCGTGCTGACGCTGTCGACGCGCGAACAGCATATCCGCCGCGAAAAGGCGACGAGCAACATCTGCACCAACAGCGGGTTGTGTGCGCTGGCCTTCTCGATTCACATGACGTTGCTGGGCGAGGCGGGGCTGCGGCGGCTGGCGGCGATCAACCATGCCGGTGCCTGCCGCGCCGCGGATCGGTTGAGCCGGATACCCGGTGTCCGGTTGGTCAACGACCTGTTCTTCAACGAATTTACGATCGATCTGGGCAAGGAGGCCCGCCCGATCGTCCGCGCGCTGGCGGACAAGGGGATATTGGCGGGGGTGTCGCTCGGGCGCCTCTATCCGGCGGCGGATGCGCTGGCGACCGGACTGGTCGTCGCGGTCACCGAAACGACGAGCGAGGCGGATGTCGAGGCGCTGGCCACGGCGTTGCAGGAGGAACTGGCATGAGCATCAATCAGAGCGGCTGGCGCCCGACGTCGCCCGACGCCGCGCAGGGCGACGTGCCCGCCTCCTTCACCGGCAACAAGGCGCTGATGCTGGAGGAACGGCTGATCTTCGAGATCGGATCGACCGACACGACCGGGGTCGATTTCGCCGAGGGCGATGTCGCCGGATCGCGGCTCGGCAACCTGACGCGCAAGGCTTCGATCGGTCTGCCCGGTCTCGCCGAGCCCGAAGCGGTGCGGCATTACACCCGGCTCAGCCGCCAGAATTACGCGATCGACCTGGGGCTGTTTCCGCTGGGGTCGTGCACGATGAAGCATAATCCGCGGCTCAACGAAAAAATGGCGCGGCTGCCCGGCTTCGCCGACGTCCATCCGCTCCAGCCGACCGATACGGTGCAGGGGGCGCTGGCGGTGATCCATGAACTGGCGCACTGGCTCGTCACGCTGACGGGGATGGCATCGGTCGCGATGAGCCCGAAGGCGGGCGCGCATGGCGAATTGTGCGGCATCCTGGCGATCAAGGCGGCGCTGGCCAAGCGCGGCGACACCGATCGCCGCGTCATCCTGGTGCCCGAATCGGCGCACGGCACCAACCCGGCGACCGCGGCGTTCGCGGGCTTCAGCGTCGAGGATATTCCCGCGACCGACGAAGGCCGGGTCGACAGCGCGGCGCTGATCGCGCGGCTGGGCCCCGATGTCGCGGGCGTAATGATCACCAACCCCAATACCTGCGGGTTGTTCGAACGCGACATGAAGGCGATTTCGGACGCGGTGCATGCCGCGGGCGGCTATGTCTATTGCGACGGCGCGAATTTCAACGCGATCGTCGGGCGCGTCCGCCCGGGCGATCTCGGCATCGACGCGATGCACATCAACCTCCACAAGACCTTCTCGACCCCGCATGGCGGCGGCGGGCCGGGGTCGGGGCCGGTCGTCTTCTCCGACGCGCTCACCCCGTTCGCGCCGCTGCCCTTCGTCGAGAAACAGGGCGACGGCTTCGTGCTGATCGAGGAGGAAACCGCGGGCGAGCATCACGCGTCGAGCTTCGGGCGGATGGTCGCCTTCCACGGCCAGATGGGGATGTTCACGCGCGCACTGACCTATATCCTCAGCCACGGCGCGGACGGGCTGCGCCAGGTGGCGGAGGATGCGGTGCTCAACGCCAATTACATCCTGCGCAGCCTCGATACGACGCTCGACGCGCCGTTCGGCAACAGCGGGCCGTGCATGCACGAGGCGCTGTTCAGCGACGATGGCCTCGCCGAGGGTTTTTCGACGATCGACATCGCCAAGGGACTGATCGACGAGGGGTTCCATCCGATGACGATGTATTTCCCGCTCGTCGTCCATGGCGCGATGCTGGTCGAGCCGACCGAAACCGAATCGAAGGCGGCGCTCGACCAGTTCATCGGCGCGCTGCGATCGGTCGCCGAACGCGCCAAGGCGGGGGATCAGGCACTCAAATCGGCGCCGCATTTCGCCCCGCGCAGCCGCCTCGACGAAACGCTTGCCGCGCGCAAGCCGGTGCTGGTGTGGAAGGAAACGGCCCTCGCGGTGGCGGCGGAATGATCTGGACGGACCCGGCGTGCGGCGGTTAGCCTGCGCCGGGTCAATCAGGGGGTAACGCGATGCATGGTCAGGTCGTCCAGCCGCAGGGGCCGCTTCAGTTTCTGATCCCGCTCGTCGTGTTCGCGGTGATCTTCGCGCTGCGCGCGCGCCGCATGTCGCAGCTGCGCCCGCTCAAGCTCGAACGATTGTGGATCGTGCCCACGATCTATCTGGCGCTGGTGGCGGTGACCTTCGTCATGACGCCGCCGACGCCGTCGGGCTGGCTCGTTTCGCTCGGCGCACTGGTCGCCGGGGCAGGGGTCGGCTGGCAGCGGGGCCGCCTGATGGCGATCACGGTCGATCCGGTGACCCACCAGCTCAACCAAAAGGGCTCGCCGCTCGCGATGCTGCTCCTTTTCGGGATCGTCGCGGTCAAGATGATCGCGCAGCAGGAGGGCGGGGCGATGGGTTTCGATGCCGCGCTCGTCACCGATGCGGCGTTGGCGTTCGGGCTGGGCATGTTCACGCTGACCCGGATCGAGATGCTGGTGCGCGCGCGCCGGATGCTCGCGACCGAGCGGCACGGGATCGCCGCCTAACCCACGCCCTGCGCCATCGTCTGCTGGATATCGGTGCGGCGGCGGATGTGTTCGCGCCACACGATATAGAGCCCCGATGCGACGATCACCGGGGCGCCGATCCACGTCGCCGCATCGGGCAGCACCGCAAAGATCACCCAGCCATAGACCGCCGCCCAGATCAGGCTGGAATAATCCATCGGCGCGACGACCGACACCGGGCCGAGCCCCAGCGCCGACGTCATCGCCAGTTGCGCGACGCCGCCCAGCGCGCCGACGCCGATCATCAACAGCCAGGTAACGGGCGGATGCGCCTGCGCCGCATAGGCATAGACCAGCCCGAGCGGCAGCAGCGACAGCGTCGAAAACCAGAAGACGATCGTCAGCGTCTGTTCGGTGCGCGAAATCTGGCGGAGCAGGATCGACACCATCGCGGTCAGGAACGCCCCCGCCAGCCCCGCGACCGCGCCCCAGATCGGGAAATTGGCCGCCCCCGGCTGGGCGACGATCAACACCCCGACGAACCCCAGCACGACCGCGCCCCAGCGATGGATGCCGGTCTTTTCGCGCAGGATCAGCGCCCCCAGGATCGTCGCGAAGATCGGCATGGTGAAGCCCAGCGTCGTCGCCTCCGCCAGCGGCAGCGCCAGGATCGCCGAAAAGGTGCACGCCATCGCCGACAGCCCGACGACCGCGCGCAGGACATGCGCCGGAAATTTCGCGGTTTTCAGCGATCTGGCCCCCGGTCCCGCCACCACGACCGTTCCGACCAGGATCGCGGCGACGAATTGCCGATAGAACAGGATTTCGCCGAGCGACGCGCCATGCGCCTGCGCCAGCTTGATGACCGCATTCATCGTCGCGAACAGGAATGCCGACAGCAGCCGCGTCGCGATCGCCAGGGGGATGCGGTCGTTCATCCGGTGGCTCTATCGCGCGCGGACGCTTCGCGCTATCCGCGCGGCCATGATCAAGCACGCACTTCCCGTCACCCGCGCGGCGGATTTCTCCGCCTGGTATCAGGCCGTCATCACCGAAGCCGACATGGCCGAGGAATCGGGCGTGCGCGGATGCATGGTCATCCGCCCCTGGGGCTATGGCATCTGGGAACGGATCCAGCGGCTCCTCGATGACCGGATCAAGGCGACGGGGCATGAAAATTGCTATTTCCCCCTGTTCATCCCGCTCAGCTATTTCGAAAAGGAGGCCGAACATGTCGACGGCTTCGCGAAGGAAATGGCGGTCGTCACGCACCACCGGCTGATCGCGGACGGGAAGGGTGGCCTGGTCCCCGATCCGACCGCGAAGCTGGAGGAGCCGCTGGTCGTCCGCCCGACGTCGGAAACCGTGATCGGCACCGCGTTCGCGCGCTGGGTCCAGTCGTGGCGCGACCTGCCCGTGCTGATCAACCAATGGGCCAATGTCGTCCGCTGGGAAATGCGGACCCGCATGTTCCTGCGCACCGCCGAATTCCTGTGGCAGGAGGGGCATACCGCCCATGCGACCGAGGCCGAGGCGCGTGAGGAAACGCTCAAGATGGTCGAGGTCTATCGCGACTTCGCCGAAAATTGCGCCGCGATGCCCGTGATCGTCGGTGAAAAGCCCGAAAACGAACGCTTCCCCGGCGCGGTCGGCACTTGGTCGATCGAGGCGATGATGCAGGATGGCAAGGCGCTCCAGGCGGGCACCAGCCACTTCCTCGGCACCAATTTTTCCGAGGCGCAGGGCATCCGTTATCAGAATAAGGATGGCCAGCTCGAACTGGCGCAGACGACCAGCTGGGGGATGTCGACGCGGATGATCGGCGGGCTCATCATGATTCACGGCGACGACGACGGGCTGCGCGTCCCGCCCCGCGTCGCACCGTGGCAGATCGTGATCGTGCCGATGCTGCGCGACAATGACGAGGACGAGGCGTTGATCGCCTACGCCAAGAATATCCAGTCGAACCTGTCGACGCTGTCGGCGCTGGGCGAGCCCGTCCGCGCGCTGCTCGATCTCAAGCCCGCGAAGGCCGCGACGAAACGCTGGGGCTGGGTGAAGAAGGGCGCACCGATCGTGATCGAGATCGGCGGGCGCGACATGGCGGGGGGCAATGTGTCGATGATCCGCCGCGATCGCCTGTATCGCGCGGATGGCAAGCTCGACAGCCAGGTCGTCGCGCGCGGCGATTTCGAGGCGGACGCGCCGCAACTGCTCGCCGATATCCAGCAGGCGCTGTTCGATCAGGCGCATGAACGGCTGAAGGCCAATATCGCGCCCGTCAGCGACTGGTCCGCGATCGAATCGATGTTCGCCGAGGGTCAGAAGAATCCCGGCTGGGCCGATGTCGCCTGGTCGAAACCGACCGGCGCCGCGCTCGATGCCATCGTCGAACGGCTGAAGGCGTTGAAACTGACGCTGCGCAACGCCCCGCTCGGCCAGACCGGCCACCCCGGCGACGCCTGCATCTTCACCGGCGACACCGCTGTCGAACGCGTACTGGTCGGGCGCGCCTATTAGGGGCGCGCCCGCACCACCTTTATTTCAGCGTGAACGCTAGCCCACGTCCTTCCCATCCCGCCTTGGTATCGCAGATCGTCGGCGGCAGCGCTTTCAGCGCGGCCTTGTCGATGACGGGGGCAAGGACGGTACGTGGCATGCACAATTTGCTGTCCTCCTTCGCGAAGACGCTGGCGGGCACGACCACCGGCTTGGTTTTCGCGAACGCGGGCGACGTCAGTGCCGCGGCGGACAGTGAGACGGCGACGACGACGCGGGACACCAGCGAGCGGGACGAGCGGGGCAGGGGCGAGCGGGGCTGGGGCGAGCGGGGTTGGGGCGAACGGGACATGAAATTCTCCTGTGAAGCGTGACACGGCATCATGCCGTCGACTGTGTCGGTGCATTATGCATGCCAAACACCCAAGTGATTGGAAAATGGCGAAAGCCTCAAATGGCCGGTGGCGTGGCGTCCTGAACGCGGGCAATTTACGCTAGACATTGGCGATCGGCGCGACGGTGTTGTTCCCGGCGCCGCGATCCCGTATCATGGCGACAGGCGGTTCCCAGCGGGCCGCCTTTGTCGTTTCACATTGAAGGAGTTCGCCCCGTGGCCATCACCGCACTCATGCCCGTCTATCCCCGGTGCGATGTGCGTCCGGTGCGAGGCGAGGGCGTCTATCTCTATGGCGAGGACGGCACGCGATATCTCGACATGGCGGCGGGGATCGCGGTCAATTGCCTCGGCCACGGCCACCCGGTCCTGACCAAGGCGATCGCGGACCAGGCCGCGACGCTGATGCACGTGTCGAACGTCTACGGCTCGCCACAGGGCGAACATTTCGCGCAGCGGCTGGTCGACAACACCTTCGCCGACACCGTCTTCTTCACCAATTCGGGCGCGGAGGCGGTCGAATGCGCGATCAAGACCGCGCGTCGCTACCACCACGCCAACGGCAATCCGCAGCGGCATGACCTCATCACCTTCAGCAACGCCTTTCACGGGCGGACGATGGGGACGATCTCGGCGACCAACCAGGCCAAGATGCGCGACGGGTTCGAACCGCTGCTGCCGGGGTTCAAATATGCCGATTTCAACGATCTGGAGGGTGCGCTCGCGCTGATCGACGACAATACCGCCGGCTTCCTCGTCGAACCGATCCAGGGCGAAGGCGGTATCCGCGTCGCGACGCCTGAATTCCTGACGGGGCTGCGCAAGGCGTGCGACGACCACGGGCTGATGCTCGTCCTCGACGAGGTGCAGGCGGGCTATGGCCGCACGGGCAAGTTCTTCGCGCATGAACTCTACGGCATCACCCCCGACATCATGGCCTCGGCCAAGGGGATCGGTGGCGGCTTTCCGCTCGGCGCGTGCCTCGCGACCGAGGAAGCCGCGAAAGGCATGGTGTTCGGCACCCACGGGTCGACCTATGGCGGCAACCCGCTCGCGATGGCGGCGGGCGAGGCGGTGCTCGACGTGATGCTCGCCGATGGGTTCCTCGATAACGTCGCCGAGACGGGCGAGCGGCTGCGCGGTGCGCTCGAACAGATGATCCCCAATTTCGATCATCTGTTCGAGGAAGTGCGCGGCCACGGGCTGATGCTGGGGTTGAAGCTCAAGGTCGACAGCCGCCGCTTCGTCGCCTTCCTGCGCGACGAGCATCAGCTGCTCGCGGTCGCGGCGGGCGAAAATGTCGTCCGCCTGCTGCCACCGCTCGTGCTCGAGGAATCGCACATCACCGAATGTGTCGAGAAATTGAGCGCCGCCGCCCGCGTCTATGTCGCGGCGGCGGACGATTGATCAACGACCCTCCCCGCGACCGGGGAGCGCCCTTGGCGGAGCCTAACATGCGTAATTTCCTCAATCTCACCGATGCCGGTGGCGATGCGATCGCCGCGATGCTGACCGATGCGATCGATCGAAAGGCGGCGCGCACGGGCTGGCCGAAGGGCAAGCCCGATGCCGACGCGCCGCTTGCGGGCCATACGCTCGCGATGGTGTTCGAAAAGAATTCGACCCGCACGCGGTTCAGCTTCGACATGGCGATCCGCCAGCTCGGCGGCACCTCGATCGTCGCCGATGCGGGGTCGATGCAGCTTGGCCGGGGTGAGACGATCGCGGACACCGCGCGCATCCTGTCGGGCTATGTCGATGCGATCATGATCCGCACCGACGATCACGCCAAGGCCGAGGAAATGGCGCAGTACGCCAGCGTTCCCGTCATCAACGGGCTGACCGATGCCTCGCACCCGTGCCAGATCGTCGCCGACCTGCTGACCATCGTCGAAAGCGGCAAGTCGCTCCCGAGCCTCAAGGTCGCCTGGCTGGGCGATGGCAACAACGTCCTCGCCTCGATCATGGAAGCGGCGGGGCTGATGCACTTCGACGTCGTTGCCGCCTGTCCGCAGGGGTTCATGCCCGACGAGGCCGACGTCACCCGCGGGCGGGGCCGCGCCCGCGTCGTCGGCAGCGCGACCGAGGCGGTCGAGGGCGCCGATATCGTCATCACCGACACCTGGGTGTCGATGGGTCAGGCGCAGGCGGAGACCAAGATGAAGGCGATGGCGCCGTTCCAGGTCGATAGCGCGCTGATGGCGTCCGCCAAGCCCGATGCGAAATTCCTCCACTGCCTGCCCGCGCATCGCGGTGAAGAAGTGACGCCAGAGGTAATCGACGGCCCGCAATCGCTGATCTGGCAGGAAGCGGAAAACCGGCTCCACGCGCAAAAGTCGATCCTGCGCTGGTGCTTCGGCCAGATCGGTTGATCGCGGGCAAAACGTTCTTATTTCCGTCATTTCCGTGCAGGCGGGAATCCATAATCTCCAAAGGCTCGATTCCGGCAGCAGCGCTGCATGTATGGATTTCCGCCTGCGCGGGCATGACGAAAGACCGAGCGTGACCGAACCGACATCTCAAACCATCGAAATCGACACCGCGCTCGGCTTCGCGATCCCCACCCGCAGCGCACGCGGGCGGATCGTCCGCCTCGGCCCCGCGCTCGATGCGGTCCTGTCCGCCCACGCCTATCCCCCCGCGATCGAATCGTTGCTGGCGGAGGCGCTGACGCTGGCGGCGCTGATCGGGTCGACGCTGAAGGATGTCGGCGGCCAGCTCACCATGCAGACCCGCACCGATAACGGCGTCGTCCAGCTGCTCGTCGTCGATTACCGCGGGGGCGAGCTGCGCGGCTATGTCCAATATGACGCCGACAAGCTGGCCGAGGCGCCCGCCGATCCGACCTTGTTCGCGCTGTTCGGCGCGGGCTATCTCGCGATCACCTTCGATCTGGCGACCACGGGCGAACGCTATCAGGGGATCGTCCCGCTCGACGGCGCGACGATGGCGGAGGCGGCGCAAAGCTATTTCGTCCAGTCCGAACAGATCCCGACGCTGGTCCGGGTCGCGGTCCGCCAGGACGCGGCGGGCCGCCACATCGCCGGTGCGCTGCTGCTCCAGCATCTGCCCGAAGGCGAGGAGGGTCGCGAGCGGCTGCATACCAAGCTCGACCATCGCGAATGGGAGCATGTCGCGACGCTGGGCCATACCGTCGATCCGGGCGAACTGACCGATCCGGCGCTGCCGCTCCGCGACCTTGTCTGGCGGCTGTTCAACGAAGAGGATGAGGTGCGGGTGCATACCCCCATCGCACTGTCGCGGGGATGCCGGTGTACGCCCGACCATATCGAATCGGTGCTGGCGAAATTCTCGCCCGAGGACCGGCGGGAGATGGCGGACGACGATGGGCTGATCCAGGTCGATTGCGCGTTCTGCGCGACGAAATTTCCCGTCGTCGCCTGAAGGGGCGTCGCCGCTAGCATCGTCGCCTGAAGGATCATCGCCGGGCGGACGCCACCGATAACAGGATCTTAACCGACGTGCCGCATAGCGAAGGGGTGTTCCGCCTCGGCGGCACGTTGTTTCTCCCGAGGGTTCTGCCCTCTCCCTTGAAGGGCCGCCTCAACCGCGGCCCTTTCTTTTTGGACGGCGTTGCCCTAGCGCCGCGCGGACCATGACCAGCCCATCTTATGCCGTCGTGCTCGTGTCCGGCGGGCTCGATTCGATGATCGCCGCGGCACTTGCGCGGGAAGCGGGCTATCGCCTGCTCGCCCTGTCGTTCGATTACAACCAGCGCCACCATATCGAACTGGCCTCCGCGCGCCGGGTCGCGGCACTATTGGGGGCGGAGCGGCACGTCGTGATGCCGATGGACCTGTCGCAATTCGGCGGGTCGGCGCTGACCGCGGATATCGCGGTTCCCAAGGATGGCGTCCAGCCGGGCATCCCGATCACCTATGTTCCCGCGCGCAACACGATCTTTCTCAGCCTGGCGCTGGGCTGGGCGGAGGCGGCGGGCGCGCGCGACCTGTACATCGGGGTCAACGCGCTCGATTATTCGGGCTATCCCGATTGCCGCCCCGAATTCATCGCCGGGTTCGAAGCGCTGGCCGAACTCGCGACGAAGGCGGGCGTCGAGGGCGAACCCTTCCGCATCCGCGCCCCGCTCCAGCATATGACCAAGGCGGACATCGTCCGCGAGGGCGCGCGGCTGGGGCTCAACATGGGGATCAGCTGGTCCTGCTACGATCCCGCGCCGGGCGGCCTCCATTGCGGCCAGTGCGACAGCTGCCGCCTGCGGTCGAAGGGCTTCACCGATGCGGGGATCGCCGATCCGACGGTCTACGCCCGGTCGTGACCTATGCCGTGAAGGAGATGTTCCTCACCCTGCAGGGGGAGGGCGTGAACGCGGGCGCGCGGGCGGTCTTCGTCCGCTTTGCCGGGTGCAACCTGTGGTCGGGGCGCGAACAGGATCGCGCGACTGCGATCTGTTCGTTCTGCGATACCGATTTCGTCGGCACCGATGGGCTCGGCGGGGGTAAATTCGCCGATGCCGCCGCGCTGGTCGATGCGGTCGCAGCGTTCTGGGGGCCGGGCCAGGCGGCGCGATTCGTCGTTCTGACCGGGGGCGAACCGATGCTCCAGGTCGACGATCCGCTGGTCGATGCGCTACACGCCGCGGGGTTTCGCATCGCGATCGAAACCAACGGGACGATCCCCGCCCATCCCGGTATCGACTGGGTCTGCGTCAGTCCGAAGGCGGGAAGTGTCGTGGTCCAGCGATCGGGCGACGAGCTGAAACTGGTGTGGCCCCAGCCCGGCACCGACATCGCCGCGATCGAGGGGTGGGATTTCGCCAACCGGCTGCTCCAGCCGCTCGACGATGCGGATCAGGCCGCGAACGTCGCGGCCTGTATCGATGTCGTCATGGCGCGCCCGGCGTGGCGGCTGACGCTCCAGACCCACAAGATGCTGGGCTTGCGCTGATCCGACCTGGGGCTGGTCGCTCAGCTCCGCATCGCGGTGGCGACGGGTCGCCAGACCATGTCGCCGCATTTGCGGTCCTGCCATTCGCCCTTCTTGTTCCAGCATTTGTCGTCGAGCATCGGATAGGTGGCATAATCGCGCCCGATGTAGCGCGGCAGGCCCTGTTCGCCATAGGGGATCAGGCTGTTGCGCAATTCGCGGGTGCGCGCGACCGCCAGGTCGCCGAACCCGCCGCGGGGGGCGAAGATCGCATCGCGCCCGATCGACGCGGCGGTCTGGCAGAATCCGAATTGCGCGGCGACGGTCGCATAGCTCGAATAGGTGCGGGTCCCGAACTGGTCGAGCGCGGTTTGTCCGGCCTTGGGCGTCTTGTTGGTCCGCGCGAAATATTTGGTGACCGTGTCGAACGCGCCCTTCAACTCTTCCTTATGATCGGTCAGCAGCGCGTTGTAATTCGTCACCGTGTGGAGCGTCGGTTCGAACTGGCACTGCAGCGCGGCGACGTTGAGCGCGGCGCGCATGTTCCAGACCAGCGCGGCGCGCTGTTCGCTCGCCGTCGCACCGGGGAAGCTGACGGCGAGATCGCTCTCGCTGCCCGTGACGGGGGCGCCGGTAAAATCATGCGACCGCAGGAAAAACTGCGCCGACGCCGGCGTGGCGGCTGCAAGACCCATGGTCGCGACGCCCAGAGCAGCCACGAAACGCAACACAAACATCAACTATTCCTCCCGGAGGGGCATTTATCGCGCGATTCTAGAGGCTTTTGCACGGAACCCCAACTGCAAATTAACCACGTGCCGCAGCATCTTGCCTACACGATCGTGCATGCCGCGTCAGCCCCGCGGCGTCGAACGGCCCCGCGCGCGCGACCGGTGCCATGTCCGCGCGTCATCGGCACGCGCATGAAAAAGGGGCCGCCCGGTCGCCCGGACGGCCCCTTTTCCTGATCGAACGGAACACCGTTCGCGATGATTACATCGCGTTGGTGGTCGTCGTCGTCGTGTTCGACATCATCATGGTGTCGTTGCCGGCCATCATGCCGTCGTTGGCCATCATGCCACCGTTCATCGACCCGTCGACGGCGGTCATGTTGTCCGTCATCGTGCCCATGTCGTCGGTGGTGTTCATGTCGGTGACCATCGTGTTTTCGGTGGTCGTTTCGGTCTTCGGACCACAGGCCGAAACCGCGAGTGCGGCACCGGCAACGAGCGAACCGGTCAGAATCTTGGAAATGATAGAACGCATTGGAAGCTCCCTAGATAGCGGATTTGGCCGACTTGCGGGCCGGTTAATACCCAAATCAACGTGGACATTAAACGTATTGTGCCCGCGCCTCAAGCCTCGTTTTAGGTCCGAATCGAAACCGTCGCCAGAAATCGTGCCGCGGTGGCCCGGAGGACGGTGTCGAACGACGCCATCGTCGCCCCTTCCACCCCCAGCGCGGCCAGGCTGGTGACCGGGAAATCGGGCAGGCCGCACGGCACGATGCCGCCGAAATGCGACAGGTCGGGGGCGATGTTGACCGCAAAACCGTGCAGCGTCACCCACCGCCGCACCCGGACCCCGATCGCCCCGATCTTCGCTTCGCGGCCCCGATCGATCGTCCAGATCCCGACCCGCCCGTCGACCGCAAACGCCTCGACCCCCAGCTGCGCGAGCGCCGCGATCACCCATGCCTCCAGACTGTGGACGTAATGACGGATGTCGCGCCCGCGCCGGTTGAGGTCGAGCATCAGATAGCCGACGCGCTGTCCCGGCCCGTGATAGGTATAGCGCCCCCCGCGCCCGGTCGCGACGACCGGAAACCGCGGGTCGATCAGTTCGGCGGGGTCGGCGCTGGTCCCCCCGGTATAGACCGGCGAATGTTCGACCAGCCAGATCAGCTCGTCCGCCGTCCCGGCGGCGACCGCACTGGCGCGGGCCTCCATGGCGGCAAGCGAATCGGCATAGGGGGTCAGTCCCGGTTCGACCCGCCACTCGATCCCCGCGGGCAGCGCCCCAACGCCGACATCGGCGGCGGGCGCGTCCGGAAGGGGCGGGGGAGGGATAATGTTGCCGTCGGTCACGTGGCGACAGGTGGCGCGGCGGTGCCCCGCTGGCAAGTCTCACCGGCAGCGCCGCCCGACGGATCGATCGGTGGCAATGCGGGGCGGGTTGCGGTAACCGGAGCCCGAACGCGGCGGAGTATCTGATGATGGTGACGATGGGGGCGGTCTGGGACCGGACGGTCGAGGTGGTCCAGGGGCGCATGGCGATGCTCGCCGCGATAGCGGTGCCGACCTTGTTCGTGCCGACGGTCGTCCGCGATGGCTTCGTCGCCTATTCGACGCCGGGCACCGGCGGTTACGCGCTGATCGGCAGCCTGTTGTCGCTGATCGTCCTGGTCCTCACCATCTGGGGCCAGCTGGCGCTGATCGCCGCGTCCAGCGATCCCACGACCGATCGCACGGCGGCGTTTCGGATCGCCAGCAACCGCCTGCTGGCGGCGATCGGCGTGTCGATCGTGATGCTGGTCGCGGTCGTCGTCTGCATGATCCCGCTGGCCGTCCTGCTCGGCCTGTCGGGGGTCGATTTCAGCCGGATGGCGGCGGGTCAGCCGATGTCGACGACGGGGGTCAGCGGCGGCTTGCTCGGCGCGGCGCTGATCTACATGGTCTTGTTTGCGGTCGCGATGCTGTTCGTGGGCGCGCGACTGTCGATCTGGCAGGCGGTGATCGTCAACGAGGCGATCGGCCTGCGCGCGATCGGGCGCGCGTGGCGGCTGACGCGCGGGCTGACGTGGCGGATCGTCGGCGTCATCGTGCTGTTCGTGATCGTGGTGTCGGTCGCGACGCTGGCGGCGCAGTCGGTGATCGGGATCATCGCGCGGCTCGTGCTGGGCGCCGGTAACATCGCCACCGCGACCTGGCTCGGCGCGATCGCCGCCGCGGCGGTCAGCACCCCGCTGATCGTCGTCGCGGTCGTGTTCACGACGCAATTATACCTGGCGGTCCTCGCACCGCGGCCCGCCACCGTCGCGACCGACGCTGCGTGAAAATCGATTTCGCCCGATTGCTGCGGGAGGGCTGGGCGCTGTTCCGGCGCGACAGCGACGTGCTGCTGCGGATCGCGGGCGCGTTCTTCTTCCTGCCCGCGTATGCGCTGGTCCTGCTGGTGCCGCCGACGCCCGCGCCCGATCCCGCGATCGCCGATCGCCAGGCGCAGGCAGAGGCGTGGATCACCGCGTTGCAGGGATGGGCCGGGGATTACGGCATCGGCTGCGGTATCGCATATCTGGTGAATTACCTGGGGCTGGCGCTGGTCTTCGCGCTGTATCTCGATCCGAACCGGTTGGCGGTCGGGCAGGCGCTGCGCCGCGCCGCGACGCTGTTCCCCCGGTTCCTGCTGGCGATGGTGCTGGTGTCGATCCCGACCGGCGCGGCGATGTACCTGCTGCTGATCCCGGGGCTGTATCTGATGAGCCGCTTCTTCCTGACCGGGCCGGTCGTGATGGCGGATCGATCGGCGGGCGCGCTGGCGGCGGCGGGGCGATCATGGGCGTTGACGCGCCGGTCGCAACTGTCGCTGCTGGGGGTCGTCGGCTTCGTCTATCTGGCGGGCATGTTGCTCGGCCAGCCGTTCCTGCTGCTCGGGCGCTGGATGGGGGGGGAGGGGGTCGCCAACCCCGTCGCGATCGCGATCACCAGCGCCGCGGCGGCGGGCGTCGCGATGGCGGCGCAGCTAGCGTCCGCGCTGATCGCGGTCGTCGCCTATCGCCGCCTGTCGGTCAGCTAGCCTCGCCGAGCAACGGGACGTGCGGCGCGACATCGCGCGGCAGGACGCCGGTGCGCCGCGGATCGGCGAAGCTTTCCAGCGTCCGGCGCACCGCGACGAACCCTTGCGCGCGATAGAAGCCCAGCGCGCGCGGCGAATCGAGCGTACACGTATTGACCCACACCGCCGTCACCCCCGGCCGCCATGCGCGCGCCAGCGCTTCGGCCATCAGCCAGCGCCCATGCTGTTGCCCGCCCAGTTCGGGAACCAGCCCGAAATAGGCGATCTCGCACCGCGCCGCGTGGCGCAGGTCTAGTTCGACGAAGCCGATCTCGATCCCGCCGCCATCGACCACCGCATAGATTTCGACCCGCTCGTCGGCGATGATCGCGGTCAGCGCCGCATCGTCCATCACCAGGCGCGAATACCATAGCCAGGCCGCGCCGATCCGCCGGAACAACAGGCGGTATCGGTCGGGCGTCGGCGCCCGCCACCGGACCAGCCGCAGCCGCGATGAGGGCATCGGTCGCAACGGCGGGCGCGTCGTCATGCGCAGCGTGGTGACGACGGTCGCCACCTCGCCATCGTCGACCGGGATCAGCCCCGCCATGACGCGCGCGTCAGGCCCATGTCGCGACCGGGGGCAGGCTCATCAGGATCGCATCGATATTCCCCCCGGTCTTCAGCCCGAACAGCGTGCCGCGATCATAGACCAGGTTGAATTCGGCATAGCGCCCGCGCCACGCGTTGCGCACCGCGATGTCGGCGTCGGCAAAGGGCGTGTCCATCCGCCGCCGGACGATCCGGGGATAGGTGTCGAGGAACGCCTCGCCCACCGCGCGGGTAAAGGCGAAATCGGCGTCGAAATCGCCCTCCAGGTGATCGTAGAAGATCCCGCCGACCCCGCGATGCGTCTGGCGGTGGGGAATGTAGAAATAATCGTCCGCCCATTGGCGGAACCGCGGGTAATCGGCCACCGGATGCGCGGCGCAGGCCGCCTCCAGCGTGGCGTGGAAATCGCGCGTGTCCTCCTCGACCGGCAGCGGCGGGTTGAGGTCCGCGCCGCCGCCGAACCAGCGTTTGGCGGTCACGAGGAACCGGCAGTTCATATGGACCGCGGGGACGTGGGGATTGGCCATATGCGCGACCAGGCTGATCCCGGTCGCGAAAAACGCGGGGTTGTCGGCGGCGCCGTGGATCGTCTTGGCGAAATCGCCCTCGAACGTGCCGCCGACGGTCGACACGTTGACCCCGACCTTTTCGAACACGCGGCCCTTCATCACGCCCCGCACCCCGCCGCCGCCCGGTGCGCCCGACGGATCGATCCGGTCCCACGGGGTGTATGCGAAGCCCGCATCCGATCCGGCCCCGCGCTCGATCGCCTCGAATTCGGCGCAGATCCGGTCGCGGAGCGATTCGAACCAGGTGCGGGCGGCGGCTTGCTCGGGGTCTAATGGTGGCATGGGGGCGCTTTGCCGCCGCGGCGCGCGGATGTAAAATCCCGATACGTCGGGTGCAGCCTTATGCCTAAGGCCAGCCACCCGTCTGGCGTAGCGCTTCCGCGGCGACGATCGCGACCGATACCGACAGGTTGAGCGATCGCAGCGGCGGCGCCATCGGGATGACGACGCGGGCATCGGCGCGCGCATGCACCGCCTCGGGCACGCCTGCGCCTTCCTGCCCGAACAGCAGGATGTCGTCGGCGGCGAAGCGGCTGGCGTGGAGCGCGGTCGCCCCGCGGGTGGTCAACAGGATGACGCGCGATCCCGCCGCCTGCGCGACGAAGGTCGACCAGTCGGCGTGCCGCGTGATCGCGACATGGTCGATATAGTCCATCCCGGCCCGCGCGACCCGCCGGTCGTCCCAGGCGAATCCCATCGGTTCGATCAGGTCGACCGCGACGCCAAGGCAGGCGGCGGTACGCAGGATCGCGCCGACATTCCCGGCGATTTCTGGCTGATATAGGGCGATGCGCATGACGGGCGCTCCTACCCCCGACCGGGACGAACCGCAAAATCAGGTTGGCAAATGGATCGGTGCCCGTCTATCAGACCGTCAATCTCTTCCGTGGGGACGGAAGGAATCCGGGGGGATGCGTCGGCCACGACGCCGTTTTTCCGGTCACTAGGTGCAAGGGTTCAGGTGAATGGCGACTGACAGCATGGTTCCTCCGGGCGAAGATCCGGCGCCATATCATGAAGAGGTCCACGACCCGCGTCGGCGCGATTTCATCAACATCGCCGCGGTCACCTTCGCCGGGGTCGGCGGGGTCGCGATCGTCCTGCCGCTGGTGAACCAGATGAACCCGTCGGCCGACGTGCTCGCGCAATCGACGACCGAGGTCGACCTCAGCAAGATCGAACCGGGGCAGGGCGTCGTGACGACGTTCCGCAAGCAGCCATTGTTCGTCCGCAACCTGACGCCCAAGGAAATCGCGGAAGCCAATGCGGTCGACGTCGCCTCGCTCCGCGATCCGCAGACGCTGGCCGAACGGACGAAGGCGGGCAAGGAAAACTGGCTGATCACGCTGGGCGTCTGCACCCATCTGGGCTGCATCCCACTCGGCATCCACGAAGGCGACAATCGCGGGCCGTTCGGCGGCTATTTCTGCCCCTGCCACGGGTCGGCATACGACACCGCGGCGCGGATCCGCCAGGGACCGGCGCCCAAGAACCTGTTCGTCCCCGAATACACCTTCAACTCTGACACCGCCATCACGGTCGGCTGAGGTAGCGAGACATGAGTTTTCCCTGGGCCAAGCATTACGAGCCGAAGCAGCCGCTGATGCGGTGGCTGGACGAGAAACTGCCGCTGCCGCGCCTCGTCTATGGCGCGATCGGGGCCGGTTATCCGGTACCGCGTAACCTCAACTATTTCTGGAACTTCGGTGTTCTGGCCGGGCTGGCGCTGGTGCTGCAAATCGTCACCGGCGTGACGCTGGCGATGCATTACGCCTCCTATTCGGGCGGCGCCTTCGCGTCGGTCGAATCGATCATGCGCGACGTCAACGCGGGCTGGTTCCTGCGCTATGCCCACGCCAACGGCGCATCGATGTTCCTGCTGGTCGTCTACATCCACATCGGTCGCGGGCTCTATTACGGGTCGTACAAGGCGCCGCGAGAGATGGTGTGGCTGCTGGGCGTCGTGATCTTCCTGCTGATGATGGCGACCGCGTTCATGGGCTATGTCCTCCCCTGGGGCCAGATGAGCTTCTGGGGCGCGCAGGTCATCACCGGCTTCTTCTCGGCGATACCGCTGGTGGGCGAGAGCATCCGCATCTGGCTGCTCGGCGGGTTCGCGCCCGACAACGCCGCGCTCAACCGCTTCTTCTCGCTCCACTATCTGCTGCCGTTCGTGATCGCAGGCGTCATCATCCTCCACATCTGGGCGCTGCATATCCCGGGGTCGAACAACCCGACCGGGGTCGATGTGAAGGGCGAACAGGATACCGTCCCGTTCCACCCCTATTACACCGCCAAGGATGGCGTCGGCGTCGGCGTGTTCGCGCTGATCTTCGCCGCGCTGATCTTCTTCAGCCCGAACCTGCTAGGCCACCCGGACAATTACATCGAGGCGAACCCGCTCTCGACGCCCGCGCACATCGTGCCCGAATGGTATTTCCTGCCCTTCTACGCGATCCTCAAGAGCTTCACGGCGGATTTCATCCTGCCCGCCAAGCTGTGGGGCGTGCTCGCGATGTTCGGGTCGATCCTGCTGCTCTTCTTCCTGCCGTGGCTCGACACGTCGCCGGTCCGGTCGGCGAACTATCGTCCGAAGCTGCGCATCTTCCTCGTCGTGCTGCTCGCCGACGTGCTGCTGCTCGGCTATGTCGGCGGGGCGGAGGCCAGTGCCAAGAACGTGATCCTGGGCCAGATCGGCGCGGCTTATTATTTCGCGCATTTCCTCATCATCCTGCCGTGGATTTCGCGGTCGGAAAAGCCGGTCGAATTGCCCAATTCGATCACCGAGGCCGTGCTCGCCAAACATGGCGGCACCAGCCCGGCGCACACGGCGCTCAAGACCGACGACGACCTGACGACCAAGCCTGCGCTCGCGAACTGAGCCGATTAGGGGATTCGACTGACCATGGTTCGCACTATTTCCACCCTGATCGGCGCGGCGTTCGTGTTCGTCCTGGCGCTCGCGCTGTTCGGCACGGTCAAGACCGCGATTCAGGAACCGGCCGCCGAAACCGTCGAGCAGGTCTTCCACCAGCATCCCGCCGACATCGACCTGCCGTCGGCGGGGCTGTTCGGCAAATTTGACAATCGTCAGGTGCAGCGCGGATTCCAGGTGTTCAAGGAAGTCTGCTCGGCCTGCCATTCGCTGAAATACGTCACCTTCCGCGACCTGGCGAAGATCGGCTACACCGACCCCGAGATCAAGGCGATCGCCAGCCAGTGGGTGATCGAACAGCCATCGGTGAACCCCGACACGGGTGAACCCGCCACGCGCAAGAATTCGCCGAGCGATCGCTTCCCCTCGCCCTTCGCGAACGACGTCGCTGCGCGGGCCGCCAACAACAATGCGCTGCCGCCAGACCTGTCGCTGATCACCAAGGCGCGTGAGGATGGCCCGAACTATGTCCATGCGCTGATCACGGGCTATGGCACCGCCCCTGCGGCGCTGAAGAAGGAATTCCCGACCTTCTCGACGCCTCCCGGGCTGCATTACAATCCGTATTTTGCGAACCTCAACATCGCGATGCCGCCGCCGCTGACCGCGGACGGGCAGGTGACCTATACCGATGGCACCGCGGCGACGAAGGATCAGATGGCGCGCGACGTGTCGGCGTTCCTGACGTGGACCGCCGAACCCAATCTCGATGCCCGCCATGCGGCCGGGATCGCGGCGATCATCTTCATCCTGATCTTCGTGTTCCTCGCCTGGGGCGCGTATCAGAACGTCTGGCGCGACATCAAACACTAGGTCTGGCGCTGGTTGAGACGCTGACGCTGGTGACAACGAACGCCGGGTCGGGGATATTCTCCCCGGCCCGGCGTCGTCGCATCGGCTGGTCACGATCGCGGCGCTAACCAGTCATTAACGGTTCACAGGGAACCTGCGACGACCTGCCCCAGTTATACGATGATCGGCGCGCGATTTTGGCGGCGCCATTTCCGCGTATCTGGGAGAGTGACATGAACCTCAAGCGTCTCGGCCTCATCGGCGCCGTTCTCGGCATCGGCCTTGCGACATCCGCCTGCACCGACGGCTATGGTTATAGCGGCGTCCAGGTCGGCTATGGCAACGGCGGCTATTACGGCGACCCCTATGGCGGCGGCTATGGCTATGCCGATCCCTATCAGGTCGGCGGGTTCGGCTCGCCCTATTACGGCTGGTACAACGACTATTATTATCCGGGCACCGGCATCTACGTCTACGACCAGTATCGCCGCCCCTACCGCTGGAACAACACGCAGCAGCGCTATTGGCAGGGACGTCGCAACAACTGGCGCGGCGACCGCAACTTCAACAACAACTGGGGCGGTTTCCAGCGCAACGGCGTCGATGGGCGCCAATATCAGGGCAACCGCGGCTATGATGGCGGCAGGGACGGCATCCGGGATGGCGTCCGCAATTACCAGCGCAGCCCCGGCGTCAACACCGATGGTCGGCGCGACGATCGCCGGGATGGCTATCGCGGCTATCGTGGCAACCGCGGCGTTGAGGCGGGCGGCACCGTGAGGACCGACGCCGTCAATCCCTCGATGAACCGCGGCGACCGCGGCGATCGCGGTGGTCGGCGCGGCGGTGGATCATGGCGTGGCCGGGGCGGCAAACGCCCCCAGTAATCCGCCCCAGTAATCCGCCCCAGTAAAACCCTGCGTCAGTCGGGACGTGTCGCGATGAGCCCGGTCGAGACCATCGACATCACCGCGACGTCGTCCTGATTGAACACGGTCAGCCGACTCTTGAAAAGGCCCATGTCGGGGCGGCTGGCCGATGCTCGCTTGTCGAGCACTTCGGTTTCGCAGCGCAACGTGTCGCCCGGATAGACGGGCTTCAGCCATTTCAGCTCGTCCAGCCCCGGGGATCCCAGCCCGGCTTGTTCCTGCGTCTTCATATTGGCGACCATCATCGACATCGCCATCGCACAGGTGTGCCAGCCGCTCGCCGACAGCCGCCCGAAATGCGTCGCCGCGGCGGCCTCGTCCGACAGATGGAACGGCTGCGGGTCGTATCGCTTGGCGAAATCGACGACTTCATCGCGGGTGACCGCATAGGACCCGAAACGGGCGGTCGACCCGACCGTCACATCCTCGAAATAGCGCATCATCGTGTCTCCTTTAGCACGCCCCGAAACGGCGTATCGTCCCCATCCAGCCCGGCACCCGCGGGCAAGCCGATCAGATCGCGGAGCAACGGCGCGACATCGACATTCTCGAACGTCGGCAACCGCCTGCCCGCGACGAAGGCGGGACCCGTCGCGATGAACAGCGCGCGCATATCGGCGGCGTGATTGTCATAGCCATGCTGGCCCCCCGTCGTCGCTTTGGTCGGGGTCGTCGGGGTGATCGTCCAGCCATCATCCGCCAGGCAGAGATAGGGCGGGATGCGCGGGTTCGTCCCATAATGGAACCGCGCCGGGATCGCCGCCTTCGCCCAGCATTGGAGATGCGCGTGCGGGCGCGCCAATGCCGCCGCCAGCGCCGCCTCGCGCCCCGCGACGGGATAGAGGCCCGCATAGGGGCCCGCCTCCTCGATCCGGTAATCCGCCGGGTCCGCGATACGGTCGAGCGCGATCGTCCGCTCGCTCGATACCGCGGCCATGCCGTGGTCCGCGACGATCACCAGATTGGCGGGCTGCCCCAGCCCGGCAAGTCCATCGGCCAGCCGCCCGATCGCCGCGTCGACATCGGCCACCGCGCGGGTCGTCTCGGCGGCGGCGGGGCCATATTCGTGCCCCGCGGTATCGACCGTGTCGAAATACAGCGTCACGAAGCGGGGGCGCGTTGCCGCCGGACGGCGCAGCCAGTCGATCACCGCATCGACCCGCTGGTCGGCGCTCACCGCCTGGTTGAACTGTTGCCAGTCGCGCGGGCGGATACCCCCGGTCAGGTCATGCCCGCCATTCGCCGCGCGCACCCCACCCCAGGCGACGTTGGCGCCCGGCCAGAACATCGTCGCGGTGCGAACCCCGGCGCGTTCGGCGGTGACCCAGATCGGTTCCGCCGCGCTCCACCACGCAGGATCGTCGGTCGCCATCGTAAAGGTTTCGCCGGGGCGGGCGGGATCCTCCATCTTGTTGGCGGTTATGCCGTGATGATCGGGATAGAGGCCGGTCACCAGCGTCCAGTGGTTGGGAAAGGTCTTCGAGGGAAAGGATGGCTCCATCGACGCGGACACGCCCCCCGCCGCCAGCGCGGACAGCCGCGGCGTCACCCCGCGATCGAGATAATCGGGGCGAAAGCCGTCGATCGACACCAGGATCGTTACCGGCGCCGGGCGCTCGCTCACCATCCCCGTCGCGCTGGCCATCCCAGCACCGCTCGACCCGCGGCGTGACGGCAGCGCCGCAGTCGCGGGCAGGCCGCGCGCGCGCTGACCCGCCGCCATGGTCGCGCCGGGCGGATCGATCGGCAGCGCCACAGTCGATCCCGGCGGGGCGGGGCGGGTGACGGGATCGAGCATCGGCGGCGTATAGGGATAGGCGCAGGCGCCGAGCGCCAGCAGCGCGGTCATGATCAAGGGCTTCACGTCGGTTCCCGCAAACGGTCGATGTCGGTCCCCTTCTAGGCCCCGGCGCGCGCGGGCGATAGCCTGATGACTTGCCACGTGCGGCGTCGCGCCGGATAGCGATGCGATGGCCCGGCTGATCGTCTTCAACAAACCCTATGACGTGCTGTCCCAGTTCACCGACCGCAGCATGGCCGGGGCAGCCGCGGCGCGCCCGACGCTGTCCGCCTATATCGACGCGCCCGGCGTCTATCCCGCGGGCAGGCTCGACCGCGACAGCGAGGGATTGTTGCTGCTGACCGACGACGGGCGGCTGCAGGCGCGGATCGCGGACCCCCGGTTCAAGCTGCCCAAAACCTATCTGGTCCAGGTCGAAGGCATCGTCACCGACGAGGCGCTCGCCCGCCTGCGCTGCGGCGTCGCGCTGAAGGACGGCCCGACCCGCCCCGCCGAGGCCGAGGCGATCCCCGCCCCCACGCTCTGGCCCCGCGATCCCCCCGTCCGCTTCCGCAAGACCGTCCCCGACGCCTGGCTCAGCCTGACGATCCGCGAAGGCCGCAACCGCCAGGTCCGCCGCATGACCGCCGCCGTGGGCCTGCCCACGCTCAGGCTGGTCCGCTGGCGCGTGGGGGAGTGGACGCTCGACGGGCTGGCGCCGGGGGATTGGCGGGAGGGGTAGGTGCCAAAGGTCACATAAGGTCACGCCAAGAACGCTGGTTGCGCTGGGCGACCGGTCGGCACATATTTTTGACCGCCGCGATCTGGTCGCGGGCGGCTTGGTCGGGATGATTCGACGCTAGCAAAGAGCGCGCGCATGATGGCCGATGCCGACGATGTAGGACAGCGGGATGTCGGATGCTCATGTGGACCGCGAAGCCGGTGAAAAAGGCCACCACGACCAATGCCCCGGACGATAGAACTGTGAGTTGACCGGTCGGGGGCATCGCGCTTCAAGGGCCGGATGCCACGATCCTGGAAATCATCGCTTCGGCTGAGCCTTGTCCGACACCGGCGGCGCCTGCGCGGCAGCGAGGCGACCTTTATCGTGCTGGCGGCGGTTGCCGGGGTGTTCGCAGGCATGTTGACGCTCATTCAGCAATTTATCGCGCACGGCCTCCAGCAGCTGCTCTATGGCGTCACGATCAACCGGCTGAGCGCGCTCGGATCGATTCATCACCCCTGGCGCCTGCTAGCGCTACCCACAGGCGGATTGCTGCTGGTCCTGATGGCGCGCGTACTACGGCGGCGCCGCGCGCCAGTCGACGTCGTGGAGGCCAACGCCATGCACGGCGGGCGCGTCCCCCTGAGCGACACATTGACCATCGCGGCGCAAACGATCCTGTCGAATGGAACCGGAGCATCGGTCGGACTGGAGGCCGCCTATGCACAGGTCGGCGGCGGTGTCGCGTCGTTGCTCGGCGGCTGGCTGAAGTTGCGGCGCGGCGACCTTCGCACATTAGTGGGAGCGGGCGCCGGTGCCGCCGTCGGCGCCGCGTTCGGTGCGCCGCTTACCGGCGCGTTCTACGCCTTCGAAATCGTGATCGGGACCTATACGCCGTCCGCGGTCGCGCCGGTATTGGCGGCGGCGTTGGGCGCCGTATCCGTGACACGAGCGCTGGGCACCACGCCCTATCTGATCGCCACGACATCCGGCCGAAGTTTCACATTTGTGGACTATCTGGCCTACGCTGCCCTGGGGCTGATCTGCGCGCTTGTCGGCATCCTGATCATGCGGCTTGTCACATTCGCGGAACAACGGCTTCAACGATGGAAGCAGGTCAGCGGCTGGGGCCCGATCGTCGGTGGCTTTCTATTGATCCCGTTGGCACTGGCGTCGCCGCAGACGCTGTCGGCAGGGCATGGCGCCCTGCATCTCAATCTGCTCATCCACCCGGCGCTGTCGTTCCTGCTCATCGTGCTGGTGCTGAAAATCGCAGCGTCGGTGGTGTCGCTCAGCTTCGGCTTTCGCGGCGGATTGTTCTTTGCGTCGCTTTTCCTGGGGGCCTTGATCGGCGAAATCTTTGCCGCCACGCTCGGGTCGGGATCGTTGGGCGTGCGGCTGGATGCGGGTGATGCTGCGCTCGTCGGCATGGCGGCCCTCAGCGTGTCGATCGTCGGCGGACCCATGACGCTGGCCATGCTGATGCTGGAAACCACGCATGATTTTGCGTTGATGGGTGTCGTGCTGGCCGCCACGCTGGTGTCGAGCGCCTTTACCCGGGAGACGTTTGGCTACTCGTTTTCGACCTGGCGGCTGCATGTGCGGGGATCACAGGTGCGCAGTCCGCGCGACATCGGCTGGATGCTAACGCTCACCGCGGCAAGGATCATGCGGCGCGACTGGACGTCGCTTGATCCAGGCACCAGCATTGCCGAATTGCGCGACCGGGTCCCGCTCGGCTCGGTGAGCAAGACGGTGCTGACCGATGGCGACGGTCGTTATCAGGGCATCGTCGTCGTCGCGAATGCGCATGCGGCGGATCTTGATCCAACGGCCCCGATTTCGACGATCGCGCAGCAACTGGCGGTGACTCTCCGACCAGAAACCAGCATCGATGCGATACTCCGTCTGTTTGACGACGCCGCGGCGGACGAGCTGGCGGTCGTCGATGACGAGGGCCATATCCGCGGCGTCGTCACGGAAAAGCATGCGCGCCGACGCTATTTCGAAGCGCTGGAAGTCCAGCAACGCGAGCTGTTCGGCGAGGTTTAGCCCTCACGGAAACGGAGGCCGGGCGGGGCTGAACATGGGACCGGCCAACGGCGATGTTCGACCACGCCTGTCGAGGCGGCCAACGACCGAGATCGGGGCGCGACGCTGCGCCCCTCCCGCCAACCGCCCCCTCAACTATGCAAGAAGTGCATCACGTCGCCGTCCTGCACGACATAGCCCTTGCCCTCGGCGCGCAGCTTGCCTGCTTCGCGGGCCTTGGATTCGCCGCCCAGCGCGACGAAATCGTCGAAGGCGATCGTTTCGGCGCGGATGAAGCCTTTTTCGAAATCGGTGTGGATTTCGCCCGCGGCATTGGGGGCGGTGGCGCCGACGTGGACGGTCCAGGCGCGGGCTTCCTTCGGGCCGACGGTGAAGAAGGTGAGCAGGTGGAGCAGCTTGTACCCGGCGGTGATGACGCGGGCGAGGCCGGTTTCCTCCAGCCCCAGTTCGGCGAGGAAATCGCCGCGGTCCTCAGGCGGCATCGTCGCGATATCCGCCTCGATCGCGGCGGACACGACGACCGCTTCCGCGCCCTCGGCCTTCGCCTTGTCGAACACGCGTGCCGACAGCGCGTTGCCCTGCGCGGCGTCGCCTTCGTCGACGTTGCAGACGTACAGGACGGGTTTGCTGGTGATCAGCTGCGCCGCCTTGAACGCGCGCGCCTCGTCCTCGTCTTTGGGCACGGTCAGCCGGGCGGGCTTGCCGTCGCGGAGCAGGTCGAGCGCCTGGCCGAGCACGCTGGCCGCGACTTTGGCGTCCTTGTCGCCCTGCGTCGCCTTCTTCGCGAGCGCGGGGACCCGTTTTTCGAGGCTTTCGAGGTCGGAGAGCATCAGTTCGGTTTCGACCGTTTCGGCGTCCGCGATCGGATCGACCTTGCCCTCGACATGCGTCACGTCGCCATCGGTGAAACAGCGTAGCACGTGGACGATGGCGTCGACTTCGCGGATGTTGCCGAGGAACTGGTTGCCCAGGCCTTCGCCCTTCGACGCGCCGCGGACGAGCCCTGCGATGTCGACGAAGGCGAGCTGGGTTTCGATGATCTTCTGCGATCCGGCGATTCCGGCCAGCTGGTCGAGCCGCTTGTCGGGGACGCCGACGTTGCCGACGTTCGGTTCGATCGTGCAGAACGGATAATTCGCCGCCTGCGCCGCCGCGGTTTCGGTCAGCGCGTTGAAGAGCGTCGATTTGCCGACATTGGGAAGGCCCACGATGCCGCAACGGAAACCCATGTTCGGTCCTTTGGTTGAAATGCTTGCCGGTTATCTGTTGCGGCGGCGTTAGAGAAGCGCGACGCCGATGGCCAGCCGCGCGGCCATGTTTCGCACCGCGAAAGGCGGCTGACGGCGCCGCCGCTAACCGCTAGGGCGCGCGGCATGCCTGCCTCCTTCACGCCATCGCTGTCGCCCGCCGCCGCGCTGCTCCCCGCCTTCGCGCCGTGGTTCGACCTGGCGGGGCTGGGGGTGTTCGCGGTCTCGGGCGCGCTGGCGGCGGCGAAGCGGGGGCAGACGATCGTGACCTTGTGCTTCTTCGCGCTGATCACCGGCGTCGGCGGGGGGACGGTGCGCGACCTGTTGATCGGGGCGCGGGTGTTCTGGGTGCAGGATGCGCGCGCGGCGACGATGTGCCTGGTCGTCGCGCTGATCGTGTGGATCACGCCGCAACGCTGGTGGTCCGACCGCGCGTTCGCCTGGTTCGATGCGGTGGGGCTGGGCGCCTATGCGGTCTATGGCACGGCCAAGGCGCTGACCTATGGGGTGCCGCCAGTGCCCGCCGCGGTGATGGGGGTCATCACCGCCAGCGTCGGGGGGATCATCCGCGACGTGCTGGCGGGCGAACCGTCGATCCTGATGCGGCCCGAACTCTACGTCACCGCCGCCGCGCTGTCGGCGGGCACCTATGTCATCTGCGTCGAGATGGGGATGGTGCGGCTGGTCGCCGCGGTGGTGGCGGCGGCGCTGGGGTTCGGGTTGCGCGCGCTGGCGATCCATTTCCGGCTGGCGTTGCCCGCCTATCGCGGGCTGCGCTAACCGCGGACGACGCCCGTGTCGGCGAAGCGCTTGGGCGGCAACGGCGGGCTGGCGGGGTCGGCCAGTTCGCATTGCCAATAGCCGACGTCGATCCAGCGGCCCAGCTTGTAGCCGACTTCGCGAAACACCCCCGCGCGGCGGAAGCCGACCTGTTCGTGGAGGACGATCGACCGGTCGTTGGGCAGCGCGATCGTGCCGATCGCCTGGGTGAAGCCCTGCGCGCGCAACGTGTCGATCAGCGCTTCGTAGAGCAGCCGCCCCGCGCCCTGACCCTGCGCGACATCGGCGACGTAGATCGACGTCTCGACGCTGTGCGCATAGGCGGGGCGGTCGCGGAACCGGCTGGCATAGGCATAGCCCAGGATGCCCTCTTCCTCCCCCGTCGTCGCGACCAGCCACGGGTACAGCCCGTCGGATGCGGCCATCCGCGTCTTCATCGCGCGGGTGTCGGGGGCCTCGACCTCGAACGACGACGTCCCGACCAGGACATGGGGGGCATAGATCGCCGCGATGCTGGCCGCATCGTCGGGACGGGCGGCGCGGATCGCGATCATCAGCCGCCCCAGACGCCGACCAGCCCGAGCTTCGCGAGCAGCACGTCGAGCAGTCGCGCATCGCCGCCGCCGGTCGCGCTCGGGCCGATCCCGCCGCACTCCAGGCAGCGCGCCTGCACCCCGCGGATCGTCGTCAGCCGTTTCACGTCGCCCACCGCCTGCGCCAGCATCGCGCGCTGACTGCCCGCGATCTGGGCGAAGATGTCGCCGCCCGCGCGCGCCGCGACGCTGTCGTCGTCGTCCTTGTCACGCAGCGACCGCGCGATCTCGGCGCCCCAACCGGGCTTCTTCTCCAGATATTGCGCATGGACCTTCGCGGGATCGAGCTTGGCGCGGCGCGCAGCCTCGGCGATCGCATCGTCGATCGTGCCGAACCGGTCGACCAGCCCCAGTTGATGCGCGGTGCCGCCATCCCACACGCGGCCCTGCGCGATCTCGTTCACCCGTGCCAGCGTCATGTGGCGCGACTGGGCGACGCGGGTCAGGAACGCGCGATAGCCGTTGTCGATCGTCGCCTGCAGGATCGTGTCGAACGCGGGCGTCGTGCCGCCGAACAGGTCGGGTTGCCCCGACAGCGGCGTCGTCTTCACCCCGTCGCTGGTCACGCCCACCTTGGCGAGTGTGTTTTCGAACGTCGGGATGATCCCGAAAATCCCGATCGACCCGGTGATCGTCGATGGTTCGGCGAAGATCACGTCACCCGGCGTCGATACCCAATAGCCGCCCGATGCGGCCAGCCCGCCCATCGACACGACGACGGGCAGCCCCTGTTTCTTCGCCTCCATGATCGCCAGCCGGATCTTTTCCGACGCCAGCACCGATCCGCCGGGCGAATCGACGCGGACGACCAGCGCCTTCAGCTCCTTCTTGGCGAGCCCCTTCAGGATCGCGTTGGCGATCGTGTCGCCGTGCGCGCTGCCGGGACCGCCCTTGCCATCGACGATCTCGCCCGCGATCGTGACGACGCCGATCGCATCGCCCCCGGTCGGCAGCGGATGCGCCGCGACGTAATCGTCGTAATCGATCCCCTGGAACCAGCCCGCGGGCTTGTCGTCGTCGCCGCCCGCCAGCGCGGCGACGCGGCGCCCGAAGGCGACCCGGTCGCCCAGCTTGTCGACCAGCCCCGCGCGCAGATTGGCGGCGGATATGTCGCCGTTGGCCGCGACGATCGGCGCCTGCGGATCGGCGAGGAAGGCGGCGACCTGCGCCTTGGGCCGCGCGCGCGTCACCGATTCCCGCCAATCGGCGAACAGGACGCCGTACAGCGCCTGGCTCGCCGATTTCGCCTCCGGGCTCTGGTCGGCGCGGGTATAGGGTTCGACGAAGGATTTGAACTTGCCGACGCGATAGACGTGCGCGTTGACCCCCAATTTGTCGATCAGCCCCTTGTAATACAGCTGGTTGCCACCCGGCCCGGTGAACATCGCGCCGCCCATCGGGTCGACCCATATCTCGCTGGCGTTGGCGGCCAGCCGATAGCCGCCGTCGGTATAGCCGGTGGCATAGGCGAGCACGGGCTTCTTCGTATCGCGGAACCGGCGGATCGCAGTGCCGACCTCGTTCAGCGTCGCCGGATAGGCGCCGCCGAACCCGTCGAGGTCGAGCACCAGCGCCTTGACCCGATCGTCGCTGCGCGCCGCGTCGATCGACCGGATCAGGTCGCGGGCGCGGAACTGGCGGGGGGCGGCCTGTCCCGACAACAGCGCGAAGGGCGCGACCGCTTCGGGTTGTTCGACGATCGATCCGTCGAGGTCGAGCACCAGCGCCCCGTCCTTGATCGGCTTCGCCCCGGGCCGCGCATTGAGCGCCGCGAACAACAGCCCGAAGAACAGCAGCATCGCGACCAGGACCAGACCGTCCTTGATCGCCACCAACAGCTTCCATGCGCCCCGGACTAGCTTCACGTCATTCTCCTCAGTCACGACGGCTTAGAGGAAAGTGCCATAGCGGAGCAATACGGTTATTGAGGGGAGTGCTGCTGGGGCGAGGGCGCGGCGAGGTATGGCGAGGCTCGGCGTGCGCGTGCAGGGTCTGAGCGTCCCCGCACCACCCCCCGGTCGTCATCCCCGCGAAGGCGGGGATCCATAAGGGCGAAGCAAGCGGCTCATTACGTACCCTCGGAGATTATGGATTCCCGCCTGCGCGGGAATGACGGAAGGGGGCGGGTTGGCGGGAAACGCCATGGTGGAGCGCTACGGTTAGTGGGGTTGCGGCGTCCGCCATGGCCAGGCGTCGTGCGGCGTCCCAGCGTCCCCGCATCCCCCCCATCGTCATCCCCGCGGAGGCGGGGATCCATAAGGGCGAAGCAAGCGGCTCGTCACGCACCTTCGGAGATTATGGATTCCCGCCTGCGCGGGAATGACGGAAGGGGACGGGCGGGTGACGCGTCTACCGCGCGGCAACGACCTACGCGCCGCAATGCCCCTGCGGCGCAGCACCCAAGCCACCACCCCCCCCCAAACAAACCCCGCGCATCGATACCGCGCGCCTGCTACAGCCCGCCGCCCATGACCGCGCTCGTCGTTCCACCCCCGCTCGCAGGCCCGGCGCCGAAGACCGTTCGCGGCGAATTCGACGCGCTGGTCGCGCTCGCCTCGCCGCTGGTCGTGGCCAATCTGTTGCAGATGGCGGTCTATGCGGTCGACGTCGTGTTCGTCGCGCGGCTGGGCACCGTCGAACTCGCCGCGGCGACGCTGGGCGTCTATCTCTATTCGGTGATGATGTGGGCGCTGGTCGGGCTGGTCGGCGCGGCGGCCCCCGTCATCGCGGCGGAACTCGGGCGGCGGCGCCATGCGGTGCGTGAGGTGCGCCGGTCGTTCCGGATGGCGATGTGGCTGGCGGTGGTCGGGGCGCTGCCGTTTCTGGTCGTGCTCGCCAATGGCGAACGCTTGCTGCTGCTGGCGGGGCAGGACCCGGTCGTCGCCGCGCGGACGGGGGTATTCCTCGACATCCTGTTGTTCGCGATGATCCCGTCGATCGCGGCGGCGGCGATGCGGGTGACCGCCGCGGCGCTGGGCCGTGCGGGCTGGGCGACCGCGGTCACCGCGCTGGCGCTGGGCGTCAACCTGATCGGCAACTGGCTGCTGGTGTTCGGGAACCTCGGTTTTCCCGCGCTGGGGCTGGAGGGGTCGGCGATCGCCAGCGTCGTCACCAGCACCGCGATGATGCTTGCCTATGCGGTGATCCTGGTCACCGACCGGCGCATCCGCCGGTTCCGCGTGTTCGGCAACTGGTGGCGGACGGAGGCGTCGCGGCTGTGGGAAATCGTGAAGATCGGGGTGCCGATCGCGCTGACGCTGACGTTCGAGGGCGCGTTGTTCAGCGCGGCGGGGTTCCTGATGGGATTGTTCGGCGTGACCGAGGTCGGCGCGCATGCGATCGCGCTCCAGATCGCGGCGGTCGCGTTCCAGATCCCGTTCGGGATATCGCAGGCGGCGACGATCCGCGTCGGCATGGCCTATGGCGCGCAGGACCGGCGGTGGATGGCGCGCGCGGGCTGGGTCGCGATCGGGGTCGGGGTCGCGTTCATGGTCTTTACCGCGACGCTGCTCTGGACGCTGCCGCGGCTGTTCATCGGCGTCTATATCGATGTCGATGCGCCCGCCAACGCGCGGCTGGTCGCGCTGACGCTCCAATATCTCACGATCGCGGCGATGTTCCAGCTGTTCGACGGCGCGCAGGCGGTGGCGGCGGGGGCGTTGCGCGGGTTGCAGGACACGCGCGTGCCGATGCTGATCGCGTTCGGCGGTTACTGGATCGTCGGGTTCGGCACCGCGATCCTGCTGGGGTTCCGCTTCGGGTGGCAGGGGGTCGGCGTGTGGATCGGGCTGGCCGCGGGGCTGGCGGCGGTGTCGGTCCTGCTC